>Ga0307305_10000374_pt1 | contig 15706 bp, 17 predicted proteins | sample ER_DNA_186_FD_194512 | JGI IMG/M metagenome (GOLD analysis project Ga0307305, IMG submission 194512) | Bulk soil microbial communities from the East River watershed near Crested Butte, Colorado, United States - ER_DNA_186 | ecosystem: Environmental > Terrestrial > Soil > Floodplain | place... | reverse complement strand
GCCCGTGGTTCGCGGTAAGCGAATCCGGCCAGGAGCTCAAGGAGCGCGACCCCGGCCGAGGTGATCGCGACGGCTCGGAGCATCGTGCGCAGCTGACGTGCGCGCCGATCGACCCCGACCGCCATGTTGGCGACGAGCTCCTCGCCGAGGTCGACAGCCGGGACGGACATGTTCGTTGAATGGGCCATGCCCGGCGACGGTGACAGGCGATAGGCTATGTCGGCATCCCCCGAATGCATTACTGACGCGTAGGACCCCACCCGTGGTTGGCGACGCGCGGTCGGGCGATCGGCGACCTCGCGAGGCACGACCGGCCGCGGCTACACTCGGCGACGATGAAGATCGCCCACGTGCGCGAGGTCAATGCGCCCGCGGGTGCCCCGTGGCGTCTGGCAGCCGCCCTGGGCATCGCGGCAGCGAAATCCGGGTCCGTCCAGCCGCCCACAGGGTGGTTGGACCTCGAGGTCGCCCGCCGACGCGCGGTCGCCGGTGATCCGCGTCTCGCTCACAACTCAGTGCTGCATCGCGTGCCGGTGACCACCCTGGACGACCATCTCGCCGCCGGCCTTCGGGTGGCGGCGCTTGCCGACCTCGTCGACGGCTTCGTGCCACGCGACGACGGCGAGGACGATGACGCCGTTGTTTCGGCCGCCGATCTGCATTTCGGTCCGCCGCTCCTCCGGCCGCCGTCGCTGCGGGACTTCTACGCCTTCGAAGGCCACGTTCGAACCATGTGGGAGCGGCGCGGGGGAGAGGTTCCGGAGGCCTGGTACCGGCTGCCGATCTTCTATTTCAGCAACACCAGCGAGATCCACGGTCCCGGCGATCCCATCTGGTCGCCGGCGGCGTCCGCGGAGCTGGACTACGAGCTGGAGGTCGCCGCACTCGTCGACACGCCGGCGATCGACCTCTCGCCCGAACGAGCCGAGGAGACGATCGGCGGCTACACGATCTTCAACGACTGGTCTGCCCGCGACCTCCAGCGCGAAGAGACGACCGTCCGGCTCGGGCCGGCCAAGGGCAAGGACTTTGCCTCGACCTTCGGGCCGTGGCTTGTCACGCCGGACGAGCTGGTGGATGCGCGGGCCGGCGGGGCGAGCGGCCCGGATCTCGCGATGACGGCCGAGGTCAACGGCGACGAGACGTCGCGCGGCCGCTGGTCGGATGCCCACTTCAGCTTCGGCGATATGCTGGCCCGCGCCTCCGCGGACGTCCGATTGCGGGCGGGTGATCTCATCGGCTCCGGCACGGTCGGAACGGGCTGCCTGCTCGAGGTCCGCGACGCGACCCTCGGCCGGTACCTGCAACCCGGTGACGTGGTGACGCTCACCGTCGAGCGGCTCGGCTCTCTCACGAACCCGATCGTCGAGCGGCCGCGATGAGCGCGAACCACGAGGAGGATCTCGTTCATCTGTCGTCGACCAGCCGCGTCGAGGCATTCAGCGATGGCGTCATGGCGATCGCGATCACGCTGCTGGTCCTCGACCTGAAGCTCCCGACGACCACCGACGTCTCCAAGGGCGGCCTCCTGGACGCGCTGCTGGTGCGCTGGCCAACGTATGCCGCCTACCTCGCCGCGTTCCTGACGATCGGCATCATCTGGCTGAACCACCACACCCTCATCGCCAAGATCGGGCGCTTCGACGCTCGCCTCCATTGGCTGAACCTGGTCCTCCTGCTGGGTGTCGCGACACTGCCGTTCCCGACGTCGCTGGTGGCCGAGTACGTCGGCAACGGTGGGCCGAACGCGTCAGTCGCCACGGCCGCGTACGGACTCTGCGCAACCCTGATGGCGCTGCCGTGGAGCTTCATGTGGCGCCACCTTCGCGACCACCCGGAGTTGCTCGAGTCGGGCTACGACGCGGCATACGCGAGCGCCGAGATGAGGCGGGGCGGGATCGGCGTGCCGATCTATGCGGCCGCGACGATCGTCTCGCTGATCCAGCCACTCCTCGCCCTCGGACTGTACGCGGGCATCGCTGTGCTGTACGCCGTCACGAGCCAGGGAGCAACGAGTCCGCGACCCATCGCCGATCCATCGCGGGGGTCCAACGGGGAACGCCGATGAACCGACCCGCCGAGCTCCCCGCAGAGGCACGGACGCGATTCGCGCTGACCGTGCCGCCGTTGCCCGCCGATCTCGCCACCCCGTGCGTCGTCGTCGATCTCGACGTCGTCGCACGAAACATCGAGCGACTCGCCCGTGGAGCGCGCGATCGCGGCGTCGCTCTCCGTCCGCACGTCAAGACCCACAAGAGCGTGGCCCTGGCCCGGATGCAGCTCGATGCTGGAGCCGCGGGTATCACCGTCGGGACAGTCGGCGAGGCCGAGGTGATGGCGGTCGGCGGGATGGACGACATCTTCATCGCCTATCCGGTCTGGGCCGAGGGCGCCCGCGCCGAGCGACTCGCCGCGGTCCACGGAGCCGTGACACTGTCGGTGGGCATCGATTCGGTCGAGGGTGCCGAACGGCTGGCGCGAGCCGTCGGAGGTAGCGGTCGGCCGCTCACCGTCCTCGTCGAGGTCGATTCCGGTGGCCGCCGGACCGGCATTGCGGACCCGGCCGAGGTCGTCCGTGTCGCAGCCGCCGCCCGATCCGCGGGCCTGCACGTGGCCGGTGCCTTCACCCACGGCGGGCACTCGTATCGCGACCCCGATGCGCGTGTCGCGGCCGCCGCGGACGAGGTGGCGGCGCTCGGGGCGGCGGCCGACGCTCTTCGCGACGCCGGCCATGAGGTCGAGCGGGTCAGCGCCGGGTCGACCCCGACGGGCGTTCTCGCCGCTGCCGGCCAGGTCAACGAGATACGGCCAGGGACCTACCTTCTCGGCGATCGCCTGCAGCTCGCCCTCGGTGCCATTCCGGCGGACGGTCTCGCCCTGGTCGTTGCCGCCACGGTCGTCAGCACGGCCGTGCCCGGCCAGGTCGTCGTCGATGCGGGAGCGAAGACCCTGACAAAGGATCGGGCGTCGTTCCTCGAAGGGTTCGGTCTCTTGCCCGCCTACCCGGACGCTGTCATCGAGCGGCTGTTCGACTACCACGGCGCCATCGCGATCCCGCCGGAGACGGCGGCCCCAAGCCTGGGAGAAGTCGTGGCCATCCTCCCGAACCACGTCTGCCCGGTCGTCGATCTCTTCGATACGTTCGTCGCGACACGGGCAGGGCAGATCGTCGGCCACTGGCCGGTGGATGCCCGCGGCCGGAGCGGTTAGGTGGGCGACCCCACGGCGTCGCGAATCCGGATCGAGCCGATGACGGCCGACGACGGCCCGGCCGTCCTAGAGATCTACGGCCAGGGCATCGACACGGGCAATGCCACGCTCGAGACCGCGACGCCCGATTGGGCCCACTGGCAGACCAGTCACCGGCGCGACTGCCGGCTGGTCGCGCGCGACGAGGAGGGCAGGGTCCTTGGCTGGACTGCCCTTGGGCGCTACTCGACCCGGGAGGTCTACGCCGGTGTCGCCTGGGAGAGCGTCTATGTCGATGCGTCGGCGCAGGGACGCGGCGTCGGGAGCGCCCTGCTCGTGGCCCTGCTGGCCGCCTCCGAAGAAGTGGGTGTCTGGACGCTCCTTGCCGGGGTTCTCGTCGAGAACGTCGCGAGCCTCGCTCTCCACGAGCGAGCCGGCTTTCGCCGGATCGGCGTCCAGGAGCGGATGGGTCGCGACGCCGCGGGCCTCTGGCGTGACGTCGTCCTCCTCGAGCGCCGGAGTGAGACTGTCGGGATCTGATGCGCTGATGGGCGCCAGACGGTCGAGCCGTATGGTTGAACACGCCATGACCGCGCTCCGTCCAGCAGGGTTCGCAATGTTCCTCCTTGTCGCGTCGTTCGCCGTCGGCTGCGGACCGTCGACCGAATCGACATCCGATGCGGTCCCGACCGCCACGGCGACCGTGGATTCGGCGACCGCCGCCGCCATCCATTTCCGGACGTCATTCGGGTTGCGCGCCGACCTCGACTTCATTCGAGCGGTCGCCGCCGACAAGACGGCCTCGACCGAATTCGGTGTGCCGCTTCTTCCGGCCGAGGTGGCCGATATCAGGCGCCGCGATACCAACGCGGAGCGAGTCGTGCCGATCGTCAATACGTACGCCGCCGAGCACCCGGAGGCGTTCGGCGGGCTATGGATCGATCAGGAGCACGGTGGCGTCGTGACGGTCGTGTTCACCCGCGACGTCGAGGTGCACACCCGCGCGTTGCTGGCTCGACTGGCCGGCGTCGGCGTCGTCGCGATCCGGTCGGCGACGTACAACGAGGCCGAGCTGCGCCACCTCCAGGATCGGATCGTCGCCGACGACGCATGGTTCAAGTCGATCCCGGCCCAGCTCCAGGGGGTGGGCGTCGACCCGACGAAGAATGTCGTCGAGATCGACATCTCGACGGCCAATCCTCTGATCACCGACATGATCGTCGCCCGATTCGGCATTCCCGCGGACGCGGTCGATGTCATCTCGGATGGGACCGGGATCGCCATGGAGCCGTGGGGCAAGATCAAGGGCAGGGTCGTCGGCGTTCCGCCCAAGGTTCTCGCCGAGTTGACCCTGAACTATCAGTCGGACCGGAAGGGCGCCGACTGCGGGATGGGCGATGTGGGTATCAGGATCACGGCTGACGGCTCGTTCGAGCTTCCGTGCCAGGGCGGGCGCTGGACGATCCAGGCTGGACGGAATGTCGACGACGTGGTCGCCGAAGGTGTCGTCGACGTGCCTCCGGGCGGCGTCGCTACGATGGTCCTCCGGCCAGTAGGGCCATGAAGCCGGGCTGCCGCGCCGCGTAGACTCGGCTGCACACGGAGGAGCCGATGTATTACGTCGCCCACGGCAGCATCCCGCGCCAGCGCCACACCCAGCACCGGGCGCCCGATGGCTCGCTCTACGCCGAGGAGCTGTTCGGGGTCGAGGGCTTCACCGGGCGATCGTCGTTGCTCTACCACCTCGTGCCACCGACGCAGACGCACAAGATCGAGGCGGTCCGGCGGGTGGCCCTCGAGGCCGCCGACGACGATCTGCACCGCCATCGATTGACGAAGACCGGCGGCCTAAAGCCGCGCGGCGACGCGATCTCCGGCCGGATCCCGCTCTACTTCAACAGCGACGTCGTCTTCGGGGTCGTGCTGCCGGCCGAGTCGATGCCCGAGGGCATGTTCTATCGCAACGGCATCGCCGACGAGATGCTCTTCGTCCACGAGGGCAGCGGCGTCTGCGACACGAACTTCGGGCCGCTCCGTTACGGGCCGGGCGACTACCTGGTCCTGCCGATCGGGACGACCTGGCGGCTGGAACCGGACCCGAATTCAGCGCAGCGCATGCTCTATCTCGAGGCGCCATCGGAGATCGAGCCGCCGAAGCGCTACCGCAACGACTACGGGCAGCTCCTCGAGCACTCGCCCTATTCGCAGCGTGACCTTCATGCGCCCGATGAAGTCGAGCCGCGTGACCAGGAGGGTGAGTTCGTCGTCCGCGTCCGATCGACGGACCGGGTGACCGCCTATCACTACCGCCACCACCCGTTCGACGTCGTCGGCTGGGATGGTTACCTCTGGCCGTTCCGCTTCAACATCGGCGACTTCCAGCCGATCACGGGACGCGTCCACCAGCCGCCGCCGGTCCATCAGACGTTCCAGGCGCGCAACTTCGTCGTCTGCTCGTTCGTGCCCCGCAAGTTCGACTACCACCCGCTGGCGATTCCCGCTCCGTACAACCACTCGAACATCAACAGCGACGAAGTCATCTACTACGTCGCCGGCAACTTCATGAGCCGGCGGGGCGTGGATATCGCCTCGTTCACGCTCCATCCGGCGGGCATCCCGCACGGGCCGCATCCCGGCACGGCGGAGGCCTCGATCGGCAAGGAGCGGACCGAAGAGCTGGCGGTCATGGTCGACACGTTCCACCCGCTGCACGTGACAAAGGCGGCGATGGAGCTCGACGACGACCGCTACCCGTATAGCTGGCTGCCGCCCGAGGATGGCGCCGGCGAGGCCCGCGAGCTGGCCGATCGTGGCCCGGAGGCGTTTCCGGACTGAGCTTGGACGTGGACCATGGAAGGTCGATGCAACGCTGAACGCGCCGCGAGGCTTGCCCGGGTTGCGCCGCCGGGCGGACGCTGGACGGCAGCTGATCGCCCGAAACGCGGGCGCAACCAGGAGGTCGCAATCATGGCCGAACTGACCGAGAAGAAGCGCGATTCGCTCAAGAGTTCCACGTACGGGCTGCCCGAAGAGCGCAAGTACCCGATGCCCGACAAGTCTCACGCCCGAAATGCCAAGGCCCGCGCCTCGCAGCAGAAGAAAGAGGGCAACTTGACGGCCAGCGAGAAGGCGAAGATCGACCGAAAGGCCGACCGGATCCTCGACAAGTAGCTCGACTCGCGGAATAGCTAGGCTGGCGGCCTCGGCCGGCGTCGGCCCGCAAGGGCCGCTCGGTTTCGCCCTCCGCCGTCAACCGGCGTCCGGCCAGTCGTCTTCGAGGTCGTCGGTCAGATCGCCCTCCCAGACGACGTCGCCATCGCAGAGCGCGAATGGGTCGAGGAATAGCGGCGCGAGCTCGCCTTGCTCCATGTCGACGACGATCTCGGCAACGGCGAGGGTCGGTGCGTCCATCGGAAAACTCAGCAGCGTGTGTCGCCCCGGGGCGGCAAGCACCTGGTCCTGTCCGCCGAACAACCGTTTCACCTGCTCGGGCACGAGCAACACCGACGATGGGCAACCGGCCGGGCTCCGCAGCAACCGGAAAGCTCGACCGCTCCTGACGGCGTGCTGGACGGCGGTCAGTGGGATCGCCCCGACCCGACGGGCGAGGTTTTCCATCGCCGCGTCATGAAGCTGCTCGACCGAGCACTCCCAGCGTTCCGCCACGATGCGGTCGACGATCGGGAAGTGTCCGCCGAGATCGATACCGAACTCGACAGCGCAGCCGGGCCGGCCGACGACGCGGACCCGTTCCTCGCCCGGAAGGTCGGTGCAGGGCTGGGCCAGGAGCGGCATGAGGCGCGGCCTGGCCCATTCCCACGGAACCGGCTTCGGCATCTTGTTGGCGGCACGCCTGAACGCCCGGTCGTCCTTGATGATTCGCGCGGTCCTGCGGAAACCCGTCCGGATCTCGACCTGCATCGCTGATCTCCTGCCTTGCGTGTCTCACGACACCGTGCCACGAGCCTCTTCGCCGCCGGTCGATTAGCGCTGCACGCTCACTTACTCGCGGATCACCCGAGGCCCCGGTCAGCCGGGATCGCTCCACGCGGCCCGGCAAGAACCGGCGATACTTCATCTCGTCCGCGACCGCACCGGAGACTCGAGTGACGAGCCCCAGCCCCGAGCGAACCCTCCGCGCCCGCGTCCTCGCCGGGGAGACGCTGTTCGGGCTCTTCCTCGACCTCGGCTCGCCATTTTCGGCCGAGATCTGCGCCCGAGCCGGCTACGACTGGCTCGTCGTCGACCTCGAGCATGGCGCGGGCACCGAGGCCGGCCTCGTCGGGCTCCTCCAGTCGGTCGAGGTCGGCGGGTCGACGGCTGTCGTCAGGCCGCAGTCGGGCGAACGGCTGCGCATCGGCCGGGCGCTCGATCTCGGTGCCGCGGGCATCGTCATCCCTCGACTGGAATCGGCGGCCGGGGCCCGCGAGGCCGTGAGCTTCCTGCGCTACCCGCCGACAGGGGTTCGCGGCGTGGCGTTGCGGACCCGCGGCGCCGGCATGGGCAGCGTCGCCCACGGCGAGGTCAACCAGATAAATGATCGCATCCTTGGGATCGTCCAGATCGAATCGGTGGGAGCTCTCCGCGAGGCCGACGAGATCGCGGCCATCGACGGCGTCGACGTCCTGTTCGTTGGGCCGGCCGACCTGACCCATTCACTCGGCATGCCGGGCCGCTTCGACGATGACGTGTATCTGACCGCGCTCAAGACGGTCGTCGACGCCTGCGCAGCTCACGGCAAGGCCGCCGGGATCCTCGTCTACGACCTGGGAGTCGTGCCGGGTCTTCTCGAGCTCGGCTACCGGTTCGTCGGGATCGGGGCGGACGGAGCGCTCATCGCAAGCGGCGCGCGGGCCGCCCTCGCTGCGGTCCGCGGCTGACGCGATCGCCCTGCGGCAGTCTGCACGTGGCTCAATTCCCGGCGATTCTCGTGCCACGTGCACATCGAGCAAGCCTTACGGCGAATCCGTTCCTCTGGCACGCCCGGCGAGAATCCTCTGCAGAATTCGGCCTCCCTAGGCACCACGAGTGCTGCCACGCCGCCAAGCTCGTCGCATGTGAACGTGGGGCGTGAATCCCGGCGCCCGTCGGGCCCGTGCCCGCGGCGGTCAGTCGGGGAGCACCGCGATCGCCTCGATCTCGACAAGGAAGTCGCCGGCCAGCTTCGCGCCGACCGACGACCGGGCGGGGCGAGGCTCCGGAAAGTACGTCCGGTACACACCGTCGTAGCGGGCGAAAAGCGACAGGTCCGTGAGGAATGCCGTGACTTTCACGACGTCGGCAAGGGTCGTGCCGCCGGCCTCCAACACGGCCTTGACGTTCTCGAGCGCCCGCGCCGTCTGCTCCTCGATCGTCGGCCCGGCCAGCTCCCCCGTTGCCGGGTCGATCCCGACCTGCCCCGCAGTGAAGATGAGCTTGCCCGCCTTGATGCCCTGCGAATAGCCGCCCAGGGCGCGCGGCGCCCCGTCCGTTCGGATCTCTGACTTGGCCATCGGTCGCGAGCTCCTTTCGCTGCGTCGTCGTCGCTTCTATTCGTCTGCCATGCGCACGCCCGGCCGGATCGAACTGAAGGCCTCGGGCGGAGCCTGGGCAATGATCACTCCGATGATGATGAGCGCGCCGCCGGCCAGCTGGATCGGCGCCAGTGTCTGGCCGAAGAGGAGCGCCGCGAGGGCGATCGTCCAGGCCGGTTCTATCGTGCTGACGAGAGCCGCCTGTGCCGCCCCGATCCGGCGGACGCCGGCGTAGAACGCCTGGATGGCGATGAACGTGGCGACGACACCGACACCGACCAGCCCCGGCCAGGCGGCGCCGGGGATTCGATCCGGCGTCACGGGCAGCCCGAGGACCAAGGCCGACAACCAGTAGACGGCCGCGGTCCCGGTCATCATCAGGGCGGTGGCCGCGGCCGCGTCTGTGCCCTCCGCCCGCTCCCCTCCGACGGCGTCGCGCTTCTCGCCCGACAGGCGGGCCGACAGGACGATCCAGACCGAATAGATGAGTGGCGAGGCGACGATCAGCGCGACCCCGTTCAGCGGCGGCATCGTGCCGGTCGGGACGCCGCCGAGGGCGAGAACCACGCCGACGAGGGCGAGCCCCAGCGCGAACCACGGCCGTCGCCCATCCAGCCTCCGTCCGAAGCGGAGTGTCATGACCGCGACGACGGCGGGATAGACGTACACGATCAGGGCGGCCAGGCCGACGGGCACCGTCTCGAGACCGGCGTAATACGTTCCGGAGTTGCCGACGTACAGGACTCCTAGAGCGACCGCGACGAACGCCGTTCGGCGATCGACGAGACTCAGCCCGCGGCGTCGTTCGGCGGATGCCAGGAGCCAGAGCCAGGCCAGGAGCGCGCCGAACCCGAACCGCCATGCGGACAGGACGTGCCAGCCGACGCCGGCCTCGTAGACGGGATGGGCGAACAGCCCGCCGGACCCGAAACCGCACGCGGAGACAAGAACGAGGACGATCCCGAAGGCACGGCGGCGATCCACGGCCGGAGGCTAGCAGGCAGGCGATCCCGGTCGATCCGCGTTGCGACGGGCGCAGCGCTCCCCGTCGCCGCCGCAGCGCCCGTCGCCGTCGAACTGCCCGGTCCACCGCCGCAGCGCCGACTCCGGCCAGCCTCGGCCCATGACCGCGCCATCGGTCGGAAGCCGAGACCGACTACACTTGCGAGCGTGAGCGAACTCACCGAACGCGCCGTCGTAGCGCGTGTGCCGTCCGTTACGGACGAGCGCCTCAGGGTCCTCAGTCGACGCGAACCGGTTACCGTCCCGCCCGGCACCAGCCTCGCGGATTGCATCGCTGCGATCCAGCGAACCGGGACCGGTGATTCGGTCTTCGTCAGCGACGGCACTGGCCGGCTGGCAGGCGTCCTGACCGAGCGCGACATCTTCGGCCGGATCGTCGGCGGCGACGTCGATCTCAGCCAGCCGGTCGAGACGATGATGACGACGAACCCTCGTCATCTTCACCTCGACGAGACCGTCCGCGACGCGATCGACCTGATGCAGACCGGGCGCTACAGAAACGTTCCGCTCCTCGACGAGGAGGACCATCTCATCGGCGTCGTCCGCCCGCAGGACATCCTCAAGTTCCTCGCCGAGGCATTCCCGGAGGAGCTTCTGAACCTCCCGCCGCGACCGCACCAGCGCATGCGCAAGGCAGAGGGCGGATGACCACCGACACGAAGCCGCTCGAGCCAGGACTCCAGGAGCTCGAGCGGGTCACCATCCGCTTCGCCGGGGATTCCGGCGACGGGATGCAGCTCACCGGCACCCAGTTCACGCGAACCGCGGCGGTCTACGGCAATGACATCAGCACGCTGCCTGATTTCCCAGCCGAGATCCGTGCCCCGGCCGGCTCCCTCCCGGGCGTGTCGGGCTTCCAGATCAGCTTCAGCTCGAACGACATCCACACGCCCGGCGACGAGCCCGACGTCCTCGTCGCCATGAACCCGGCCGCGCTCAAGACGAACGTCGGGGACCTCCCGGCGGGTGGGGCCCTAATCGTCAACAGCGACGCGTTCACCCAGCAGAACCTCAACAAGGCCGGCTACGCGGCGAACCCGCTGACCGACGGCTCGCTCAAGCAATACGCGCTCTTCGAGATCCCGATTTCGACGCTCAACGAGCGCTCGCTCGACGGGCTCGACATGACGAGCAAGCAGAAGGACCTGACGAAGAACTTCTTCGCCCTCGGGATCATGTTCTGGCTCTACGGCCGGGATATGGACGGGACGATCCGTTGGATCGACGACAAGTTCGGCAAGCGGCCGGTGGTCGCCGAGGCCAACAAGCGGGCCCTCAAGGCCGGCTATGCCTTCGGCGAGACGACCGAGATCTTCCACACTCACTACCGCGTCGCTCCCGCCCACCTGCCACCCGGGACGTATCGGAACATCACCGGCAACGAGGCGACCGCGCTCGGCATGCTGGCTGCGTCCAAGCTCGCCGGCCGGCCGCTCTTCTACGGGTCGTATCCGATCACCCCGGCGTCGGACATCCTCCATCAGCTGTCCGGCTACAAGAACTTCGGGGTCAAGACCTTCCAGGCCGAGGACGAGATCGCCGCGATCGGCGCGGCGATCGGGGCCAGCTACGGTGGGGCGATGGGGATGACGGCATCGTCAGGTCCCGGCATCGCCCTCAAGTCGGAGGCGCTCGGGCTCGCGATCATGGTCGAGCTGCCGCTCGTCGTCATCGACGTCCAGCGCGCGGGCCCGTCGACCGGGATGCCGACCAAGACCGAGCAGGCGGACCTGCTCCAGGTCCTCTTCGGGCGAAACAGCGACTCGCCGCTGCCGGTCGTCGCACCGGCCACCCCGGGCGAGTGCTTCGACCTCGCGATCGAGGCGTGGCGTCTCGCCCTGAAGTACGTCACCCCGGTCGTCTACCTGTCCGATGCGTTCCTCGCGACCGGCGCCGAACCCTGGAAGATCCCGTCGCTCGACGACCTGCCGGATATCTCCGTCGACAACTGGACGGACGCAGCGACCTTCCACCCATACGAGCGCGACCCGGTGACCCTCGCCCGGAAATGGGCGATCCCGGGGACGCCCGGTCTGGAGCACCGGATCGGCGGCCTGGAGAAGGCGGACATCACCGGCAACGTCAGCTACGACCCGGAGAACCACCACCGGATGCAGCTACTCCGCCAGGCGAAGGTCGCCCGGATCGCCGACGACATCCCGTCGCTCGAGGTCCACGGCGCCGATCGCGGCGACCTGCTGATCCTCGGTTGGGGCTCGACCTACGGCGCGATCCGGAGCGCGGTCGAGCGGCTCCAGGCCCAGGGCCGGAGCGTCGCCCATGCCCATCTGCGCCATCTCAACCCCTTCCCCACGAACACCGAGAAGGTCCTCCGGAGCTACCGCAAGGTGCTCATCCCGGAGGTCAACCTCGGCCAGCTGCTGATGCTGATCCGGGCCCAGTTCCTGATCGACGCCGAAGGCTACGACCGGGTCCGCGGCAAGCCCTTCCGGATCGCCGAGATCGTCGAACAAGCCGAGCGCCTCCTCGGAATCCGAGACTGATAAGAACGAGCGAACGATACCGATGACTGAGCAAACGACCCCCACGACACCCCCCGACCAGCCGCCGCTCTCGGCGGAGAACGCCGCCGTCATCCAGCTGACCCGCAAGGACTTCGTGTCCGACCAGGAGGTCCGCTGGTGCCCGGGCTGCGGTGACTACTCGATCCTCGCCCAGACCCAGAAGCAGATGCCGGACTTCGGCGTGCCGAAGGAGAAGATCGTCTTCATCTCCGGGATCGGCTGCTCCGGGCGCCTGCCCTATTACATGAACACGTACGGCTTCCACACGATCCACGGCCGCGCGCCGACCCTCGCGACCGGTCTCAAGGCCGCCCGCCCGGACCTGATGGTCTGGGTGATCACGGGCGACGGCGACGCCCTGTCGATCGGTGGCAACCACGTCATCCACTCGATGCGCCGCAACGTCGATATCACGATGGTGATGTTCAACAACCGGATCTACGGTCTCACGAAGGGCCAGGCGAGCCCGACGTCGGAGTTCGGCAAGAAGACGAAGTCGACTCCGGCGGGAACGGTCGATACCCCGATCATGCCGCTGACGATTGCCCTCGCCGCCGAGGCGTCGTTCGTCGCCCGATCGGTAGACACCCACACGGAGCATCTCCAGGGGACGCTCCAGCGGGCCGGGCTGCACCACGGCTCGACGTTCGTCGAGGTCCTCCAGAACTGCAACATCTTCAATGACGGCGCGTGGCGGGACTTCACCGACCGCGAGGTCCGCGAGGACCGGATGCTCGTCCTCGAGCATGGCAAGCCGATGATCTTCGGCAAGGACCGCGACAAGGGGATCCGCCTCCGCGGCCTTCACCCGGAGGTCGTCACGATCGGCGAGAACGGCATCTCGGAGAGCGACCTGCTGGTCCACGACGAGCAGGCCGAGGAGCCGTACCTGGCGTTGATGCTGTCGCGGATGTTCTGGCCGGACTACCCGGTTCCGGTCGGCGTCCTGCGGGCCGTTCCACGGCCGACGCACGACCAGCTCATCGAAGGCCAGATCGCCGCCGCGACTGCAGCCCAGGGCCACGGGGATCTTGCCGACGTTCTCGCCAGCGGCGAGACCTGGACCGTGGACTGAGGGTAGAGGGGAGCCGGAGGAACCGATGCGTTGCCCGCAGTGCGGCTTCGAGAACCTGGTCGGATCGGATATCTGCGACAACTGCGGCGCCGATCTCGCCGGGCGCGATACGCCGCAGCCCGCGACGACGTTCCGCGGTCCGCTCCTCGGCGAGCATCTCGACGAGCTCGAGGTTGGCGCACCCGAGATTCTGGACGTCGCGGCGGATGCCGCCGAGGCCGTCCGGCGGATGCATGACAACGGGACCGACTGCGTGCTCATCGTCGATGGCGACCGGCTTGTCGGCATCTTCACCGACCGCGACGCCGTCCTAAAGGTCGCCGGTCGGCCGCTCGAAAAACGACCGATCGCCGAGCTGATGACGCACGATCCCGTCGTCCTCCGCCACGACGACACGATCGCCGTTGCGATCAACAAGATGGCCGTCGGTGGTTTCCGCCACATCCCGATCGTCGAGAACAGCCGCCCGACGGGGCTCGTCTCGGCCCGCGACGTGTTCCGCCACCTCGCGGAGTCGCTCGGCTGAAGCCGAGCGCCGATCGACTTTCGTGCGCGTCCTCGTCCTTGCCGACGACCTGATCTGGTCGACGCGCCTTGTCGCCCAGGTCCAGTCCGCCGGAGCGGACAGCGTGACGGTCAGGTCAGTCGCGGCGCTCGATGCCGCCCTTCCCGGCGCGGATGCGGTGATCGTCGACCTCACGGCGCGGGCGTACGACGGGATCGAGGCCATACGACGGGCGTCGGCCGCGGGCAGGCGCGTCCTCGCCGTCGGCCAGCACGACGACGCCGAGCTGCGACGGCGGGCGCTCGAGGCCGGCGCCGAGCGGGTGCACCCCTACCGCAAGCTCTTCGACAGGGGTCCGGAGGCGCTCGTGGCGTGGCTCAACCCCGAGGTCGAGGCAAGAGCCAGGTGACCGTCGCCGGGCGACCGATGATCGCCCCCGATCGGTATCGGGCCAGGCTCGATCGAGCGGCCAGGGCGACCGCCGACAAGGGGTTCGACGCCGTTCTCGTCGCCGTGGGCCCGGATCTTCGCTACCTCACCGGCTACGAGGCGATGCCGCTCGAGCGGCTGACGATGCTTGTCCTCGCCCCGGATCCGGAGCGAATCGCGCTTGTCGTCCCGCGTCTCGAGGAACCGGCCGCGCGGGTCGGCTGCCGGCCGGACGTTCGGATCGTGACCTGGGAGGAGAGCGACGATCCTCACGGCCTCGTCGCGGGCCTGATCAGCGGCCGTTCTGTGGGCGGCCCGCAACGGCTCGCTGTTTCAGACCAGCTCATGGCGATGCACCTCCTGCGCCTCCAGCGGGCCCTGCCCGGAGCGACGTTCGAATCCGCAACGCTCGTCCTGCGGGAGCTGCGGATGACGAAGGACCCTGACGAGATCGCGTTGCTGCGGGCCGCCGCCCACGCCGCCGACCGCGTCGTCGGCCAGATCGCGGCCGGTCGGCTAGTCGGTCGGACAGAGGCAGACGTTGCCCGCGAGGTCCGCGAGCGACTCATCGCCGAGGGCCACGACGAGGCGCATTTTGCGATCGTCGGCTCAGGCCCGAATTCCGCATCGCCCCACCACGAGGCATCCGACCGGGTCATCGAAGCAGGTGAACCGATCGTCCTCGATATCGGCGGCACGATCGGCGGCTACAGCAGCGATACGACCCGAACGCTGTGGGTCACCGGCGGCGATCCGGCCAAGGGCCCGACGAAGGAGTTCCGCCACCTCTTCGGTGTCCTCCGCGCCGCCCAGGAGCGCGCGACCCGGGCGGTCCGACCGGGGGTCGCATGCGAGGCGATTGACGCGGCTGCTCGCGACGTCATCGACGCCGAGGGTTACGGCCAGGCGTTCTTCCATCGAACCGGCCACGGGATCGGGCTTGAGGGACACGAGGAGCCGTACATCATCGCCGGCAACCGCGAGGCGCTCGCGCCGGGAATGGCCTTCAGCATCGAGCCCGGGATCTACCTCGGCGGTCGCTACGGAGCCCGAATCGAGGACATCGTCGTCTGCGGTCCGGACGGACCGGATGTGCTCAACGAGTCATCCCGGGAGCTGTACGTCGTCGACGGCTGAACGGTCGACGGGTCGAACCGAACGGTCGCCCGGGGTTGGCCGGCGTCTGCTGGGGTATGATCCCGTAACGGTGAGCCCAACCGGCCCGCCCATTTCGACATCGGAAAACGATGACTTCGACCTTGACGCGGCGCCTGTGCGCCGCTCCGACGCAACGGGGTGCCCAACCCCGATCCGGCCGATGAGCCGGCGCCACCAGGGCGGCCGACCGCACCGATCGGGTGGTCACGGCCGCCCGTCAGCCGCGCCCCTCGCCGCGCCCTCGCCGGACAGCCAGCGTTACCGGCCGGAGGCCATCGAGCCCGCCCGG
>Ga0307305_10000373_pt1 | contig 15707 bp, 9 predicted proteins | sample ER_DNA_186_FD_194512 | JGI IMG/M metagenome (GOLD analysis project Ga0307305, IMG submission 194512) | Bulk soil microbial communities from the East River watershed near Crested Butte, Colorado, United States - ER_DNA_186 | ecosystem: Environmental > Terrestrial > Soil > Floodplain | place: USA... | reverse complement strand
AGGCTTCGTCGCCGGTCAGCAGGTAGTGCAGCTCCACGCCCTCGATCTGTAACCAGTGCGCCGAGGCGTTGTAGCCGTTGGCCTCGAGGTAGTCTTTCCGGTACGCCAGCGCCATCGCCGTCGCCCGGCGCCAGTACTCCACCTCGCCCGTGCGCATCCACCAGGCGTAGTAGATCATCGCTCGGTCGTAATAATTCTCCTCCCATATCGCCCCACCTGAGGCCCAGTGCTTGTCGGCATAGGTGCGGAAGTTGGCCTCATACTGCGCTACCATGGTTCCCGCGGGATCGGTAGCCGCCGTGCTGGCAGCGGTCACCGTCGGGCCGACGAGCCCCGTGGCCACGAGGTACGCCGGATCTGTCGGCAGGACGACCGCCGTGGGCGTGCCCCGGTCGGTCGTTGGGCGCGCGAGATCCGTCGTGGTGCGTGGCTGGCCAAGCACCAGATAGCCCTCGACCGGCGTACCGGCCTTGGTCGTGTACTGAAACTGGATGAGCACCGCGCGCAGCGAGCCGTCGGGCCGCGGCGCTTGGAGGGCCTCGACGAAGAGCGCCTGCTCGACGCCGCCGATGACGAGCCGCAACTGCCCGAGCTGAGCCGTCGTTAGGCGCCCTGGCGCCAGCGGAATGCCGCTCGAGACAAGCCCCAAACCGCACCCGGCCGCCAGCCGCACCGCGCGCACCAGGATCGCGCCCGCCGGCACCGTCCCCGGCCCTGGCGCTGGCGCCCCTGCGCAGATGCCCGTGCTATCGCTCGACGACAGAGAATCGCGACCGCTCGACGATACGGAATCACGCGGGCACCCGAGCAGCAACAATAGCGCGACCACCGGGACGACGACCGCCCGCGCCGCTGTGGCTCGTGCGACTAACACTCTAAACACCGGCCGCCCGCCCGCCGGTCGGCAGCATTCGTACCCCGAGGAGCTTCCAGACATAGATCGCGAGCACGCCGCTTCTCAGGAGCGTCGTCGCCGCCGTGGCCGTCGCCGTCCCGACCGACCCGAAGACGTGCGTGAGCGTTAGGCTCAACGCGAGGTTGACGACAGCGCTGCCGACGACAATCACCGCCGCCTGCCGTTGGTGGCCAGTCAGCGTGAGCATGAACCCGGCGAGGATCCCGACCAGCGAGGCGATGAAGTTCGCGACGCAGAGCACGACCAGGACCGGGTAGGCGGCGACGAAGCTGGCGCCGAACCACGAGAGCACGGTCTTCCCCTGGAGCACAAGCAGCGCCACAACCGGGAGCGACGCGATCACGCTCCCCCTCTGCACGAGCGTGACGAGGTGCTGCAAGTCGGCGCGACGGCCCGTCGCGTGGAAGTCGGAAACCATCGGCACGGCGACGAACACGATCGCCGTGACGCCGAAGCTGATGAGCGTCGCGAGCTGGCTCGCCACACTGTACAGGCCCGCGTCGGTGGTCCCGAGCAGCGTTCCGACGATGAGCACGTCTGCCTGCGTCCCGAGAATCAGCTGCGCGAAGGCGATCAGCAGCAGTGCCAAGGCAGTATGCAGCCAGCTTTTGGTGGCATACGTCGCCTGCACGGGTGGCACCTCGACGGCGACTACATCGTGGAGCAACTTCGCCGTCACAAGCAGGGGCGGCAGCGCCGCGAGGAAATTCAGCCCAATGGCGCGGGTCGCGTCCACCGTCACGCCGAAGCCGTAGGTGGCCACCGCCAATCCGACACCGAAGAGCAACGGCCGCAACAACAGGGTCGGCACTTGCGCCGCCCGTACTCGCTGGAAACCCTGCAGGCAACTCGCCTTGAACTGCGTTATGGCGGTCAGCGGCAGCAGCGCGCACGCGGCCCAGAAGCTGGTCGCGACGGTGCCCGCTCCCCCTCCTGTGAGAAACCAGACGACTGCGGCACCGACGACGGCTGCCGCGAGCGATGCGATCTGCACGATCTGATCGCTGCGCTTCAGGAAACCGCGGAGGAGTGGCCACTCCTTCCTGCCGGTGTACGCACCGACGAAGCGCAGCGCGGTGGTGTCGAGCTCCAGCTTTGCGACGAGCAGGGCGGCGTTCATCCACGCCATGGCATACGCGTAGCGGCCGAACTCGACGTGACCGAGCGTTCGCGTGAGTAGCAACTGCACGCCAAACGCGATCAGAGCGCCGCCGACGTTGATCGCGATCGACCAGATCGCTCCGCGAGCGAGGGCGCGAGCAATACCTCCGCCGACGTAGCGATCGCGCAACGCGACGATCCGCACGCCGAGGGAGCGCTCGGGAGCTACGCGCTCACCCGCCGCCATCAACGCTCGGGTCTCATGTTCTTCGGCCCGCGGCGGCGCTCAGGCGGCTACGGTCGCGGCTCGCTTGCTCAGCACGTAGGTCGCGATGTCGGCCAGCGTGCCAAAGTTCTGCTCGGTGACATCGTCGTCGCCGACCTCGATGCCGAATCCATCTTCGATGAATGCGATGAGCTCCACGACTCCCAACGAGTCGATGATGCCCCGGGCCAACAATCCGTCGTCTGGATTCACCTGTACGTCGCTTCGCGCGTAAAGGAAGTTCTCGACCACAAACGCTCGGGTGCGCTCGATGATCTCGGAGGTGTCAGTGTTGTGCGGCATCAGCGTTGGACTTCGGCGGTTTCGTGAAGCTCCACGTCCGCCCGCACCATGCGGGGAGCCGAGGGAGCGTGGGAGTGGAATTCCTGGTGCCAGAGCTGCGTCGAGAGAATCGCGACGAGCGCCTGGCTCTCGCGGACCCCTGTCGCGCGACCAGCGCGACAGCGCTTGACGAGACCAGCGACTGCGCCCGGCTCGAAAACTCCCGTGGCCCGAAGCTGCGCGGGCTCGAGGAGCTCATCGACGTACTCCGGCCGGTCTGGCGCAAAGAAGGCTGGCACGTCGGGAGCGCGATACGGCTGCTTCGCGCGCCGCCGAACGCTCGGGGGAACGACATCGGCCGACCAGCGGCGGAGAATGTCCTTCTCCTCGAGCCCTCGCAGCTTGCTGCTCGTCGGGAGCGCGGCGGCGAACTCGAACAGCCGATGATCGAGGAAGGGAAACCGCCCTTCGACGCCATTCGCGAGCGCCATGCGATCGCCTTGCGAGCTGAGAAGATATGGCTCGAGGAGTGTCGTCATCTCGAGATACGCCGCACGATGTTGCGGGGACCAGCCGGCGAATTCTGCCGGTAGCGTATCACGCAGCTCCTGCAGTGGGTCCGCGCCGGCGAGCGCGGCCCGGAAGTCCGCAGAGTAGAAGTCCTTGATCCTCGACGTGAGAAGAAAGCGCGGCAGATGCGAGAAGAGCGGGTCTTGCGGACTGCCGGCGTTGAGAAAGAACGCGCTCCAGAGTTCGCCACCGCGAGCGTTGTCCGCGAGGTACGGGTACAACCGACGGAAGAGGCGCGGCCGCCATTTGGATTCGGGCTGGCGAAGGCAGAACAGCCGAACAACCGTCTCCTTGAACAGGTCGTAGCCGAGAAAAAGCTCGTCAGAGCCTTCGCCGGTGAGCACAACCTTGATGCCGTTGTCGCGGGCGAGGCGGGAGAGAAGGAGCAGAGGCGCCGGCCCCGTTCGAACGAGTGGCGTTTCGGTGTGCCGGATGACGTCGGGGAAAACTCGAGCGATGTCTCGCGGCTCGATTGTCTGCACGAGGTGCCGGCTCGCGAGCTCGCGCGCGACGAGTTGCTGAAAGGCACTCTCGTCGAACTGCGCGTCGTCGAAGGCGACCGAGAAAGTGCGCAGCTCGTGTGGAGACGCGGCGGCGGCAAGCGAGCAGGCGATGCTCGAGTCGAGCCCTCCGCTGAGATAGCCGCCGACGGGAACGTCGGCACGCATGCGAAGCTGCACGCTGCTCCGCATCAACCGGTCGAGTTGTTCGAGCGCGTCGGCGGATTCCTTCGCGGTCTCCGCGTAGCGCAGCTCGTACCAGCGGCTGGTCCGCAGTTGCCCGTTGCGCCAGTGTGCGCAGCAGCCCGGCGGGAGTGCCTCGACACCGAGAAACGGAGTACGCGGCGCGCGCGACGCCCAGAAGGTGAACACCTCGTCCAGCCCGCGCGGATCCGGCGCCGCCTCCACCGCACCGCCGGCGAAGAGCGCCTTCACCTCCGATGCAAAGTACAGATCGCCGCCGCGCACCGCGTAGAACAGCGGCCGCACGCCGAATCGATCGCGCGCAAGGAAGAGCGAATCCGTGCGGCGATCGTATATGACGAAGGCGAACTGACCGTTCAGGCGATGCAGCATCGCCTCGCCCCACTGCTCGTATCCGTGAACCAGCACCTCGGTATCGCAGTGTGTACGGAAGCGATGACCGTGGCTCTCGAGATCGCGACGCAGCTCGCGGTAGTTGTACACCTCGCCGTTGTAGACGACGAGCACCTGGCCATCTTCGTTGGCGAGCGGTTGGGCGCCGCCAGCGATGTCGATGATGCTCAGCCGGGTGTGCGCGAGGCCGCAGCGCGCGCCGGCGAAGAAACCGAAGCCGTCCGGGCCGCGATGGCGGATGGCGGCCGCCATCCGCGTAAGCTCGTCCTCGAGCACTCCCGTAGGAGCGCTACGCGCGATGCCGGCAATGCCGCACACTCAGGCAACGCGATTGGAGTGACCCGAAGACACTTCCGCAACGTCTTCGACAAGGAGGGGGGACAAATGCAGATAGCGCGTCGTCGCGCGTTTCCGTTCAATCTCCCGATACACCCGCTCGATCTGCTCGCTCGCGTATCCCAAGGACAGCGCCGCTTCCTCGACGCCTGCGCCGGCGTTATGCGCGTGGAGAATGCGATCCATGGCCGGCATCGGGACGGAGAAGTAGAACTCCTCCTGACTCTGCGGCAGCGAATACGTGTCGGTCGTAGAGGGTCTCGAGACTATCGCATCCGGAACGCCGAGGTACTCGGCGAGCTGGTACACCTGGCACTTGTACAAGTGGGCAATCGGCTTCACGTCGGCGAGGCCATCGCCGCCCTTGACGAAGAAGCCCTGGTCGTACTCGAGACGGTTCGGCGTCCCGAGTACGGCGTAGTGCAACCGGTCGGCGTGGTAGTACTCCATCATCTTCCGGATGCGCTGCTTGAAATTCGTGGAGGCGACGATGGTGCGATACTCTTCTGCGGGAAGGCGTACCGACCGTGTGTTCCCGTCTGGCGACTCGACCACGAGTTGGAACACGTTCAGGCGATCGGAGTCGAGGCGATTTCCGCCGAGAACGATCTTGCACCGCCACCCGTCGCCGAAGTCGGGAACGAGCCGTCGAATCGCTTCGTCGCGCCGACGGTAGCAGCCGCACGCCTCGAGGGTCGGGGCGATGTCTTCCACGACGCTCTCGATCTCGAGCTGCCGGGCCAGGGAGGTTGCGAGGGCCAGGCTGGTCGGATCGGAGTCGTGTTCCGGCATGAAGAGCCCGAAGACGCGTTTCGGTCCGAGTGCGCGAACCGCCAGCGCCGCGCAGAGCGAGCTGTCCACGCCACCGCTCATGCCGACAACGAGGCCCCGGCGCTTGAGCGTCTCGCCCACCTGGTCGCGCAGGGCATCGACGATCAGGCGCGTCGCTTCGGCCGGATCCAGCGCTAGCGTCCCCACCTTCCCATCGGATGTCACGCTGTCGACGAATGACATCGGCTGCCGTGATCGAGAGGTCCGGAGATCGGGGGGATTCGAACAACTCGGCGGGAGTGGCAAGATTCAAGCCCCACAAGCCACGACGGGCCCCGGATTTGCGAAGCTCATGGGCCGATGACGATCTTGGCATCCTGCATCGTGACGGCGACGAAGCCTTCCACGAGCTCGAACATCGCGTCGATGCTGTGGGATGCCGCGGCGCGCGCCGGCGAACGGCCGGCCGTAATCGAGCGCGCCGGAATCACCGACTACACGTCGCTCTGGGCCCGCGCCGCGGGCGTGCACGCTGCGTTGCGCGCGTTGGGCACCCGGCCGAACGATCGCGTGGGGATCCTGCTCGATCGCGGAGCGGAGGCAGTCGCCGCGTACTTCGGGGCCATCGCCGCGGGCGCCGTCGCCGTCATCGTCAACGAGAAGCTCCGGCCGCGCCAGATCGAACACATGCTCGATCACGCCGGCGTCACGCTGCTGATCTCTTCCGCGGAGTTGCTTGCCCGGCAACCGCGTGCGCTCGAGATACGCGCATCCATCGCCGACGTCGGGACGATGCCGGCCGCCGCCGAGCCGGGGAGCGAGCCGGCGCCGCTGCCGCGGATCGGTGCAGACTTCGCGCAGATCATCTACACGTCGGGGTCGACCGGATTGCCGAAAGGCGTCGTCGTGACCCACGACAATCTGTGGAGCGGCATTCGCACCGTCGCGACCTACCTCGGCATCACAGGCGACGACCGCATCGCGAGTCTCCTCCCGTTGAACTCCGTATACGGAATGAACCAACTGCTCTGTTCCGTACTCAGCGCGGCGTCACTTGTCGTCGAGGTATCGCCGCTGCCGCATGAGATCGACGCCACACTTCGCGCGCGTGAGGTAACCGTGCTGGCGGCGGTGCCGCCGCTCTGGCTGCAACTGCTCGGCCTCCCGCGCTTCGGGAGCGAACCAATTCCTTCGCTCCGCGTGCTTCAAAACGCCGGCGGACGCCTGCCGACGAGCGCGGTCCGGCAGCTGCGGGCGGCACAGCCACACGCATTGCTCTTCCTGATGTATGGCCTCACCGAGGCGCTGCGATCGACATATTTGCCGCCCGACGAGGTCGACCAGCGTCCGGGCTCGATGGGAAAGCCGATCCCCGGCGCGGAGATCCTGCTTCTGCGTGAGGATCTGACCCCCTGCGATACCGACGAAGTAGGGGAGGTCGTGCAGCGCGGGCCCACGGTCACCGCCGGCTACTGGGGCGACGCCGAGGGAACCGCGCGGGTCTTCCGTCCCAACCCGCTGCGCCCTGCTGGAGCCCCGGACACCGAGCGCGTTGTCTTCTCGGGCGATCTCGCCCGCCGCGACGCGGAGGGATTTCTGTATTACGTCGGCCGCCGCGACCGGATGATCAAGACGCTCGGTCATCGCGTGGGACCCGACGAGATCGTAGAAGTGCTCCACGCGTCGGGGGAGATTGTCGAGGCGCTCGTCGATGCCGAAGACGATGACGAGCGCGGAGCGCGCATCGTGGCCTACGTCGTGCTCGTCACGGACGGCTCGGTCGAACGGCTGAAGGCGTTCTGCCGGCGAGAGCTCCCGCGCCACATGCAGCCGAGCCGCATCGAAACGCGAACTGCGCTCGCACGCACCGCGAGCGGTAAGCACGACGTGAACGCCGAGCGTGCCAGGCATGCGTTTGCCTGAGACGCTCTGACATTTGTACCATCAACCATGCGCGAGGCCTCGTGAGGCGCCCCTCCCGCGCGACAGAGGAGGCTCCATGCTAGTCGAAGGATCGACGTGCCTCGTCACGGGCGGGGCTGGGTTCATCGGATCGCATCTGACGGAACGGCTCGTCGAGCTGGGACATCCGGTTCGCGTCGTGGACAATCTCTCCACCGGACGGCGGGAGAATCTCGCCCACCTCGACGGACAGGTCGAAGTGCAAATCGGTGATCTCGTCTCCCCGGAAGTCTGCCGCCGCGCGGTTGACGGCGTGCAGGTCGTCTTCCACGTCGCGGCGCTGCCGAGCGTCCCGCGTTCTCTTGCCGATCCATGGGCAAGCCACGACGCCAACGTCAACGCCACGCTGCAGCTCCTGCTCGCATGTCAGGCCGCTGGTGTCCAGCGAATCGTGTACTCCAGCTCGAGCTCCGTATACGGTGACACGCCCAGATTGCCAAAGGCAGAGACGATGGAGCCGTTGCCACGCTCACCGTACGCGACGTCGAAGCTCAGCGGGGAGCAGTACGTGCTGGCGTTCGCGAGAGCGGGGATCATTCCGGGCGTCGCGTTGCGCTACTTCAACGTCTTCGGCCCGCGGCAGGACCCCGATTCGCCTTACGCGGCAGTGATTCCGCTCTTTCTCCTTGGTGCGTTGCGCGGGCGTCCCGTCACCGTCTACGGCGACGGCGGACAGACGCGCGACTTCACGTACGTCGGCAACGTCGTCGATGCGAATCTGCTTGCGGCGAAGCGTCCGGTGAACGCGGTCTCCGGGCAGCCCGTCAACGTCGGCGCGGGAGACCGAACGTCGCTCAACGAACTGCTGGCGTTGATCGGCGAAGTGACCGGCGTCGAGGTCGAGGCCGAGCGCAAGCCGCCGCGGCCGGGAGACGTGCGCGACTCGCTGGCGAGCCTGGCGCGTGCGAAGCGCGTCCTCCGGTACACGCCTCGGGTCAAGCTTCGCGAGGGGCTGGAAGCGACGTGGCAGTGGTTCCGTGACGCGCAGTTGGAAGCCGTCGAGACGTCGCGGCCGACGCGGCCCGCCGCAGTCGCCGAGCGCAGCGTCGACTCCGTGACCGCCGCCACGTGACAGGGCGCGCCTAACGCCCCGCATGTCGCGACGGACGAGAGGAACGCCGCCGTGCTCGAGACGATCGCGCTGATCTCACTTGGGTCGCTGCTCGCCGTATGGGTCATCTATCCGCTGGTGATGTCGGCGCTCGCGTCGATCGCGGCGCCGAAGAGCCAACGGAGCGACCCGGCGGACATTCGCGTGCCGACTGTCTCCGTCGTCATCGCGACGCGCGATGACGCCGCGGCGGTGCAGCGCCGCGTCGGCGACTGTGCGCGCTACTCCTACGGTGCGGCAAAGCTCGAAGTGGTGGTGGCGATCGACCGGCGCGCGAGGAAGAAGACATTGGAGGAGGTGACGCGCTTGGTCGGCGGGTGCACCGTCGTGATCGGCGACGAGCCCGGAGGAAAGTCGGCGACGTTGAACGCCGCGGTCAACGCGGCGCGCGGAGAGGTCCTCGTCTTTACAGACACGCATCAGCGATTCGAGCCCGACGCCATCGATCATCTCGTGGCGGCGCTGGCCGATCCCCGCGTCGGCGCCAGCTCCGGATCGCTCGATCTCGGGAGCGGCGAGGGCGGCCGCACGCTGGCCGACCGATACTGGTCGTACGAGCGGACGCTGCGCCGCAACGAGTCTCTTGTGCACTCATCCGTCGGTGTGTCGGGAGCAATCTGGGCGCTGCGGCGGTCACTCTGGACGCCGCTGCCAGAGAATCTCATCCTCGACGACGTGTACACGCCGATGCGCGTCGTGTTACAGGGCCGTCGCGTGGCGTTCTCCGCGCGCGCGCGCGCGCACGAGACGCGACGTCCATCAATCGGGCAGGAATACCGTCGCAAAGTGCGGACGCTGACCGGAGTCATACAGCTCTGCGCCTGGCTGCCGAAGGTACTGCTCCCGCTCCGGAATCCGATCTGGCTGCAGTTCGTGTTTCACAAGCTGCTGCGGTTGCTGACGCCATACTGGGTGCTGGCGATTCTCGTCTGGGGCGTCGCGTTCGGAGGGAGATGGCTCCTCGAGCACCCGCTCGCGGCGCTCGGCGTCGCGCTCCTCGTGCCGGCGGTCGTCTATGACTACCGGAGAAGTCCGCGAAGCCTCGCGCGGCGCGCTTACGGCACCGCCGTCTCGTTCCTGCTGCTCCAAGCGGCGGTCGTGGTCGCCGCCGCCAACGGCGTCAGGCGGCAGTGGGACGTCTGGCGCGCCTAACGGCGCGATGGAAGTCAGTCGCCGGCGACGGCGAACTCGGGTCGCGACCGCAGCCGCGCCCGCCGGCGCCCCACCCAATCGAGCATGCGAAGCCACGCCCCGCGCCATCCGGGACGGAAGACGACGACCTCGTGAATCGGCCGCTTCACGGCGCCCCAATCCTTCTTGTACGAATCGTCCCCGCGCAGCAGGTCGAAGCGGCGATACCCGCGCTCAATCGCTCGACGGATCATCGCGGCCATCAGCGTCGTGCCGACGCTCTTGGAATCGTGCGCCGGGTCGCGGCCGCTCTGATAGAAGTAAACCGTGTCGCCGCAGGCGAAGCCATGCCAGGCGGCGACCGGTACGCCGTCGAGATCCAGCGTCGTGAGCCACAGCTCACCGCTCGCGGCCAGCTCGTTGGAGAAACGGTGAAGGAGGCAATCCAGCCGCGAATCGCCGAGCACGCCGGGACCGTTCCAGCGCGCTGCGTGGAGTGAGCGGAGGCGCTGCCATCCCTCGTCCAATCGGTCGGGTGCATACTCGGTCAGCGTGACGGCGTGCTCCCGCTGCAGTCGGCGCTCCTGCCGGCGAATGCTCTGCCGTCGCGTCGCACTGAGACCCGCAAGGTACGCATCCCACGAGTCGGGAAGGTCGATCCACGGGCATGTGTCGAGCAGCGCTCGGCGGACGGTGAAGCCACGGCGCGCGAACGCCTCGGTCAGCCGCGCAACGTTAGGCGCCGGATCGGCCACTCCGCCGAGCACGATCAGGTCCCACGGCAGCGCCTCGAGGACGGGCAGCACGTCTTCGAGGGGAGCGTCGAGCGACAGGGGGAGATCGAGGTGATCTGGACAGCCGACGCTGCCGATCGCCCACGTCAGCGCCCTGGGGCGCGCGCGGCGGAACGAAACCGGCCGCAAGGCGAGCGGCAAGACACCGTTGGAGGGCACATCGGAATCGCTGAGGAGGATGGCAAAGCTCGCGCGCAGCTCCTCCGGCGACGCCGAAGAAGCCCAAGCGTCGTGCCATGCCCAGCGCATGAACGGCGACGAGGAGCCGGAGGAGGCAAGCATCGCATCCCATTGCTCCGGTCCGCGTGCGAGCGCATCGGTCAGCGAGAGGCGGGTGATGCCGCCGCCGGCCCTAACGGTCGCAGTCAAGATCCGTAATCTCCCAGGTGGACGCTGCGCGGAGCGCGGCCGCGCCCGGCTCGGTCAGCGCGAGCGCGGCCACGGGACCACTCTCCTCCCGTGAAACGAAGCCGGCTCGCTTCAGTTCTCCGGCGAAGTGCGTGTCCGCGAGCGTCGCAATCCAGAACCGCGTTGATCCGGCGCGGCGGAGCGCGCGGGCGATCGGCGGAATGATCGCCGACATCGGCAGCGACGGATCGCGCGATACGCTGATCAGCTTCGCGACCCCATCGTCCGATTGGCGCACGAGCGCTGCAGCCGAGGACGGCGTGGCAGCGCTGCGACGGTGGAGCGTGAACCAGTAGTCCGAGGTGCTCGGGTAACCCGGCAGCCGCTGGCGGTACAGCGCAACCGGGCGGAAGGGACGCATCGCCGGTGCCGACCCGGAGGGCCGCTCGAGCACGTCGGCGTCATAACGATGCGCTTCATGCGCGACGGCGACGACACGCGACCATGGCGCACGAAGCCTCAGGATCGCTCGATACGCCCGGAAGGCCACATCCACGTACCAGCGACGGTCGGCAAGAGGGAGCATGAAGCGTTGCAGCGTGCCGACGGGCGTGAAGCCGACGGTCTTGAGCAGCGCCCACGCCTGCGGGTTCGGATCCCCGTAGAGAAAGTCGATCTCGCCCTCCGTCCGTGAGTCCGCGACCAACCGGCGCATGAGCGAAAGCGCGGGAATGAACGTGCGATGCGACGTCGCAGCCATCAAGTTGGCGAGCAGGCCGCCAACGAGCGTGCGGTCGCCGAAAGCGAAGCGCTGGCGGAACAGCGCGACGTGCAGTACCGGACGGCCGTCGGGATCGACCCCGATCCAGCTCTTGCCGCCGTTCTCAACCGCAGAGGGATATGCGCGATCAAAGAACTCCGGGAATTCCGGGCGCTCGTGTGCTACGAACAGCTCCTTGATCCCGTCCGCATGATCGAGGGGGTTCGCGCGGACGATGTCGACGCTCGGCACGATCGAATCTCGCCTGATGGAGCGATGGAGTAGATGACACTGCTGGCATTGTTAGAGGTATCCAAGAAACATGCCAGTGACCGAACGCACTCGCGCGAAGCGAAGGGGCTCACAGCGCCAGCGGGGCGCAGGGAGCACATTCAGTGGTGCGTGGCGAAACACAACGCGCGCACGAGCGACGCCCGAAGCAGGGCTTTATTAGGATCCTCACATCCTCGTCATCGGTGCAAGATGCGGTCGGGCCGTGACATACGATGCGCAGTTGCCCGGCCGGCAAGGCCAGAGTCATTATCGTGTAAGAACGTTGCAGAGTGAGAGTGCCTAACACCTGCTGATCGCGACGACGCGGTCGCTCGTGGCACCACCGCAACACGCTGCTCAGAGCAAATCCACCGAAAGGTGGAGACGCAGAGCCAGGGGACTAAAGCGAGCAATCGCCATGTCAGCCCAGCCGCCAGCGCCCTTCCAGGCCCTTGGCGGCTTTTTCGCGTCGCCGGGTCTCGACTCGGAGCTGATATGCGACACATAAATTACCGCGCGCGCAGCCTGTTTCTCGCTGCAGCGACCGCGATTCTTCTGACTCCGGGATGCTTCCCCGCCGGCATTGTCGATCCAGGCGGCGAAGAGCAGAAATGGACATCGGTGACTCCGCGTGCCGCAGCGCTCGACGCGGTCGGAGAGACGATGCAGTTGAGCATCCTCAACGACACGGCAAGGGTCCCGGTTATCGGATCCGGTATTACCTGGCGAGCGATCGAGCCTAACGTCGTCACGGTGGACAGCACGGGGCACGTGGAGGCGGTCAGTGAGGGGACCGGCCGCATCGTCGCCTCGACGAGCAAGCACGCCGATACGGCGACCATCAACGTCAATCAGAAGGTCGCTTACATCGTCGTTACTCCCTCCGCAGGGACCGCCGGCATCGGCGGCACTCAGCAGGATGTGGCCACGCTCCGCGACCGGAACGGCAACAAGATCAACGGTCGCACCGTGACATGGGCCAGCTCCGCGAACGGGATTGCGACCGTCTCGGCAAGCGGACTCGTGACCGGCGTCGCGGTGGGATCTGCGATCATTTCAGCGGCGAACAGTGGCGCCACCGGGACCTCGACGATCACCGTCTCTGACGTGACACCGCCGTCCACACCACTGAACCTGGTCGCGTCCGCAGTCGGACCGACCCAGGCGAATCTCAGCTGGTCGGGATCGACGGATAACATCGGAGTCACCGGTTATCGCGTCTTCAGGAATGGCGTGCAGGTTGGTACGACGAACGGGCTGTCGTTCCAGGATGTCGGCCTCACCGCGAACACCATCTACTCATTCACCGTTGCCGCATACGACGCGGCAGGGAACACGTCACCACAGAGTGCCGCGGCATCGGCCACGACGCCTGCGCCCGCTGACGTAACACCGCCCTCCACCCCAATGAATCTGGTCGCGACGGCGGTCGGTTCGGCCCAGGTGAATCTCAGCTGGTCGGCATCGACGGACAATGTCGGGGTCGCCGGCTATCGCATCTTCAGGGGCGGCGTACAGATAGGTACGACGAACGGGCTGTCGTTTCAGGATGTCGGCCTGACTGCGAACACGACCTATTCGTACAAGGTCGCGGCATTCGACGCGCCGGGGAACACGTCGCCGCAGAGTACCGCGGCGTCGGCCACGACGCCGGCGGCCGCCGACGTGACACCGCCGTCCACACCGCTGTCCGTGGTTGCGACCGCGGCCGGGGCAACCCAAGTGAATCTGAGCTGGGCGGCATCGACGGATAACGTCGGAGTCGCTGGCTATCGCATCTTCAGGAACGCGGTACAGGTGGGTACGGCGATCGGGCTGTCGTTCCAGGATGTCGGCCTCACCGCGAGCACGACCTACTCATATACCGTCGCTGCACAGGACGCGGCCGGGAACACATCGCCGCAAAGTACCGCGGCATCGGCCACCACACCGGCGGCCGCTGACGTGACGCCACCGTCCACACCACTGAACCTGGTCGCGACCGCGGCTGGACCGACCCAGGTGAATCTCACCTGGTCGGCATCGACGGATAACGTCGGCGTCACCGGCTATCGCATCTACAGGAACGCGGTGCAGGTGGGTACGGCGACCACGCCGTCGTTCCAGAATGTCGGCCTCACCGCGAGCACGACCTATTCGTATACCGTTGCCGCATACGACGCGACGGGGAACATCTCGCCGCAGAGTGCTGCGGTGCCGGCCACGACGCCCGCGGCTCCCGACGTCACGCCGCCGTCCACACCACTGAACCCGGTCGCGACCGCGGCTGGACCGACCCAGGTGAATCTCAGCTGGTCGGCATCGACGGACAATGTCGGCGTCACCGGCTATCGCATCTTCAGGAACGCGGTGCAGGTAGGTACGTCTACCACGCTGTCGTTCCAGGATGTCGGCCTAACGGGAAGCACGACCTACTCGTACAAGATCGCCGCATACGACGCGGCGGGGAACACGTCGCCGCAGAGTGCCGCGGCGTCGGCCACGACACCGGCGGCCCCTGACGTGACACCGCCGTCGCAACCGACGAACGTGGTCGCGACCGCGGTCTCACCGACCCAGGTGAATCTCACCTGGGCACCGTCGACGGATAACGTCGCGGTCACCGGCGATCGCATTTACAGGAACGGCGTGCAGATAGGTACGGCGACCGTGCTGTCGTACCAGGACGTCGGTTTGACTGCGAGCACGACCTACTCATACCAGGTCGCCGCGCACGACGCGGCAGGGAATCTGTCGCAGCTGAGTAACCCGGTGTCGGTCACGACGCCGGCGCAAGGCGGTGGCGGTGACATCTGCGCTGGTGCGCCAGCGCCAGGGCGGGGCACGGTCCCGGCGGGGGCAATCCTCGTGAGTGCGGTGCGGTTGGCCAGTGGGTGCGCCTCGGGACTCGTTTCGAGCGGTATCCCACTCGCGCCGGGACGCCTCACGGCAAGCCAGCTCTCCCAGCTCAAGCTCGTCATTGGCGGCGTCGAGCAGTCACTCTACGTCGAAGCGCTCCAGGCCCCGCGGCCCGATGGCTCGCTGCGCGCGGTGCTGGTCGAATTCCAATACACGACCAAGGCCGGCACCCCGATCGATGGGTATCTCGTGCTCGGCCAGCCGCGCACCACGACGGATCTCGCGCGGCCGACGACCGACCGGGGCAACCCGGAGGCGGTCGTGCTGCCGACGGATCCGGCCTATCTCGTGGCCACAGGGCTCGTCGGCCCGACGGTGACCACAGCCAGCACAGCGGCCTCGGATCCACCGGGGAGCATGGTGGCCAAGTACGAGGCCGACTTCCGCACCTATGCCGACAGGCACTGGAATCTGAACGGAGCGGCGTGGGCGGAGAACTACTACGACCGGGCGATGATTTACTACGCCTGGTGGATGCGCACGGGCGAGGTGGAGTACTGGCGCCGGGCGACGGCGATGGCGCTGGCGTACCGGAAAGACTACCTCGAGGCCAACGGCTACAACGCCTCGGCGCACTGGTTGCAGATCGAGGGCGTGGAGCTGCACTACCTGCTGACCGGCGACGAGGCCTCGCGGACGGCCGTCGGGCGGGAGGGTGATCTCTTCAACCTGCCGTACTACATGGACAACCTCGGCGACGTGAACGGGCCGATCGACAACCGGAGCCAGGCGCGCGTCCTGCTCGCGCTGCTCACGGCGTGGAAGCTCGACGCGCCGAGCCAGTCGGGGACCATCTGGCGGGACCGGCTCCCGCTGGCGCTGACGCGGATTCTCGCCACGCAGGGCGCGGACGGCGCCTATCACTTCACGAGCATGACGGCGCAGTGCGGGTATAACAAGCCCTTCATGGTGGGGCTGCTCAACGACGCGATGATCAAGTATTCGCAGACCTACAGCGCCGACACACGGATTCCGGGCGCGGTGCAGCGCGCGGTGGACTACATGTGGGCGAATGATTGGAATCCCACGGCGCGGGCGTTCATCTATCTCGACGGCCCCTGCCCGGGCTATGACGAGCGCCAGGTGCCGGCG
>Ga0307305_10000371_pt1 | contig 15743 bp, 20 predicted proteins | sample ER_DNA_186_FD_194512 | JGI IMG/M metagenome (GOLD analysis project Ga0307305, IMG submission 194512) | Bulk soil microbial communities from the East River watershed near Crested Butte, Colorado, United States - ER_DNA_186 | ecosystem: Environmental > Terrestrial > Soil > Floodplain | place... | reverse complement strand
GGGACTGCGCTCGCCTATCTGCTGTTCTTCGGGCTGATCACCGGCGCGGGCGCGGCGTACGCATCGCTCGTCACGTACCTGATCCCCCCGATCGCGCTCGCCTACGGCGCGATCTTCCTCGGCGAGCGCTTTGGCGCGTCCGCGTTCGGAGGCCTGGCGCTGATCCTCGGCGGTGTCGCTCTCGGGACCGGCGGAGTTCGCTTCGCGCGCCTGCGGCGCGCTCGCTTCATGGGGGAAACCCGGTTTCCCCCATGAGCCCCTCGTCAGAATGACGCGTTCCCCGCGCAGTTGAGGCTCCAGCGGGCGGAAGCCCGCCTCCGCCGAGGAAGACAAAGCTCGGCTGGACAAGTGTGCGGGAATGTCCCCTGCTGCCCCAGCATTCACGGCCCAAGGATCAGCAGCCAGATCGTGAGCACAACGGAGAAGAGCACGAAGCCACCTCCAAGCACAATGAGAAGCCAGTAGTGCCATGAGAGAAGCCGCCGGCGCCACTCGGCGCGTGCCACGTCCATCTGGAGGGCTCAGTTTACTGCGGCGATGGAGTCGACACATCGCGGGACTGGGTCTCGGGAGGCAGCTGCCCTGGCGTGGGCCAGCGTCCATGTCACTCGAGCCGGCTGTTTGACATCCACGTAGTTGCCGAACCGGCGCCGCCCCACGGTCGGCAGGGAAGAACGTCGGCTCCTTAAGCCTGCGATGATGGCAAAGAACCAGCCGCCGAGCTTTGCGCGCCCGGGCCGGTAGCCTCGGGGCGATGTCGCGGTCGTACGTGATCTACATCGGGCTGCTCGCTGCGTTCTGGGGTGCCTCGTACATGTTCATCAAGGTCGCCAACCGCGACCTCGAGCCGGCGACGATGATGATGGTGCGGCTTGCGATCGCCGCGGCGGTGATCCTGGTCGTGCTCGCCGCGCAGCGCGGCTGGACGGCGTCGGTCGCGGACCTGCGCCAGGTCGGCTGGGAGGGCTTCGCCCTCGGCGTGGTGAACGGTGCGATTCCCTTCACGCTGATCGCCTGGGGCGAGAAGCACATCGACTCCGGGGTTGCGGCGATCGCGAACGCCTCGATGCCGATATTCGTCGTGCTGCTCGCGATCCGCTGGAAGCCGAGCGAGCGCGTCCACGGCCTGCGGCTCGCCGGCTTCATTGTCGGGCTCGTCGGCGTTGGCGTGCTCGCAGGCATCCATCCTGAGGGCGGCTGGTGGGGCGCGGCCGGGACACTGGCCGTCGTGGTCGCCTCCGTGGCCTACGCGGTGGGCAGCCTCTGGGGCCAGCGCCTGGTAGCGCACACGAGCGGTCTGACGCTCGCCGCGAGCACGATGATCGGCGGGTTCGTCGTGCTGCTGCCGTTCGGGCTGTGGCAGCTGCCCTCGCACCTCCCGGGCTGGAAGGAGACCGGCTCGGTGCTCGCCCTCGCGGTGGTCGGGACCGCACTCGCGCAGATCATCCTCTACCGCGTCTTGCGCAGCGACGGCGCCGCTCGCGTGAGTCTCGTGACGTACCTGCTGCCGGTGACGGCGCTCTTCTACGGGGTGACGCTCCTCGGCGAGCCGCTCACGTGGGAGGAGCTGGCCGGGATGGTGCTGATCCTCGGCGGCGTCGGGCTCGGCTCGGGGGCCGTCAGGCTGTACCGGCGCGAGCCCATCGCGGCGCCTTCGCCGTGAGCGCGGTCAGCCTCCGCCGGGCCGAGCCGGGCGACCTGGACTTCCTCGTCGACTTGATGACGCACGAGGAGGTCGAGCCCTACCTCGCCGTGATCCGCCCGCGCGACCGTGAGGGCGTGGCGGCGGAGATCGAGCGCTCGCAGGCCGAGCCGCAGGAGTTCGGGCGCTTCGTGATCGAGGTGGACGGCCAACCGGCCGGTCTGATGGGCTTCAAGGTCGCGAACCGACGCAGCCGGATCGCCGACCTCGGCTCGCTGGCGGTGCATCCGTCGTTCAGGGGCAGACGCCTGGCCGACGACGCGGCCCAGCTCTTCCAGCGCCACCTGCTCGACGAGCTCGGCTACCACCGGCTCCAGCTCGAGATCTACGGCTTCAACGAGCGTGCCATCGCGCATGCGGAGCGGGCGGGGTTCGTCCGCGAGGGTGTGCGCCGGAAGGCTTACTGGCGCAACGGCGAGTGGGTGGACGGCGTGATCTATGGCCTGGTTCGCGAAGACCTCGAGCCGTGAGCTTGGAAAAGCTCCTCGTCGCCCTGGTCGTGGCGGCCGTCGCGATCGCGTTCGCCGACTCGTCGATCGTGGTGCTGGCGCTGCCGGATCTCTACCGGCGCTTCGACACCACCATCGAGGGCGTAGCGTGGGTGGTGACCGCCTACAACGTCGCGGTCGCGGTAACGGCCCTCGGCCTCGTCCTGATCGTTCACCGGATCAACGCCGCGCGGGTCCTCGGTGCCGGGCTCGTCGTCTTCCTCGGAGCGTCGATTGCCTGCGCGGCCGCGGGCAGCCTGCCTTTCCTGATCGGGATGAGGAGCGTGCAAGGCGTGGGAGCGGCATTGCTGCTCGCGGGCTCGCTGCCGGTGCTGGGGGCGCTGACCGGCTCGTCGGCCGCCGGCGCAAGCCTTTGGACGCTCGCCGGGACCTTCGGCGCGGCGCTTGGGCCGGCTCTCGGGGGCGTGCTGACCCAGGCCTTCGACTGGCGCGCGATCTTCATCGCTCAGGCGCCGCTGGCTGCGCTCGGGTTGCTTGCCACCCTTCGTACCCATCCACACGTCGTCGCGGAGGAAGGCTGGAGCCCGTCGCTCCGGCGCACGCTGCCGGCGAACCTCTGCCTGGGGCTCCTCTTCGGCGCGCTCGTCGGGGCCCTCTTCCTGGCCGTCCTGCTCGTGATCACGGTGTGGGGCTACTCGCCGATCGGCGGGGCGGCGATTGTGAGCGCCCTGCCCGGGGCTGCGCTGGCGGTGCGGCCGCTCGAGCGCCGACTGCCTCGGATCGCTGCGGTCTGCGGCGGGGCGACGCTGCTCGCCGGCGGGCTCCTCGGCCTCGCCCTGCTTCCTTCCGCGAGCGCCGTCCTTGCTGTCTACGCGCTGGCGCTCTGCGGTGCCGGGCTGGGGCTCGCGGTGCCGTTGCTCTCACAGGCGGCGCTCGATCTGCGCGCGGGCCTGGTGCGCAGCGGAACCCTGACCGTCGGTGTTCGCCATCTGGGACTCGTGCTGGCCCTGGCCTCGATCGCGCCGCTGCTGGCGTCGGAGGTGCCGAAGGCCGGTGACAAGGCGCTGCTGAAGGCGACCGCGGTGCTCCTCGACTCGCCCGCCGGGCTCGACAAGAAGGTGCCGGTCGCACTCGATCTCAGCGGAGCGTTCGCCCGGGCCCGCGAGGGGGAGGTCCCGGACCTCGCCGAGCCCTTCAACGCGCATGGCGCGCGGCACGATTCGACGCTCGCAGCGACGCGGGACGAGCTCGTGGGCACCATCGAGGCGACGATCACGCGGGCCTTCCGGCCGGCCTTCCTGCTCTCCGCCGCCTTTGCAGCGCTCGCACTGGTCGCCGGCCTCGTCTTCCGCCGGAGGCTGCTCTCGTGACCCGAACCCCGATCACCCCCGCGCTCGCGATCCTCGCGGCGCTCCTCGCGGCCGTCCTGGCGCTGGTGGCCGTGGAGCTCGGGAAGGGCGCCGCCGAGGAGCCCGGGCCGAAGCTGGCAAACCCGTGCCACTCGCGCCCCGGCCAAACAGGTGGCGGCCTCGACGCGATCGTCCAACGGCTCGTCCTCGACGGGCTGGACGGCGCCGCATGCCGTCTCCACACGACCAGGGAGGAGCTCGTCCTGTCGCTCGCGCCGGAGACGGGAGTGCAGCGCCGCTGGGACGATCACACGATCGAGGTCGCTATTCGGGCGGGGCTGCTTGGAGCCGTGGACAAGGCCGAGCGGCGAGGCGACATCCCCGGTTTCGCGGCGCCGTTGCTCCGGCGCCTGGTCGAAACGGCACCGATCGACCGGCTGGTCCGAGGCGGAATCCGGCTCAGCCACCTGCTCGGTTAGCGCTCTTTACGCCTGCTGGTGCGCCTCGACGAACCAGAGGTGCTTGTCGATCGTCCGCGAGATCTCGGTGAACAGGTCGGCTGTGTCCAGGTCGTCCAGCTCCGTGGCGGCCTCGATCGCGGCCCGGGCCGAGGCGCCGTAGGCGGCGAGCCGGTCGGCGATCGCGGCGACCGTGTCCATTCCGGCGACGGCGTCGAGCGGATACTCGTCGAGCGACGAGGTCGCAGCCGCCAGACGGGCGGTTCCCAGGGCCAGCCCGCCGAGGGTGGTCGCGCGCTCGGCGACCGTGTCCACGTACTCGAGCACGCTCTCCGCGATCTGGTCGTAGAGCAGGTGCAGCTGGATGAAGTCGCTGCCTTTGACGTTCCAGTGCGCCTGCTTGACCTGCGAGTAGAGGTCGAACGTGTCTGCCAGGCGCGCGTTCAAGAGCTGCACGAGTTGGTCGCGCGAGTCCTCGGAAATGTCGATCCGAGTCGCGAATTTCCGTTCCGTCTGCGTCGCCATCTTCCCTCCCCGGGTCGTGGTTCGAAGAGCCTAGCCCTATTCCGCCTCCGCTTCGAAAGAAACCCTCGGCGCAGGAAGGTAGATTCCTCGCGCATGGAGCTGATCCACACCTGCTACCGCATCACCGACCCGGACGCCTCGGTCGAGTTCTACGAGGCGCTCGGGTTCGAGAAGCGGCGCGAGCTGCCGATCCGCGACGAGGCGATCAACATCTTCATGGGACTCCCCGGCGACGATGACCGGCTCGAGCTGACCTACAACTTCGGCGTCGAGTCCTACGAGCTCGGCTCCGGCTACGGGCACATCGCGGTCACGGTCGAGGATCTGGACGGGACGCTGGAGCGGCTCGCGGGCCAGGGGATCGAGCCCGAGAAGCCGCCGTACTCCGTGCGCGAAGGCGGCTCCCGGCTGTGCTTCGTCCGCGACCCTGACGGCTACCGGATCGAGCTGATCGAGCGTTAGGCCGGCGGCTCAGCCGAGCTGCGAGCGCATCGTGAGCCGTTCGGCACGTGTGGGCATGCTCACGACCTCGGCGGCCGTAAATCGGCTGCGGATCAGCTTCTGTGCGTAGAGCCGTTCGTCGGCCGCGCGGTAGAGCAGCAGGGAACTGTCGCCGTCGCGCGGGCAGACGGACCAGCCGAAGCTCATGCTCATTCCTTCTGCGCCGAGAGCGGCGGTCAAGCGGCTGCAGAGGGCACGGACGGCATCGGTGCCCGGCAGGGAGGTGATCACGGCGAACTCGTCGCCGCCGATCCGCGCGACCTGGTCGTGCTCTCCGAGCTCTCGCGTGAGGATCTCTCCCGCGCGGCGGAGGACGTCGTTGCCGACCGCGTGCCCTTCCGTGTCGTTGACGTCCTTGAGGTTGTCCATGTCACCGAGCACGAGCCCGAACGGCTTCCCCTGCTCGAGCCGGGTCGAAAGGGCGGCGTCGAACGCGCGCGTGTTGAGGAGGCCGGTCAGGAAGTCGCGCTCGGCGGCCACACGGAGGCGGTCGACGAGCACCCGGTGGTTGTGTGCGAACCACCCGACGAGGACGCCGACCATCGTGTAGGTGAAGAGGCGGATCGAGCTGCTCGCTGTGAGGACTTCGTACGTCGGGAGGCGCGGACTGATCACGATCCCGAGCGTGTAGAAACCCGTCGACGCGATTCCGGCGCCGGCGCCCCAGGCGGGCCCGTTGACCAGAGCGATCAGCGCGATCGGGATGTAATAGAAGTGGCCGAGCCCGAGCCCAGGTTTCTCCACGAGCAGGAACGTGGCGAAGATCAGTGGATAGAGCGCCGCCGCCGCCGAGAGCAGCAGGGCGCGGTAATGCGAGGCGGCTGCAGGCACGTTCCTGAACATCTCCGGATTCAGCGGCCCACGCGTCCCTCGGAGGAGTGATTTGCGTGTTGTCGCGCTTTCGTCACGAAGCGGTCACCCATGCGTTACAGGTGCGTCGCTACGGTGGCCGGAATGGCGAAAACGGCGACACCCTGGGGGCCGGCGGAGCTCGTCGAGGAGCTGACGCTGGCGCAGCGCGCGGGCGAGAAGCGGTTCTCGTCGGTGGTGCAGCTGCTCGAGGCGCCGGGCGGCGAGCGCCTCGTTCGCTTCGCCTACGCGACGGGCGGAACGGCGCGGCGCGGGCCGGTCACGCTGCGCAGGCGGGACCTCGAGCGGCTCCGGAGCGGGTTGGCGAAGCGCCCGGCGCTTGCGGAAGCCCTTGGCTTAGGCGGTGGTGAGTAGACGTTCGCGAACGGCATCAACGAGCGAGCCGAGCAGGAGAGCGCCGTCCTCGGAGCCGAGCAGCGGGTCGACTGCGTGCTCCGGGTGCGGCATCAGGCCGAAGACGTTGCCCTCGCGGTTGGCGACTCCGGCGATGTCGCCGGTCGAGCCGTTCGGGTTTTCCTCGTAGCGAAGGACGACCTGCCCGTTGGCCTCGAGCTCGGTGAGCAGCTCGTCGTCGGCGAAGTAGCACCCCTCTCCGTGCTTGACGGGGATCGTGATGCGTTGCCCGGGCTCGGCCCGGGTGGTGAACGGTGTGTCCGCCTGCTCGACCTTGAGCGAAACGTCCCGGCAGATGAACGAGAGCGACTCGTTCGGGCGCAGCACGCCCGGCAGGAGTCCGGCCTCGCAGAGCACCTGGAAGCCGTTGCAAATCCCGAGCACGAGCCCGCCCTCGTCGGCGAAGCGCCGCACCGCGTCCATCACCGGCGCGAAGCGGGCGATCGCGCCACAACGGAGGTAGTCGCCGTAGGAGAACCCGCCGGGCAGCACCACAGCACCCACCTCGGGCAGCTCCGGCTCTGCGTGCCAAACCAGCACCGGCCCGGCCCCGAGCCCCTCGAGGGCAAGGGCTGCGTCGCGGTCGTCGTTCGACCCGGGAAAGACGACTACTGCAATCCTCGGGCGCGGCCGCTCGCTCATTCGCTCGTCACGCTGATCTCGTAGGACTCGATCAACGGGTTCGCGAGCAGCTGCTCGCACATCCGCTCCAGCTCGGCCCGGGTGCAGTCCGCGTCGCCGAGGTCGAGCTCGAGGTCGACCACCCGCCCGACGCGCGCCTCCTCGACCGGGAAGCCGAGCTGCTGCAGCGACCGTTGGACGGCCTCCCCCTGCGGATCGAGGATGCCCGGCTTCGGGCGGACCAGCACCGTGGCTTTCACCGGACCACGACCTGCGGGTCGGCGAGGTAGTCATCGAAGGAGATGCCCGTAAGCCGTTCGAAGGCCTCGACGTAGCGCGCGCGGGTGCCGGCGACGACCTCGGCCGGCAACTCGGGGCCGGGGTCGGTCTTGTCCCAGCCGAGCGCCTCGCAATAGTCGCGGACGAACTGCTTGTCGAAGGAGGGCTGCGGGCGTCCTGCCTCGTACTCGTCGGCGGGCCAGAACCGCGAGGAATCAGGCGTGAACGCCTCGTCGCCGAGCACCAGCCGGCCCTCGGCGTCGAGGCCGAACTCGAACTTCGTGTCGGCGATCAGGATCCCGCGCGCGGCCGCGTGCTCCGAGGCGAAGCGGTAGAGGGCGATCGCCGTCTGCTCGACCTCGTCCAGCCGCTCTTGTCCGACGAGCGCGGCAGCCCGCTCGCGGTCGATGTTCTCGTCATGACCTTCCTCCGCCTTCGTGGCAGGGGTGAAGATCGGTTCGGGCAGTCGATCGGAGTCGCGCAGGCCCTCGGCGAGCATGTGCCCGCAGACGGCGCCGGTCGCGCGGTAGTCCTTCCAGCCCGAGCCGGTGAGGTAGCCCCGAACGACGCACTCGATCGGCAGCATGTCGAGCCGCCGGCATTCGGTCGAGCGGCCGTCGGGCCGAAGCGCAAGGAGGTGGTTCGGCACGAGCTCGCGCGTGCGCGCAAACCAGAATCCCGAAAGGCCGGTCAGGACGCGGCCCTTGTCGGGGATCTCGGTCGGCAGAACGACGTCGAAGGTCGAGATCCGGTCGCTGGCGACCAACAGCAGCCGGTTGTCCTCCAGCTCGTAGAGCTCTCGCACCTTCCCGCTTCCGACATGAACGGCGGCCTCAGGCATGAACCGGCTCCTCCTTCCGGGCGAGTGCGCCCAGCCGCTCGAAGGCGGCGTCGATATGGCGGGTGTACCAAGTGAGGTCGAAGATCGTGTCGAGGTCGACGCGGCTCGCGATCTCGTCGTCGGCGCGCACGAGGTCGCGGAAGTCCCGCTCCTCTTCGTGGGCCTGCAGCGCGTGGCGCTGGACGAGCCGGTAGGCGTCGTCCCTGGGCAGCCCGGACTCGACGAGGGCGAGCAGCAGCCGCTGGCTGAAGAAGAGCCCGTGCCCCTCCTCGAGGTTGCGCAGCATGCGCTCGGGCCGAACGACCAGGCCCTCGACGAGCCAGGTGAAGCGGTCGATCATGTAGTCGAGCGCGAGGAACGAGTCCGGGATCACGATCCGCTCGGCTGAGGAGTGCGAGATGTCCCGCTCGTGCCAGAGGGCGACGTTCTCGAGCCCCACGAGCGCGTTTGCCCGCACCACGCGCGCCAGCCCGCAGATCCGCTCCGAGACGACGGGGTTGCGCTTGTGCGGCATCGCCGAGGAGCCCTTCTGCCCTTTGCCGAAGGGCTCCGCGACCTCCGCGACCTCCGTGCGGGCCAGGTGGCGGATCTCGAGCGCGAACTTCTCGAGCGAGGCGGCGACAAGCGCGAGGGCGGCGAGCAGATCCGCGTGCCGGTCGCGCTGAAGAATCTGCGTCGACACGGGGGCGGGCTCGAGCCCCAGCCGTTCGCAGGCGAGGCGCTCCAGCTCCGGGTCGGTCGCAGCGTAAGTGCCGACGGCTCCGGAGAGCTTGCCGACGCGCATCCCTTCGAGCGCCCGTGCGAGCCGCTCCCGGCCGCGATCGAGCTCGAAGGCCCAACCTGCGAGCTTGAGCCCGAAGGTCGTCGGCTCGGCGTGGACGCCATGCGTGCGGCCGATGCAGATGTCGTGTTTGTGTTGCTGGGCGCGTGAGATGACCGCCTCTTGCGCGCGCTCGAGCTCCTCGAGCAGGAGCGCCCCCGCTTCGCGCACCTGGAGTGCGAGGGCGGTATCGACCACGTCGGAGGAGGTCAGACCGTGGTGGAGCCACCGTCCGGCAGGCCCGAGCTCGAGCGCGACCGCGTCCACGAAGGCGGCGAGGTCGTGCTGGGTCTCGCGCTCCAGCTCCGCTACGCGCTCGGGTGTCGGCGGCTTGGCGGTGGCGCGGATCTCGGTGACGGCCTCCGCCGGGATCGCGCCCAGCTCGGCCCAGGCTTCGAGCGCGGCGAGCTCGACGTCGAGCCAACGCGCGAGCCTGCTTTCGTCCGACCAGACCCCAGCCATCACGGGTCGGGAGTAGCGCGCGATCACCGGCTGGAGTCTAGAGCCAGCGTAGGAAGACAGGGGCGGACGAAGATTCACAACCTCGGCACGGTCCGGTCACACACCCGCGTGCCTTCGTCAGGCACCCTGAAGACCCCCGGGTGGGTGGGGGTTAGGGATGGGTCCTGGTCGCGCGGCGGCCGACTGGCAACCAGCCGCCGGCTAGCTGCCGAGGATGCGCGCGGCGAGCGAGGCTGCATTCTTCGCGTTGTCCACGCCCACGGTCGCGACCGGCACGCCCGGCGGCATCTGCACGATCGACAGCAGCGCATCGAGCCCGTCGAGCACGCTCATCCGCGAGCGGAGCGGCACGCCGATCACCGGCAGGTCGGTATGCGCCGCGACCACGCCCGGGAGCGCCGCAGCGAGCCCGGCGCCGGCGATCAACACTCGGATCCCTCGCTTGCGCGCGCTGCGCGCATACTCGGCCACGGCGTCCGGATCCCGGTGAGCGGAACGAACCTCGAGCTCGTATGGAATCCCGTGTGCGTCGAGCTCGTCGAGCGCGGGTTGCATCCGCTCGCAATCCGACTCGGAGCCGACCAGGATCCCCACGACGGGCCCCTCAGCTGCGGACATGGCCCTCCGCCGCCGCGAGACCGATGTCTCGCCGGAACCGCATCCCGGCAAAAGAGATGCGGCTCACGGCCTCGTAGGCCTTCGACCGCGCCGCGACGAGGTCTTCCCCGACGGCGGTCACATCGAGGATCCGTCCGCCGTTGGTGACCAGCCGCCCGCCCTGCCTTGCCGTGCCGGCGTGGAACACGAGCGCGCCGGTCGCCTCGGCGTCCTCGACCCCTTCGATCGGCGTGCCGCTGTCGCCGCGGTCCGGGTAGTCGCCGCTCGCGAGCACGACCGTGACCGCGGCGCCCTCGCCGATGCCCAGGTCCGAGCTGAGCTCGCCGGTCGCGGCGCCCCAGAGCGCGCCGAGCAGGTCACCCTCGACCCGCGGCAGGATCGACTGCGTCTCCGGGTCGCCGAAGCGGCAGTTGAACTCGAGCACCCGAGGGCCGTCGTCGGTGAGCATCAAGCCGGCGTAGAGCAGACCCGAGAAAGGAGAGCCCCGCCGGGCCAGCTCCGCCAGCACGGGGCGGTGCACGGTCTCGAGCAGCTCCTCGACCTCCGGCTCCCCGAGCCCGGGCACGGGGGAGTACGACCCCATCCCGCCCGTGTTCGGCCCGGTATCCCGCTCGCCCACGCGCTTGAAGTCCTGTGCGGGCGCGAGCGCAACGGCAGTGGTGCCGTCGGTCACCGCGAAGAGCGAGACCTCCTCGCCTTCGAGCAGCTCCTCGATCACGACGTCGCCTCCGAGCGCTGCCGCCCCGCGAAGACCGGCATCCAACTCGTCCTGCGTGAGACAGACGAAGACGCCCTTGCCGGCCGCGAGGCCGTCCGCCTTCACGACGCACGGCGGGCGCGCGACGGCGAGCCGGGCGGCGGTCGGCACGCCGGCGGCCTCGAGCACCTCTTTCGCGAAGCCCTTCGAGCCCTCGATGCGGGCGGCGGCGGCCGTTGGCCCGAACACTGCGATCCCCGCTCGGCGAAGCGTGTCGACAAGCCCGACGACGAGTGGCGCCTCCGGCCCGACGACTACCAGCTCGATGTCGAGCTCGCGGCACAACGAAATGAGACCCTCGCCATCCTCGGCCCTCACCGGATGGCACTCGCCAAGGCCCGCCATGCCGGGGTTCCCGGGAGCCGCGTGGAGGGCTTCGAGAGCCGGGCTCTGGCTCAGCTTCCACGCGAGCGCGTGCTCGCGTCCGCCCGACCCCACGATGAGGACCTTCACGGCGGCGAGTCTACTCCGGGCGTCGGCGCGAGCTTAGGGCCTTGCCAGCGCCTCGAGAGGCCCCGGGGCGAGCACGCGCTCGCGCTCGGCGCCCGTGCCGACCAGCGACACGGTCACCTCCAGCTCGCGCTCGACGAACTCGACGTAGCCGCGTGCGTTTGCCGGCAGCGAGCCGAGCTCGGTGATCTCGTCAAGCGGCTGCTCCCAGCCGGGCAGCGATTCGTAGACCGGCTGGCAATGGTGGAAGTCGCTCTGGTGCGCCGGAAAGTCCGGCGTCTCGGTCCCGTCGCGCAGCCGGTAGCGCACGCAGACGGGCAGCTCGCCGAACGCCGAGAGCACGTCGAGCTTCGTCAACGCCAGGGAGGTGATCCCGTTCAGGCGCACGGCGTAGCGCAGCGCCACGAGGTCGAGCCAGCCACAGCGTCGCTCGCGTCCGGTCGTCGTCCCGAACTCGGCGCCGAGATCGCGCATCCGCGCCTGGTCGGGACCTGCGATCTCCGTCGGGAACGGCCCCTCGCCGACGCGCGTGAGGTAGGCCTTCGCGACGCCGATGATCGAGTCGATCCGGTTGGGCCCGATCCCGATGCCGACCGCCGCCGCGCCGGCGACGGTGCCCGAGGAGGTCACGAACGGGTACGTGCCGTGGTCGAGGTCGAGCAGTGTCCCCTGCGCGCCCTCGAGCAACACGAACTTGCCGCCGCGCAGCGCACGGTCGACGAGCAGCGAGGTGTCGGCGACGTACGGCCGCAGCCGCTGCGCGAAGCTCTCGTAGCGCTCGGCCAGCTCCTCCAGCTCGAGCGGCTCGGCACCGTAGACGCGCTCGAGCCAGACGTTCTTCTCGGCGAGCGCGACCTCGATCTTCTGGCGCAGGATCTTCGGGTCGAGCAGGTCCTGGACGCGGATCCCGAGCCGCGAGGCTTTGTCGGCGTAGGCAGGCCCGATGCCGCGCTTGGTGGTGCCGATCTGGAGATTGCCGAGCCTCCGCTCGGTTCCCTGGTCGATCGCCACGTGCCACGGCATGATCAGGTGCGCCTCGCCGGAGAGCCGCACAACGTCTGTGGAGATGCCGCGCGCCTCCAGGTCGTCGAGCTCGCGCACGAAGACCTCCGGGTCGATCACGCAGCCGGCGCCGAGGATGCACTCCTTGCCGTGCAGGATCCCGGAGGGCATGTGGTGGAACTTGAACTTCTCGCCCTCCACGACGATCGTGTGCCCGGCGTTCGGCCCGCCCTGGTAGCGGCAGACGAGGTCGGAATGCTGGGCGAGCAGGTCGACGATCTTGCCCTTCCCTTCGTCGCCCCACTGCGCCCCGACGATCACGGTCGCAGGCACGTGCCGGAGTTTGAACTAAGACGCGGCTACCAGAGCGGCGACGTAGCTTCGGCGGCAACCGGGGCGCCGGCGCGGATCACGCGGATGCGATGGCCGCGCGGGCACGCTGTCCAGCCGAGGTCGTGCTCGAGGCGCAAAAGCCCGTGCGCCGTCTGGCCGGCGTACTCGCCGTGCTCGTCGACCTCGGCACACGCCTGGCAGACGACCGTGAAGGCGGTTGTGCGAGCGAGGAGGACGACGGTTTGCTCGTACATGGCTATGCCGATGACGGCGCCAGGTCGGCGAACTTCGCGTAGCGCTTCAGGAACGAGAGCTTGACGGTGTCGGTCGGCCCGTTGCGGTGCTTGGCCAGGTGGACCTCGGCGATGCCCTGCTGGTCGGATTCTTCGTTGTAGTACTCGTCGCGGTAGATGAACATGACGAGGTCGGCGTCCTGCTCGATCGAACCGGACTCGCGCAGGTCGGAGAGGATCGGCCGCTTGTCGTGGCGCTGCTCGACGGCGCGGGAGAGCTGCGACATCGCGAGGATCGGGGTGTCGAGGTCACGGGCAAGGATCTTCAGCGAGCGGGAGATCTGCGAGACCTCCTGGACGCGGTTCTCCGCGGTCGAGCCGGAGGTCATCAGCTGCATGTAGTCGACCACGATCAGTCCGAGGTTGGGCTCTCGCGACTTCAGCCGCCGCGCCTTCGAGCGGATCTCCATCATCGTGATCGAGCCCGTGTCGTCGACGTAGATCGGCGCCTTCGCAAGCCGGTCGCACGCAGCCGTGAGACGCGGCCAGTCGTCGGCGCCGAGTTTGCCGGTGCGGAGGCGCTGCGACTCGACCTTCGCCTCGCTGCACATCAGCCGCTGAGTCACCTCCGACTTCGACATCTCGAGCGTGAAGAGCGCGACCGGCGTCTCCTCGCGCACAGCGAGGTTGGCGGCCATGCAGAGACCGAGGCCCGACTTCCCCATGGACGGGCGGGCGGCGACGATGATCAGGTTGCCGGGCTGGAAGCCGGACGTGAGCTTGTCGAGGTCTCGGAAGCCCGATGTCGTGCCGGTGACGTCGGCTCCCGCCTCGTACAGGGCGGTGATCCGTTCGAAGCTGTCCTTCAGCAGCTCCTCGATGTGCGTGAACTCGCTCGTGACGCGCGCCTGCGAGAGGTCGAAGACGACCTGCTCGGCACGGTCGACGAGGTCGGTGGTGTCTCCCGGCCGCTCCCAGCCCAGCTGAGAAATCTCGCTGCCCGCCCGAATCAAGCCGCGGAGCGTCGCCATCTCCCGGACGATGCGGGCGTAGTGGCCTGCGTTGGCGCTCGCCGGGACGAGCGCAGCCAGCTCATGGATGCGGACTCGCCCGCCTGCGCCCTCGAGCTCGCCACGTTCCTCGAGCTCGTCGACGAGGGTGATCGCGTCCACGGGCTCGCCCTTGGAGTAGAGCGCCAGGGCCGCGCGGTAGACCTTTGCGTGGCTCTCGCGGTAGAAGTCGCTGGCGTCGAGCACTTCGCTGACCGCCCCGATCGCACCGGGGGAGAGCATCATCGCGCCGAGGACTGATTCCTCCGCTTCGAGATTCTGCGGCGGGACCGGGGCGGTCGGCGAGGCCTGGGCGAGCTGGGCCATCCGGTTACGAAAGCACTCCTGAGGCGGTCGCGGTAGGTCTGGACGACCCACTTTTCGACAGGCCTCGGGAAGCCGGATGTTGGAGGTTTGCAGGCATAAGGGAACACAGGTTCCCACGACCCCCGGACGACGCCTGTGGGCAGTTTTGTCGCTCGGAGCGGGAAGTTCCTAGAGAATTCCACAGGCCGGGGGCAACCTGTGGAGAAGGCTGTGCGTTTTCGTTACTCCCGCTCGGGATCGTCGGCGTCGGCCCGGTCGAATGCGTCCGCAGGCACCTGCTCGGCCTCCGCCTCGGCCGTCGGCTCGACCTCGCCGTTGCTGGCCGCCTCTGCCTCGGCTTCGTCCTCCGCCACCACCGCCTCGATCTCGGCCTCGGCCTCCTCGTGCTGCGCCTCGGCCTCGGCCTGCGCGGCCGCCTCCGCCTCGGCCTCGGCCGCCGCGATCGCGTCGAGCTCCTCCTGCGGAGGCAGCTCGCCGCCCTCGGGCACGACCGCGACCTTCAGCGTGGCGGTCACGTCGGGGAAGAGCTCGACCGGGATCTGGTAGCGCCCGATCCGCTTGATCGACTCGGGCAGGTCGAGCTTGCGCCGGTCGACGCGCACCCGCTGCGACTCCCAGAGCTGCTCGGCGATGTCGGTCGCTGTGACCGAGCCGAAGAGCGTGCCGGTCTCCCCCGCGGGAACGTCGAAGCGCAGCTCCGCGCCCTCGACCTTCTGCGCGATCTCCTGGGCCTGCTCGAAGCTCTGCGCCTCGTGCCGCGCGCGCTTCTCCTCGTGCTTGCGTAGCTCGGCGACCTTGGCCGGCGTGGCCGTCTCGGCGAGCTTCCGCGGCAGCAGGTAGTTGCGCGCGTAGCCGGCGGCGACGTCCACGACCTCGCCGCGCAGCCCGATCTTCTCGACGTCCTGTCGGAGGATGACCTGCATTTGCCTAACCGGTGGAGTAGGGGAGCAGCGCCATCTCGCGCGCCCGCTTGACCGCGAGCGCGACCTGCCGCTGGTGGCGCCGGCAGGCGCCGGTGATCCGCCGCGAGCGGATCTTTCCCTTCTCGGAGACGTAGCGACGAAGCTGGTTTGCGTTCTTGTAGTCCACTTCCGTGATTTTCTCGCGGCAGAAGTAGCAGTTCCGTTTCCGGATCGGGCCGCCGGGCGCCGGCCTGCCCTTGCGCTGCTGTCGCTGGTCTCGCTGGGCCATCAGAAGGGGATGTCGTCGTCGGCGGCGGCGGTGCCGAAGTCGGCGTTCTCGGCGGTGGCGCCGCTGGGGACGAACTGCGGCTGTCCGCCCTCGGCGCCCTCGGGCCTGCCGCCCAGGAACTGGACGCTGTCGGCGATGATCTCGACGGCCTGGCGCTTGGTGCCGTCCTGGGCATCCCACTCACGCCAGTCGAGCCGTCCGTCCACGGCGACGGGGCGGCCCTTCGCGAGGTACTGCGCGCAACTCTCGCCCTGGTTGCCCCAGACGGTGACGTCGAAGTAGTTCGGCTTGTCGCCCCACTCGCCGGTGGCGCCGTCCTTCTGGCGCGTGTTCACGGCCAGGCGCAGCTTGCAGACGGCCGTGCCGCTCGGTGTGTGTCGAAGCTCGGGATCCTTGGTCAGGTTGCCGACGAGGACGACGCGGTTGATGTTGGCCATTCCTCCCTCTCCTCTCAGGCGCTTTCGGTCTCGGTCTCGGTGATCTCGGTCTCGGAATCCTGACTCGCGACAGCCG
>Ga0307305_10000370_pt1 | contig 15784 bp, 14 predicted proteins | sample ER_DNA_186_FD_194512 | JGI IMG/M metagenome (GOLD analysis project Ga0307305, IMG submission 194512) | Bulk soil microbial communities from the East River watershed near Crested Butte, Colorado, United States - ER_DNA_186 | ecosystem: Environmental > Terrestrial > Soil > Floodplain | place... | reverse complement strand
GGCGATGTCCGCTATTGGCGGACATCCCTAGTTGCACTGCACATGTCCGCTTTTGGGGGTAAAGCGGACATTTTGGACGGGAAAGCGGACATCGAATTAAATAACCGTGTTTATCGGTGCCAAGGTTCACCGATCAGCCGCGGAACGCCGTAGATGCGTAGGCGTTAATCAGCCGCCTAAACATCCTAATTTTATCTCGTGAGGCCGATCATGAATAATTGGGCTTACAAACTCGCTACAAGTCTCGTAGCCATCCTCCTAATGAGCACCAGCCCTGGCGCCCAACAGACCGTTAGCGACCCTTCATCACAAGGCTCGGTCCTTCTCACGATTTTTCTCAAACACGATCAGTCAAAAACACTAGAGCAAATTAACACGCAGTTGAAAGACCAGGGGTTTTATAAAGCCTTTCCTCCCGCAGGCATCGAGGTTGTGAGTTGGTACGTTATGATGGGTATTGGCCAAGTCGTGACCTTGCGCGTCCCCGCTGAACGGTTGCGAGAAGTCAATCGCGCAATAGAGATGACCGCGTGGGGCGCGTACCGCACCGAGTTTTACCCGACATACGACTATAAAAAGGTGGCTGAAGACCAACGCGCCAAGGCCCAAGGGCAGTAGGCGTTGGCCGATTGAGTGCATATCTGCTTTTGCGCCAACGGACGTCCCATGGCCCGATAACAGTTTGTTGGAACTGGTATATCGCCGGCCCACTCCCCCGCTACTAGGGGGTTGGCGCCATCATAATATGTTATATTCCAATGGTTTAATCGCATGTCTGTAAAATAGTAAATTACAGATAACTGTTGATTTTTCATCTAGATATCTGTAAATATGATTATTACAGATAACTCCGTCGGCAAATGGAACGGATCAGCCTCGCCCACCAAACGCTATTCGCTGAGCTCCTACAGCAGTCTTTGGATGCTGCCTTCGACGAGCAGTTTCCTGAAAATGGGTCCTTCGTCATCAAGACTCAAAAAGGAAAAAAGTATTGGTACTACGAAGGTTATGAAACGACGTCGGGCGGGACAACAAAGGCGCGCAAATATTCCAAATATGTTGGACCGCATGATGACCCCGAAATATCAAAAAGGGTGGCAGCATTTCAGCGCTCCAAAACCAGTTATCGCGAGCGCCGCTCACTCGTTACCAGTCTGCGAGATCTGCGCCTTCCAACCCCGCCAGCCTTTGTGGGAGATGTCATCGAAGCGCTGTGGAAGGCGGGAATCTTCCGTCTACGCGGAGTGCTAATCGGGACCCTTGCTTACCAGACATACGCTGGGCTCCTAGGAGTGCGTCTGCCTTCAGCTCCCATTATGACCGGGGACGTCGACTTTGCACAGTTTCATGCAGTCTCGATGCTTATCGAAGACAAAATGCCACCGATGCTTGAAACTCTGAAGGCTATCGACAGTACGTTCCGCGAAAGGCCAAATCTGAAAGCGCAGTCAACAACAGCGTATGTGAATCAGTCCGGCTTTAGCGTTGAGTTTCTGACTCCCAATCGTGGCAGCGACGACAATGTAGGCAAACCGGCTATGATGCCCGCTCTCGGCGGCGCATTTGCCCACCCTCTGCGATATCTCGATTTTCTGATTCGTAATCCGGTTCAATCAGTCCTGCTGCATAAGGCGGGAATTCCTGTAACCGTTCCTGCGCCAGAACGATTTGCCGTTCACAAGCTGATTGTAGCAGTACGACGCCACGCTGATGCTTCCGGGAGCGCAAAGGCAAGGAAAGACATTACGCAATCAGGATTGCTCATTGAAGCCCTAACCTTGAACTCAAGACAAGTCGATCTCGGGTTTGCCTGGATGGAAGCGTGGGATCGAGGTCCGAAATGGAGGGAACATCTCACTGCCGGGAGAAAACGTTTGAGCTCCCAACAAGCCGATCTCTTGCGTGCTGCCGTAAAGGAAGCCAGCGAACATGAAGGCAAATCCGGCGACAAATACGGGTTCGCAGACAAGGTCGAAAACAAAACGACTTCAGATGAAGGCTGGTCCACGTAGGAATGTTGGTGTGTCGAGCATACGATCGAGTGGTTGGGGGCTTTCTCTAAAGTGGAGAATGGGCCTGCCCTAACATGGCCCGCCAGCCTCGACAAACAAAAGGCGCCAACCCCGTGCGGAATGGTCCTTAGTAAATTCCGATAATTGTCATTATCGGAAGTCATGAATCAGTTGCCGTTTATTTCGCGCACCGGCAGATTGGGGGGTGCTCTTCTAATCACCAAAAACTGCCTAATGGCGGATGAGATTCTCAATTAGCATCCGGCTGTGAGTATTGTTGCTATGCACACATGCGCGTCGATATGGAAGCCAAAAATAAAGCCTAGAAAGATGAGCTCTAATAAATACGCCTCGGATCTAATTTTTGTACATGAGACGCTGTTGCTCGACAATGGTGTTCCGGTACATTTGCTCGCCGCCCGATGCGGTCACGATCCTGCGACACTGCTTCGGTCTTATGCCAAGAGGACCCGCAAGGCTGATAGATTGGCGGCCGGGGTCATCGGCAGCATTTCAAAGGTATACTCGGGAACTGATTCCAATTGGGTCCAAATTCACCCTATGTTCGCTTATAGAGCCTACAAGACCTCCTAGTTCTTGGATTTCAGATGCCTGCGATGCCTATCACACTGCTCGACATCATTCTCCTGCTGGTCATGTTGATCTCCGGTCTGCTGGCCATGATCCGCGGATTCATGCGCGAGATCCTCTCGATCGGTGCCTGGGGCGTGGCCGCGCTCGTGACGCTTTATTCCTATCCGCGCGTGCTGCCACTGGCGAAGCAGTACTTCACCAGTGACACCGTGGCCGCTGCCGTGTCGGCCGGCGGTGTATTTCTCGCCACGCTGTTGATCGTGTCGATCATCACCGCACGCATTTCCGACATGGTTCTGGACAGCCGCGTCGGCGCGCTGGACCGCACGCTCGGCTTCCTTTTCGGACTAGGCCGCGGGCTGATCATTGTCGTGGTCGCGTTCCTGTTCTTCGCCTGGCTGGTGCCCGACCGCAGCCAGCCGGAGTGGGTGCGCAGTGCCAAGTCGAAACTGGTCCTGCAAAACACTGGACAATGGTTGATGTCGATGTTGCCGGATGATCCCGAAAGCACCATCTTAAAGAGGCTGAAGAAACCGAAGCTGGAAGACCAGGACGCACCCGATACTGGTCCCGACCAGCGCTCCGAGTTGCCGCCCGTGACGCAGCCCAGGGCGAACAGAGCGCGATAGCAATGCACAAAGGGCCGCAGGACCTCGTGACCATGGATCAATCGGATCTGGATGCCGATGGCGACCGTCTGCGCGAGGAATGCGGGGTATTCGGTATCTTCGGTCACCCCGATGCGGCCGCAGTCACCGCGCTCGGGCTGCACGCGCTTCAGCACCGCGGACAGGAAGCCGCCGGCATCGTCTCCTTCGACGGCAAGCGGTTCCATTCGGAGCGGCGCCTTGGCCTCGTTGGCGATGCTTTCGCCCGGCGCGAGGTGATCGACCGCCTGCCCGGCACATCCGCCATAGGTCATGTCCGCTATTCGACGACTGGCGAGACGATCCTGCGCAATGTGCAGCCGCTTTTCGCCGAGCTCAATGCCGGCGGTTTCGCGATCGGCCACAACGGCAATCTCACCAATGGCATCAAATTGCGCCGCGACCTGGTGCACGAAGGCGCGATGATGCAATCGACGACCGACACCGAGGTGATCCTGCACCTCGTTGCGCGCGCCAGACGCAATCGCTTTGTCGACCGGTTCGTCGAGGGGCTGCGCCAGCTCGAAGGCGCCTATGCCTTTGTGGGTCTTACCAACAAGAAGCTGGTCGGGGCCCGCGATCCGTTCGGCATCCGGCCGCTGGTGATCGGCAAACTAGATGGATGTCCGATCCTGGCTTCGGAAACCTGCGCCCTCGACATCATCGGCGCGCAGTACGTGCGCGACGTCGAAAACGGCGAAGTGGTCGTCTTCGACGAGGAAGGCGCGCAGTCGCACAAGCCTTTCCCGCCAATGCCGGCGCGTCCCTGCATTTTCGAATACATCTACTTCTCGCGACCCGACTCGATCGTCGGCGGGCGTCATGTCTACGACGTGCGCAAGACGATGGGCGCGGAGCTTGCGCGCGAAGCACCAGCACAGGCCGACGTGATCGTGCCCGTGCCCGACTCCGGTGTGCCGGCGGCGATCGGTTTCGCCCAGGAAGCAAAAATTCCTTACGAGCTCGGCATCATTCGCAATCACTACGTCGGTCGAACCTTCATTCAGCCGACGCAGGCTATTCGCGACCAAGGGGTCCGGCTCAAGCATTCGGCCAACCGGGCGGTTGTTGAAGGCAAACGGATCGTGCTCGTCGACGACTCGATTGTCCGCGGCACGACGTCACGCAAGATCGTGCAGATGATGCGCGACGCGGGCGCCAAAGAGGTGCACTTTCGCATTGCTTCGCCGCCAATCACCCATCCGGACTACTACGGGATCGACACACCTGAACGCGACAAGTTGCTCGCCGCCACTCACGATCTTGAGGGTATGCGGGCGTTCATCGGTGCGGATTCCCTCGCCTTTCTGTCGGTCGATGGCATCTACCGCGCCATGGGTTTTGAGGGACGCGATCCGGCGCGGCCGCAGTTCACCGATCACTGCTTCACCGGCGACTACCCCACACCCCTCACCGATCTCGCCGCGCAGGAAGCAAGCCCGCGACAGCTGTCGCTCTTGGCAGAAGCCATCTGAACCGACCCACGTCATGACCGGGCTTGTCCCGGCCGCGCACGTCTTCTAAAGCCTGCACTGAACGAAAGACGTGGATGCCCGGCACAAGGTTTACACTTGGGCCGGCCGGAGGCCGGCCCGGTGCCGGGCATGACTGCTGAATGGCCGAAAACTCCAAGCCCCTTTCCGACCGCATCGCGCTGGTCACCGGCGCCTCGCGTGGCATCGGTGCCGCAACCGCCCTTGCGCTCGCCCAGGCGGGCGCGCACGTGGTTGCGGTGGCCCGCACGGTCGGTGGCCTCGAAGAACTCGATGACAAGATCAGGGCGGGCGGCAGCTCCGCCACACTGGTGCCGCTTGACGTCAAGGACAGCGACGGCATCGCGCGCCTCGCGCTGGCGCTCAACGAACGATACCAACGCCTCGATGTCCTGGTCGGCAATGCGGGAATACTGGGCCCGCTTTCGCCGCTCAGTCATGTGGACCCAAAAGACTGGGACAATCTCATTGCGGTCAATGTCACCGCCAACTGGCAATTGATCCGCTGCATGGACGTTCTTCTGCAGCGTTCGCAGGCCGGTCGAGCTGTCTTTTTGACATCCGGCGTCGCGCATATGGGACGCGCCTATTGGGGTCCCTACGCGGCCTCCAAGGCAGCACTGGAAGCTCTGGTGCGTACCTATGCTTCGGAGTGCGCCACCACGCCAGTGCGCGCCAATTTGTTCGGACCGGGGCCGACGCGCACGCGAATGTACGCCAGCGCTTTCCCGGGCATCGATCCGCTCACGTTGCCGGCAGCGGAGGACGTAGCGCGGGCCATCCTCCCGCTGTGCCTGCCGGAATGCGCCGAGACCGGCAAACTCTACAACTTCCGTGACCGGAAATTTCTCGATTTCCGGGTGCCGGCCTGACCCTCAGTGCTTTCTTTTTGCCCGCCCTTTGAAGGGATTGTCTTTCTCGCGCAACGCGAGACGGATGGGCGTTCCCGGCAATTCGAATGTCTCGCGCATTGAATTCAGCAAATATCGCTTATAGGCGTCAGGCACCGCATCCGCGCGGGTGCAGAACACAACAAAGCTTGGCGGTCGGCTTTTGGGTTGCGTGATGTAGTTGAGGCGCAGCGAGCGACCGGCCACCGCAGGCGGCGGATTCGCGCTCACGGCGCGCTCGAACCACCGATTGAGGGAGCTCGTGGGAATCCGCTTGTTCCATATCTCGTAGGCATCGACGATCGCTTGCATCAGTCGCTCGAGACCCTCGCCGGTGAGACCGGAGACGGCCACGATCGGCACGCCTTTCAATTGCGTTAGCTTCTCCTCGGCCTGTTCGCGAAGTTTGCCGATCGCGCCTGCGGTCTTTTCTTTCAGGTCCCATTTGTTGACCGCGATGACGATGGCGCGGCCTTCCTGTTCGACGAGATCGGCAATGCGCTGATCCTGTTCCTCGAAGGCGTTATCCACGTCAAGAAGCACGACGACAACTTCAGCGAAGCGCACGGCATTGAGCGCATCCGCGACGGAAAGCTTCTCCAGCTTTTCCGCGACGCGCGAGCGGCGGCGCAATCCAGCGGTGTCATAAATCCGGAACTTGTGACCCTGCCAGCCGTGCTCGACCGCAATGGCATCACGCGTAATGCCGGCCTCCGGTCCGGTCAGCAGTCGCTCCTCGCCGATCAGCCGGTTAATCAAGGTCGATTTGCCGGCATTGGGCCGTCCGACAATGGCGACACGGATCGGATGCGCCGGATCGGCCACGTCCTCGACCGGTTCCTGCGGAAGCTCTTCCGGCACCAGGGCGCGCAAGGCATCGTAGAGGTCGGACATGCCCTCGTCATGCTCGGCCGAGATCGGGATCGGCTCGCCAAGGCCGAGCGCATAGGCTTCAAGACGTCCCGCTTCACCCGCAGTCGCTTCGCTCTTGTTGGCGATGAGGACGATCGGTTTGCCGGATTTGCGTGCGACATCGGCGAAGGCGTGGTCGACCGGTGTCGCGCCTGCGCGCGCGTCGATCATGAAAAATATGATATCGGCCTGGTCGATCGCTGCTTCCGTCTGCGCGCGCATGCGACCCGAAAGACTTTCGGGTGTTGCCTGTTCCAGCCCCGCAGTATCGACCACCTTGAACGCAATATCGCCGAGGCGGCCCTCCCCCTCGCGCCGGTCGCGCGTGACACCGGGCCGGTCGTCGACCAAAGCCAGGCGTCGGCCGACCAGCCGATTGAACAAGGTTGATTTGCCGACATTGGGTCGGCCCACAATGACAATCGCCATGCTCATCGGTGTCGCTGCCAGGCGCAGGCCGGCAGTCCATCAAATAGATTCAGTATGTGTTTGCGGCGCGGTTCGCCTTCGGGTCAAGCCCGAGCGCAATCAGCGCTGGAAGGTGCCGGGTTGTGGAGAGGACGGCCAGGGCGACGCAGTGTTCGTCTGCGCTGGCGCCGGCCAGGGCGATTGGCTGCTTTGCTGAGTGGGCGACTGGGCCTGTTGGGCTGACGGCTGCGCGGTGGCCTGTGCCGGCTGCGGCTGCGTCTTCGGCTTCGCCACACGTTTCGGCTTGGGTTTGGGTTTCTCCTCCGGCTCCGCCGCGGGAGCCTTTTCTTCCTCGCCTGCAGCGGCTTCTTTGGCTTGCGCGGGCGCCGGCGCTTGCGCGGTTTCGGGCGGCGCCTGATTGCTTCTCATGTATTCCGGCGGAATGCCTTGCGTCACACCGGGAACGCCGCCAGGAAACACGTCCTTGCGCTCGCCGGGCAGCTTTTTCTTCTCGTTCAGGCCGAATATGTCGAGCTTGTCCGGATCAAAATTCGAACAGGCCGTCAGCCCTGACGCAGACGTTGCGAGAGCGGTGAGCAGCACGACGCTATAGATGGCCCGCATGCCTTTGCCCCTCAACTCTTGTCTTCGCCGGCGATCAGTCCGGACAGAACTTCCGAGCGGGCGCGCGTGCCGGCGGGCGATTCCGCGTCGCTCGTGATCATGTCGAGGTACCGTCGGGCGGCCGCAAGATCGTGATTTCGCCATGCGGACAACGCCAGGAGTTCACGTGCGGTATGACGGAAGCTGCGTGACGATTCCGCGGCCGCATCAAGCCGCCTGCGCATGTCAGCAAGCGATAGCGTATCCACCAGCAACATGCCGGCGCGCACAGCGGCGAGATCCTGCCAGATCGTGCCGACCGAAGAGTCGGCCGAAATTTCATCATAGGCTTTCACCGCTTCGGCCGGCTTGAGCTGGGCAAGCGCGCCCGCCGCGCGCATGCGTGCCAGCACGCGATAGCCCTGCGGCGCCTCGGCCGCGACTTTGGCGAACGCGGCTTCCGCCTCGGTGTATTTGCTTTGCTCGCTCAGGGACGCCGCGGCTTCGTAGGCGGCTCCAGCGGCTGCGGCTCTTTTGGCGACCCAATATTCGTACCCGCGCCATGCCCCGATCGCAGCGACAATCAGGACGGCAGCCGCGATCAAATAGCCACTGTAGCGATCCCACAGCCTTTTCAGCTGCTCGCGCCGGACTTCCTCGTCCACTTCATGAAAAATATCGGCCAAGATTGCTCCAAACCCGCCTGGTCCGTCCCCCGGGCCGGATTGCGCCGTAAACTAGCGATGTGGCGCGCCTAAGGCAAAGGCAGCCTACAATCGTTAACAATTCAGGGCGTTAGCCCTTCTTGCTTTTCATCCGATATACGTGCTCGGGCCCCGGGAAGGTACGTGCGCGCACCTCGGCGGCATAGTCGGCAACCGCCTTCTCGATGCCGGGACCGAGAGTTCCATACCGCTTGACAAATTTCGGCAACCTCGGGGACAGGCCGAGCATGTCCTCGAGAACCAGAATCTGCCCATCGCAGGCGACACTCGCACCGATTCCGATGGTCGGAATCGGAACCGCTGACGTCAGCTTCCGGGCGAGCGGCTCCGCTACCGCCTCAATCACCACCGAAAATGCGCCGGCTTGCGAAACGGCGACCGCGTCGTCCTCGATGCGCGACCAGTCTGCCTCGTCGCGGCCTTGCGCGCGGAACGAACCGATCGTGTTGATCGCCTGCGGCGTCAGTCCGACATGGGCCATCACCGGCACGCCGCGCTCGGAGAGAAAAGCGATCGTCTCCGCCATGCGCTTTCCTCCTTCGACCTTGATCGCACCGCAGCCGGTTTCCTTGAGCACGCGTGCTGCATTCATGAATGCCTGCTCTTTCGAACTTTCGTAGGAGCCGAACGGCATATCCACGACCACAAGCGCGCGTTTCGAACCGCGCATCACGGCGTGGCCTTGCAGGATCATCATGTCGAGCGTGACCGGAACGGTGGTCTCCAGCCCATGCATCACCATGCCGAGCGAGTCCCCAACCAGAATCACGTCGCAATGTCCGTCGACGATGCGAGCCGTGTGCGCGTGATAGGAGGTCAGGCAGACAATCGGCTCGCCGCCTTTGCGCGCGCGGATGTCTGGGGCGGTCAGCCGTCGGATTTCGTCTTGCACCGACATGACTATTTCCCGAACACGGGGATACCGATCACGATGGGATGGAAGGCATAACCCAGCGCCAGATAGACGACGACGCCGATCGCCACGGCCAGTGCATCATTTGTCCAGCCGGTAGGCGCCGTTATCGGTTTGAGGTCGGTGCGGCGTTTGGCGGAGATACGCGCGTAAACGCCCCAAGCCAGGAACGTACCAAACAGCAGGATCGAGCCGAGGTCGCCGTTCGACAGGAGATGCGCGAAGGCCCAGGTCTTCACGCTTGCCAACATTGGATGCTTGAGCCGCGCCTTGATGTGGCTTGGAACGAACGCAGCGACGAGAAAGATCACCGAGAACAGCATCAGCCCGACGGTGATGTGCCGCATGAATGTCGGCGGCGACCAAATCTGAATCCACCCATGCGCGCGGTATTGCCCGTAGCCCCATACGATCAGCACAAGACCGGCGAGCGAGACCAGCGCAAAGAGTCCCCGATAGGCTGGCAGGCCGAGCTGCGCGATCGCACGCGCGCGCGCCTCACGGAACGATACGAAGACATGCGTTCCGAGAAAGACTAAAAGGCCGAGAACGAGAATTCCTAAGCCCATGCTACAATTCGCATTCTACCGTCGCCGCAGTAGAGGATAGCCGCAGCCAATGCAAGCCGCCCTGAGCAGAGCTCATCTTCGATGAACGCAGATGCGGCATTTCGCGCGGCCAAACACGCCGTCAGGGCGTTTCTGGCCATTCTGGCCCTCGCCTCAGCGGCGGCCGCGCAAGACTGGCCACCAAAGACAGTACGGATCGTGGTGCCCTTTGGCCCGGGATCGACGCCGGACCTCGTGGCGCGCCTGATTGCCGACGGCCTGCAACAGAAGTACCCCGCCAGCGCATTCGTCGTGGAGAACAAGCCGGGCGCCAGCGGCAATCTCGGCACCGATATCGTCGCAAAGGCCGTGCCCGATGGTTCCACCATAGGGGTCAGCATCGGTGGGCCTCTGGCCATCAATACCTTGCTATTCTCGCGATTGCCCTATGATCCGCGCAAGGACATCGAGCCAATTACGCAGCTGGTCACCCAGCCGAGCGTGCTCGCGGTCAATCCGGGTCTGGGAGTTAACTCCGTCGCCGAGCTTGTCGCGCTGCTCCGGAAAAATCCGGGCAAGTACAATTTTGCTTCGGTCGGAAACGACTCGCTGTCACCCCTCGCCATGGAAGCCATCGCCATCAAGGCCGGCGCCGCGTTGGTGCACGTGCCCTATCCCAGTTCGCCGCAAGGGATCACCGCAGTCATCCGCAACGATGCGCAGATGGCCTGCCTTCCGGCGATTGCGGTCACCCCTCAGGTCGCAACAGGCGCAGTGAAAATTCTCGCCGTCTCCACCGCCAGGCGCTCGCCCTATTTGCCCGACGTCCCGACGCTCAAGGAGAGCGGCATCGATGTGGAAGCCGATGCCTGGAGCGGCCTGATCGCGCCGGCCGGCACGCCAAGGCCGATCATTGACAGAATCAGCAAGGACGTCGCCGAGATCATCCGCCGGCCGATGCTGCGCGAGAAATTGGATTCTTCCCCGGACGAGCTTCGTGCGCGGATGGACAGCGAGATCGAGCGCTGGGCACCGGTCATCAAGGCGTCCAATGTGAGATTGAACTAGGCAGCCGCCTTGTCCTTCACGTCCTTGATATCGGTGAAGGAAATTCCGGGGGCGCGTTCGCGCGTATAGTCGAGGATGAACTGGTTGCGCGCCATGAAGACCTTGTCATTGTCGAGATCCTCGGCGCAGCTCGAATAATTGGCCTGCACGAAATTATCGAGGCCTTTTTCGTCCGCCGCTGCAATCCAGCGCGCCAGCTGGAACTCCGGCTGCTCGAAACTGATATCGAGACCATATTCTTCCGACAAACGTACTTTCAGCACGTCGAGCTGCAGGGGGCCGACCACGCCGACCAGCGCCGGCGCACCGTCGAGCGGACGGAAGACCTGAACGACGCCCTCCTCGGACATCTGCTGGAGCGCTTCCTTCAATTTCTTTGCCTTCATCGGATCGCCCAGTTTGACCCGTCGCAAGATTTCCGGCGCGAAATTCGGCACGCCGAGAAACGCAATGTCTTCGCCTTCTGTCAGCGTATCGCCGATGCGCAGCGTGCCATGATTGGGAATGCCGACCACATCGCCGGCATAGGCTTCTTCGGCGAGCGCGCGATCCTGCGCAAAAAAGAATTGCGGCGTGGACAGTGTCAGCGGCTTTGCCGTGCGTGTCAGCTTCACCTTCATTCCGCGTCGCAATTTGCCGGAGCAAAGCCGGGCGAAAGCGATGCGGTCGCGGTGATTGGGATCCATGTTGGCCTGGATCTTGAAAACGAAAGCCGTCATAGAGTTTTCATGCGCGTCAATGGTGCGCGTATTGGAAGCCTGCGCGCGTGGCGCAGGCGCAAAGGATGCAAGTGCGTCCAGCAGATCCTTGACGCCGAAATTCTTCAGCGCCGAGCCGAAGAACACCGGCGTGAGATGGCCCTCGCGGAACGACTTGAAATCGAAAGTTCGGCAGGCCTCTTTCACCAGCGCCAACTCGTCGTTGATGGCCTTGGCGTCCAGCATGGGATTTTTCGCCGAAAGCGCGGCGAGATCGAGCGGCTGCCGCTCGACGGTCTTCCCGTCTTCGCTGACAAGCCGCATCTCGCCCGTAGCGAGATCATAGGTCCCGGCGAAGTCACGGCCGCGACCGATCGGCCATGTCAATGGCGACGTGTCGAGAGCGAGTGTCTTTTCAATCTCGTCCAACAGCTCGAAAGGATCACGGCCCTCGCGGTCCATCTTGTTGATGAACGTCACGATCGGTATGTCGCGCAGGCGACAGACCTCGAAGAGCTTGCGTGTGCGCGCTTCGATGACTTTTGCAGCGTCGATCACCATCACGGCCGAGTCGACCGCGGTCAGGGTACGGTAGGTGTCTTCGGAAAAGTCTTCGTGGCCCGGGGTATCGAGCAGGTTGAAGACGCGATTGTCGTAATCGAAGGTCATGACCGAGGTCACAACCGAAATGCCGCGTTCGCGCTCGATCGCCATCCAGTCGGAGCGCGTGGAGCGACGATCGCGCTTGGCTTTGACCTGGCCGGCAAGATTGATCGCCCCGCCGAACAGCAGCAACTTCTCGGTCAGCGTCGTCTTACCGGCGTCAGGATGAGAAATGATCGCAAACGTGCGCCGCCGATCGACTTCCGCAGCCAGCGGCGGCGCCGGAATCGAATCGGACGTGACCAAAGGCTTGTTCATCGTGTGCATGTGGCCGTAAATAGCAGCAAAATCAAGCCGCGGGCGCGGCGGCCGCGCCCGCAACGTCGCATCCTGTCATCGCGTGGTTAGCGCGGCCTTATAAGCGTCGGGGTTGAAGCCGACCAGCAACTTGCCGCCGCCGGCGTCAAGCACCGGACGCTTGATCATCGATGGTTGCTTGAGCATTAACGCGATGGCTTTCGCTTCCGACAGGCCGGCTTTGTCCTTATCGGGCAGCTTTTTGAAGGTCGTTCCGGCCCGGTTGAGGAGAACGTCCCAACCCGTTTTCTTCGCCCAGCGCTCGAGGCGTTCGCGATCGATACCCGCCGTCTTGTAGTCGTGAAAGGCGTAACTGATGCCGTTCTTGTCGAGCCAGGAACGGGCCTTCTTCATGGTGTCGCAGTTTTTGATGCCGTAAATGGTAACAGGCACGATTATTCCCACTCGATTGTGCCGGGCGGCTTGGATGTCACGTCGTAGACCACCCGATTGACGCCTTTCACTTCATTGATGATACGCGTGGCCACGGCGCCCAGAAATGTCATTTCAAAAGGATAAAAATCGGCGGTCATGCCGTCCGTCGAGGTGACTGCTCGCAATCCGACCACATATTCGTATGTGCGATAGTCGCCCATGACGCCGACGGTCTTCACCGGCAGCAATACGGCGAAGGCCTGCCAGACGTCATCGTACTGACCGGTGCGCCGGATTTCTTCGATATAGATTTCATCGGCGAGCCGCAGGATGTCCAGCTTCTCGCGCGTGACCGCGCCCGGACAGCGGATGGCCAGTCCCGGCCCGGGGAACGGATGCCGACCGACGAAGCCCTCGGGCAGCCCCAATTCGTAACCGAGTGCCCTAACCTCATCCTTGAACAGTTCGCGCAGCGGCTCGACCAGCTTCATGTTCATGCGCTCAGGCAGGCCGCCGACATTGTGATGCGACTTGATGGTCACCGAGGGTCCCCCGGTGAACGAGACGCTTTCGATCACATCCGGATAAAGCGTTCCCTGCGCCAGGAATTCGGCACCGCCGATTTTCTTCGCTTCCGCTTCGAACACGTCGATGAACAGTTTGCCGATGATCTTGCGTTTCTGCTCGGGATCCTCGATGCCCTCGAGCGCCTTGAGAAATTTTTCCGATGCATCCACGTGGACCAGAGGAATGTTGTAGCTCTCGCGAAACATCGTCACGACTTTCTGTGCCTCGGCGAGGCGCATCAATCCGTGATCGACGAGGACGCAAGTGAGCTGATCTCCGATCGCCTCGTGAATCAGCACGGCTGCGACCGCACTGTCGACACCGCCGGACAGTCCGCAGATCACCCGCCCCTTTCCGACCTGCTTGCGAATTTTCTCGATCGCCTCGTCCTTGAAGGCGCGCATGGTCCAGTCGCCGGTGAGGCCGGCGATCTTCCGTACGAAATTGCGCAGGAGCGCCGCGCCGTGCGGCGTGTGCATCACTTCAAGGTGGAATTGCGTGGCGTAAAATTTACGCTTGTCATCGCCGATGATGGCAATCGGCGCATTCGGCGATGTGCCGAGAACTTTGAAGCCCTTTGGCAACCCGGTAACCCGATCGCCGTGGCTCATCCAGACCGGATATTTCTCACCCTTGCGCCAGACGCCGTCGAACAGAGGCGTGTCCTCGGTGACCGTCACCTCGGCGCGTCCGAATTCGCGATGATGGCCGCCCTCGACTTTGCCACCGAGCTGTTGCGCCATCGCCTGCTCGCCGTAACAGATGCCGAGCAGAGGCACGCCGGCCTCATACATCGCCTTCGGCGCAAGCGGTGCATTCTTGTCGAGAACGGACGCGGGGCCGCCGGAAAAGATGACCGCCTTGGGCTTCATTTCGCGGAAAGCCTCTTCGGCCTTCTGGAAAGGCACGATCTCGCAATAGACCTTCTCCTCCCTGACCCGGCGCGCGATGAGCTGGGTAACCTGGGAGCCGAAATCGACGATCAGAACCTTGTCGTGCATGGACGGCGTGGTGCCCGAACATATCTGGAATCGGGCGCCGAGACGCCGTTCGGGCGGGCTTTGTGCGGGCTTTGCACTTCGGGGTCAAGCCTTTCGGCAGTTATCGACTGCATGTCCAAACGATTAACGCCGGGCGTTGTCGATCACGGGACCCAGAAGAGGAATGTTCGATATCCATTTGCCGGCACGTGAGCGGCTCTGATCCTCGGATTTCGTGTCGCCTTCATTGGCCGGAGGAACAGAATCGGGGATCGACTCCGGCGGCACCGGATGGTCGGTATCAACCCGCCGCACGGAGGGCGGCGCTACCGCGATCGGCGGTGGCAATGCGGGTGCCGTCGTAGTCGTGGTCGGTCCGGCAGCCGAAGAAGCTACAGGAGCTGGCGGCGCCGGCGGTGGCATTTCCTGTGGCACAGGGCGAGCAGCCGGCGGCGGCAACGCAGTCTCCTGCGGCACGGGGCGAGCAGCCGGTGGCGGCAGGGCAGTCTCCTGTGGCACGGGGCGCGCGGGCGGTGCCGATATGGGTTGCGGCTTGGCCGCTTCGGTCGGACGTGGCTCAACCTGCTTCGCCGGCGGCGTCGGGTCTTCGGGCTTGCGACTCACAAGAGCCTGCCGGACCGCCTCAAGCCATTGAGTATCCGAGACGGCGGGATCGCGCTTGGCCGGCTCCACAACAGCCGGAGCGGCCGCGACGGGTGCCGGGTTGACGGGTGCTGAATTTGTCGCCGGCGACTTCGCAGTCACTTGCGGCCGGGGCTCCGGCTTGCGCACGGGCTCTTTCGGCGGCGCAGCTTCTGTGCGTTGCACTTTCGGCGCCGAAGGGGCCGGCGGCGCAGCCGGTGCGGCCGATTTTTCGGCGGCAAGCAGCGACTTGAACGCCGCCGTAGCATCAGGGTCGACAGCGGCACACGTCTTCTCGAACTCCTCGACGTCCCGCCGGACCAGCATGCGGCGAGTACCGGCATCCACGCTCTTGTCGAGCAGAGCGATGATCCCGCTGCGCAGGTTCTGGCAGGTCGTCTCGGGAGCGAAATTGGCGCGATAGAACGAGTATGCGCTGGCGATACCGACCGGGACCGCCAGAAGCGATCCGATCATTTGCATGACGGTGACGAGCCGCGCCATCCTCGAGGCGCGCGGCGGCGGATACACATTGGGATTGAGGGGCGCCGCGTCCTTCGCGTCCACATGAAACGGCGGATCGCGCCTGGCCACCAGCATGGAAAACCCCAAAATAAAGAGCTTCGCGAGTTCCACAGACACTGGATTTTCGCGGAAAAATTGGGCCCGGATTGGGGCGCAATCGAGGTATTCCGTTTGCGTTTTGTTACCGAACCTGACAGTGGCTCCCGTTACCCGCTGCGCAGCAC
>Ga0307305_10000369_pt1 | contig 15786 bp, 18 predicted proteins | sample ER_DNA_186_FD_194512 | JGI IMG/M metagenome (GOLD analysis project Ga0307305, IMG submission 194512) | Bulk soil microbial communities from the East River watershed near Crested Butte, Colorado, United States - ER_DNA_186 | ecosystem: Environmental > Terrestrial > Soil > Floodplain | place... | reverse complement strand
CGCCCGGCCGCCGTCCTTCGAGATCGACTTCGACGTGATCACGGAGGACGTGTTCGGCGCGACGTGCACGCACTTGCCACCCGCGTCCTGATGCTGCCCTTCGCCCGCGAAGGCGATCGAGAGCACCTCGCCATGGGCGCCCTCGCCCATCAGCCAGATGGCCGGATACTTCATCGTGAGCTTCGAGCCGAGGTTGCCGTCCACCCACTCCATCGTCGCGTTCTCGTATGCAACCGCGCGCTTCGTAACGAGGTTGTAGACGTTCTGCGACCAGTTCTGAATGGTCGTGTACCGGCAGCGGCCGCCCGCCTTGACGACGATCTCCACGACCGCGGAGTGGAGCGAATCGGTCGTGTAGATCGGGGCGGTGCAGCCCTCGACGTAGTGCACGTAGGCGCCCTCGTCGACGATGATGAGCGTGCGCTCGAACTGGCCCATGTTCTCCGCATTGATGCGGAAGTAGGCCTGGAGCGGCATCTCCACCTTGACGCCCGGCGGCACGTAGATGAACGAGCCCCCCGACCACACGGCTGAGTTGAGCGCGGCGAACTTGTTGTCGTTCGCCGGAATGATCGTCCCGAAGTACTCCTTGACGAGCTCCTCGTGCTCGCGCAGGCCGGAATCCATGTCCAGGAAGAGCACGCCTTGGTCCTCGAGCTCCTGCTTGAGCTTGTGGTAGACGACCTCGGACTCGTACTGGGCACCGACGCCGGCGAGGTACTTCTTCTCGGCTTCTGGAATCCCGAGCCGGTCCCACGTGTTCTTGATGTCGGCCGGCAGGTCTTCCCAACTCGTGGCCTGCTTCTCGGTCGGCCGGATGTAGTAGTACATGTTCTCGAAGTCGATTTCGTTCAGGTTGCCGCCCCACTGCGGCAGCGGCCTTGCCCTGAAGTACTCGAGCGCTTTTAGACGGCGCTCACGCATCCAGGAAGGCTCGTTCTTGTGCTCGGAGATCATCGCCACGACCTCGGGGTTGAGCCCGCGGCCGGACTTGAAGAAGTACTCCTCCGGATCGTGGAAGCCGAACTTGTAGTCGTTGCCAAGCTCGGCGACGACCTGGGTCTCAGAAACTGCCACTACGCGCCACCTCCAACCGGCTCGGGCATGAACGCCTCGTAGCCCTCGGCTTCCAACTTGTGGGCGAGCTCGGGGCCGCCCTCCTCAACGATACGCCCGTCCACGAACACGTGCACGAAGTCGGGCTCGATGTAGCTGAGGATCCGCTGGTAGTGAGTGATCACGACGGCGCCCATCTCTGGGCCGACAAGGCTCTTCACCCCCGCGGCCACGATGCGGAGCGCGTCGATGTCGAGACCTGAGTCCGTCTCGTCGAGCACAGCCACCCGCGGCTTGAGCATCGCCATCTGGAGGATCTCCACGCGCTTCTTCTCCCCGCCCGAGAATCCGTCGTTGAGGTAGCGGCCCGCCATCTCCTTGGGCACCTTGAGCTTGGTCATCGAGGCGGTCAGATCCTTGCGAAAGTCAGAGATCTTGACGGGGTCGTCCTCGCCGCCCGCGCGCGCCTTGCGGATCGAGTTGACCGCCTGGCGGAGGAAGCTTGCGACCGTCACGCCCGGCACGGCGTGCGGGTACTGGAAGGCGAGGAAGAGTCCACGCTGAGCGCGCTCGTCGGCCTCGAGGTCAAGCACACTTGTCCCATCGAGGAGGATGTCGCCGTCGGTGATCTTGTAGGCCGGATGGCCCATGAGCGCGTAAGCGAGCGTCGACTTGCCCGATCCGTTCGGGCCCATGATCGCGTGCACCTCGTTGGGCGAGACCGAGAGGTCGACGCCGCTGACGATCTCGGTGCCGTCTTCAGTCGCGACGTGCAAATTTTTGATTTCGAGCACAGCCAAGTTTGTAACAGCCTCACACTTGTTGGGATCCGGGCCCGGTAGGGACCCTCGTGACACTCAGTGTAGCGACTCTCCGGAGGCGCCCTCCCTCTCTCCCCAGCGTGCTATCCTCGCCGGGATGCCAGGAAACATCGGCTGGACCGGCGCCGTCGTAATCATCCTCGTGCTCCTGCTCGTCTTCGGCCCGAAGAGGCTGCCGGAGATGGGGCGCTCCCTCGGTCGCGGTATGCGCGAGTTCAAGGATTCGATCTCGGGCAATGACCACGACGACCCCGAGTCCGAACAGACTCAGCTGCCTCAGCCCACGGCGAGCGCTCCCAACCCGCCCGACGCTCAGACGCCACCGCAGACGCAGCAGAGCGAGCGCGTCGCGCCCTAGGGCTATGCCCCCGCGGGCGACGCTCTCCGCGCCCCTGAACGGCTGCAAAGCGTCGCCGAGCGGCGACCTCGGTCGGCGCCGTATTTCATTCAATACGACGCCTCCCTGCGTCCTTGCCCGACTCGCTTTTCGCGCGTCAGCAGCGCGGTCGCGCCACCCGCGAGAGCATTGGTGATGGCGCGGCTGCCGCGTCGCCTCACCCACGAAGAAAGCGTCACGCTTGTCGAGCACCTCGACGAGCTTCGGTCGCGCCTCATCGTCTCGGGGGTCTGTCTCGTGGCGACCTTTACCGTCACGTACATCTTCCGCAAGACGCTCATCGGCTGGCTGAACGCCCCGCTTCCTGCCAACCAGAAGGGCCACGTCCTGACGTTCGACCCGCTCGAGGCCTTCACGACCTCGTTCATGGTCGCCCTTTACGCGGCAATCGCTCTCTCGCTGCCCGTTCTCCTCTGGCAGCTCTGGTCGTTTCTCGCCCCGGCCTTCGAGGAAACGAGTCAGAAGGTCGTCGTGCGGCTCGTGGGCGCCGCGACAGCTCTCTTCGCGGGCGGAATGGCCTTCGCCTACTGGGTCGTGCTGCCGGCGGCGATTCCCTTCCTCCTGAACTTCGACAGCGACGTCTACCAGAACGAGATTCGCGCGCGTCCTTACTACTCGTTTGCCGCGACGACTATCTTCGCGCTGGGCCTCCTCTTCGAGCTTCCAATCGTCATCCTCGCTCTCGTCCGCCTCGGCATCCTCTCGTCACAGACGCTCCGGAACAACCGCCGCATCGGGATGGGTCTCTGCGTGATTGCAGCCGTGCTCCTACCCGGAGTCGACCTCGTCACGACGCTGTTCCAAGCGATTCCGATCCTCGTGCTGTTCGAGCTCTCGATCTGGGTGTCCGTCTACTTCGAGAAGCGCTGGGCGGCTCAGATTGCTTCGAGGCGCGAGGCGTTCGCAACGTCGGACCAGTCGTAGGCATCGCCCACTCCGCGTAGCCGATCTCTCGTCTGTTCGTCGCAGAGCGCACCGCGCACACCGGCGTCGAAGAACGCCTGAGGCGAGAGCCCGAGCGAGCAGGCAGCCTCATACTCCCGCGTCAGATCGGTGTCGAACATCTCGGGATCATCCGTGGAGATCGAGCAGACGACACCTGCGGCGACGAGCTCGGGGAGCGGATGCTCGTCCAGCGTCTTGACGACGCCGGTCCGGAGGTTGGAGATCGGCGTCACATCGAGGACGATCTCCCGCTCGGCGAGCTCGCGCAGAAGCGCGGGATCCTCGACTGCGCGGATTCCGTGGCGGACCCGGTCCGCGTGCAAAGCGTCGATTGCACCCCAGATGGAGGCCGGGCCGACAACCTCTCCCGCGTGCGGGACGGAGCCGAGCCCCTCTCCGCGCGCGAGTCGAAAGGCGTCCACGAACTTCTCCGGCGGATGCAGCGCCTCCTCGCCCCCGAGACCGACCCCGACGACGCCACGCTCACGGTACTTGGCCGCGTAGCGCACGACCTCGACCCCGTCTTCAGGAGCGGCCGCTCGGGTGATGTCGGGCGTCAGGCGCACCTCGACGCCGTGCTGCACGCGGGCCTCCTCGATGCCGTCGCAGTAGCCGCTGAAGATCTCGTCCCAGGGAACCCCGCGCCAGGTGCGCTCGACAGGCGAGAAGATTCCTTCCACATAGACCGCCCCGTGGCGCGCCGCCTCACCGGCGTAGTCGACCACGACACGACGGAAGTCCTCCTCCCGCTGCAAGGCGTTCGTGGTCAGGATCCAGACCTCGATGAAGTGGTTGAAGTCGCGGTAGCGATAGAGATCGCGGATCCCCTCGACCGTAGTCGCAGGGAGCGAAAAGTCGTTCTTGCGCGCGATCTCGAGCAACGTTTCGGGCCGCACCGTGGCTTCGAGATGGACGTGCAGCTCGACCTTTGGATACGGGGATGTCGATGGGTTCTCGGTATCCTGCACAGCCGCGGAGCGTACCGAGTCGCCCTTGCCCGCGAGGATCTCAAGGAGGATTTGCCGAATGGCCCGAGCCCAGGCGCAGCGCCGCCGCCGCGCTCGCTCGCACGCTCAGAAGAGCGCCCGTAGCGCCGAAGACCTGATGTTCTTTCCGAAGCTTCGCCGCCGGGCGAAGTGGGTCTTCCTGCTGCTTGCGGTCGCCTTCGCCCTGGGGTTCGTGGTCTTCGGCGTCGGAACCGGCGTCGGCGGGACGAGCATCGGCGACATCCTCCAGCAGATCATCGGCCAGAAGTCGAGCGGCGGCTCGCTCGGCGACGCGCGGACGAAGGCTCTCAGCCACCCCAAGGATGCCGCCGCGCAGCTTGCCTACGCGAATGCACTCCAGGCCCGCGGCCGCCCGCGCGAGGCGATCACCGCACTCGAGCGCTACACAACTCTCAAGCCGAAAGACACGGACGCTCTGCGCCAGCTTGCGAACCTCTGGGGCTCCGTCGCGAGCCAGGCGCGGCAAGAACAGCAAGTCGCGCGATCTGACGCGATCGAGGCTTCGGCAGCACTGAGCTTCGCCCAGGCAACGGGTCCGTTCTTCCAGGAGATCCAGAAGAACGACATCGCCCAGGCTCTCGTCGACCAGGCAAACGCGCGCGAGACGTCCGCCGCAGCCAGGGCACAACAGGCCTCGAGCCGACAAGAAAAGGTCTACCAGCAGCTCACGCTCCTCATCCCGGACGAACCGAGCATCTACCTCTCGCTCGGACTCGCCGCGGAGCAGGCGAACGACCTTCCATCCGCGATCGCCGCCTTCAAGCAGTTCCTCGTTCTCTCTCCGGATGACCCGAGCGCCGCCCAGGTGAAGCAGCAGATTGCGCTTCTGGAACAGCAGTTGAAGACCAACTCGCTCCTCCAGCCGAGCGGCTAAGGTACCCGGCGGCTACGACAAGGGGACAGATGAATTTCGACATCAAGACGGAGCAGCTGGGAAGCGACGCGCACGTCATCGCCCTCTCGGGAGAGGTCGATCTCTACACGGCGCCCGAGTTCAAGCAACAGCTGCTCGAGGTGATCGGGCAAGGCGGCAAGGAGATCGTGGTCGATTTCAGCGACACGACCTTCATCGACTCGACCACCCTCGGGGTGCTCGTCGGCGGCGTCAAGCGCCTGCGGCCGAACGGGGGCAGGCTCTCGCTCGTTTGCGGCGACCGCAACATCACGAAGATCTTCGAGATCACCGGGCTGAACAAGGTCTTCGACATCTACGAGTCGCGCGACGCAGCGGTCGAGAGCATCGGCCAGGGGGCAGAGGCGCAGACCTAGACCGGTGCGCTGGCGCCGTCTCTATTTTCTGGCGCTGCTCGGAGTAGCGCTCCTGCTCGCGGGCTGCGCCGGGCGCGCGGCCGATTTCAAGAGCGCAGACACGAACCAGGGCAAGCAGCTCTTCGTCAAGAACTGCGGCGGCTGCCACACGCTGGCCGACGCTGCGGTCACCGGTACCGTCGGGCCGAACCTCGACGATGCCTTCCTGGCCGCCCGCACGAAGGCCGGCGGCGGCTTCGAGGACAGCACGTTCTTCCAGATCACCCTCGACCAGATGCGACTGGCAGCTCCGCCGATGCCCCGCTTCGACGAGCCGCCGAACAAGCTCTCCGAGGAACAGCTGGTCGATGTTGCCGCCTACGTCGCCAAGACTGCGGGCAAACCCGTGCAGCAGAGCGGCCAGACCGGCGGCTCGACCACCGCGCCTTAGCGCTCGGCCGAGCTCGGCGACGCGGTCGCCCGCTCGTGCTCCAGATCGACCACCACGTGGGCGATCGGAAGATCGAAGCGCTCGCGCGCACGCTCGATGACCTCCTTCTCGAGCCAGTTCGAGCGGCCGGGCGGATGGGTCGAGATGATGATCTCGTCTGCCCCGAAGGTGCGGAGAGCGTCCTCGATCGCCTGCATGGGATCGTCGTCGCCGACCTGGCCACGGGCCGCGACCCCTACCTCGGCCAGGGCCGCGAGCGAGCGTTGGATTCGCTCCTGCGCCAGCTCGCGCGCCTGGTCCTCGTCCGACGTCCAGTGCCGGATCCGTGAGTTGAGGGCCGGGCACACCACCAGTACGTCTGCCTCGATGCCGGCTGTGCGCTGAACGATCTCGCCCCGCAGAGCGCGGCCGGCGACCGTCTCGTTCGCGATCACGAGCACCTTCCTCGGGCCCCCGGGCTCCGCACGGCTCCTGTTCCACACCGCCGGCTCCGCCTCCTTGGGATCCGACCCCATGTAGATGCCGACGCCGATTCCGAGTCCCAGCGCGAGGAACACGCCGAGCGCCACCCAGCGCCCGCCCAGGGCCCCGGCAAGCGCGACCGCCCCGAAGAGGATGCCCACGACGATGACGAAGCCGAATGCCTCGGCCTCCGTCCTGATCGGATTCTTCAAAGCGGGCTCCTAGAGGACGTAGACGGTGGTGTACACCACGATCCACATTACGTCGACGAAGTGCCAGTAGATCCCGGGCACTTCCACGCCGAGGTGGTCGTGCGGCGCCGGCCCGTAGTGCCCGCGCACAGAGCGGATGAGCGCGTACAGCAAGAGGTTCAGTCCGATGAAGACGTGCGCCCCGTGCAAGCCGGTGAGTCCGTAGAACGTCGAGCCGAACGCGAGGTCGTGCGGCGAGAAGCCGAGGCGCGTGTACTCGCGCGCCTGGATGAGGAGGAAAGTCAGGCCGAGCCCAAACGTGAGCGCGAGACCCGCGATCAGCCCCGCACGGTTGTTGCGCTTGATGGACTGAAGACCCCAGTGCATCGTGAAGCTCGAGGTCACGAGGATGATCGTGTTCAGCAGCGCGAGGTACACCGGCAGGTGGAAGGGGTGAGGCGGCCAGGGACCCTTGTGGACGACGACCCGCGCGAAGAAGTAGGCCGTGAAGAACGACCCGAAGAGCATCACCTCGGACGCGATGAAGAAGTAGATGCCGAGGAGCCGCGAGTCGACGCGGGAGCTCCTGTTTGCTACCGGAGGGTGATCCCCGTGGTCCTCGGCGTGCGCGGCAGTGCTCATCTAGACACCGGTTCCGCGGCTGCCGCCTCGTCCGCCGTGACGACGACGTGCTCCACCGGGAGTCCGAGAGAGCGCAGGCGACCGACGACGTCCCGGCGCAGCCAGCCCGACGTCGCGTCCGGGAAGGTCGAGACGATGATCTCGTCGATGCGCTCGTCGTGAATCGCGTTCTCGGCCGCTACGACCGGATCGGGGTCGCCGAGATGCCCCGACGTCTGGACCCCTGCCTCACCCATGCGCGCGCACGCCTCACGGAGGCGGCGCTCGGCGCCCTGGACGTCGGCGGGGACGACGATCGTGAAGTCGGCAGGGGATGCCTCGCTCCGTTCGTGGATCGCCGCCAGCAGCGGCTGGCCCAGGACGGTCTGGTTGGCGATCACGAGCACGTGTGAGCGCTCTTGGGGCGACTCGAGATCGACCTCGACGTGCTCGACCGGAATGTCCACTGCCTTGCGGGCTCGTTCGACGAGATTCGCTCGCAGCCAGCTCGACTTCCGCTCGCCCGGGTGAGTCGAGATGATGATCTCGTCGGGCTGGTACTCGTAGACGGCGTCCTTGATCGCCTGCAAAGGATTTGGATCGACAACGGCCCCACGGGCCGCGATGCCCGCCTTGTGCAAGAGATCGAGCGTCCGGCGGAGGCGCCGGTCGGCGCTCGAGCGGCGGCTGTCCGCATAGACAACGAAGCCCGCGCGTGGCTCGTTCTGCGGCGAGACGACCGTGACGCGGAGGGGGCCCTCCTTCGCCCGCTCACGCAGGGCGTCGATGAGCGTCTTGCCCGCCACGGTCTCGTTGGCGACGACGAGGATGTGCCGCGGCTGGGCGCTCAATGGACGCGGACTTTCTCGGGCTCGACGACCTCCTCGTGGGCGCCGCTCCCGTTCAGAACCGCGTGCCGGGCGCCGCGTACTCCGTATTCGTATGGGCTGCCTACGACCTGCGGAATCTCGTCGAAGTTGAAAATCGGCGGAGGCGAGGAGACCTGCCACTCGAGCGTGAGCGCCCGCCACGGGTTTGAGGGCGCCGGCTCGCCGCGGCGCCAGCTGACGATCATGTTGTAGAGAAAAATGATCGTCGAGGCGCCCAGGAAGAACGAGGCGATCGAAATGATGAAGTTGAGGTCGCCGAAGCGCTCGGAGTAGTCGGAGACGCGGCGCGGCATGCCCTGGAGGCCGAGCCAGTGCATGGGGAAGAACGTGACGTTGAAGCCGATGAAGGTGCACCAGAAGTGCAGCTTCCCGAGCGTCTCGTTGTACATGCGGCCGGTCATCTTGGGGAACCAGTAGTAGATCCCGGCGAAGATAGTGAAGAGGGAGCCGCCGAAGAGGACGTAGTGGATGTGGGCGACGACGAAGTAGGTGTCGCTCGCGTGGATGTCTATCGGGATGGCACCCAGATAGATGCCTGAGAGGCCCCCGATTACGAACATCGTGACGAAGCCTAGTGCGAACAACATGGGCGTCTTGAAATGGATGCGCCCCTCCCAGAGCGTCGCAAGCCAGCTGAACACCTTTATCCCCGTGGGGACGGCGATCAGCATCGTCGTCACCATCATCGGTATGCGCAGCCAGGACGACATGCCCGAGACGAACATGTGATGCGCCCAGACGGAGAACCCGAGGATCAGGATCGCCATGAGCGATAACGCCATCAGGCGGTAGCCGAAAACGGGCTTGCGCGCGAAGACCGCTATGACCTCGGAGGCGATTCCGAATCCGGGCAGCATCATGATGTAGACGGCCGGATGCGAGTAGAACCAGAAGATGTGCTGGTAGGCGATCGCGTAACCGCCCTCCGGCCCCGGCGTGAAGAAGTGGGTGTGGAGGATGCGGTCGAAGAGGATGAAGAACTGCGACCCCGCGATGAACGGCGTGGCCACCACGACGAGCGTCGAGGTCGCAAAGTTCGCCCACACGAGCAGCGGTAGGCGCCAGAAGGACATCCCCGGCGCGCGCATGGTGATGATCGTGACCAGGAAGTTGAGCGCGGTCAGGATCGACGACGCCCCCGCCCACTGCACGGCCATCTGGAAGAAGACGTTGCCGACCGGTTGCTGGACTGCCAGCGGGACATAGTTCGTCCACCCGGCCGAGAATGCCCCTCCGTCGGGGACGACGTAGCTCGAGAGCATGGTGAAGCCGGCGATCGGAAGCAGCCAGTAGGAGAGCGCGTTCAGGCGCGGGAACGCCATATCCGGCGCGCCGATCATGAGCGGGATCACGTAGTTCCCCAGGCCGGCGAAGGCAGGGATGACGAAGAGGAAGATCATGAGCGACGCGTGCACGGAGAAGAGTCCGTTGAACGTGTTGTTGTCCACGAACTGCATTCCGGGCCTCGCCAGCTCGGCGCGCATGAACATCGCCATGAGCCCGGCCGCAACGAAGAAGAAGATCGTCGTCACCAGGTACTGGACGCCGATCACCTTGTGGTCAGTGTTGATCCGGAAGTAGTCCTTCCAGGTACGCGCTCCGTGACCGGAGTGGTCTTCGGGACGAGTGGGGCGTCCCGAGACCCAGTACGCCCAGTAGTCAAACCCGCCGATCGCAACGAGGAACGCAAGCGGCACGATGACGAGCCAAGCGACGATGAGGACCTGGAGCTCGACCGCTGGGAAGGAGAAAAAGTTTCCACTTGCGGGGTTGAGGGCGCCGAATCCGGCCGTGTGCCACTTCTCCGCGCCCTGAGCGGACCGGAAGGCAACCCGCAGGCCAATGACCAGGACGGCGGTGGCGGCAAACGCAAGTGGGGTGACCCAGAGGACGCGGTACCAGCCGCCCGCCGTCCAACGCTTCAAGCCACGCCGCGGCGGAGGGCCCGCCGTCGCCACGTGCTCGTGCTCCTGGACCGTGACAGCCACCCGGCTATCCCTTCCCCGCCGTCTTGGTCAAGTAGTCCACGAGGCTCGTTAGCTGCTGGTCGGAAAGCAGTTCAGCAAAGTTGCCCGGCATGACGTTCGCTTTGTAACCCGCTGCGATCTCGGCGTTCGGATTCACGATCGACTCGTGGATGAAGTCGGCGGTCTTGCCCGCCAACACCTTATCCAGGTCGGGCCCGACCTCTCCCTTCGTGCCGGCATCCGCGAGCGTGTGGCACGTGCCGCACTGCTGGGTGAAAAGCGTTTTTCCCTGAGCGCTACCCCCTGCGGCGGCGGCCTTCTTTTGCTGGTCGAGCCAGCTCTGAAAGTCCTCCTGGCTCATGACGACGGCGCGCGCGCGCATGGCCGCGTGTCCAAGTCCGCAGAGCTCGGTGCACATCACGGTGAAGACGCCGGTCTTGTTCGGCGTGATGATCAGGTTCGTCTCGATCCCGGGGACGACGTCCTTCTTCATGCGCCACTGAGGCACCCAGAAGGAGTGGATGACGTCCTTGGCCGTCATCGTGAGCTCGACGGGCTGGTTGACCGGGAGCGTGAGCTGGCCGCTCGTGACCTTCGCCTCGGGGTAGGTGAACGACCAGGCGAACTGCTGAGCGCTGACCTGCACGATGCGGTGTTGCGCGGGCACGTCCTCGATTTGCGTGAGCACGACTCCGCTGTAGATCGAGATGGCCGTGACGAGCACGGCCGGCACGGCTGTCCAGACGACCTCGAGGCCCGTGTGTCCGTGAATCGGACTGCCGTCGTCGAAGTCGTCCGGCGGCGCTCGGAACTTCCAGATCGAGTAGACGGCGACGCTGGCGACCAGCGCGAAGATGACCACGCAAATGATGGTCACGAACCAGTAGAGATCGTCGATCTTGTGCGCCTGGGTCGAGTCCGCCGGGGGCAGCCAGGGAATCAAGACCGCCACCAGCGCAAGGGCACCGCCGACTGCGACGCCCACGAGCACCATCTGGATGATCGAGCGTTTTCGCACTACTTAAGGCGGGTACCGAGCGGCGAGAACCCTAACGGAACCGTATCCAGGTGGGGGCCTCGAACGTTGTACGAACGAACCCCAAGGAGGCAATTGCATGGGCATCGGCGCAAGCATCTTCCTCATCGCGGTCGGACTGATTCTGGCTCTTGCTGTTCACGCCAACACAAACGGCACCATCGACGTCGTCACGGTGGGATGGATTCTCGTCGCCGTCGGCGGTGTCGGAATTCTCCTCTCGCTCATCTTCTGGTCGAGCTGGGGCGGCGTGGGCGGCTGGCGGCGCGAGACCATCGTCCGCGACGACCCGTACGACCGCCGGCCAATGCCGTAACCGGCAGACCAGCGTTCGTTTCGAGAGGGCGGCTTCGGCCGCCCTCTTGCGTTAGACGGTGACTATGAGCTTCGCGCCCGGGCCCTCGGCCTGGCGCTGCCACGCCTCGGCCACCCGCTCGAGCGGGTAGGTCTCGATCGGGAAGCTGATGTCGCCACCGGCAGCGTGGCCAACGAGTTCGAGATAGGCGTTCCGCCGCACGTCGTCAGGCACGTCGAGGTTCGAATAGCCGAGGATCTCGAGTTGCTTCCCGCGGACGAGCGCCGACGGGATCTCCGCAATCGGTCCCGCCGATTGGCCGATCTGAACTATGCGGGCCCCGCGAGCTGCAGCCTCCAGCGCGGCGACCAGCGGCTTGCCCCAGAGCGGATCGATCACGACTGTTGGTCCGTCGCCACCGCAGGCCTCGCGAAATGCGCCTGGAAGGTCTTCCTCGTCAAGGCGAACGGTGGCGTCAGCGCCGCGCTGGGAAGCGCGCTCGAGGCCTTCCGGCCGCCGGCCGGCGGCGACAACGCGCGCCCCGATCAAGCGTGCGGCCTGCACGGCGGCGAGGCCGGCGGTGCCGGTGCCGCCCAGGACGAGGACGCAGTCGTCGGGTTTCGTCTCGGCTCGCCAGACGACGGGCAGCCAACCGGCCAGGCCCGCAGTCCCGCACGAGCCGGCGAGGTCGTCCGAGATCTCGTCGGGAAGGGGCAATGCGATTTCCTCGGCCGCCACTGCCTGCTCGGCTAGCGTCCCGTCACGCCTCCGGCCGAGCCCGTCTCCCGCGATATAGACGCGAGTGCCCTCCGCGAGCGACTCACCTTCGAGCACGCGGGCGATGCCTTCGGATCCCGGCGTGTACGGCGTGGGCGGGGAACCTCCGTAGAAACGACCGGCTGCAGTGGCGATGTCGATTGGATTCAGCGGTACAGCTTTCGGGGCGAAGAGCGCCTGCCCCGGCCCGCGAGGCGGTTCTTCGATCTCTTCCAACACAGGCAGCTCGCCGAGTACGTGGATCCGCGCAGCTTTCATGTCGAGTGCAGGAGGCGGCCTTCCATACCGCCCGCCACGACCACGATCTGGCCGGTGACATGCCCAGAGATCTCGTCCGAAGCGAGCGCGACGACCTGGCGTGCAATGTCCTCAGGCTCGGCCACCTTGCGGAGTGACATGGTGCGAGTCGCCCGCTCGAGCACGGTCGGATCCTCGAGGGTCGTTCGAGTCATCGGGGAAACCGTCCAGCCCGGACAGACAGCGTTGACGCGGCCACGCGGCGCGATGCGCACGATCTCGTTCTTGAGGCTGAGGAGGAGGCCCTGGATGATGGCCGACTTCGCCGCCGCGTAATCCGCGTGGCCGGCCTCGCCGAAGATCCCCGCCGTCGAGCCCACGAGCACGAGGTTCCCGCTGCCCGCCCGCTCCACCTCGCGCAGGAACCCTCGCGCCGTCAAGAAGGTCGCGGTCAGGTTCGCTCGCAGTGTGGACTCCCACCGCTCGAGCGGAAGCCCCCACACGGGCACGTCCTCCTCGGGCCAGACCCCCGCTACCGCAGCGCAAACGTCCACGCTCCCCAGACCCTCGCTCGCGTCCGCGAAGAGCCGGTCCGCCTCCCTTTCGTCGGTGAGGTCTGCCTGCAGTAAGACCGAGTCATGGAGCTCCGCCCCCAATGCTTCTGCTCGTTCCCGGCCCTGGTGGTAGTGAACTCCGACGCGAGCGCCTTCTGCGGCGAACGCCCGGGCGCAGGCTGCGCCGATCCCACCCGAAGCGCCCGTCACGAGGACGCTCTTGCCCGCCAGCCCGGTGTCCATCAGGTCAGGCTGAAGCCGAGGACCAGGCCGGCGATGCCGAGGACGACCCCGATCACCGTCGCGAAGGCCCACGGGTTCAGGGGAGCTTCGTTGTCCTCGTCCCAGCGGGTCCGCTGCCTGCGCACGCGCGCCAGCCTACCGGGATCGGGTTTTCGAATCGCCGCAGACGCGCATGAACCGGCCAGGGATGACGACCTTCGACTCCGGGATCCGCGGGCATGACCTGGAGAGGCTGCTTCGCCGCACGACGCGACTGGCTGCGGTGGCCGCCTACGCGGTAGCGGTCGTGCTCGGGCTGATGGCCGTTCGTCCCGCGTTCGACAGGAATCCCACGGTCCCGGTCGTCGGGCACCCGGTGCAGCCGGCCGCGTCCGTAGATGCCGTTCGCAAGGGCGAGAACGCCGCCGACTTCGCCTCACGCCACGGGCTCGACCTCGGAGAGCTCCTCACCCTGAACCCGAAGGTCGACTCGCTCTCGCTCAAGCCGGGCACGAAGCTCCGCGTGAGCTAGCGCGCCGGAACCCGACTGCAGCGGCGCGCGTACGATCGAGTGACGTGCGCCTCTTCACGTTCCTTCCGCTCGCCTTCGTTCTGGCCGCGTGCAGCGTTGGCGGCTCGGGGTCGACGACTGCGACTGTCTCGACGCCTGCGCCGCCGAGGACGACCACCGAGGTATCACCGCCCTCGTCAGGCGAGGGCTGGCCGCGGTTCGACTACGACGCAGCGCGCAGCGGCGTCTTCCCGCGCACGACGGGAATCACCGCAAGCACCGTGGGGACCCTGGAGCGGCAACAGGTGCAGCTGCCCGGTACCGCCGACTCTGCTCCGATCTTCGTCCCGCCGGACCTGTTCGTGGTCACCACCTCGTACGGGAAGGCCGTGGCCGTGGACGCGGAGACTGGTGAGATCCGCTGGACGTTCGTCCCGGAGGGCATCGAAGGTTGGGAGGGATCGAGCCAGATCACCCAGTCCGGCCCCGTGGACGACCCAGACACGCCTTTCCTCTACTCATACTCTCCGGACGGCCGGGTGCACAAGCTGAGAGACGACACGGGTGCAGAGGTGCGTTCGCCCGGCTGGCCGGTGAGCGTGACTCACGACCCAAGGCACGAGAAGTCTGCACCCCCGCTCAACCTTGCCCACGGACTCGTGCTGCTTGCAACCGGCGGCTACCTCGGCGACGCCCCCCCGTACCAAGGACACGTGGTGGCCATCGACAAGGACTCCGGCCGGATCGTCAACGTCTTCAACGCGCTCTGCAGCGACCGGAAGGGTCTGCTCGACCCGGCTTCCTGCGACGAGAGTGGCTCGGCCATCTGGGGACGCGGTGGGGTCGTCGTCGAGCCCCGAACCGGGAATCTCCTCGTCTCAACCGGCAATGCCGACTGGAACGGGACGACGAACTGGGGCGACAGCATGCTCGAGCTCTCCCCCGACGCGGGCCGACTGCTCAGGAGCTACACGCCGGAGAACGAAGCTGACCTCGATGCCGGCGACGTCGATCTCTCGAGCGCCTCACCTGCGCTTGTTCCCCCGCACTACGTCGTCCAGAGCGGGAAGGACGGGCTTCTGCGGGTACTCGACCTCACCAGGCTCGGTCTCGGTCGTAAGGGCGGCGAAACGAGCATCGCTGAGGCGCCTGCGGGCACGGGGGTCTTCACCGCGCCGGCGGTCTGGCGGAGCGGGAGCGCCACCTGGGTCTTCGTGGCGAACTCGGCCGGGACGGCCGGTTACCTCTTCCGTAATTCCAAACTCGACCGGCAGTGGGAGAACCAGACCTTGGGAACGAGCCCGGTGGTGGCCGGCGACCTCCTTTACGTCTACGACCCGGCCGGCGGGCTGAACGTCTACGACCCCGAGTCGGGCCACCGGCTGGCGAACCTGCCCGCAGGGGAAGGACACTGGTCGAGCCCGATCGCGATCAATGGCAAGGTCGTGCTTCCAGAGGGGAATGCAAACAACCATCGGACGGACGGGATCCTGAACATCTACCGCCTGCCCTAGGGCGTCAGCCCTGGAAGCGGCGTAGGCCTGACCACGCCTCGGCGCCCTTGAAGTCGAAGTACTTCGTGCGCTCGACCGTGATCGGGCCGCCGTCGAGCAGAGGCCCCGAAACAGTGCCCTTGTGCAGACGCACCTCGTAGTAGTGCCCGGGAGCGAGCTCTACCGCGCTGCGGTGCACCTCGTCGCGGTACCAGGCCTCGGGTACATCGGGCGTCGAGAAGAGGATGAGGTTGCCGTAGGCCCCTTTGGGAGCCACGAGCTCGACGTCGTAGTAGCTCAGCAGCCCAGCCTCCCCGTAGCCGGCCATTCGTTCCACCAGCTGGTCCTCGAGGCCGAAGAGGATCGAATGGTCGACGTCTTCGCGGACGCGGCCGAAGAAGCCGATTGCGGTTACGTCGCCCGCTGAGACCATCGACCGGGTGCTCGGGACGACCAGCAGATGCCGCCGGCCCTGCTCGTCTTGCTCCCGCACAACGAGGTGTTGCGGAGCAGCGTCCCCGGCCTCAGCCCAGCCGCGTGCGAGCTCGCACTCCTCCTCGAGCATGTAGTGCATTACGTCGACCTCGCGCGCCGTGTTGTCGGCG
>Ga0307305_10000368_pt1 | contig 15817 bp, 17 predicted proteins | sample ER_DNA_186_FD_194512 | JGI IMG/M metagenome (GOLD analysis project Ga0307305, IMG submission 194512) | Bulk soil microbial communities from the East River watershed near Crested Butte, Colorado, United States - ER_DNA_186 | ecosystem: Environmental > Terrestrial > Soil > Floodplain | place... | reverse complement strand
CGAACCTTGACCCGACACCGAAGACGGAGAGGGGCCGCAGGTCGGTGCCGCTGGACGCCGCGACGATCGATCGGAAACGTAATCGAAGTAATCGACGGGCCTCGAAGCTGCTCTCGTCGCGGTCGCTTGTCGCGATATACACCGTCCTCGTGAGCCCGCCTCGGGGCACCCAAGCGTGCGTCTTGCAGGAGACCGCGGTCGAGCTAGTCGCCGCATTGATGCAGGCCTCGTAGCGCCCAGCGGAAATGCGCCCTACACTTTGTTATATGCAGCAGTTTTGGACTGGCCGCGTGGCTCAGGCCACGGCGAAGTACGGTGAAAACGCCCCGATGGCCGCCGTCTGTTGCAACGCCTGCAGGACTTGCGTCACCACCAACATCCTCGGGGTGGCGATGGCTGGGATCGCGGGCAGCGGTTACGCGGCAGTTCGCCTCGCCCGCCGTCTCGCAAGACGCTCCTAGAAGCTCGCGGGTTTCAAGCGGTGTTTCATCGCGGTCTCGCGAGAGGTCCGCCATCCCCGTCAGGAGTGCGAAAGCCCGCTTCGCGAGCGGGCTTTCTGAGGCTGCGGGGCAGGGACTCGAACCCCGACTACCTGATCCAGAGTCAGGCGTCCTACCATTAGACGACCCCGCAACGGGTTGGCGCATTGTAGCGGCGTGGATTCAGGGCTTTGGGCACTCTCCGTCCCCGCGCTCGTCGCTACACTGGCCCCTTCGCTCGGCCCATTCGTCTAGTGGCCTAGGACACCGCCCTCTCACGGCGGCGGCACGGGTTCGAATCCCGTATGGGCCTTCCCTTTCATCGAAGCCTGTTCAGAGTCTTGCGACGGAAACACCGAGGAAGTCGTCCAGGAGAGATCCCGGACGACCTCCATCGCCTTAGAGCGGTTCAGTGCAGATAGATAGTCCTGCGTCGTATCGAGGCGAGAGTGATTCACATGAGTGCTTGGAGGGACTCGATGGCGGCCGGGTGGGACGTAAGGAACGCGACCGCAAAACGCCTTTCGGAGCGCGTGAGAGGTGGCCTTCACGCCGGCACGCTCTGCGACTTTGACGACGGTTTCGTAAACGATCCTGTTCGCCCGTTCCGTACGGCGGACACGGACCTAGGAAGCTTGCGAAGATGCCCACAGGCTGCTACGAGCCCGGCCGTACCAGCGTCTTCACGTCCATATATTTGCCATCTATCAGGGTGTTACAGACCCCTGTGAAGCCCGGCGAGAGGACACTCGCCCAGGGGAGTTTTGCCATCGCCACTGCGCTTGACACATCTGATACGAACACGGTAGGGTCCTGTGTTCAGCGGGTTGAGTGGCGCGACATCGCCTCTTGGGCCGCCATCTTCTGGCCTCTGCGACGCCTAGCCTCTTTCCTCGCTGCGTAGCAGGCAGCCCTGCTCCAACCGAAGCGGGGAATCGGATCCGGAGGGAGAACTGTCGTGGAGATCGCGTCGATCACCGACCAAACCCTGGTCAACCGAAAAACCGCAATCGGCGGCGGACTGGTCGCGCTGACTGCCCTGGTGTTGCCTGGGCAGGTGCGAGCACAGGCGAAGACTCAGCCGGACAATTCTTTCGTCGTCCTCCTGAAGGGGCTCTACCAGCCCGTTGCTCACGGACCTAACCTCGGCCTCTCGATGGTCGACCTGAACGACGGGTCGTACTCAACAACGCGGATCTATCCTGTTCAGGGAACTCCGGGTAGCCGGAACCCCAACAAGCCTGTCGGCGACTTCTACGTGCAGTTCAACGGGAACTTGTGTGCGTATCACATCCCCGGAGGCTCGTTTTCGATGCGGTTCACCGGCAGCAACACACACTTTGTTGACGACGGGCAGGGCGGGAGGTTCCTGGAAGGAACCTTCGAACTGACGATCCTGGAGGGGACAGGGATCTATAAGCCCTTCGTAGGCGGCCACAACCACATGGTCGACAAGCTGCACTTCCTCGCCCCCGGCGACGGCTCCGGCGGCATCGACGAGTACTGCTTCTGCTTCATCAGCCGCCAATGAACAACATCTTGCGCACCTGAACTCTCGACATCATCGTGCCAACTCGAACGCGTTAGAGTCGCCTCAGTCCGACCGACGGAGGAGCAAAGGAACGGGCATGTACGCAGTTGTCGACCCCGCGACCGGCGAAACGGTCAAGGAGTACCCCACGATCACCGACGACGAGCTGCGGGACGCGGTCGCCCGCGCCGACCGGGCGCACCGGGAATGGTCGAAAGCTGCGACTGTCGCCGATCGCGCCTCGCTTGTCCGGCGCGTCGGTGAGCTGTACTCGGAACGGCGCAAGGAACTTGCGGAGATCATCGTCGCCGAGATGGGGAAGCCAGTCGGTCAGGCGCGGGGCGAGGTCGATTTCTGCGCGTCGATCTACGAGTTCTACGCCGACACGGCGGAAGCCCTGATGGCGGACGAGCCGATCGAGCTCCTCAAGGGTCAGGGGTCGGCCGTCGTCCGCCGCAGCTCGCTGGGCGTGCTGCTTGGGATCATGCCGTGGAACTTCCCCTACTACCAGGTCGCACGCTTCGCGGCGCCGAACCTGATCAACGGCAATACGGTCCTGTTGAAGCACGCGCCCCAGTGCCCGCAGTCGGCCGAGGCGATGGCGCAGGTGTTCGTCGACGCTGGCTTCCCCGACGGCGCCTACGTGAACATCTACGCCACGAACGAGCAGATCGAGTGGGTGATCGCCGACCCGCGCGTCCGCGGCGTCTCGGTCACCGGCTCCCAGCGCGCCGGCGCCGCCGTCGCGGAGATCGCCGGCCGGCATCTGAAGAAGGTCGTGCTGGAGCTCGGCGGCTCCGACCCGTTCATCGTCCTCGGCACCGACAACCTCGACAAGACGGTCGAGGACGCAGTCGCCGCCCGGATCGACAACGCGGGCCAGTCGTGCAACGGCGCGAAACGGTTCATCGTGATCGACGAGCTCTACGAGCCGTTCCTCGAGAAGTTCACGGCCGCGCTCACCGCCGTGAAGCAGGGTGATCCGCGCGAGCGCGAGACGGAGTGCGGGCCACTGTCCTCTCAGGTCGCGGCCGACCGACTCGAGGATCAGGTCCGGCGTGCGGTCGAGCAGGGTGCGACGCTCGTCGCCGGCGGCAAGCGCAACGGCAACTACTTCGAGCCGACTGTGCTGACGGACATCACGCCGGAGAACGACATCTACCGTGAAGAGCTGTTCGGCCCGGCCGCCCAGGTCTATCGCGTGCCGTCGGAGGAGGAGGCGGTCGCGCTGGCAAACGACACGCCCTTCGGGCTCGGCTCATACGTGATGACGAACGACCTGGAGCAGGCCGAGCGCGTCGCGGACCGGATCGACGCCGGCATGGTCTACGTGAACATCGTCGGCGCAGACGCTGCCGAGACGCCGTTCGGCGGCACCAAACGCTCCGGCTTCGGACGCGAGCTCGGCCGCTACGGCGCCGACGAGTTCGTCAACAAGAAGCTAATCCGCATCGGTTGAGCAAGAGGATCTTCGTCCTCCCGAACGGCATGAACCGCGACCTGCGGTAGGGTCAGACGCATGATCGGGCAGCGTGCGCTGCTGGTGGTCGACGTTCAGCGCGGCTTCGAGGATCCAGCGCTCGGACCCCGCGACAATCCCGATGCCGAGGAGAACGTCGCCAAGCTGATTGCCGTGTGGCGCCGGCGCGGCGACCCGATCGTGGTCGTTCAGCACGATTGGCCGGGTGGACCGCTCGAGCGCGGCACGCCCGGCTTCGAGCTGAAAGAGGCCGTCGCCGGCGAGCCTGATCTGCGCATCGTCAAGACAGTGCACTCGTCGTTTCACGGAAATGTCGATCTCGACGCATGGCTGCGCGAGCGCCGGATCGACGCGATCGCGGTGTGCGGGATTCAGACGAACTTTTGCTGTGAGACCACCGCACGCATCGGCTCCGACCTTGGGTACGACGTGTGGTTCGTCCTCGACGCGACCCACACGTTCGACGATGTCGCCCCGGATGGCGAGGTGGTGCCGGCTGCCGAGATCGCGCGCATGACCGCCATCAACCTCCAGGACGAGTTCGCGGAGGTCGTGACGACCGCGGCAACCTGCACGCTACTGGATGAGGCATAAGCGGTAGCGAGAAGTCAGGGGCACTCCCGAACGCTCGCGCAAGCGAGGCGGCTCCGCTACACCCACCGGGCACTCAGAACCAGCCGCGTCGATCCCATCCGTCAAGTGACATTCCCGAACACTGGCCCACCGCAGTGTTGCGTAGCATCTGCGCCTGTGGAGGCCGGAGTACGCACGGGCGGATGTCTCTGCGGGGCGGTCCGCTACAGCGTTCGCGGTGACCCTGTGCATGTCAGGCGTTGCCACTGCGCGGATTGCAGAAAGGAGTCTGGCAGTGCGTTCAGTGTGTATGCGCACTGGCCCGTCGAGGCGTTTGAGATGAGCGGCGAGATCTCAAGCTATGACGGTCGCGGCTTCTGCCCCCGCTGTGGGTCCCGGCTCCTTGACACAGCCGACCCCGACGACACGTTCATCGAGATCCGGATCGGAAGTCTGGATGAGGCGCCCTTCGAGCTGAAACCCGAAGACGAGATCTGGGTGAAGCGGCGAGAGAGCTGGATACCGCCGGTCGAGGGCGCAGCGCAGCACGACGAGAAGTAGCAGCCCAGGCAGACTATGCGGGTGTTCGCGGTTGTCGTGATCGGCCCCCCGGGTTCCGGGAAAACCAGCGTTCTGACGGCCCCTCCACGACATGCTCGCGGATCGCGATGCCGCGCATGCGGTGATCGAAGTCGAAGCTGTCGCCTGGGCTCACCCACCTCTCGGGGACGGGCAGTCATTTCGGCACCTCGAGAGCCTCTGCCGTATGTATGAGGCCGCCGGGTGTCAGCTGGTCGTTGTGGGCGCGACTGCGACCTCCGCGGACTACCTGGCCGCTGTCCTCGCAGCGGTCGTGGCCAACGATTATCTCGTCGTTCGGCTCGAAGCGGACGCTTCCACGCTCCGCAAGCGGATCATCGCGCGCGAACCAGCCGAGTGGTCGGGTCTGCCGCGGTTACTTGACGCAGCAGACGAGATCGCGCTTGCGAGCAGGTCGCTCGAAGGTGTGCACCTCGTCTGTTCGACGGAAGACGCTTCGCCGCTTGCTGTGGCGACACAAATTCGAAAAGCGCGTCCGGAAGTCCTGGGCGGGATGAGCTCTTAGCGCCCGTCAGGTGACATTCCCGAACACTGGCCCGGCCGAGGGTGGACCCTCCTCTTCTGATACCTGGCGGCTGGATCGACGAAGATGTGGGTGTGGTGGAGGGGCCGTTTGTCACGTCCGGATTCGTCGTCCCGCTCGCTCTCGCGACGGAGCAATTCAGGCTCGAACCACTCGGGCCGCAGCACAACGACTCCGACTATGAGGCGTGGTCGTCGTCGGTGGAGCACATCCACATGACGCCCGGCTGGGAGACGAGCTCCTGGCCCGACGACCGCAGCGTGATGGACAACCTGCGCGACCTGCAAGCGCACGCCGACGACTTCGAGAACAGGGCAGGCTTTACCTACACCGTCCTCGATCTTGCGACCGGCGACGTGATCGGCTGCGTGTACATCTATCCCGACCACAGCGAGCAGCACGACGCGCGTGTGCGCTCATGGGTGCGGGCGAGCCGGCCCGAGCTCGACGTGCAGCTGTGGCGGGCGGTCACAAACTGGCTCGCGGACGAGTGGCCGTTCCAGCGTGTGGCTTACGCCGAGCGCGCCGACGGCGCCTGACGCCACCGCTTTGAGCTGACTTAGGTCGCGCTCGGGTGACATTCCCGAACACTGGCCCATCCGAGGCTGCTCGGCACGGATGGGCTCTGTTGGGCTCTTGCGTTTCCCGTGAGAGGATCAGGAGGCGGGGCCAAAACGAACTTCTAAGGAGGACCACAGATGACCGTGTTGATGACTGCCCAGCTTCCCGGTGGAACGAAAGAGATGATCGACGGCATGTTCGCGCAGCTCGCTGGACCACAACGGACTGCCCAAGGTTTCGTCCTGCACGCGAACGGGCCAGTGGCCGGCGGCTGGCGAGTGACCGAGGTTTGGGACTCGCAGAGCGACTTCGAAGCGTGGTTCGAGAGCTACGTCAAGCCAGCGTTTCCCGAAGGTGCCCCGATGCCGTCGATCACGTTTGATGAGCTAAACGAGGTCTTAAAGGCCGGCTAAACGCCTCCCCGGCCGGGTGACATTCCCGCACGCTGGCCCAGCTCAAGCCGCAGGTACTCGAGCCTGTCCATGTTCTCGGAACATGACTCCGGCCTGGACTGGGATTCAAACCGTGCTGCGTCACCCTGGAGCGTCGAGGGACATTCGCGAACCCTGGCCCAATCAGCGGTCTCATCCGGTAATCGGTAATCGTGCTACCTCCCGCAAGCCGCGGCATCCGTAGCCTGGCGTCTTGACCTTCCCGCGGCTCCGTAGCAGGCTAGTGGGGCCGTACAAGCGGCTTAGTCGCGCGGCGCCGACCATGCCGCGCGTCACGTCAATCGAGGAAAGGGGAGGGAGAGCATGCGGCGCATTTTCGCGCTCCCGATCGTCACGCTGGTCGCGCTCGTCGCGGCGAGTGTCGGCAACGCGGGACGAGAGCAGCAAACACTCACCTGCACTGGTCTGGGCACCATCACAGTGACGGTGACGACAACGACAAACGACCACTCCGTGGCTTGGGGCGTCGGCACCGTCTCGTCATCGCTCCACGGCATCCCTGTCACCTTCGCCGGCACCGTCACCGACCTGACGACTAATACGGTGCTGGACTCGTTCTTCCAGGCCAAGGGCCACGGAAACGGAATGCACAACCAGCCGACCATCACCTGCACCGCCCCGCCCGAGACGGCGACGGCCGGTGACCTCGGCATTCCTGGCGTCAACCCGAACGATCTGATCGAGTTCGACCTCTCGGTGCAGGTCGTCCTCAAGCCGTAGTCGTATGCCACCCGCCGCTGAGCCGGGCTTTGCCCGGCTCAGCCACGGCGGCCGAGGGTGAGGCCAAACGCATTGCGATTCGGCCGGGCGGCTCCTGAAACGGTTGAGCCGCGCAGCCGCTCGCAAGGAGGGGGCTCGTGGGGGAACCAGGGGTTCCCCCACGCTCCTAGTCGATCTTGGCCATCACGTGCTTGATCTGCGTGTAGTCCTCGAGCGAGTATGCCGAGAGATCCTTGCCGTAGCCCGACTGCTTGTAGCCGCCGTGCGGCATCTCCGAGACCAACGGGATGTGGTCGTTAATCCAGACCGTGCCGAACTGGAGCCTTCGCGCCGCGTTCAGCGCCCGCCCCACGTCGCGCGTCCAGACCGAGGCGGCAAGGCCGTAGTTGACGTCGTTGGCCCACTCGATCGCCTGGTTGTCGTCGGCGAAGCGCTGGACGGTCACGACCGGCCCGAAGACCTCTCGCTGGACGATCTCGTCCTGCTGGCCCACTTCCGCGACGACTGTCGGCTTGACGAAGAAGCCGCGGTCGCCGTTCGTGCCGCCGCCGGTGAGCACCTTCGCGCCCTTCGCGCGGTCGAGGAACCCGAGCACGCGCTCCTGCTGCGACTTCGAGATCACCGGGCCCATCTCGATCTCGTCGCCCTCGGCCGGGTCTCCGACGTGGAGCGACTCGACCAGCGGCACGAGCTCCTCGAGCAGTTTGTCGTAGATCTTCGGCCCGGCGACCACGCGCGAGGCGGCGGTGCAGTCCTGGCCGGAGTTCCAGTAGCCGGCGATCTTGATGCCCTCGGCCACCGCGGCCGGATCGGCGTCGTCGAAGACGAGCACCGGAGCCTTGCCGCCGAGCTCGAGGTGCACGCGCTTGAGCGTGTCCGCGGCCGTGCGTGCGATTTTCTTGCCCGTGTTCACGTCTCCGGTGAGCGAGACGAGGCGGACGTCCGGGTGCCGGACGATCCCGGCTCCCACGGGCTCGCCGTCGCCGGTGATCACGTTGAAGACGCCGTGCGGGAGGATGTCCGCCGCGAGCTCGGCGAACCGCAGCGTGGTCAGGGGCGTCTGCTCGGAGGGCTTCAGCACCTGGACATTGCCCGCGGCCAGCGCGGGTGCCAGCTTCCAGACAGCCATCATCAGCGGGTAGTTCCAGGGCGCGATCCCGCCGACGATCCCGAGCGGTTCGCGCCGGATCATCGAGGTGTAGCCGCGCATGTACTCACCGGCCGACTTGCCCTCGAGCACCCGCGCCGCGCCGGCGAAGAAGCGGATGTTGTCGGCCGAGACCGGCATCTCGTCCTTTGCGTACGAGAGCGGCTTGCCGACGTTCTGCGACTCCAGCTGCGCAAGCTCATCCGCGTTCTCCTCGAGCGCGTCGGCGAGCTTGAGCAGCGCCTCGGCGCGCTCGCCCGGAGTCGTCTCGAGCCATTCCGGCAGGGCGTCCTTGGCTGCTTCCACGGCGCGGTCGACGTCCGCCTGGGTCCCGCGCGGCACTTCGGCGATCGTCTCGCCGGTCGCGGGGTTGAGTACCTCCATCGTGCCCCCGTCCACGGCGTCGACCCACTTGCCGCCGACGAAGTTCTTGTGCTGCGAAACGGTCACGCTCATCAGAAACCCTCCCGGTCGGTCTGCGGCCAACCCTACCGCGCTAGCGGCGTCTCAGGAGCCCTGAGTCCTGCGTTAGCCGCTGCGCGAGCCAGACCGGAATCAGCGACATCACGATCACGAACACGGCGACTACGTTGACGACAGGCTGCTCGATCGGCCGGAAGAGGTTCGCGAAGATCCAGATCGGAAGCGTCTGCTGTGCGCCCGCGGTGAAGATCGTCACCACGACCTCGTCCCAGGAAAGCGCGAACGCGAGCAGGCCGCCTGCCAGGAGCGCCGTGCGCATCTGCGGAAACGTGACGTAGCGGAACGTCTGCCAGGCGTCGGCGCCGAGATCGTACGAGGCCTGCTCGAGCGACCCCGACACGCGCCGCAGGCGCGCGAGCGAGTTGTTGTAGACGACGACGATGCAGAACGTCGCGTGCCCGATGATGATCGTCAGCAGGCCGAAGTCGATCCCCACCGTCGTGTAGGTCGTCCGGAGCGCCAGGCCGGTGATGATCCCCGGCAGCGCGAGCGGCAGGATCACGACCAGCGAGATCGCGTCTCGCCCGAAGAACTCGAAGCGGGAGACCGCGAGCGAGGCCAGTGTCCCGAGCACCATGGCAACCGCGGTCGCGCCGAGCGCCGCGCGCACCGACAGCCAGAGCGCCTGCCGCACGCCCTCGTCGTGATAGGCGATCGAGAACCACTTCGTCGTGTAGGTGTGGATCGGCCAGCTCTGCGTGACGCTCTCGTTGAAGGCGTAGAGCCCGATCAGGATCAACGGTAGGTAAATGAAGGCGAGCGTCGCGCCGGCCCCGAGCCGGAGCAGGATGCGCGTGAGACGAGACTCGATCATCAGATCGCCTCGAAGGCGTGCAGCCGCCGGGCCACGAGCAGGTAGACGACCATCACCACGATCGGCACGAGCGTGAACGCCGCCGCGACCGGCAGGTTCGTGCCGTGGTTGTCGTAGATCACCGTGCCGATGAACTGCTGGCTCGTGATCAGCTTCGGCGCGATGTAGTCGCCGAGCGTGAGCGAGAAGGTGAAGATCGAGCCGGCCACGACAGCCGGGAACGCGAGCGGCAGCGTCACACGGAAGAACGTCCGCAGCGTCTTCCCGCCGAGGTCGGCGGACGCCTCCAGCAGCGATGACGGGATCCGCTCCAGTCCGGCGTAGATCGGCAGGATCATGAACGGGAGCCAGAGGTACGTGAACACGAGCCAGAGCCCCGTCGAGGAGTAGCCGTCGAACGAGACGCCGAACGGGTCGAGCGCCCAGTTCAGCACGCCCGCGCCCGAGAGGATCGTCCGCCACGCGTAGGCCTTCACCAGGTAGCTCGCCCACAGGGGCATGAGCACCGCGACCACCAGGAGGTTCCGCGCGCGCGGCGACGCGACCCGGGCCATGTAATAAGCGATCGGAAACGCGAGTACCGCGTCTGCGATCGTCACGAGCCCGGCCATGCGGATCGTCCGCCAGGCGACGTCGCGGAAGACGGGCTCGTCGAAGATCCGCCGGAAGTTGTCGAACGTGTAGGTGTGCACGACCTCCGACGTGAACGGGTCGGTGACCCACACCGACGCCAGCAGCAGCACGACGAGCGAGCCGAGGTACGCGACCACGAGCCACCCGAGGGGCAGCGCGAGCAGCAGCCCCAGGCTCAGGCGAGGGTGGCGGTAGAAGTAGCGCGAGAGCCGCCGCCCCAGGGACTCCCGGGGCGGCGGCTGCTCGTACGGAACCGAGGTCAACGAAGAGCCGCTAGCCGCGGATCTCCGTCCAGGCGTTCACCCAGTCCTGCTGGGTCTTGCAGGTCCCTCCCTTCCCGCCGCAATCCGCGGTGGGGGTCGTCCAGTAGTAGATGTCCTTCCAGTAGGCCTCGTCGTTGGCGTGCATGGCCGTGCAGAAGTTCTTGTCGGTGGTGAAGGAGCACGCCTTGGGATTCGAAGGCGCCTCGCCGAACCACTCCGCGACCTTCGCGTTCGCCTGCGGCGAGATGATGTAGTTCATCCACAGGTACATGCAGTTGGGGTGCGCGGCCTTGGAGTAGATCATCCAGGTATCCGACCACCCGGTCGTGCCTTCCTTCGGCTTGATCGCCCCGACCGGCTTCTTGTCGGCCTTGAGGATGTTCTCCTGGTACGGCCACGTCGTCCCGATCACAACGTCCTTGTTGGCGTACGACTGGATCTGCTTCGCGTAGTCGGCCCACCACTCGCCGACGTTCGGCTTTAGGCCCTTGAGCAGGTTCACCGCAGCGGTGAACTGCTCGTCGTTCAGCTGATACGGGTTGTCGATGCCGAGGTCGGGATTCGTCGCCTTGAGGTAGATGGCGGCATCCGCAATGAAGATCGAGTCGTCGTAGATCGAGATCTTCTTCTTGACCGTCGAGCTCGGCTTCCAGATCGCCGACCAGCTCGTCGGCGCGGGCGTCACCACGTCGCTGCGCCACATCAGCAGGTTCGGGCCGCGGCCGTGGGGGACGCCGTAAGCCTGGCCGTCCAGCGAGTTGTAGTCCTGGCTCTTCAGCCCCTGCGACACATCGGCGTAGTTCGGGATCAGGTCGGTGTTCACCGGCGCGACGTCACCTCGCTTCATCAACCGGACGCTCGCGTTCCCGGAGGCCGAAACACCGTCGTACTGACCCGTCGAGACCAAGTCGATCATGTCGTCCGACGTGGCTCCGTCCTTCGTCACGACCTTGCAGCCCGTCTGCGTCGTGAAATCCTTCGCCCAGGACTTGTCCGCGTAGCCAGCCCAGATGACCAGGGCGACCTTCCCCTCGTCCTTGGCTTTGGACTTGATCTCGTCGATCGTCGAGCCGAGGCCCGTGATCTCGGTGCTGGCCTTCCCGCCACTGTCATCGCTGCTGCCGCAACCGGTTGCCACCGCCGCCAGCGCCCCCACGAGGAACGCGAACGCGAGCCAGCCGACCATGCGCCTGTGCTGCCTTGTCATCTCTCTCCTTCCGTTACCCCCGGGTTATCGTGGAGCTCGAGCTGGTGTTCTGGGCGCCATTCGAGAAGCACTGCGCGGCCCTTGGCGTCGAGCGCCTCGGCCGATGATGTTTCCAGGTTCTGCCGGACGACCTGGAGCTCGCCGCCTCCGTCGAGCTCGACGAGGAAGCGAGTGACCATTCCGGCGTAGACGACGTCGCGGATGGTGCCGGTCTCGGCGTGCCAGCCGTCCGCGGGTTTCGAGCCCGCGTCGGTCATGCGGATTTTTTCGGGCCGGACCGTCAAGCGCCTCCCGCCCCTCTCCACCACGTTCGAGACGCCCACGAACCCGGCGACGAACGCGTTCGCCGGCCGCTCGTACACCTCGACCGGGGCGCCGATCTGCTCGATGCGACCTCGGTCGAAGACGGCCAGGCGGTCGCTCATGGTCAGCGCCTCGTCCTGATCGTGCGTGACGTAGACGAACGTGATCGCGAGAGCCTGCTGGAGGCTCTTCAGGAAAAGCTGCATCTCCTGGCGCAGCTTCAGGTCGAGCGCTCCGAGCGGCTCATCGAGGAGCAGCACCTCGGGCCTGTTGACGAGCGCGCGGGCGAGCGCCACCCGCTGGCGCTGGCCGCCGGAGAGCTGCCCCGGCTTGCGCTTGCCGACGTCGGGAAGCCGCATCCGCTGGAGCACCTCGTCCACGCGTGCCTGCCGCTCCTTGCGCGGCACCCCGCTGACCCGAAGGCCGTAGCCGACGTTCTCGGCGATCGTCATGTGCGGGAAGAGCGCGTAGTCCTGGAAGACCGTGTTGACGTCGCGCGCGTAGGGAGGCGTGTCAGAGACATTGCGGCCGCCCAGCTCGACGTCGCCCTCATCCGGGCGCTCGAAGCCCGCGATCAGACGCAGCGTCGTCGTCTTGCCCGAGCCCGAAGGCCCGAGCAGCGTGAAGAACTCGCCTGCCTGGATCTCGAGGTCGACGCCGTCCACCGCAACGACGTCTCCGTAGGACTTGCGCACGCCCGCGAGGCGCACGGCGGGTGCGCCGCCCTGCTGGGCGTCGAGGGACTGCTCCTCGGACGTTCGCTCCTGCAATGACACCGGCCCGCGATTATTGCGCGTTCGCGGCCTCGGGCGAGCAGGACTGCGGCTCGCCCTCGCAACAGCCGAGCTTGAACGCGCAGCGCGGGCACTGCCAGGTCTGGTGGCGCCAGTCCATGGCGCCCCCACACCGGGGACAGTGCTCGCGCGCCGTTTTGGCCTTCACGACCGGGACCCTACGAGCCCCGGCAGACAGTCAGCTCGACTTCGCGGGCGTCTGCTGGCCCGGCGTGTGCAGCAGGCTCTCGACGTCCTGGACGCCCTGGACCTTGCGCGCCTTACCGACGAGCTCCTCGATCAGCTCCGGGGAGTCGACCTCGCCGCGCAGCACGACCTTGCCGTCCTCGGCGTTGACGTTGATCTTGCCCTTCGGAACCTCGGCGTCGCGGAAGATCTCGGACTCGACCTTGCGCGCCAGCGTCACATCGTCGGGCTGCGGCTTCGGTTCCTCGCGCAGGTGCGTGGCCTTCTGCTTGACCGCGTGCGCCCGCTGCGTCAGGCCGCCGGTCTTGCGGCTCTGCCGGCGCAGGAAGCCCGCGAGGCGGTCAGCGGTCACCTTGCGGCGGCGCTTGCCGTTCTCGGGGTCGAAGAAGTAGACGAGCGCGGCGCCGAGCGCCGCAAAGCGCAATCTCTTGGTCATCGGTCCCTCCTGATAGGTGAACACGGGGACGTACCCCGACGTTCGTGGCGGAAACCGAGAGCCTAAAGAGTCTCAGTCACCCCAGTCGAAGTCGCGCGACTTGCTCCAGAGTCCCTCTTCCTTCGGCTCGGCCTCATCGGTCTCGGTCGGCCAGGCGAGCGGGGGCGAAGCCGACACGGCCTGCTCCTCGCCGTCCATGGTCTCCTCGATCTTGGCCTGCTCCTCGGTCTTGAACAGCGGGTGGTTCTCGAAGGGATCCTGGGTCTTGTACTTGTCGATCGGAAGATCGCTCTCGAGCTCGGAGTTCTTCTCCTTGAGATCGAGGTGATCCTGAATTACCTGCGCAAACAACGACGAAGTCTCCACCGGCATACGTCCTCCCGTGGCTTTGGGGGCAAGCGCCGGAGTCTAGCGCCTCAGCCAGAAGACCGAGCCGATTCCCTACGTCTGCCGCGCTCTCGGCCTTGCGGTGACGACCCTGTTCTTGCCCGCGCGCTTGGCCTCGTAGAGCGCTCGGTCGGCCGCGGAGACCAGGTTGTCGCCCATTGCAGCCTCGGGGAAGGCGGCGACGCCGAGGCTCACCGTTACGTAGATCCGCGAGCCGTTGGGAGCGAGGATCGTTCGGTTTGCGAGCGCAGTACGGGCGCGCTCGGCGAGATGGGTGGCGCCCTCGAGGTCGGTCCCGGGCAGGACGATCGCGAACTCCTCGCCGCCCCACCGGGCGGGCAGGTCGATTTCGCGCACACACTCACGCAGGGTCTCTGCGAACTCGACCAGCACACCGTCGCCGACGGGGTGGCCGAAGCGGTCGTTGATCGACTTGAAGCTGTCGAGGTCGGCGAGCACGAAGGCGACCGAGCCGCCGAAGCGCTCGGCACGCAGCAGCTCGCTCGCGAGCGCGTCCTCGCAATGGCGGCGATTTGCGAGCCCGGTGAGCATGTCCACCAGGGCCTGGCGCGCAACGATGCGGTGCAGGCGCGCGTTCTCCAGTGCAATCGCGGCGTGAGCGACGAGCGTTGCCGCGGTGCGCCGCTGCTCGACCGTGAAGCCGCGGCCAGACAGGGAGAGCGTGCCGAAGCTCTGCCGCCCAGCCGTGAGCGGAAGCTCGAAGCGCTCGCCCCGATCCGAGAGCGTGCCCGACTGGATGACTTCGCCGGCCAGGCCCACCACGAGGCCGCCGGTCGCACCGGTGGTCTCGACCACGGTCTCGACGATCACGCGCAGAAGCTCGTCGACGTCATGCGTGGCCGCGAGCGCCTCGCCGAAGCGGACATTCGCCTCGCGCAGGCGCGCGCGCTCGGCGCCGAGCTCCTCGACCCGAGCCTCGAGCTGGTCGGCCATCTCGTTGAAGGCCAGCCCAAGACGTGCGAACTCATCGCGACCCCGCACCTCGACCCGGCGGTCGAGCCGGCCGCGTGCGATCGCGTTGGCGGCGTCGGCAAGGCCGCTGAGCGACTGGACGATCGAACCGCCGATGACGTAGGCGACGAAGGCGATCAAGGCCAGCGAGCTGAACAGGCCGACCAGGAGTCGGCGGTCGAAGGACGAGACCGCGTTGTCGATGCGTGCCTGCGGCGAGAGCAGCGCGAGTGCCGTCTCCGACGCCCGCTGCGGGCTGGCGGCGAGCGTGCGGTAGCGGTGGCCCCCGACCGGCAAGGTACGGGCGCTCGAGGGGGCTGAGAGGGATCGCCCGACGAGCGCTGTCGGCCCGGCCGCAATGCGTCCTCGCTCGAGCACTACGAGTAGGTCGCTGCGCGAGAGCCCCGAGCTTGCGCGCAGGCGAGCGAGTGACGACGAGTTGAGCGGCACGCCGGCGAGGAGGGTGCCGAGCAGGCCCTTCGAGCCGACCACTGTGAACTTCGAGCTGGGGCCGATCGTCTTCGCGGGACCGATCGAGAGCATCGGCGATTCGAGCCGCAGGCCAGGACTCCCGGCGAGCAGCCGCTGCAGCGTGCGCCGGTCTTCCCGCTGAAGCGCCTGCTGGAAGCGAGGGCTGTCGGTGAGCCGTTTCGCGCGCCGGCCGGCCGATGAGAGCTCGTCCTTGTACCCTGCGAGCACTGCGCGCAGGCCTGCCTCCAGGCGAACGTCCACGCGCCGAGTCTCGCTTCGTCCGGCGACCGCATGCAGCCCCCAACCCGCTGCGCCGAGCGGGAGCAGGGAGACGAGCAGGAAATACGCGACGAGTTTGAGCCTGAAGCTCATACCTACAATTTAGGTTCTGGGGGAAGGCGCCGATACCACGACTAGAGTGATTCGGCATAACGAGGGGAAACGTGAATAGAAGTCTCGCGATTATTGCTTTGGCAGCGCTCATCGGAGCGGCGCTTGCTGCTGCCGTCACGCTTCCCGCACTCGTGGTCAGCACTGAAGACTCGCCTCCGGCCGCCCTGTCGCTGGCGACAGGCAGCAAGCCGGTTGTCGTCCACGCCCCGCCCCCTCCCCTACCCACTGCCCGGATCGCGCCCCGCCGCGCACCAAGCGCGCTCGTGCCTCCAGCCACGGCCCGGGCCGCCTCGTCCCTAGCCTCCTCGCCGGTGCTGCGGAACGTGTCTGGCGAGCGAGCCCCGACCGTCCCCACTCCTCCTCCTCCTCCTCCTCCTCCTCCTCCGCCGCCGCCGCCTGCTCGCCCCCC
>Ga0307305_10000367_pt1 | contig 15837 bp, 17 predicted proteins | sample ER_DNA_186_FD_194512 | JGI IMG/M metagenome (GOLD analysis project Ga0307305, IMG submission 194512) | Bulk soil microbial communities from the East River watershed near Crested Butte, Colorado, United States - ER_DNA_186 | ecosystem: Environmental > Terrestrial > Soil > Floodplain | place... | reverse complement strand
CTGGTGCTATTCTCGAGCCAGTGCGCATTTAATGGCGGCTTTCGCCCGGCCGGGAAATATCAGCGCAGCACGCGGGCCTTCTGCCGCGCGAGACCGCGAGCCGTGCCGTGGCCGTGCCTCGGGCCGCGCCGTCGCCCCGGCGGGACCCGCCCCTAAGATGTCGGTATGCGCTATAGGCCCCTGGGACAGTCGGGACTGCTGGTGTCGGTCGTCGGGCTGGGTTGCAACAACTTCGGCGGGCGCCTGGACGCGGACCGGACGCGCTCGGTGGTGGACGCGGCCATCGACGTCGGGATCACCCTGTTCGACACGTCGGACACATATGGCGGGGGCGGCGGCTCGGAGCGTGCCCTGGGCGAGATCCTCGGCTCGCGCCGTGACCAGGTGGTGCTGGCCACGAAGTTCGGCGGCCGCGGCGTCGACATGGGGTACGGGCCCGCGGCGGGGGCGAAGGGCGGGCGCGCCTACATCCGCCGTGCCGTCGACGGATCGCTGCAGCGGCTGCGCACCGACTACATCGACCTGTACCAGCTGCACGTTCCCGACCTGGCCACCCCGGTCGAGGAGACCCTCGCCGCGCTGAGCGAGCTGGTGGCCGAAGGCAAGGTCAGGTACATCGGCCACTCGAACTTCTCCGGCTGGCAGCTGGCCGACGCCGCGCACCTCGCGGCGCGTCACGGCCACACCCCGTTCATCTCGGCGCAGAACCACTGGTCCCTGCTCGAGCGCGAGGCCGAGGCGGACGTCGTCCCCGCCGCGAGCCACTTCGGCCTGGGCGTGCTGCCCTACTTCCCGCTCGCCAACGGCCTGCTGACCGGCAAGGTCAGGCAGGGCCAGCCGATTCCGGCGGGGACCAGGCTTTCCGGTCGCCAGGGCTACGTGACCGACGAGAAGCTGGCCAAGGTGGAGGCGCTGATCGCCTGGGCGCAGGAGCGCGGCGTCACCCTACTGGAGACCGCGATCGGTGCCCTGGCCGCCTATCCCGGCTGCTCCTCGGTGATCGCCGGCGCCACCAGCGCCGAGCAGGTCAAGGCCAACGCGGCCGCCGCGGACTGGACCCCCACCGAGGCCGAACGGGCCGAGATCGACGCCATCGCCCCGCCGCCACCGCCGGCGGTTCAGTAGACCGCTAACCGTCGGCCACGGCCTGCTTGTACAGGGCCGTGGCGTTCGCGCCGAGCACGGCCGAGTACGAGACCTGGGGCGTGTCGCCGCCTTGCTGGTACCCGCCGATGACGCCGATCACCAGGCCCTGGCCGGTGGCCTGGTCGACCTCGCTTAGGAAGGGCCCGCCGCTGGTCCCGTTGGTGTAGCCGTCACAGTCGAACTCGAGTTGGCCCGCCATCGGCTGCCTTAGCCGGTTCTGGCAGGTGACGGGCTGGTTGGTGGAGTTCGGGTAGCCGATCACCTGGATCAGCTGACGGCTGACCGGGGTGCCGGCGGCCAGCCGTTCGGCCCCCGTCACGTTCTCGACCGGCACGCTCGATCCAGGCTGACTGACCTGCAGGAAGGCGAAGTCGTCATCGTCGCTGGACGAGGATTTCCAGGCCCGGTCGACATAGACCTTGGTCACCGTCCAGACGCCGTAGGGCTGGTTGCCGCGGTCGTACCCGGGGACGAACTCGATGGTGCCCGACGTATCGGCCACGCAGTGCGCGGCGGTGATCACCAAGTCGCCGGCCGGGCTGTCGACCACGCTCGCCGTGCAGAAGTGCTGGCCGAGCCGGCCCGCGGACGTGGTGAACAGCGCCCCCACCGCCGGGGTGCCCGCGAACGCCTGCCCGGCCCGCGAGGGCGCGGCCAGGTGCCGGACGGCTCGCACGAAGCCGGTGGCGATGTCGCTGGCGGCGCCGTTGGCGGGGGTCAGCGTGACAACCGCGCCGACGGCGAGCGCGGTGACCAGCGCCATCCTGGTAGGTGACCAGGTGATCCAGCGGGTCCGTTTGTGCTGGCCGCTAGGGCCGGCCGGTGCGGTGTCCTCGTCGCGGACGCCTGGGTGACGCCTGGCCCGTCGCCCGGTTCCCAACAGCACCTACCCTGGTCACCTGCCCAACTTTGTCCGTGATTGAGGGTATTTGTGCGCGGTATCGATACTTAATTGTGACCGACAAGCTGCGACTGTGCCAGAGGCAAACCCTCCAAAGTTGGCCAGAAGTCACCCGGCTGAGCTGGGGATTCCCTGTGAGCGCGGGCCGTCGGTGTCGCTCACCAGCGGTCGTGCACGGTGGCGCGGAAGTACTTGTCGTACAGGCCCTCAATCGCGCCGAGCTGGACCTGCGGCAGCGGCGGCAGGCTGGCGGCCTCGGCGTTCTGCCGGGCCTGGGCGGTGCTGCGGGCGCCGGGGATCACGGTTGTCACCCCGGGCTGCTGCATGACCCAGCGCAGTGCCCACTGAGCGGGAGTGCCGCCGGGCAGGCCGCCCGTAATGGCCGCGAACTCGGCCGCCGCGTCGGCGCCCGCCTCCAGGCCCACCCCGGAGAAGGTCTCTCCGACGTCGAACGCCTCGCCGTGGGCGTTGTAGCTGCGGTGGTCGTCGGCGGCGAACGTGGTGTTCTTGGTGTACCGGCCGGAGAGCAGCCCGGACGCGAGCGGCACCCGGGCGATGATGCCGACACCCGCCTCGGCCGCCGCGGGCAGCACCTGGTCGAGCGGCTTGCGCCGGAACGCGTTCAGGATGATCTGCACGCTGGCCACGCCCGGGCGCGCGATTGCGGTCAGCGCCTGGTCGGAGGTTTCCACGCTTACCCCGTACGCCGCGATGCAGTCCTCGGACACCAGCGTGTCGAGCGCGTCGAATACGGCGTCCGAGGCGAACACCGCGGTCGGCGGGCTGTGCAGCTGGACCAGGTCGAGCCGGTCGGTGCCCAGGTTGATCCGGGACCTGTCGGTCCAGGCGCGGAAGTTCTCCAGCGTGTAGTGCTCTGGTTTCTGCTCGACCCGGCGGCCCATCTTGGTCGCGACCATGATGCCCTGCCCGGCGTTGCCGGCCAGGAAGCGGCCGATGACGCGCTCGCTGCGCCCGTCACCGTAGACATCCGCCGTGTCGAAGAACGTGACCCCGGACTCGACCGCGGCCCGCAGCACCCCCATCGCGTCGGCCTCGGACACGTTCCCCCAGTCCGCGCCGAGTTGCCAGGTGCCCAGCCCGATCACAGAAACCGGCCGTCCCGTCCGGCCGAGTACCCGCTGCTCCATGATTCGCGATCTTACTAATGCCCGGCGGGACCGTCGGCGGCCGCCCGGTAAGCGCCCGGGGTAACGCCGTAGTAGCGCCGGAACCACCGGGTCAGGTGCGCCTGGTCGGCGAAGCCGGCGTCGGCCGCGACCTCGGCAGGCGCGGCGCCCGCGGACAGCAGCCGCCGCGCCGTCCGTACCCGCAGCTGACGCTGATAGTCACTCGGCGAGAGCCCGTAGGCCTGACGGAAGGCGCGGTAGGCCGCGTAGCGGCTGCATCCCGCCGCCGCGGCCAGGTCGTCGGCGGTCAGCTCACCACCGCCCACCTCGCCGGCGCTGTCCTGGATGAGCTCGCGGATCCGCGCCGCCACCAGCCGGCCCGCCCCGCGCCGGGTTGGCTCGCGTCCCGAGGCGTGCCTGACCAGAAGCCGCGCTGTCCCGGCGAGCCGCTCGTACCGCTCGAGTTCGCTGGCTTCCGGGTCCGGCCCGGTGAGCACCCGGTGCAGCCGGCGCACCGAGGCGGCCATCGCCGGGTCCTCTATCACCGGCGAGCGGAACAGAGGTAGCGGGGTCCCGGTCAGGGAGGCGAGGAACTCCGGCCAGATGTGCACCATCCGGTAGGTGAAGCCGCCGTCGACGGCCGCGTGCCCGTCGTGCGGGTCGTCCGGGTTGAAAGCCATCACCATGCCGCTGGCGCTCACGTGCCGCCCGTGACGGCAGGTGAAAGCCTGCGCGCCGGTCTCGGTCACCCCGAAGGAATAGCTCTCGTGGGAGTGCCGGTGATACACGTGCGAGGTGAAGTGCGCGTGCATCGCCTCGACCGGCACGCCGTCCGCGCGCCAGTACCTGGCCCAGTCTTCCCCGGCCATGTTCCGATTATCGCGCTCCAGCGTTCAAGACGACGGGCCGCGGCCCGGCCAGACTGGGTGCATGACCGTACGTTTCGACACCAAGATCGCCATCGCGGTGCGGGCCGACCTGCAGCAATGGCAGAAGCTCAACGTCACCGCGTTCCTCGCCAGCGGGATCGCCGCTAGTACCGGCGAGGTCATCGGCAAGCCGTACGAGGACGACTCGGGGAACACCTACCTGGAGCTGTTCCGGCAGCCCGTGGTGGTGTACGCGGCCGACGCCGGGACGCTCAGCCAGGCCCACCAGCGGGCGCTGACCCGCCAGCTGCCGATGGCGATCTACACCATGGACATGTTCACGACCGGCAATGACGACGACAACCGGGCCGTGGTGCGCGCGGTCCCCGCCGCCGAACTGGACTTCGCCGGCCTGGCCGTGCACGGCCCGCGCAACGCCGTCGACAAGATTTTCAAGGGCGCTACGCTGCACCCATGAGAGCAGCGCTGTACCGGGGCATGGGAGATGCGGCCGAGGTCTTCGAAGTCGGGGAGGTGGACCGGCCCGAGCCGGGACCAGGTGAGGTCCTAGTCCGCGTGCACGCCTCCGGCGTCAACCCCACCGACTACAAGGCCAGGTCCGGGGCGGTGCCGCGGCCCATCGACGACTACCAGATCCCGCACCAGGACGGCGCCGGGGTCATCGAGGCGGTCGGCGCCGGGGTGGATTCCGGCCGCGTCGGCGAGCGGGTCTGGCTGTGGCTGGCCGCGGCCGGCCGCCGCTGCGGGACCGCCGCCGAGTGGACCACGGTGCCCGCGCGGCAGGCGGTAACACTGCCGGACGGCGCCTCGTTCGAACTGGGTGCCTCGCTGGGCGTTCCGGCCATGACCGCGCACTACTGCCTGTTCGCCGATGGGCCGGTGACCGGGCAGACGGTGCTGGTGGCCGGGGGCGCCGGCGCGGTCGGTCACTTCGCCATCGAATTGGCCAAACGGGCCGGGGCGCGTGTCGTCACCACCGTGAGCAGCCCGGACAAGGCGGCGCTGGCCGAGAAGGCCGGCGCGGACCTGGTGGTGAACTACCGCTCGCCCGACGCGGCAGATCAGGTCAGGGCGTTCGGCCCGGTGGACCGGGTCATCGAGGTGGCGCTCGGCGCTAACTTCCAGCTCGACCTCGCGACGGCCGGGCCGCGTGCCACGATCGTGACCTACGCGGCCGAGCCGGCCAACCCCGAGCTGCCGGTGCGAGCCTGCATGACGGCCAACCTCACGCTCAAGTTCGTCCTGCTCTACGGCGTGGAGATGACCGCGCTCGATCAGGCTGCCGCCGACATCACCGCCGCCCTGACCGCCGGCGAGCTCACCGGGCTGCCGGTGCACAAGTACCCGCTGGCTGACATCGCAGCGGCTCACCAGGCCGCCGAGAGCGGCGCCGTCGGCAAGGTCATCGTCACCCTGTAACCGCCGGCGGGCAGGCCAGCATGGCCGGGCGGCGTGTACTGGGCAGCGGCGCGGAGGGCGGCACCGTCGTGCCAGGGGGAGGGGACTGCATCGGCCGGGGCTCGCGGGCGGGGTCGCGTGCCGGCTGGCGTCCCCGGGAGTCAGCTACTTCTTCGGAAAGACCCCGGTGTGGCCGGTTCCGCCCCAGAAGACCCTGGTACCGACCCGGTCCTTCTGGCCACGGCCGGAGCAGCGTCGACAGCGCCGGTACGAGCCCTTGTAGACGCCGCCGAAGTGCCTGCCGCTCATATTGCAGGTAGGACATTTGCGGAGGGGATGGATACGGGTCGAGACGACGTAGCTGACCGCAATAATGGCAATAATCAGAACCGCTACCATGCTAGGTACTCCTTACTGACCCCCACCAGAACCGCCCGTAGCCCTGGTACCGCCTTTCACACGGGCCGGGTACCGCGATCCGGAGAGGGTTGGCCACCGCCGCAGGTACTGGGGTTGGATCTCACCCCCAGTACTTGCTCACTTGCACAGAGTAAACCACTCTGACCGGATATGTGAAGTGATTTTGACACGGCGGTTACCGCAATGAGATGTAGTTGCCTCATTTGAGACAACCCGCATCACGGTCGTCAGCGATATGCGCTAATGCCAAGCCTCACGGCAAGGCCGATACCGCACAGGCTCACCACGACCCGGAATGGGCCGGCCGGGACCTTCCTGGCGATCTTAGGGCCGATCCAGCCGCCCGCCAGGAAGCCCGCCGCGAGCGGCACCACCAAGGCCCACCGGACGTCGCCGAACAAGGCGAAGCACGCCGCGGCCATGGCATTCGCCATTCCGGAGACCGCGTTCTTCACGGCATTCACCGTGACCAGTGATGCGTCAATCATCATGCTGAGCACGACGAGCAACATGACACCCGCGGCGGCGCCGAAATACCCCACGTACATGGCCACGGCGAACAGGGCCACGCCGTGGACCACCCTGTTCCCGCCGTCCGCGGACGGCGCCAGCCTTTTGATCCTGGGCTGGATGAGCAGCACCAGCGAGGCGCCGCCGATCAGCACCGGCACCACCACGGTGAAGGTACTCGCGGGGGTCAGCAGCAGCACCGCCGCCCCGGCCGCGCCGCCCAGTGCCGTGACGGTCCCGATCCTGATCACCCGTCGGCCCTGCCCGGTCAGTTCCGGCTTTGAGCCGATCACCGATCCCGCCCCGGTGAGCACGAGCGAAACCGTGTTGGTCATGTTCGCGCTGAGCGGTGGCACCCCGAGCGCCAGTAGCACCGGGTAGGTAACCAGCGAGGCGATGCTCACCACCGTGCTGAAAATTCCGCCGAGTGTCCCGGCGGCGAGCAGCAGGAGCGCCTCAGAGATCTTCATCCGAAGTCAGGATCCCCCAGCCCAGCCCCGCCCCGCACCGTCAGCCGGTGTGATCCCCATCGCATCCCGCGCCACCTCCGCCTCGCCGTCTCCGCCTCGCCATCTCCGCCTCTCTGCCTCGCGCGCCTCGTCGGGCCCGTGCCTTCGTCCGCTCCGCGCTGACCCCAACCGCCAGCTCAGCCCCAGCAGCCGCATTCCCAGTCAATGAACGTGGCGTTCTACCCAAAAGATTCGGTAGAACGCCACAACCATTGAATCGGCACGACCACCTGCGGGCTGCTGTTCGCCCAGGGCGGAGATACTTTGAGGTCAAATGATTTGACGTAGAAATAGCTCCGGGTGAAAACTGGCGGCGTGACTGAGGCGGAATCCGCCGGGGCCAGTGAGCCCGCGGCGGCAGAGTGCGGGCCGGAGCGAGGGCGCGCGGGCTGGATCTGGGGGGAGCCGTCGGATGGCAACCCTGATCCGCCCGCGGACGCGCCGCTGCACGTGCTGCTGCTGGCCGCATCCCGGATCATGGGCACGTTCTACGCGGGCACCCTGGCCCAGTCCGGGCTACGGATCAGTCCGGCCGGGCTCGGCGTGCTGCGAGTGCTGATGGCCCGGGACGGGCTCAAGTCCAGCGACGTCGCGGCGCGGGGCGGGTCGTCTCCCGGCACGCTGACCTCGGTGGTGAACACGCTGGTCCGGGAGGGATACGTCGAGCGGCGCAGCGACGAAGGGGACCGGCGCGTGGTCAGGCTGTTCGTGACCGACAAGGGCCGCCAGGTCTGCGAGGACTACATCTCGCTGGCCGGGCCGCACTGGCGGGACGCGTTCGGCTTCGTGGATCCGGTCGACGAGCCGGTCATCCGCAAGTTCTTTACCGAAATGATCGGTCATTTCAGCGAGCTGATACGGAAGGAGCGCGGCCGGTAATGCAAGACGGCGGACGGGCAGGAAGGCAGGATTGTCAACTAAAGTTGACACTGATCGTCAGTCAACATAGGTTGACGCCATGACGGATGCGGCCGGGCTCGCGATACGCACCGAAGACTTGCGCAAGACCTATAAGTCCTCGCGCGGGGACGTGCCCGCGGTGCGAGGCATTGACCTGTCCGTCGGCTCCGGCCAGTTCTTCGGGCTGCTCGGACCGAACGGCGCGGGCAAGTCCACTACCATCGGCATGCTCACCACGCTGGTCCTGCCCACCGGCGGCCGGGCCTGGGTGGCGGGCACGGACGTGGTAGCCGACCCAGTTGCGGTGAAGCGCCGGATCGGCGTGGTGACCCAGAACAACACGCTTGACATGCAGCTGACCGTGGCGGAGAACCTGGAGTTCCGCAGCCGGTTCTTCGGCCTCGGGCTGCGCGAGGCCGCGCGCCGCGCCGACCAGCTGCTCGAGGTGTTCGGGCTCGCCGACCGGCGCAAGGCGATGTCCACCGACCTGTCCGGCGGGCAGGCCAAGCGGTTGCTGATCGCGCGGGCCCTGGTGCACCGGCCGGATGTGCTCTTCCTGGACGAGCCGACCGCAGGGCTCGACCCGCAGACCAGGGCCAACCTCTGGGACATCCTGCGGGTGCTGCACGCCGAGGGGCAGACGATCCTGCTGACCACGCACTACATGGAGGAAGCCGAGGCGCTGTGCGAGCAGGTCTCGGTCGTCGACCACGGCGAGATACTCGCCTCGGGGACCGTGAACGAGCTCAAGGCGGGCACGGGCGCCGAGACGGTCATCACGGTCCGGTACGACGAGCCGGTCCCTGACGGCATGGCCGAGCAGGCCGGCCTGGGCCGCCGGGTCGGCGTCAGCAAGGTGGAGGCCGACGGCGATCAGGTCCGGGTGTTCACCCGCGAGCCCGACGGTGTGCTCGGCGAGCTGGTGACGGCCGGCTCGGCCGCCGGGCTGAGCGTGCTCGATGCCACCCAGCTCAAGCCGAGCCTGGAGACTGTCTTCCTCACCCTGACCGGACGGGAGTACCGCGAGTGACCACCATCAAAGAAGCTCCGCCGCAGGCGGCGGAGCAGGCCGGCGCGCCATCGGCGGCTGAAATCGCGGCCCTGATCGCCGAGGCGCCCGTGCCGCGGCCCACGCTGCTCAAGACGTTCAATGCCATGATGGCCCGGGAGTTCCGGGTGCTGCGGCGCAACGCCATCGCCACCTTCACCCGTGCGGTCATGCAGCCGCTGCTGTTCGTCTTCGTCTTCGCCTACGTGTTCCCGAAGATCGGCGGCGGCTTCAACCTCGGCGGCGGTGCCGAGGCGGGCGGCGTCAACTTCGCCACTATCCTGGTGCCCGGCCTGATGGCCTCCATGCTGCTCATGCAGGGCATCATGGCGGTGACGTTCCCGCTGGTCATGGAGTTCTCCTGGCAGCGCACGATCGAGGACAGGGCGCTGGCCCCGGTGCCGATCAGTGTGCTGGCGATCCAGAAGGTCTCGGCCGGCGCGGTCCAGTCGTTCCTCGGCGCGCTGATCGTGTTCCCGATCGTGCTGCTGGTGCACGCGTCGGGTCAGGCGCCGAGCGTTGACGTGACCAACTGGGCGCTGTTCGCGGTGATCCTGGTCTTCGCGTCGCTGCTCACCTCGACGCTCGGGCTCCTGCTGGGCACGATCATGGACCCGCGCAAGATGCAGATGCTGTTCGCGGTGATCCTGCTGCCCGCCACCATGCTCGGCTGTGTCTATTACCCGTGGTCGGCGCTGCACCACATCCGGTGGCTGCAGATCCTGGTGCTGATCAACCCGATGGTGTACATGTCCGAAGGGCTGCGGGCCGTGCTGACCCCGACGCTCCCGCACATGCCGATGTGGGGCGTGCTGCTCGCGCTCGTCGGCGGCACGGTGGTCTTTGGTTACCTGGGCACTCGCACCTTCACCAAGCGGGTCCTGAACTAAGACCCAGATCACGGGCCGAAGGGGATACGGGGGCCCCTTTCGGCCCGGGCTAGCACCCTCTGTCCACGTGGGAATACCGCTTGACCGCAGAGTGCTGTTAGGGTTAGTAGCTGACCAGCTCGGTACCGAGGTGCCGGGCGCGCAAAGCGGAGGACCACCTCCCACCCAGTCAGTCCGGAACAGGGCAGGCGGGTATGGCCAGACGCCCCGGCGGCGATGCGCGTGAGAACGCGCATAGACGCCGGAGTATCTGCTGGCACGGCGCACTCCCGTATGGGGGTGGCGCCGTAGTCGTGGTTGCCCCGCTGAGCGCATCGCTCGCGGGGTTTTCTCGTGTCGGGGTTCCGTATCCCGGCCACCGAGAGGATTCCCGGGCCTGGTCGGCAGCAGCCGCTGCCGGAGGCACCGGCGGCGGAGATGAGGCTCAAGGAGGTCACATCAGCACCGAAGCACGTATCAACGAGCGCATCCGTTCTCCCGAAGTCCGGCTAGTCGGGCCGAAGGGAGAGCAGATCGGGATCGTCTCGATCAACGACGCACTCAAGCTGGCTCAGGAAGCCGATCTCGACCTGGTCGAGGTTGCGCCTACTGCGCGGCCGCCGGTCGCCAAGCTCATGGACTACGGAAAGTTCAAGTACGAGTCCGCGGTCAAGGCCAGGGAATCGCGCAAGAACCAGACGCAGACGGTCGTCAAGGAGATCAAGCTCCGCCCGAAGATCGACCCGCACGACTACGGCACCAAGAAGGGCCACGTCGAGCGGTTCCTCAAGGCGGGCGACAAGGTCAAGGTGACGATCATGTTCAGGGGACGTGAGCAGTCAAGGCCCGAGCTGGGCTTCCGTCTGCTGCAGCGTCTCGCCAGCGACGTTGAAGAACTCGGCTTCGTGGAGTCGCAGCCTAAGCAGGACGGGCGGAACATGATCATGGTGATCGGTCCGCACCGGAAGAAGAGCGAAACAAAGGCGCATACGGCAGGCCAAGGCCAGAACCGGCCCGTACCCAGCCCGCGCGCTGCCGCAGCAGCGGCCCCTAGCGCGACGGCCAGTGAGCCGGCCGCCGACGGCGCCGCGGTATCGGGTCCGGCCTAGCCGGTAGCATCACCCGGGCGGCAATAACCCCGGCGCGTGCGCCGGGGTCGGTTACTGCTGCGCGCCCCGCGGCGGCGGCAGCTACAGGAATGGAGACGACGGCGACCATGCCGAAGATGAAGACACACAGCGGTACCGCGAAGCGGTTCCGGCTGACCGGAACCGGCAAGGTCATGCGCCGCCGCGCCAACCGTGGCCATCTGTTCGAGAAGAAGTCGTCCCGCCTGACGCGGCGGCTCTACGACGAAGTGACGCTCGCGCCGAGCGACGTCAAGACGATCAAGAAGCTGCTGGGCAAGTAGCCCGGCCCGCGTTGAGGGAGACGGAACACAATGGCACGCGTCAAGCGGGCGACCAACGCCCACAAGAAGCGCAAGGTTGTCCTCGAACGGGCCAGCGGCTACCGCGGACAGCGGTCACGGCTGTACCGGAAGGCCAAGGAGCAGGTCCTCCACTCGATGACCTACGCCTACCGCGACCGCAAGGACCGCAAGGGCAACTTCCGGCGGCTGTGGATTCAGCGGATCAACGCCGCGGCCCGGGCCAACGGCATGACCTATAACCGGTTCATCCAGGGCCTGCGGGTAGCGGGCGTCGAGGTCGACCGGCGGATGCTCGCCGAACTCGCCGTCGCCGACGAGGCCGCGTTCTCGGCCTTGGTCGAGGTGGCGAAGAAGGCACTTCCCGACGCATCCGGGTCTGCGGCCGCTTAGGTGCAGGGCACCGCATCGCCCGGCACCGGTAGCTACCTGGGCGTGCACTCGCCGCGGCTCAAGGCCGCGCGACGGCTGAACAAACGAGCCTTCCGCCAGCGTGAGCGGGCCTTCCTCGCCGAAGGCCCGCAAGCGGTGGCGGAGGCTTTTCATTGCGGGGCACAGGTTACCGACCTATTCGTGACCGTGCCCGCCCGGACGAGGCACCATGACCTGGTCGCCGCGATCGCGGCCGCGGGCATACCGGTGCACGTCGTCAGCGGCGAGGTCATGGACGAGCTGGCCCAGACGGTGACCCCGCAGGGCCTGCTCGCCGTCTGCGGTTTCGTCGACGTCCCGCTCGCCGAGGTCGCCCGGGTCGAGCCCGCCCTGGTCGCACTGCTGGCCAACGTGCGCGACCCGGGAAACGCCGGCACCGTGCTGCGTACCGCCGATGCGGCGGGCGCGCACGCGGTGGTCTTCGCCGACGCCTCGGTCGATCCCTACAACGGCAAGTGCGTGCGTGCGTCGGCGGGCAGCCTGTTCCACCTGCCGGTGGTGGCCGGGACCAGGCTTGAGGATGCCGTCGTCACCCTGCGTGAGGCAGGCCTGCGGATCGTCGCGGCGGATGGCCGCGCCGGACGCTCCCTGGACGATCCCGAGGTCCAGGCCCGGCTGGCCGGGCCGACCGCCTGGATGTTCGGGAACGAGGCATGGGGACTGCCGCCCGAGCTCGTCGCGCTGGCGGACGAGCCCGTCGCGGTGCCCATCTACGGCCGGGCCGAGAGTCTCAATCTGGCCGCCGCGGCCGCAGTGTGTCTCTACGCGTCCGCGCGTGCCCTGCAAGTACATAAGTGACGCGGAAAAGGCAGGGGGAAGGGGAGGCGGGGGACAGAAATGGTGCGTAAGTAGCAAATTGATGGCTTAGCGTATTTGAGCTACAACATAGAGAATTCGCGTCTCAGGACTGTCAGAAAGCTCGTATACGCGCTAGAGTCTGATCACAATCCGTCACCCAAACCGTGACCACTTCCGGCCGCCGGGCTCTTGTAGTGCGGCCTCGCCGGACGGAGGCTTCGCTGCAGTGGACGAGCTCATATCGAGCCGGGCGTCTTCGGTCCCGCAACCGGCCGGGACGCCTGCGAACCGGGATACTGCCCATGGTCAGGTTTCCGGCGTCAGCCCGCTTCCCGAAGGCCCGGTCCCGATCGGGAGCCTGGTTTTCGCCGACGAGCTTCCTGACGGGGTGGTGGTCGCCGACGAAGCCGGCCGCATCATCGTGTTCAACCGGGTGGCCGCCCGCCTGACCGGCCTGGATCCCGCCGAGGTCATCGGCAAGTTCGTGTTCGACGTGCTTCCGCTCCGCGACGGCGAGGGCCGGGACTGGTGGGTGTACGCCGATCCATACCACGGCCTGCCCACCCGTACCCGTCACCCCGAGCGATCCCTGTACCTGGCCGACGGCACCGAGATCCTGGTGTCGGTTGGTTACGTGCGCGAAGACCGGCGCAAGGGCGGGGCCCGCGGCTCGCATCCGGTGCGGCGGCTGGTGATCAGCCTGCGCGGCGCGCAGCAGCGGGAGCGGCTGGAACGCAGCCGCGCCGAGCTCGTGTCCACCGTCGCCCACGAACTGCGTTCCCCGCTGACCAGCGTCAAGGGCTTCACGGCCACGCTGCTGAACAAGTGGGGCCGGTTCACCGACGACCAGAAGCGCGTGATGCTGGAGACGGTGAACGCCGACGCCGACCGCGTGACCAGGCTCATCACCGAACTGCTCGATGTGTCCAGGATCGAATCCGGCCGGATGGAGGTCCACCGGCAACTGGTCGACGTGCCCGACCGGGCCCGGAAGATCATCGCGGGCCGGGTGGCGGCCGGTGACGCCGAGGACCGGTTCCGGCTTGAGGTGCTCGAGGGCCTGCCAGAGACCTGGCTGGACGCGGACAAGATCGACCAGATTCTCGGCAACCTGGTGGAAAACGCCGTCCGGCACGGCGCCGGCATCGTGACGATCGTGGTCGAGCCGACCCGCCTGGAGGGTGAGGACGATCCCGCCGCCGTCGCCGTGTCAGTCCGCGATCAGGGCGAGGGCATCTCGCCGGACGTCGCTCCCCGCGTGTTCCGCCAGTTCTGGCGCGGCAAGCCCCGCGGCAGCCGCAGGGGAGGGCACGGCGGCGGCACTGGCCTGGGTCTGTACATCGTCAAGGGCCTCGTCGAGGCGCACGGCGGCACGATCTGCGTGCGCCGCGCGCCCGGCGGCGGCGCCGAGTTCCGATTTACCGTGCCCGCGGGGACGGCTGCCGCCTGAGCGCGACACCGCTGCGGGCACCGGGTGGGCGCTCGGTACGGTAATCTCCCTTCGGGCTATCCAGCACGGCGATCGGCTCCTGGCCGTATGGCGGGGGACGCTAAAGGCAGGGCCGACGCTGCCCCCGCCGACGCGTCGAAGCTGACGCGGCGCTGCCAGCCACGCCCGTTCGGCAGGAAAGATCCCGGCCCGCAGACCCTTCAAACCCCAAGCTAAGGTACGGCCCGCAGGAAGCAGGACCCCATGTCCGCACCGAACAAGAACTATGACCCCAAGGCGACGGCCTCGCTGGCGCCTGACGAGGTGGCCCGCGTCCTCGACGAGGCGCTCGCCGCCGTCGCTGCCGCCGGCACCCTCGACGAACTGAAGGCCGCGCGGATCGCGCACGAGGGCGACCGGGCGCCGCTGTCGCTGGCCAGCTCGGAGATCGGGGCGCTCCCGCCCGAGGCGCGCGCCGAGGCGGGCCGGCGGATCGGCGCGGCCCGCGGCCGGCTCCGCGAGGCACTGCGCGAGCGCCAGGTTCAGCTGGAGGCCGAACGGGACCGGCAGGTGCTCATCACCGAAGCGGTCGACGTCACCCTGCCTGGCGGCCGTATCCCGGCCGGCGCGCGCCACCCGGTCACCTCGCTCGGCGACCGGCTGTCCGACGTATTCGTCGCGATGGGCTACGAGGTCGCCGAGGGACCCGAGGTCGAGGCGGAGTGGTACAACTTCGACGCGCTGAACATGCTCCCGGACCATCCGGCCAGGGACGCGCAGGACACCATCTTCATCCAGAGCCCGGCGGGCCCTGAGCACAAGTCGGGCATGGTGCTGCGCACGCAGACCTCGCCGGTGCAGATCAGGTCCATGCTCACCCGCCCGCTGCCGCTGTACGTGGTCAGCCCGGGCCGCACCTACCGGCATGACCCGCTCGACGCCACGCACAGCCCGATGTTCCACCAGATCGAGGGGCTCGCGGTCGACGAGGGCCTGACAATGGCCGACCTGCGCGGCGCGATCCAGGCGTTCGTGGACGCGATGTTCGGCGTGGGGTTGCGCACGCGGTTCAGGACCGATTACTTCCCCTTCACCGAGCCGTCAGGCGACGTGTCGATGGAGTGCCACATCTGCCGCGGCGCATCGGCGAAGCCCGGCGGCGACCCGTGCCGGGTGTGCCGGTCGCAGGGCTGGATCGAGATCGCGGGCTGCGGCATGGTCAACCCCCGGGTGCTGGTGGCCTGCGGTATCGACCCGGACCGGTACAGCGGGTTCGCGTTCGGGCTCGGCATCGAGCGCAGCCTGATGATCGGGCACGGGCTGACCGAGATCAGGGACGCGGTAGAGGGCGACGTGCGGTTCAGCCGAACGTTCGGGATGGAGATCTGAGATGCGAGTGCCGCTTTCCTGGCTGCGCGAATACGTGTCCCTGGCCGAACCGGTGGACACCACCGAGGTGTCCCGGCGGCTGACTGCCGCCGGCCTCGAGGTCGAATCGGTCGAGTCCGTCGGGCACGACATCCGGGGCGTGGTGGTCGCCCAGGTGCTCTCGATCGAGGAGCTAACCGGGCTGAAGAAGCCGATCAGGTACTGCCGGGTCGCCGTTTCCGACAGCCAGCTGGCCGGTCCGCCGGACGAGGCGTCCGGGGTGATCTGCGGCGCGGTCAACTTCGCCGTGGGCGACCGGGTCGCGCTCGCACTGCCCGGCGCGCTGCTGCCCGGCGGGTTCGAGATCGGCGCGCGCAAGACCTACGGCCACATCTCCGAGGGGATGATCTGCTCGGCCAGCGAGCTGGCGCTCGGCGATGACCACACCGGCATCCTCGTGCTGCCCGCCGACGCCCCGCTGGGCGCGGACTTCGTGTCCTACGCGGGGCTGCGTGACGAGGTGTTCGAGATCGCGGTGACGCCCGACCGCGGCTATGCCGTGTCCGTGCGCGGGCTCGCGCGCGAGCTCGCCAGCGCGTTCGGCGTGCCGTTCACCGACCCGGCCGAGACGGACCTGCCCGGTCCGGACCTGCTCGGCGGCCC
>Ga0307305_10000366_pt1 | contig 15842 bp, 9 predicted proteins | sample ER_DNA_186_FD_194512 | JGI IMG/M metagenome (GOLD analysis project Ga0307305, IMG submission 194512) | Bulk soil microbial communities from the East River watershed near Crested Butte, Colorado, United States - ER_DNA_186 | ecosystem: Environmental > Terrestrial > Soil > Floodplain | place: USA... | reverse complement strand
GTCGCGATCCGGTCGTAGCGTTCCGCCTGCTCGGTCATGGCAGTCATCGTGCCATGGTCGAGCGGCGGCGGGTTCGTCGCCGCGATCAGCCCGCGGGGCGATCAGCCCGCCACGGGAGCCGGCGGCGCCGGCGGCACCGCCCGGCGGAGGAACCCCAGTCGGCGAGCGATCAGCAGGCCGATGCCCAGGACGATGGCCAGGGAAATGAGCATCGGCAGCCAGACGATGGCAAACCAGATCCCGGCCGTCGTGAGCGTCTGGAGGAAGCCGATGAGGCTCGCCCCGGCCCGATCGACCTCGGTCTTGGGATCCCACTGCGAGGCGGCTTTCTGGACCGCCGCGACCTCGGTCCCGAACGTCACGGCGAGCGTCCCGTAGGCGGCCTGGTTTTCGAGGTTCTTCTGCTGCGCGGTGAGCTGTTCGATCTGGCCGCGGACGTCGCTGAGACGCGACTCGATCTCGAGCAGGTCGGCGATCTTGGCGGCGTCTGCGGCATGACGGACGAGGGCCGTTTCGCTCGCCTGGAGATTGCGAATGCGGGCGGCGAGATCGACGATCTGGTTGGTCACCTCGGCGGCGTCGGTGGTTTCGCCGACCTCATCGCCGAGCAGTCGGAGTGCGGCCAGGGCATCCTCCCAGCGAGCCTCCGGGATCCTGTACGTGACGTTGGCGACGAGGCTCTTCCCGTCGCTCGACTGCTGGGAGGCGCCGATGTAGCCACCCATCCCGGTGATCGTGTCGCGGGCCGAGTTGAGGCTCGCCTTGACGTCCTTGACGTCGAGCTGGAGAGATCCGGTCCGGACGATCTTGGCGCCATCCTGGATGACCTCGCCATTGGCTCCGGTGGTGCCGACCCCGCCCGCGACCGGAACCGGCGCTCCGGCAGCCGCGGCGTCCTGCCCGGACTTCGTGTTGCCCGCGGCGCTGCCGCCGGCCGCGGGTGCTGCCGCCGGCGCCGCGGCGTTAGCGCCACCGACATTCTGCGCCGCCCCGCTGCTGGCGCAGGCGACCGCGACGGAGGCCGTCGCGATCAGGATCAGGACGCGGACGACGGTGCGTTTCGCACCGGAGGTCGGGAATCGCATCTGGCGTTCCTCCCAAGCTGGGTCTGCGGCGAGCAGCGCTCGTCCGTGGCAGCTGCGGGACGCGGGCCCGGGGATGCTGGTTCCCGCCCATCCGCCACACTCGGTGGCGCCCGCCCGTCTTCGACCCGCAGCCAACAACCCGCAGCCAACAACCCGCAGCCAGCAACCCGCACCCTGCAATCTGCTCCGGCGCCCGAGCGCGCCGACCGGAGGGATGCCATGGACCGGACCATCGCAACGCGAGCCCTGATCGGCTCGGCCCTGATCGGCGTCATTGCCCAGGCGTGGCTGTTCCGCACGGCGCTCGGGGTCAACGTTGTCCTGCTCACTGCGGCGGTTCTCGCCACCGGCTGGGTGATCGCCGGGCTCGCCGGCCGCGCCAATCGACTCGATCCGCTCGACGCCTGGCTGCCCGTCGGCGCGCTCGTGGTCGCCGGTATGATCGGGCTGCGAAGCGACCCGACCCTCGTGTTTCTCGACGCCGCGACGGGTGCGACGCTCCTCGCCGCCTCGATGGCGGCCCTTTCCGGAGCAGCGGTGACCAGGCGGTCCGCTCTCGCGATCACGATCCTCGGAACCATCGTCCTTGGCTGGATCTGCGTCGGGATCCTTCGCCTGTCGATCGCTGCGCGACGACCCGTTGACACGCCGGGTTGGCGAGCGCGGCTGCCGGCCTGGGTGGCGCCGATCGCTCGTGGCCTGCTCATCGCGTTGCCGGTCCTGCTCGTGTTCATCGCCCTGTTCGCCTCGGCCGACGCGATCTTCGCGACACTCGCCGGCAACCTGTTCGCCTGGCAGCTCGACCTTGGCGAGCTGCCGATCCGTGCTGCCCTCGCGTTCGTCGTTGCCTGGCCGGTCGCCGGCCTCCTCGCCGTGGGCGTGGGTAGCGCCGGGATCGATCGACGAACGGCCGCCCCGACACCTCAATCGCTGGGTGCGGCCGCTGCCGAGCCGCTTCCGCTGCCGCTCTTCCCGGGCCTCGGCGTCGTCGAGGCGGTCACGATCCTCGTGGCGGTCGACGTGCTCTTCGCGATGTTCGTCATCCTCCAGGTCGCGTACCTCTTCGGCGGCCTCGACACGATGGCGGCCGGCGGGATCACCTACGCGAACTACGCCCGGGGCGGCTTCTTCCAGCTCGTCGCGGTCACCGTCCTCGCCGGAGGGCTCGTCGTCTCTCTCCATGCCGTCGTCGAGCGACGGACGCGCGCGTTCGTGGGCTCCGCGGTCGGCCTGGCCATCCTCAACGTGATCGTCCTTGCCTCCGCCACCCTCCGACTCGCCCTCTACCAGCAGGCGTACGGCTGGACGGAGTTGCGGTTCTACATCGACGCGACGATCGCCTGGCTCGGCATCGGGATCGTCGCCGCCACTGTTCTGCTGATTCGCGACCGGATGCGCTGGTTGCCACACGCGATGACGATCGCGGCGGTGGTCGTGCTCGTGGTCGTCAACGTCGTCGGTCCCGTGCGGCTCGTCGCGGATGAGAACGTCGCCCGACTCCTCGACCCAGGTCGGGTGCCGCCGGATGGTCGCCGCGGTCTCGACGTCGAGTACATGCTCACGCTCACGGACGACGCCGTGCCGGCACTCGTGGCCGCGCTGCCGGCCCTCTCGGGCGACGATCGCGCGGCCGTCGAGAGTTGGCTGGAGGATCGCCGGATCGAGCTTGGCCGGCCCGAAACAACCTCGTGGCCGGCCTGGAACCTCGCCCGCGCGGAGGCCCGCCGAGCAGTGGAAGCGGTTGCCGGCCGGTAGTCGTCGGTTCCCGTGCCCCTCCGGCTACACTCGGCCGGTGCACCTCCCAATCGATCCGCCGCTCGAGCCGATGCTCGCCAAGCCGGCAGACAAGCTGCCATCGGACGACGGCTGGCTGTTCGAGCCGAAGTGGGATGGCTTTCGAGCGATCGTGTTCCGCGACGGCGACGAGGTCCTGATCCAGTCGCGCGACCTCAAGCCGCTCGATCGCTATTTTCCTGAGCTGGCCGCGCCGCTGCGGACGTCACTGCCAGAGCGGTGTGTGGTCGATGGCGAGGTCGTCATCTCGAAGGACGGCGAGCTCCAGTTCGAGGCCCTCCTGCTGCGGATCCATCCCGCCGCCTCGCGGGTGAAGATGCTGGCCGAGGAGTCGCCGGCGTCCTTCGTCGGCTGGGACCTGCTCGCCCTGAACGACCGGGATCTCCGGGCGACGCCCCAGCGCGAGCGACGAGCGCTGCTCGAGACCGCCTTTGCCGGCGTGACCGCGCCCGTCCACCTGACACCGGCGACGACCGATCGGGCGCTCGCCCAGGATTGGTTCCACCGGTTCGAGGGCGCGGGCCTCGACGGTGTCATCGCCAAACGACTGGCCGAGCCGTACCAGCCTGGCAAGCGGGCGATGCTCAAGATCAAGCACCAGCGGACAGCGGACTGCGTCGTCGCAGGCTTTCGCTGGCACAAGAACGGGCCGGGCACCCACGTCGGGTCGTTGCTGCTCGGCCTCTTCGACGATGCCGGCACGCTGCATCACGTCGGGATCACCTCGTCATTCACCTGGGATCGTCGCGCCGCCCTCGTTGCCGAACTGGAACCCCTTCGCGCCAACGCCGTCGACGGTCACCCGTGGGGCGACTGGGCCGAGTGGGCGGCGTCCGCGGAAGCCTCCGGCCAGCGGGTCCCGGGCGCAACGTCGCGCTGGAACCGCGGCAAGGACTTGTCGTGGGAGCCGCTCCGCCCGGAGCGGGTCGTCGAGGTTGCCTACGACCACCTCCAGGGCGATCGCTTCCGCCACGGGACGACGTTCAAGCGCTGGCGCCCGGACAAGCCGCCGGCCGGATGCCGGTACGACCAGCTCGAGGAAACGCCGGCATACGAGATCGCGAAGATCTTCGGCAGCTAGGCTCGCATTCGGCCGGGCGAATCGTCCGCCATAGGGAACACGAACCTCGCCTCTACCGTCTCGGAGCCACCGCCGCGGACCATTCCACGCGGCTCCCAGACGAAGGTGGATCCCATGACACAGCCCTTCCGGACGATCGGCGCCGGTGTTCTCGGCGCGCTCATCGTTGCCGTTGCCGCGCTCAGTTCCCACGCCGGCCCCGCGGCGGGCGCCCCCAGTCCCAGCGCAGACACGCCGGCCTCGAACACGATCACCGTGTCGGCGAGCGGCAAGGTCAGCCAGGTCCCCGATGTCGCCCGGGTGAGCCTCGGGGTCAGCCAGACGAAGCCGACGGTGAAGGCCGCTCGTCAGGCCGCCGCCACCCGGATGACGAACATCATCGCCGCGATGAAGGCCCTCGGCGTCGCCGACGCCGACATCCAGACCGTTGGCCTGAACCTCTACCCGCAGTACGCCAACGGGTCGTCGACGAAGATCGTCGGTTACACGGTCGGCAATCAGATCCAGATCACCGTCCGTGATCTCGACAAGGCCGACGATGTCGTCGACACTGCGACAGCCAAGGGCGCGACTGAGGTCGATGGCATCTCGTTCGACATCGCCGATCCGGCGAAGGCCCTCAACGATGCTCGCGTCTCGGCGATCGCCGCGGCCCAGGTGAGTGCCGCGGCCATGGCGTCAGCTGCTCATCTCTCGCTTGGGTCGGTCATCTCGATCACCGACATGACACCGCCCTCGCCGATCGTCTACGGCGGCCTTCCTGGCCGATTCGCGGCGGCCGATGCCGCGACGCCGATCCAGCCGGGCTCGCAGGACGTGTCGGCAAACGTGACGGTCGTGTTCGCGATCAACTGAGCCGGTACCTCGCTCGGACGACGCCCCGACGGCATGGCCGTCGGGGCGTCTCTTCATGTCGTCCGGATCGGCGGCGACCGATGGTCAGCACGGCTTCTTGCGCGGCGCGCGCTCCAGCTGGCCGGCGCGATCCGGCCATTCGTAACCGGCCCACGGGTCGTAGTCCGGATCCAGGGCCTCCTGGGCCGGCCGGTCCGCCTCGGGGACGTGGATCAGGTTGACCCGGACCCGGTACCAGAGCGAGGAGCGGCCGCGCATCCCGTCGACGAGGACGTCGGCCGGTTCGAGGGCGGCGGCCGCCGCCGGGTGGCGCACCTTCCAGCGCTCGAAGCCCTCGAGCGCTTCGGTCTTCTTCGCGGCGCGGCTGATCTCGATGACAGGAATCGCGGACTTGCGCCGGCCGGTCGGCGTCGGGCGACTGCCCGAACCCTCCCATTCCGTCGGCAGGCCGGCGTTCGGGTCGCCCGCGGCGACCGCGGCCGCCCGTTCGGCGGCAACCTCCGGCGGTGGTCCGCCGGCCTCACCTCGACCCGGCTCGTACTCGCTCTCCGGCCGGCGCTTACGCGATGGCTGGACGCGCGGCGGCTCGCCGGCCTGCTTGGCATAGTTCGGTGGCCAGGGGGCGTCGCCCAGACCCTCGGCCTCGTCGCGGGCAGACAGCTCGAGGAGTGCCTCCAACGAACCGACCGCGTCGTCGATGCCCGCGCCGGCATCGCCCCGCGACGCGTACAAACCGGGGACGGTCGCCAGCGTGAAGTCCTCCGCGACGACGTCGGGGACCTCCTCCCAGCGGAGCGGCATCGACACGCGGGCGTCCGGCAGCGGCCGGACGGAGTAGACCGACGCGACAGTCCGATCCTTGGCGTTCTGGTTGTAGTCGAGGAAGACGCCGTGGCGTTCCTCCTTCCACCACTTCGAGGTGGCGAGCGTCGGTGCCCGTCGCTCGACGTCGCGGGCGAGGGCGAGGGCCGCCCGGCGGACGTCCGGATAGGTCCAGCGGGGCTCGATCCGGACATTGATGTGGATGCCGCGCGAGCCGGAGGTCTTCGGCCAGCCGACGAGCCCGACCGCCTCGAGCGCCTCGCGGCACACGACGGCAACCTCGCGGATCTGCGACCACTCGATGCCCGGCACCGGGTCGAGATCGACCCGCAGCTCGTCGGGGTGGTCGAGATCCTCGGCTCGAACCGGATGGGGATTGAGGTCGATGCAGCCGAGATTGGCGACCCAGGCGAGCCCCGCCGCCTCGCGCAGCACGACCTCATCCGCGGTCCGGCCGGATGGAAACGTCAGCTCGGCCGTGTCGATCCAGTCCGGCCGGTTCTCGGGCGCCCGCTTCTGGAAGAAGGCCTCACCCTCCGCGCCGTCGACGAAACGTTTCAGGGCCATCGGCCGACCGGCGACGCCGCGCAGGGCACCGTCGGCGACGGCGAGGTAGTAGTTGACCAGGTCCATTTTCGTGTGGCCGGCCTTCGGGAAGTAGATCTTGTCCGGGTTCGATACCGCGACCTCTCGGCCACCGATCTCGAGGATTTCCTTGCGGGTGGGCATGGTGCGATGCTAGCGGTCGGTGGCAAGGTGGCAAACGATGGCCGAGGGCACTGAGTGCGAGCGTCGGCGATGATGTCGACGTCGAGATCGCCCGGGCATAAGGCGGAACGCCGGGGGCATCAGGCCGTGACAAGCGCCGGCCGACCGCCGATCATTGGCGAGACGATCGTGTCGATTCGCGACGATGCCGTTCGTCGTCTCGGTAACGGGTCGTCAGCCGGGCGGCCGAACACCAGAGGAGACCACCCATGCGCTACCTGCTGCTGATCTACACCGAGGAACAGCTCGAGCCGACCGGGGACGCCGCGGGGGCCGAGTTCGCGGCGTACGACGCGTTCACGACGGAGGTCCGTGATCGCGGCATCTACCAGGCTGGCGAAGCACTCCGCCCGACCACGACCGCGACGACAGTCCGAGTCCGCGACGGCCAGACCGTCACGACGGACGGTCCGTTCGCCGAGACGAAGGAAGCGCTCGGCGGCTTCTACATGGTCGACGCGACCGATCTCGACGACGCGATCCAGCTCGCCGCGAAGATCCCGGGCGCGAAGCACGGCTCAATCGAGATCCGCCCGATCTTCGACTACGGCGCAGCCGAAGGGTCGGCATCCGAGGCGGTCGGCGCCGCCGGCTGAGCTCGGTCGCGCCGCGGCGATTCACTCGGACGCTTGCCTCCGCCAACCGATCCACACGTCGCTGTCGACCGCCTCTTCCGCGAGGAGTCGGGCCGGGTCGTCGCTACCCTCATCCGCGTCCTCGGTGACTTCGATCTGGCCGAGGAAGCGGTCCAGGAAGCATTCGTGACGGCGCTCGAGACGTGGCCGGCGCGGGGCGTCCCGGACAACCCCGGGGCCTGGATCATGACGACGGCGAGGAACCGGGCGATCGACCGCCTGCGACGGCGCAAGCGGCTGGCCGAGAAGGCCGAGCTGCTCGGCCGCGAGGCGGCGATCGAGGCGGAGCTCGCGGAGGTCGATCCGGACTCGAGCATCGATGCGGAGACCGACGTGAGCCCGATCGCCGACGACCGGCTGCGACTCATCTTCACGTGCTGTCATCCCGCGCTCGCCATCGAGGCGCGCGTGGCGCTGACGCTGCGGACGCTCGGCGGGCTCTCGACACCGGAGATCGCTCGGGCATTCCTCGTTCCGGAGGTAACCCTGGCCCAACGGCTCGTCCGGGCGAAACGCAAGATCCGTGACGCCGGCATTCCCTATCGCGTCCCGCCGGACCACGACCTGCCCGAGCGACTCGACGGCGTCCTGCGCGTCCTCTATCTCGTCTTCAACGAGGGTTACGGCGCATCGAGTGGCGACCGCCTCATCCGGCGCGAGCTTTGCACGGAGGCGATTCGCCTGGGTCGGGTGCTCGTCGACCTCATGCCCGACGAGCCCGAGGCGCTCGGGCTGCTCGCCCTCATGCTGCTGCACGATGCCCGGCGAGAGGCGCGTACTGGACGCGACGGTGAGCTCGTGCTGCTCGAGGACCAGGACCGAGGCCGCTGGAACCGGCCCCGGATCGACGAGGGCCGCGAGCTGCTCGAGCGGGCCCTGCGCATGCGGCGGGTAGGGCCGATGCAGCTCCAGGCGGCGATCGCCGCACTGCACGACGACGCCGAGACGCCGGCCGCCACGGACTGGCAGGAGATTGCCGGGCTCTATGCGGCGTTGCGCCGGATCGAACCAACGCCGATCGTCGAGCTGAACCGTGCGGTCGCGGTGGCGATGGCCTCAGGCCCCGAGGCGGGATTGCTGCTGGTCGATGCGCTGGTTGCGGCGGGCAAGCTCGAAACCTATCCGTATCTCCACGCCGCCCGGGCGGACCTGCTGCGCCGGCTCGGCCGATCGAGCGAGGCCGCGGCGGCATACGAGCGGGCCCTGGAGCTGACCGCGAACGAGGCCGAGCGTACGTTCCTCGATGGACGTCTCGCGGAGGTGGCGCGCGGCTGAGAGGCGGCGTTCCGGCCGATACATCGATCAGGCCGCTCAACGGCGAGCGCCCTGCCGAATATGTCGATCGCCCGGCCGACGGGCCGGGCGATCGTAGTGAAGGCCTGTTTGGGCGGCTCAGGGCGCCGCGGCTTCAACCTCGGCGACGAGGGCCTTTGCCTGCGCCGTGAGATCCCTGATTCGGGCCGAGGTCGCACCCTGGTTCTCGAACTGCGCTGCGTTGAGCACCGCCGAGATCTGGCCGGCCAGTGCATCGCGCCTTGACAGCCAGCCGTTCAGCTGACTGTCGGTCGCGAGATAGGCGCTGTCGTCAGAGGCAGATCCGCTGACGACGCCGGCCGTCGAAATCCGGAGGCTGGCCATGCCGAGCCTGCCGAACGGGGCGGTCAGCTGCTTGTACGCGGCACCGAGTTGCTGGTACAGACCGCGACCGACGTTGAGCGCGTGCGACACGACATTGCCGTAGAGGATCTCGGTGATCGCGCGCCCGTCGAGCGCGTAATCGTCGGCGAGCCCGAGATCGACGAGCATCGTCGGCCGAACGTCGGTGTGGTCGGTCCAGACGTCGCCCGTTTGTCCGAGCGGGCGGATCCCCGGCCCGACAAACCCGAGCCATGTCGTGGCAATCTCCGGCTGGATGTCACCGTGGTTCCAGGCGAAGAGGGGGTTGATGCAGAGCTGCCCGCAACCGGGCGGAAGCCCGAAGTCGGTCAGGAAGTAGTTCGGGTCGGCGAAGTAGGTGAACGACGCGTTCCGGTTCGGATCGGCCGCCACCCACATGTGGAGGAGCTTCATCTCGGCCTGGTCGGCCATGGCGACCATGAGCTTGTCGGTCGCTCCGGTATACAGGTTGCTCGCGGTGAGGTTCGCGACCGACCGTTCGAACTCGCGGTTGAGCGGGTCGTTCTGGGCCAGCTGCCCGCCGCCGGCCCCCTTCTTGGCGAGATAGAACGTCGGCGCGTCGTCACCGTGCACGGTGAACGCATTCGGCGCCGTCGTGCCAAGGAACTGGGCGGCCAACGCCGGGTACTGGTTCTGGATGAGCGTGTCGATGTTGCCGTTGAGCTCCCCGACCCGCGGATGGCCGTCCTGGAGGCTGTCCCAGTCGCAGGCGACGGTCACGCCGTCGCAGCTGGGGTTCGACGGCTCGCTGCCGACGAAGTGATCGCCCTCGTCGACGGTGAAGACGAACAACGAGTTCGACTTGTCGATGCCATCTGCGGCCAGGCGGCTGAAGAACGCGCCGAACGCGTCGTTGTAGGCCTTGAGCTGGGCGACATAGCCGGCCGACCCGGGGCCGTAGGCTACGTGGGTGTCGCCGGCGTTGCCGTGGTTGTCATGGGCGTCGGAGATGTAGGCAAACGTGATCGGAACTCCCGATTCCTGCATCTCTGCCGCGTAGGCGAGCGACGCCGCGGCCGACATGCCGTCGAAGCCCGGGAAGCCCGGCTGGAGGAACGGGTCGACGACAGGCTTGCCGTCGAGGCCGGTGACCGGGACGCTGGCCGGCTGGCCGGTCAGGAGCGGGTCGATGTTCTTGGCGCCGTGCAGCGCCTTGAAGCCGCTGTACCCGCCCGGTTCCTGCGGCAGGACGTCCGACTGGCCGGAGGCGCATGTCGCCGAGTCCTGGGCGCAATGGATCGAGAAGCCGACGAAGTCGGTCTGGGCCAGGGCTCGATCCTTCGTTCCGGCGACGGAGGTCTGCGAGAACTTGCCCTCGTTCCACTCCGGCGTGTTCGCACCGTAGATCGTTGTCAGGTCGCCGTTGGGGTTGGTCGACACCGTGCCGAACACCGTGGTCCCGGCCGCGTGGCCCAGGGTCAGGGGCGTGGTCACCACGAGCCGCGGGTTCGGCGGGTTGACGGTCGGCGGGATCGACGCGATGGTCGCCGTCTCCGACGTGCCCTGATGGTTGTCGATCGTGATCGTCTGGTTGACTGAGAAGCCCGACGTGCTGCCGACGAACAATGTCGTGTCACCGATCGCGGCCGCGGTCCGCAACGGTGTCGGGCCGCCGGTCACAAAGACCGCGCCGTTGTTTTCGAGGACCGTATTAGCGGTCGCTACTCCGCCCCAGTCGCAGCCGGCGCGGGTATAGGGGACCCACGGCGCCGGGGGGACCGCGCCGGTCGGCGTGATCATGTTCGGAACGGTCGGCGTGCCCGAGGCCGACACCGGGTCCGTCCAGTAGCCGAACGAGCTGGGGAACGAGAACCCGCCGGTGTTCGAGGTCCGGACATAGCTGTTCGAGACGGTCTGGCCGTGGCGGTCCGGGTAGACGCCGGTCAGCGACGACAGGATGCCGCCCGCGGTGTGGGAGATGAGGATCGTGTGGTCGTTGGACAGGAGCGTGCCGTTGTTCCGCATGAAATTCAGCAAGTTCGGCATCTGCTCGAGATCCGATGGCACGTTCGGCCGATCGGGCAGCAGGTGGGTGTTGTCGAACTGGACGTAGATGACGTGCTTGACGGCGCCGTTCGTTCCGAGACTGCAGACCGGCGCGGCTGCCCGTACGGTCGCGACCGATCCGACGAGGGGTGCGGCCGAGGGCGAGATGGCGAGCGCCGCCGCGACGAGCGCGGCACCGATTCGCCGTATGAGCAAATGCCTGAGGGCGTCGTAAGGCGTGGAGCGACCAGGCGTTGGAAGCAGGCGCATGCGGTCAGTCCTCCGACTGTGGCGGCCGTACGGATCGGCGGAATGGCCGACGGGGAGGCCGCGCGACGACAACGGTGTGGGAGCGACGATAGTCCGTAGTCAACGCCAGGTGAACGTTTCCGGGCGTTTTGAAATGCGGCTGCAAGCCTGCCCGGCTTATGTCTCGTCGACGAGGTTCTGGGCGAGCCAGCGCTCCGCCTCGGAGAGCGGGACGCCCTTCCGTGCGGCATAGTCGGCCAGCTGGTCGCGACCGATCCGGCCCACGCCGAAGTAGTGACTGGCGGGGTTCCACAGGTAGTAGCCGGAAACCGCGGCGCCTGGCCACATGGCGAACGATTCGGTCAGCTTGATTCCCGCCCTCGACTCAGCTTCGAGCAGGTCGAAGAGCGTCTGTTTCTCGGTGTGGTCCGGGCACGCGGGATAGCCTGGGGCGGGCCGGATGCCCTCGTAGCGCTCGGCGATGAGATCCGTGTTGGTGAGCGCCTCATCCGGTGCGTAGCCCCACAGCTCGCGACGGACCCGCTGGTGGAGCCGCTCCGCAAGCGCTTCGGCCAGGCGGTCAGCCAGCGCCTTGGCCAGGATCGCCGAGTAGTCGTCGTTGGCCGCCTCGAACTCCCTGACGATGTCGTCGAGCCCGTGGCCTGTCGTGACGGCGAAGGCGCCGATGAAATCGGTCAGGCCGGTCTCGATCGGGGCGACGAAGTCGGCCAGGGCGACATTGGGCCGGCCGTCGGGCTTCGCCATCTGCTGGCGGAGGGTCCGGAACGTCGCCAGGACGTCGCGCCGCTCCTCGTCGCTCCAGAGGACGATGTCGTCGGCCTCGTTCGCGTTGGCCGGCCAGAAGCCAACGACGGCGCTGGCCGTGAGGCGCTTGTCGGCGACCAGCCGGTCCAGGAGGGCAAGCGCGTCGCGGTGCAGATCCCGAGCCGCGGCGCCCAGACGCGGATCGTCGAGGATCGCCGGGTACGCGCCGCGCATCTCCCAGGTCGCAAAGAACGGGGTCCAGTCGATGAAGTCGACCAGCTCCGCGAGCGGGTAGTGGGTGAAGGTCCGCGGACCGAGGAACGTCGGGCGCGGCGGGCTGACCTTCGCCCAGTCGATCGGAACCCGATTGGCACGGGCCTCCGCAACCGTCAGGCGCTTTTCCTTCGCGCGCTGCCCGGCTCGGTCCCGGCGAACCGTCTCGTACTCGTCGCGGATGCCGGCGACGAACGCCTCACGCCGATCGTCCTGGACGAGAGCGCCTGCCACTCCGACCGCGCGCGAGGCGTCGAGGACGTGGACGACAGGCCCGGAATAGGCCGGTGCGATCTTGACCGCCGTGTGAGTCCGCGACGTCGTCGCCCCGCCGATGAGCAGCGGGATCGTGAACCCCTGGCGCTCCATCTCCGACGCGACATGGGTCATCTCGTCGAGCGACGGCGTGATCAGCCCCGACAATCCGATGAGATCGGCGTCGATCTCGATTGCCTTCTCGAGGATTCGAGCGGCCGGGACCATGACGCCGAGGTCGACCACCTCGTAGTCGTTGCAGCCGAGGACGACCCCCACGATGTTCTTGCCGATGTCGTGGACGTCGCCCTTGACGGTTGCCGTGACGATCGTCCCGGAGCGCTTGCCGGTGCCGGCCCGCTCCGCCTCGAGGTACGGGATGAGCACCGCGACGGCCTTCTTCATGACACGGGCGCTCTTGACGACCTGGGGCAGGAACATCCGACCGGCCCCGAAGAGGTCGCCGACGACGTTCATCCCCGCCATCAATGGCCCCTCGATCACGTCCAGTGGGCGCGCGGCCTGCAGACGGGCCTCCTCGGTGTCGTCGACGATGTATGCATCGATGCCGGCGACGAGGGCATGGGTCAGGCGCTCCTCGACCGGTCGATCCCGCCACGAGAGATCCTCGGCGGCCCGCTCCATCCCGCTCTCGCCGGCGTAACGCCCGGCCAGCTCCAGCAGCCGCTCGGTCGAGTCGGATCGGCGGTTGAGGACGACGTCCTCTACCAGTTCGCGCAGCTCCGGCTCGATCTCGTCGTAGATCGGCAGGACACCGGCATTGACGATGGCCATGTCAAGGCCGGCCGCGATCGCGTGGTACAGGAAGACAGAGTGGATCGCCTCGCGGACGCGGTCGTTGCCGCGGAACGCGAACGACACGTTCGACACGCCCCCGGAGGTCCGCGATCCCGGGAATTCCACCTTCAGCCGCTTGACGGCCTCGATGAACGAGACGGCGTAGGCGTTGTGCTCCTCCATCCCCGTGGCGATGGCGAAGATGTTGGCGTCGAGGATGACGTCCTCCGGCCTGAAGCCGACGACCTTGGTCAGCAGGTCGTACGCCCGCCGCAGGACCGCGACCCGGCGCTCGACCGACTCGGCCTGGCCCTGCTCGTCGAACGCCATGACGACGACCGCCGCGCCGTAGCGGCGGCAGAGGCGGGCCTGGCGCAGGAACTCGGCCTCGCCCTCCTTGAGCGAGATCGAGTTGACGACACCCTTTCCCTGGAGCTGCCGAAGGCCCGCTTCGATGACGGAGAACTTCGAGCTGTCGACCATGACGGGGACGGTCGCGATGTCGGGCTCGGCGGCGATCCGCCGCAGGAATCGGGTCATCGCGGCCACGCCGTCGAGCATCGCCTCATCCATGTTCACGTCGATCAGCTGGGCGCCATTGGAGACCTGCTCGCGGGCGATGTCGACCGCCTCGTCCTCCGCCCCGGACGCGATGAGCCGGGCGAACTTGCGGGAGCCGGTCACGTTCGTCCGCTCGCCGACGTTGACGAAGGCGTTGCCCGGCGGCGGGATGATGAGCGGTTCGAGGCCCGACAGGCGGGTGTCGCCCGTCGGCTCCGGGATCTGCCGCGGTGGCAGACCGGCGACGGCCGCGGCGATAGCCGCGACGTGGGCCGGCGTCGAGCCGCAGCAGCTTCCCGCGACGTTGAGCAGGCCGTGCCTGGCCCACTCGCCGAGCGCCTCCGCCATCTGCTCCGGCGTCTCGTCGTAGCCACCCAGCTCGTTCGGCAGGCCGGCGTTCGGATAGGCCGAGATCGGCCTGTCGGCGACCCGAGAGAGAACGTCGAGATGTTCTCGCAGCTGCTTCGGCCCGAGCGCGCAGTTCAGCCCGACGATCATGGGGTCGGCGTGTCGGACGCTGTTCCAAAAGGCTTCGACGGTCTGGCCCGACAGCGTCCGGCCCGAGGCGTCGACGATGGTCCCCGAGATGATGAGCGGCAGCTTTTCGCCGAGCTCTTCGAAGAGCGACTGGACGGCGAAGATCGCCGCCTTCGCATTGAGCGTGTCGAAGATCGTCTCGATGAGGAGAATGTCGGCGCCACCCTCGATCAGCCCGGCGGCCGATTCCCGATAGGCGACCTCGAGCTCCTCCCAGCTGACGCTCCGGGCGGCTGGATCGCCGACGTCGGAGCTCATCGATGCCGTCCGGTTGGTCGGGCCGAGGGAGCCGGCCACGAAGCGCGGTCGATCGGGCTGCGCACGCTCCGCCATGTCGGCGGCATCGCGGGCGAGCCGGGCGGCCGCCACGTTCAACTCGTGCACAGTCGCCGGATCGAAGCCGTAGTCGGCCTGGGCGATCCGGGTCGCGGTGAACGAGTTCGTGCTCACGACGTCCGCCCCGGCGTCGAGATAACCCTCGTGGATGGCGGCGACCGCCGCGGGTTGCGTCAGGCAGAGCAGGTCGCTGTTGCCGCGCAGGTCGCGCGGATGGTCGCGGAAGCGTTCGCCGCGGAAGTCCGCCTCGCTGAACCGATACGCCTGGAGCATCGTCCCCATCGCCCCGTCGAGGACGAGGATCCGATTGCGCAGGAGGCCCGGCAGGGCGGCCAGGCGCGAGGCTCGATCGAATGGGCTTGCAGCTCGAGCGCGGCCGGGAGGTGGCGCGATGGCCGTCGACGTCATGGTGTCGCCCGCAGTGGCGCGGTTGCTGGTGCCGATGCCCTTGCGGCCCCGGTGGCGACCGCGGTGGGCGCCGCCGGATGCCGAGCCCGGATCCGGCGAACGAGCTCGGCGCACTGTTCGTAGCGCCCGAAGCTCGGCATGATGTAGGTACCGGCGACTTCGCCCTCCATCGCGGTAAGTAGGCGGTCGGCCATCTCGATACCAACTTCAGAGCCGCGCTCGCCCGCGGCCCGCATCGCCGCCCGCGCCTCGTCGGCGATCGTGATGCCCGGTACCTCGTTGTGGAGGAATTCGGCGTGTCGGGCCGAGACGAGCGGCAACACGCCGAGGAGGACCGGCACCGGCAACCCGCGCGGGCCGAACCGGCGGCGGGCCTCGGCGAGCATCGCCTCGACCTGCTCGACGGAGTACAGCGGCTGGGTCATGACCAGATGCGCCCCGGCCTCGAGCTTGCGTTCGAGCCGATCCCATTCGGTGGCCGAGTCGGCCGCGGTCGAATCGAGCGCACAGGCGATCGTGAACCCGGCCCGCTGGCCGATCGAGGCGCCAGACGGATCCTCGGCGAGATTGAGCCGTGTGAGGATCCCGATGAGGCCGATCGAATCGACATCCCAGACACCGGTCCCGGTCGGGTAGTCGCCGATCCGCGGCGGATCGCCGGTCAGGGCGATGAAGTTGCGCACGCCGAGGGCATGGGCGCCAAGCAGCTCCGACTCGAGGGCCATCAGGTTGCGGTCGCGCGTCGTGCAATGGACGAGGCACTCGAGATCCAGATCGTGCTGGATCCCGAACGCGACCGACAAGGCGCTCATCCTTACCCGGGCCATGGCCGAGTCGGAGACGTTGACGACGTCGACACCGGCGTCGCGGAGGAGCCGGGCCGCTTCGATCGTGCGATCGATCCGGATGCTCCGTGGCGGATCGATCTCGACCGAGACGACGAAGCGGCCGGCGGCG
>Ga0307305_10000363_pt1 | contig 15865 bp, 11 predicted proteins | sample ER_DNA_186_FD_194512 | JGI IMG/M metagenome (GOLD analysis project Ga0307305, IMG submission 194512) | Bulk soil microbial communities from the East River watershed near Crested Butte, Colorado, United States - ER_DNA_186 | ecosystem: Environmental > Terrestrial > Soil > Floodplain | place... | reverse complement strand
CCGTTGTCGAACATCGCATACGCAGTCGTCATACGCAGCAGCGTTGTCTCGCCCGCGCCGAGTGCGAACGAAAGATAAGGCGGCAGATCATCGTAGACACCGAAGCGTTTGGCGTACTCTGCGATGAGCGGCATGCCGATATCCTGCGCAAGGCGCACTGTCATCACGTTGCGCGAGTGCTCGAGGCCGAAACGCAGAGTAGCCGGGCCGTAGAACTTGCCTTCGTAGTTCTCAGGTCGCCACGCGCCGGCGCCGGGTCCCTGATCGATTTCAACCGGTGCGTCGAGAACGATCGTCGAAGGCGTGTAACCGTTGTCGAGCGCCGCAGCGTAAACGAAGGGCTTGAACGAGGAGCCAGGCTGTCGCAGCGCTTGCGTGGCGCGGTTGAACTGGCTCTGGTCAAATGAGAAACCGCCGACCATCGCAAGCACGCGGCCCGTCCAGGGATCTTCGACGACCATGGCGCCGGAGACCTCCGGGACTTGATGCAGGATGAATTGACCGTCGCTCTTTCCCGGCTCGACATAGACCACGTCGCCGGGACTGACGACCTGACTGACCTTGGCAACCGCCCTGCCGCCGGTCCTGGCCCATTTCATGCCGTCGAGCGGCAGGATGCCGACTGCCCGTTCTTTGCTCACATAACCGCCGGGCTCGCGTCCCGGCTGCAAGCCGATACGCGCGGACTGATCGCTGACTTCCAGCACCACAGCCAAGCGCCAGGGCGCCACATCCGACAAAGCCTTCACTTCCGCAAGTTTGACTCCCCAGTCGCCCCCAATATCGATCTTGCTGACAGGGCCGCGCCAACCTTGCGTTTCATCGAAACGAACCAGGCCTTCGGTGAAGGTCTTGCGCGCCAATACCTGCAATTTGGTGTCGAGCGAGGTCCGGACGGAAAGACCGCCCTCGTAGAGCTTCTTCTCGCCGTAGCGCTCATAAAGATCGCGGCGGACTTCCTCGGCGAAATATTCGGCAGCGAAGATGTGCGCGCTCGTGGACTTGCTGGTAACCCCGAGTGGTGACCGCTTGGCCTTTTCGGCGTCCGCGGTTTTGACGAAGCCCGACTCGGCCATGCGGTCGATCACCCAATTGCGCCGCTCGATCGCGCGTTCGCGCTGCCGGAAGGGATGGTAGTTGTTCGGCGCTTTCGGAAGCGATGCGAGATAGGCGGCCTCGGGGACGGTCAGCTCATTGACCGCTTTATCAAAATAGACGAGCGACGCCGCGGCAATGCCATATGCACCAAGGCCCAGGTAGATTTCGTTCAAGTAAAGCTCGAGGATCTTTTCCTTGCTGTAGGTTCGCTCGATCTTGAGGGCCAGAAGCGCCTCCTTGACCTTGCGAGCCATCGAAAGTTCGTTTGTCAGCAAGAAGTTCTTGGCGACTTGTTGCGTAATGGTTGAAGCGCCCTGTGGGCGGCGGCTCGACCCGTAATTCTGAAGGTAGACGATACCGGCGCGCGCTATACCGGTGAAATCGAGCCCGCCATGCTCGTAAAAGTTCTTATCCTCTGCGGCAAGGAAAGCGTTGACCACAAGCTTCGGCACCGCCTGGATCGGAATGTAGAGGCGCCGCTCGCGCGCATATTCGGCGACCAGTGACCCATCCGCCGCGTGTACGCGGGTCATCACCGGCGGCTCGTAATCCTGAAGCTGAGAGTAATCCGGCAGGTCTTTGGAAAAGTGCCAGAGCAGGCCGGCGGCCGCAGCCACACCGACCACAAAGAGAATCGTGCCCGCTGCGAAGAGAAAGCCTAGGAAGCGTAACACGAGCTTCATGGAATGGTCCCGCCTCGCACCCGGTTGCAGGCATCAGCCGCTATATCGGGGAGTCCCCCTAACAGGCAGACATACTACCCCCACCAGACCGGCGTCGCCACCGGGTGACCCCTGTGGTTGCCCGGTTTTATGTTTAAACTGAGGCCGGTCAGCCATATCAGTTGCGTCCCCCAGCCCCTGCTACCCGGGGGGTAAAGTAGGCATCGACCGCCTGCGCCAGAGCCTGGGCGGTACGGGCCCGCCAGCTTGCCGACGTCAGCTGCTTGAGGTCGTCTTTGGTCGACATGTAACCGAGCTCGACCAATACCGACGGGACATCCGGCGCGAGGAGCACCTTGAAGCCGGCCGACTTGAGCGGATGTTTGTGCAGCCGCGCGGCGCTCTTGAGCTCTTCGACAGCCGTGCGGGCAAATTGCACCGAAAATGTCTTGGTCTCTCGTTGAGCGAGGTCGACAAGAATGTTCGCAACATCGTCAGGCTCGGCAGTCAGGTCCACGCCGGCGATAACGTCAGCCTTGTTTTCCGTCTCGGCCAAGCGCGCGGCTTCTGCGTCGGAGGCGTTTTCCGAAAGTGTATAGACGGTCGCGCCTTCCGCCTGCCCTTCCCGTCGTGGCAATGCATCGGCATGGATCGAGATGAAAAGCGCCGCGCTGCGTGAACGCGCAAAACGCACGCGCTCCCCAAGAGGAATAAACTCGTCTTCCGAACGGGTCATCGCAATCCGATATTTGCCGCGCGCTTCGAGCTTTTCACGCAAGGCGAGTGCGAAGGCGAGCACAACGTCCTTTTCAAGTTCTCCTCCCGCCCCTTTCGTACCGTTGTCGATGCCGCCGTGTCCCGGATCGAGCACGACGAGCGGGCGGTCGTCCCCCTCGACTTTCGGCAGCGTCTCGGTCGGCCGAGCGGATGCATTTTGGGTGGGGCGATTTGCCGACGCGATGGTGCGCATGAAGCTCCCGCGATCCGTAGCGACGAGATCAAGCACGAGACGCGCCGGCTGACCTTCGGCTGCATCGAGGACGAACGCCTTTTCGAGGCGCACCGGTCCTTTTGTATCGAGCACGATGCGAGAGCCGCCTTGCATGATGAGTCCATAGCGAAACGCTTTCACCAGGCCGCGCGACTGCTCGCCTGTTTTGGCGGGAAGCTTGAAGGTTGTCTGCGGCAGGTCGACCACCACGCGATAAGGGTCGGCGAGCATGAAAGCGGTAAGGTCTATCTTCCGGCTTAGATCGACCACGAAGCGTGTTTGCTTGTCGTCCCCCCCGACGCGGATGTCGGTGGCGATGGAAAGCGAACTTGCTGAAGGTGCCGTCCCTCGCACGCCGTTCTCGGCGGCAATGCCGGTCCCGCCGAGCGGCGTGCTGGCCAGCGTGAAGACTATGGCGATGGCGCGGGTTTTCACGAATCCGGACCCTTTGGGTCCCTTTTAACTCATTAAGGGCCTCTTCGGTTAACGGAACTTGAGCGGGAGGCCTATTCCTTACGCAGGTGTGGCCCAAAGGCAAAGCCTCCCTTGCCAGTAATGGCCCGGGGCCGTATGTAGAAGTGCTGACGGTTAGAGTTCCGGTTGTGCCGCGTTCGGGCCCCGGCCGCTACGGTCCTGTACCGCCCCCCTCGAGGAGGTTCGGCGGACGACCAAGCGAAACGAGCCGAAACCCTTGTGAAGGACATCCGGATCAGCGCGCGGCCAAAGGGCCGTTCGCGACCTGGCCGTGAGCGATGAAAAACCTCGGTTCGCGCCTGCGAGGCGCGACCGCAGCGCTACGGGTCGCAAGTTTCATGCTGCCACTAACGCAGCAAAGGTATTTTGAGGTTGATTGCTCACGCGCCGCCGCAATGACGGTGGGCGGAGGCATTGGTCTCGCCCACGCGGCCCTTCCCTTCCACACCAATCAGGCCAGCATTCCGCTTTACCGCCTTGCGCCCACTTCGGTGCGCGAGCGCTCCCGGGTGGCTGGCCCAGTGAGATTTTCCAATGGCCGACAAGATGCTGATCGACGCGACACACCCGGAGGAGACCCGGGTCCTCGTACTACGCGGCAACCGCGTTGAGGAATTCGATTTCGAGAGCGCCAACCGCAAACAACTGCGCGGTAATATCTATCTAGCCAAGGTCACACGTGTTGAGCCGTCGCTGCAGGCGGCCTTTGTCGACTACGGCGGCAACCGCCACGGCTTTCTGGCATTTTCGGAAATTCATCCCGATTACTACCAGATCCCTGTCGCCGACCGGCAGGCTCTGATCGCGCAGGAAGAGCGCGACCAACGCGCGGCCGAGGCGGACGCGGACAACCGTCGGCACGGCCGTCATCGGCATCGTGGTGCGGAGCTTCGCCGCGACCGCGATATCGTGCAAAGCGAACCGCTCGCCGGCGAGGAAACGCCGCACGAGGCCGCTGAGACCCCGCCGGGCGATTTCAGCTTTAACGAAGCGCCGTCGGAGCAAGGGCAGGACACTTCAGCGCAGCCGCAAGAGGCCGAAGCAGCGCTGCCTGAATTTGTCGCAGAGGAACACACTTACGATGCGGCCGAAGTTCCTGCGACCAAGGGGCGTGGGCTTCCTCCCGACGACGACGGGGCGACGTTCGAAACGATTGCCGAGGGCGAGCAACCTTCGGCGGCAGCCGAGGGCGCGCTGACAAGTGACGCCGCGCCCGTCGATCTCGCCAATGGCAACGGCGAGGAGCATGCCGAAGAAGAAGCGGTTGAATCCGTCGGAGGCGCTGACGCGCTCGAGGAAGTCCAGGAGCGGCTTCCGCGGTTCCGACGCCAGTACAAGATTCAGGAAGTCATCAAGCGCCGGCAGGTGATGCTGGTACAGGTCGTCAAGGAAGAGCGCGGGACCAAGGGCGCGGCATTGACAACCTACCTGTCGCTTGCCGGCCGCTATTCGGTCCTGATGCCCAACACCGCGCGTGGCGGCGGCATTTCGCGAAAAATTACGTCGGCCGAAGACCGCTCGCGGCTTAAGGAAATCTCCCAGGAACTGGAAGTGCCGGAAGGCATGGGCGTGATCCTGCGAACGGCTGGCGCCAGCCGCACCAAGACGGAAGTCAAACGCGATTTCGAATACCTGTTGCGGCTATGGGAGACGGTACGCGATCTCACGCTCAACTCGACTGCGCCTAAACTCGTCTACGAGGAAGGCTCACTCACAAAGCGTTCGATCCGCGATCTCTATGGCAAGGACGTCGAAGAGATCATCGTGTCGGGTGAGGAAGGCTTCAGGGAAGCGCGCGAGTTCATGCGCATGCTGATGCCCAGCCATGCCAAGAACGTGAAGCAGTACAAAGACACCCAGCCGATGTTCACGCGGTACGGCATCGAAAGCCAACTCGATGCCATGTTCTCGCCGGTCGTCCAGCTTCGCTCAGGCGGCTATATCGTGATCAACCAGGCTGAAGCGCTCGTGGCAATCGACGTCAACTCCGGACGCGCCACGCGCGAGCATCACATCGAAGACACCGCGCTCAAGACAAATTGCGAAGCGGCAGAGGAAATCGCGCGTCAACTGCGTCTTCGTGATCTCGCCGGCCTAATCGTCATCGACTTCATCGACATGGACGAGGGTCGCAACAACCGCACTGTGGAACGCCGGCTGAAAGAGGCGCTCAAACACGATCGCGCTCGCATCCAGGTCGGCCAGATCTCGCATTTCGGCCTTCTGGAAATGTCGCGACAGCGAATTCGCACGTCCGTCCTGGAAAGCTCAACGGAAAAATGCGTTGTGTGCGGCGGCAGCGGTCATGTTCGTTCCGTCTCTTCGGTATCCTTGCAATTGCTGCGTGCCGTCGAGGAAATGCTGATCAAGGGCGCAACGCACAATCTGATTGTGCGCACACGCGCCGAGGTCGCGCTCTATGTGCTCAACCACAAGCGAGCCCACCTTCGTGCACTGGAGGAACGCTTCCGCATCACCATCACGGTTTCAGCCGACCCGACCGTGACCGGCCAGCAGTCTTATGTGATCGACCGCGGTGAACAGGTGCACACACCTGAAGCCGCACGCGGCATCGCGGCCCAGCAACCGCAGCTGACACCCACCGAGGAAATCGAAGACGAAACGGTCGAGGTCGACGAACATTTAGAGGAATCGGAATTGACCGCCGAAGTCGATGGCGAACAACGCGCCGAGGGTGGCGACCGCGAAGGCAGCCGCCGGCGTCGACGACGGCGCGGACGCGGCGGCCGAGGCCGCGGCGGTGAACCGCGTGATCCGAATGTACAGAACTTCACGCCTGAGACAGTACCGGAGCACGCAGTCACACATGAAGACCATGACGCCGGATCGCCTGAGGAAGAGGGCTTCGGCCAACTACAGCCACGGCAGAAAGCTGCCGATGAAGGCGAGTCACGTGAAGGACGGCGTCGACGGCGTCGTGGCCGCCGCGGTGGCCGCCGCAACAGGCAGCGAAATGGCGATGCGCCGTTCCGCCCCGCCGAAAATGGCGCCGAGACGGGACTGCATCACGCGGCGGACGATTTCGACAGCCCGATGAGTTACGAGAACACACCGGACTACGCGCCGCGCATCGAGCAACAACCGCTAACCCCAGCGGAGCCGCAAGCTCCGGTCTTCAGCACGCAAGAGCAAACACGACGGCGCTCGACGATACGTGAGCCGGCGCCTTTTGCGGCCGACAACCCGCCGGTCCCCTCACCCGCTCCACCGCCGACCCCGGTGATTTCCAGCACGGGCGCGGAAGAAGCAGCGACGCCCAAGCGTGGCTGGTGGGGCAAGCGTCTGCTCGGCGACAAGGGCTAATCGTCGATGAAGTCCGCCTGGGTCGACAGCGACGCCAAGGCGGCTCTTAATCATTGGGCGAAGTCGGGCATAAGTCCCGACTTGGCGCTGCGGGTCTATTCGACCCGTTTGCTCGGCCGCGAGCCGAAACTGGTTTTGCACGGAGGCGGCAACACATCGGTAAAGCTGCGGTGCCAGGACCTGCTCGACGACGAGGTCGATGTTCTCTGCGTCAAAGGCTCCGGCTCGGATATGGCCAGTATTGAGCCTGCCGGAATGCCGGCCGTACGACTTGCGGCGTTGCGCAGGCTCCGCACGCGTTCCGCCATGCCCGACGAGGAAATGGTGCTCCTACATCGCGCGGCTCTCATCGATCCGCAGTCGCCCAATCCGTCGGTGGAAACGCTGCTGCACGCTTTCGTTCCGCACAAATTTGTCGACCATACACACGCAACCCCCATGCTGAGCCTGATTGACCAGGCTGAAAGCGAAGCGCTTTGCGCCGAGATCTTCGGCAATCGCCTTGGCTTCGTGCCGTACATCATGCCGGGTTTCGCGCTTGCCAAAAAAGCCGCCGATGTGTTTGAGAAAAATCCGGCTGTCGAAGGTCTCATCCTCGATAAGCACGGGATATTCACGTTTGGCGATGATGCGCGCGAGGCCTACGAGCGGATGATCGAATTCGTCACGCTCGCGGAAGAGCGTCTGCGAAAAAAAGGCAACGCGAAATTGCCTGGCGCGAAAATTCCGGACCAGATCGCATCTTTATCGGACGTCGCGCCGATTGTCCGCGGCGCCTGCGCGCTGAGAGACGCCTTCGGCGAGGGCGCGCACAAGCGGCTGATCCTCGATTTCCGCAGCAATGACGCGATCCTCAACTACGTAAACGGCAGAGATGTCGCGCGTTACAGCCGCGCCGGACTGATCACACCCGATCACGTCATCCGCACCAAACCCTGGCCGCTGGTTTTGCCGGCACCGGAAGCCGATAGGCTTGCAGACTTCAAAAGCACCACGCAGCGAGCCGCGCGCGCCTTCATGAACGATTACGCGGCCTATTTTTCGCGCCACAAGGCGGGGGCAAATGCGGCACCAATGCACGATCCACTGCCCCGCGTCGTGCTGGTGTCGGGCCTCGGACTGTTCGGGCTCGGCACGAGCGCCAAGGATGCCCGCATCGCAGCCGACGTCGCGGAGGCTGCCGTCGAGGGCATTACCGGCGCCGAGGCCATCGGTGCTTTCACGTCGATTTCCGAAGCCGACATGTTCGACGTCGAGTACTGGCCTCTGGAACTGGCCAAGCTCGGGCAACACAAATCCTTGCCGCTTGCCGGTCAGGTCGCGGTCATCACCGGAGCTGGCGGCGCAATTGGCGCGGCGACGGCACGGGCCTTCGCGCAAGCCGGTGCCGAGGTCGCCCTGCTCGATATCGACATCGCAGCAGCGACGAAACAAGCCAAAGCGATCGGCGCGGCGGCGCTCGCAATTGCTTGCGACGTGACCGATTCCGCTTCTGTACGCGACGCCTTCAGCCACGTGATCACGGCATTCGGCGGTGTCGACATTGCTGTCTCCAACGCCGGCGCGGCCTGGCAGGGCAAGATCGGCGAAGTCGACGAGGCAGAGTTGCGCGAAAGCTTCGAGCTCAATTTCTTCGCCCACCAGAAAGTCGCGCAAGCCGCGGTTGGCATCATGCTCAAACAAGGCGTTGGTGGCTGCCTGCTCTTCAATGTTTCCAAGCAGGCGGTAAACCCGGGGCCGGATTTCGGACCTTACGGTTTGCCCAAAGCAGCGACATTGCTGCTCGTGAGGCAGTACGCACTCGATTACGGTGCCGACGGAATCCGCTCCAACGCAGTCAATGCCGACCGCATCCGATCCGGTCTATTGACCGAGGACTTCATTGCGCAGCGCGCGAAGGCGCGCGGCCTCACCGACAAAGAATATATGAGTGGCAATTTGCTTCGGCGCGAAGTAACGGCCGAAGACGTGGCGCAGGCTTTCTTGCATCAGGCGCTTGAGTTAAAGACCACCGCCAACATCACGACCGTCGACGGTGGCAACATCGCGGCGGCACTGCGGTAACGCAAGCACTTGCCAGAAAGCGTGCTATTCTCCATCCTGCATCGACACCAACAAGGAACCGATACAATGCTGCGAACATTGGCGATGGTCGTTGCCTTCATTCCTGTCGCGCTCTTGGCGACGCCGGCGTCGGCCGTAACGTCCGAAGAAAAAATGGAAACCTGCAAGGTCGGTGCGGAGAGCCAGCAACTGCAGGGCGCCAAGCGCGACGCGTTCATCAAGAAGTGCATGGCGGGCGGAAACTATGAGCCCCCTGCGCGAAGGAACGCCAAGGCTGCACCGAAACCGCAGTAGCCGAGACCGTCAGGCGGCCCGCGCCGCAGGCCGCTCGAGCGGCGTCACGTCGAAGCGGCGCAGGGAACCTCTCCGCAAGACGTCAATGGCGACAGTTCGCCCTATCCGATCGCCGTTGAGCAACCGGATCAGATCATCCACCCCAGTCACCGCTATGCCATCGGCACGCACGATGGTGTCCAGGCTCATCAGGCCGGCCAAAACCGCCGGCCCGTTCGACTCAAGTGCCGTGATCATCGCGCCGGATGAATTCTCGATTTCGGCCACCCGCGCGTGGCGCCGCGGCACCGACGTCGTTTGCGCTGACACGCCGATATAGGCGCGCCGCACGCGTCCGTGCTGGATAATCTCGCTGAGGACGAATTGCGCCGTGTTGCTGGCAACCGCAAAGCAGATGCCCTGCGCGCCCATGATCACCGCCGTGTTGATACCGACCACTTCGCCCCGCGATGACACAAGTGGTCCGCCGGAATTGCCCGGATTGAGAGCGGCGTCGGTCTGAATCACGTCTTCGATGAGGCGCCCTGTGCGCGAGCGCAAGGAGCGCCCGAGCGCCGAAATCACGCCGGCGGTGACGGTCGATTCAAAGCCGAGCGGATTGCCGATCGCCACCACGAGCTGACCGCGCTTGAGCTTTTTGGAATCTCCCAATACGGCGCTGGGCAGGTCGCGCGCCGATCCAACTCGCAGAAGCGCGAGATCGGTGTCAGGATCGATGCCCAGACTGCGCGCCTCCATGACGCGGCCTTCGGCGTCTTGCACGCGCACGTCTTTGGCGCCCTCGACCACATGCGAATTCGTCAGCACAAGACCGTCCGGCGCGATGATCACGCCGGATCCGACACCGCCGGGGCGGCCCTTATCGTTGCGAATCTCCACCCGGACCACGGCGGGGCCAACAGCGTCAGCCACCGTGGTTACAGCATTGGAATAGGCGTCGAGGATTTCGGCATCGGAGGCGGAAGGCGCCGCCTCGCCGATGTCCCCGACATCGGACGACGAAGTAAAATCGAGCATTGGTTTTTCGGGGTTTTGTGGAACGTGCCTTGATGTAGGGACGGTTAGGCCAAAATTAAAGTTGCCCCTCCCAGGTGCGTTCAATTTGAACCGGCATCTTCACGCATCCTCAACCGGTCGAGGCTAAATTTTTCGAACAAAGTGAAGACGTTATTTTACTCATGGACAGCGTCTTATGCGCACCGGATCGGTGACAACCAAGCCTCGTAGCAGCAAGGGGAACTTTTCGACGGGGGAAGCCGTCCGCGCCCGCGTCGGCGGCTCTTGCCGCCATCCTGTTGTTAGCGGTCTTCGTGACCACCGGCTCCTATTTTTCCGCCGACCGGCAGGCCAAAAATGCCGCAATCGCGCCCTTGTCGCCCTCAAGCGGTGGCGAGGCGGCGCATCGTGTCGCGTCGATTGTCGTCGAGACCAACAGGAAGGGCCGCTGCGAAGAACGCCGCTTCGACAATCGGACCGGCAGGATTGTGTCCTCGAGCCTTGTGGATTGCGAAGAGCGGCTGGCAGACGAGCGCGATTCGACACCATCTGAAAACCTGAGCGCCGAGCGGATGCGCGCAATCCTGGGTGCATTCCGGCGATGATGCGGTTCTCGCATTCAATCGCTTTGCAAAATAATGTTCTTCACCATCGGATAGATCTGCTGCTGCCAGCTCCTGCCTGAAAACACACCGTAATGGCCCACGCCTGCCTGCATGTGGTGGCGTTTGCGATAGGGTCGCAGCGACGAGCAGAGATCGTGCGCCGCCAACGTCTGTCCGACTGCGCAGATATCGTCCTTTTCGCCCTCTACCGTGAACAGTGTCGTTCGTCTAATCGCGCGCGGCTCGACCTTGCAGTTCTGATAGGTGAGCATACCGCTCGGTAACGTGTGCTCCTGAAAAACCAGGCGCACCGTCTCCAGATAAAACTCGGCGGTTAAATCGAGCACTGCGAAATATTCGTCGTAAAATGCCTTCGTCTGCGCAGCTTTTACCGCTTCCCCATTCGCCAGGTTTTCATAGAGTTCCCGGTGCGCCTTGATGTGGCGGTCTATATTCATGCTCATGAACGCTGTAGACGTACCGGCCGCCGCCACTATAGCGATATGGCACGCGGGCGATGAGATTCCGTTCGAACCAATCGATCGATTTCGATTTGGCGAGCGCGTTGACCTTGGTAGGGTTGACCCTGGTGTCGATCGGCCCTGCCATCAGCGTCATGGAGCGCGGTTGAGCCGGGCTGTCGGCTTGGGCCATCACGCTCGTCGCCACCAGGGCTGCAACGCAGGGCTGGCACACCGCAACGACATGCACGCCGGGCCCAATCGCTTCGAGGAAGCGGATCAGGTGCGCGATGTAGTCGTCGAATCCGAATTGCCCGTGCTCAAGCGGAACGTCGCGCGCATTGTGCCAGTCAGTGATGTAGACGTCGTGCTCCGCCAGCATGGTGCGCACTGTCGCACGCAGCAGCGTTGCGAAGTGTCCCGAGAGAGGAGCGACCAGCAGGACGCGCGGTTGCACGGACGACACGGCCTTTTTGAAATGCAGCAAGGTACCGAACGGCGTGACTTCGACTGCCTCTTCGCTGACCGCCAGGTCCTGGCCGTCGATCGTTACCGCATCGATACCGTAAGGCGGGCGCACGTGCGTGAGACCGGCGCGGGCTATCAGCTCGTAAGCGGTCGTCAGGTTGTTCAGTAGCGCCGGACGCGCAGAGCCGTTGAACTGTTCCGCAACAGTTCGTGCGGCCATGCCGGCAAACTTGCGCACCGGGCCCATGATATCGGCGTGCGCCTGATAGGCCTGATAAACGTCGCCAGCGACGATCCGTCCACGCGCGCGGAACTGCTTCTGCTCTCAGCGTCCTTTCTAGTCCCCTACCTCACGCATAACGGCATAAACATTTGGGACACGCTCGCGATCGGCGAATATCTGAACGAGATTCTTCCGGCGGCGGGACTGCTGCCGGAAGCTCGCACCGCCCGTGCGCGCTGCCGTTCCATCTCAGGCGAAATGCATTCCGGCTTTTCGAACCTGCCCTCGGCTTTGCCGATGAACCTGAAAGCGCATCACTCCGGCTTCAAGGTCTGGGCCGGCGCACAAGCCGACATCAACCGCATCATCAGCATCTGGCGTGAATGCCTTGCCGCCGAGAAAGGACCTTACCTGTTCGGGGCCTCGCCTTGCATGGCCGACGCGATGTTCGCCCCGGTCGTGACGCGATTTCTCAGCTACGACGTGAAGCTCGATAGCGAGTGTGCCGCCTACTGCGCGACAATTATGGCGATGCCGCCAATGCAGGAATGGGTGGCTGCCGCGAAGGCTGAACCGGACGAAGTGTTGGAACTGGACGTCGAGTTTTGCGAAAGGTCGCGCCCGCGCCCCGAAACGATCGTCATTTTTTCAGCCAATTGCCGATCCGTTCCACAGCTTCATTCATTTCAGCGGCGGAGCCCGCGTAACAGAAACGCAAAAAGTGTCTGCCATCGATCGGATCGAAATCGATGCCCGGAGTTGCGGCAACGCCGGCCTCGTTCAGCATGCGTTTGGCAAAGTCGAGACTGTCGTCTGAAAATCGTGAAACGTCAGCATAGAGATAGAACGCGCCGTCCACCGGCAGAAATTTGTCGAGCCCCGCTTTGGGCAGTCCGTCGCAAAGGATGCGGCGGTTTTCTTCGTAACCGTGCTTGACCCGCTCCATCTCTTCGCGGCCGTCGAAAGCGGCCTCGCCGGCGAATTGTGCGAGCGTCGGCACTGAAATCGCGAGATTACCCTGCAAGCGGTCGATGGTGCGAACAAGACTTTCGGGCACCACCATCCAGCCGATCCGCCAGCCTGTCATGCAGAAATATTTTGAGAACGAATTGATGACGACTGGGTGGTCGGAAATGCTTACGGCCGTCTCTGCAGAAAATGCGTAATCGAGCCCGTGATAGATCTCATCGGAGATGACGCGGATGCCTTCGGCTTCTGCCACCGATATGAGTCGCGAGAACGCATCGGCATCCATCATCGTGCCGGTCGGGTTGGCCGGGCTCGCGATCACCACGCCCTTGAGGGGCGCGCGCTGATGCGCGGCGATGAGTGCCTTGGGCGACAGCGCCCAGCGTGTCTGCGCCGAGGTTTCGATCAGCACCGGTTCGCAACCCAGCGCAGAGAGAATATGGCGGTATGGCGGATAACCCGGATTGGCCAGCGCGACGCGGTCCCCGGGCTCAAACAATGACAGAAATGCGAGGATGAAGCCGCCCGACGATCCTGTCGTTACCACCACGCGCGCAGGATCAAGCGCAAGGCCGTATGTGTCCTGATAGTGACGCGCGATGCGCGCACGCAACGACGGGATTCCAAGCGTCTCGGTATATCCGATGCGCCCAAGGGCGAGCGCGTTCTGGGCAGCCTTGATGGCGGTCGCCGGGGCTGGCGCCGCAGGCTGACCTACCTCCATGTGAATAATGCGAGCGCCCTGCGCCTCGCGCTGTGCGGCCGCAGCCATCACGTCCATGACGATGAAAGGCGGCACATCACTGCGTTTGGACGGTTTCAGGAGCAGTTTTGCCTTCTCAAGCATTACTTTCGGCCCTGCGCGCCCAGTTGCCCCGCCCCGCTGTTGCCGTATTCGGCGGATTGCTTGCGCATGATCTTGTCATGACCCAGTCGTGAACGTCGGCTTCGTTGACCGCCCTTAAGCGCGTCACTAGGTTCACGCCCAATCTGGCAGAACATCTGGATGTCCTTGAACGGCACACCTATCAGGACGCGGCGCTTGGCGCCAGCAGCCCAGGCAATCACGTTGCTCACCGCAATCGCGGTTGCGGCCGCGGGGGGCGGACCCGCGCTCGCGCCCGCGCGCGCACAGGACAGCGTCACGCGTGGAATGCCGCTGATTCGCGATGCCGAGATTGAACAGCTTTTGCGCGACTATGCGCAGCCGATTCTGCGTGCCGCCGGATTGGCCAAACAAAACGTGCGGGTCGTGGTTCTTAGCGACCGAGCGTTCAACGCCTTCGTCATGGACGGCCGGCACATCTTCATCAATGCGGGCGCGTTGTTCGATGCCAAGACGCCGAACGAAATCATCGGCATCTTTGCACACGAGACCGGACATCTTGCTGGAGGTCACCTCCAGCGCCTGAGAGAACAACTGGCGACCGCACAAACGGCCGGAATCATCGCATTGCTGGCCGGTGTCGGCGCTGCGGTCGCCGCGTCCCGTGCCGGCGGGGGCGCCGGCGATGTCGGCGCTGCCGCAATTATGGCACCGCAGACCGCGATCATGCGTTCGGTGCTCGCTTATGTGCGCACGCAGGAGGACCAGGCCGACCACGCCGGCGTAAAATTCCTCAATGCCACCGGCCAGTCGCCGAAAGGAATGGTCGAGCTGTTCAAGCGCCTCAGCAACGAAGTGTTGTTCAATTCGCGTTATATCGATCCGTACATGCAGACGCATCCGATGCCGGCCGACCGCATCGCCGCGCTCGAGACGCTCGCAAAGGCAAGTCCATACTGGGACAAAAAGGATCCGCCCGAGTTGCAATTGCGGCACGACATGATGCGCGCGAAGTTGTCGGGCTTCCTGGAGCGGGCTGACACGGTCGTCCGTCGCTATCCGGCGGGCGATCACAGCCTGCCGGCGCGATATGCGCGCGCTATAGCGACCTATCGCAACTCGGACCTGCGTCAGGCGATCACACAGATTGACTCGCTGATCCAGGTACAGCCGAACAATCCATATTTCTATGAACTTAAAGGTCAGGCTCTGCTCGAGGGAGGTCGGCCGGCAGAGGCCGTTGCGCCCTTGCGTCAGGCTTCGCAGCTTTCGCACGAAAACCCGTTGATCGAAATCATGCTCGCGCAGGCGCTCAACGCCACCAACAATCCAAAGCTCGCCGAAGAAGCGGTCAACCTTCTTCGCTCGGCAATCGCGCGCGAACCTGAGGCGCCGGAGGCCTATTCGCAGCTCGCGATGGCCTATGGCCGCAAGGGCGATCTCGCCAATGCCGATCTCGCCTCGGCGCAAGCTGCTTTCGCGCGTGGCGATCTCAAGACTGCGCGCCAACTGGCCACGCGCGCCAAGACCCGCCTGCCGATCGGCTCGCCGGCCTGGGTGCGGGCCGATGACATCGTAAACGTCAAACCGAATGCAAACGCCAAGGTTCAATAATGAGGAAGGATTCCATGAAATTCAGACCGTGCCTTATCGCTGCCGCGTACGCGGCCTTTTTGGCAATAGCCGTGCCACAGGCCTCGCGTGCCGATGAATTGACCGCCGGTCAGCGCAGTGAAGTGGAGCGCATCGTGCGCGACTACCTGATCGCGCACCCTGAAGTCATTCAGGACGCGATGGCCGAGCTTGAGAAACGTCAGACCGCGGCGGATGCGGAAAAGCAAAAGGCGACGATCAAGCAAAACGCGCAGACCATCTTCAGCTCGCCGCGCCAGGTCGTGTTGGGAAATCCTGACGGCAACGTCACTTTCGTGGAGTTCTTCGACTACAACTGCGGCTACTGCAAGCGCGCCATGGACGACATGCTCACATTGATGAAGGACGATCCTAAGCTGAAGGTCGTTCTGAAGGAATTCCCCGTCCTGGGGCCCGGCTCGGTCGAGGCGGCCCAGGTCGCGGTCGCGGTGCGCATGCAGGACAAGACCGGAAAAAAATATCTTGAATTCCACCAGAAACTGCTCGGCGGCCGCGGCCAGGCCGACAAGGCCCGCGCGCTTGCGGTAGCCAAGGACATCGGTCTCGACATAGGGCGCCTGGAGAAGGATCTCGCGAGCACCGAGGTCAAGGCCACCCTTCAGGAGAGCTTCAAGCTCGCCGAGTCACTCGGCTTAAACGGCACGCCAAGCTATGTGATCGGCGACAATGTCGTGGTCGGCGCCGTCGGGCTCGAGGCCCTCAAGGAGAAAGTGAATACCTCGCGCTGCGGCAAGCCGACCTGCTGACAGGCAACCTC
>Ga0307305_10000362_pt1 | contig 15887 bp, 5 predicted proteins | sample ER_DNA_186_FD_194512 | JGI IMG/M metagenome (GOLD analysis project Ga0307305, IMG submission 194512) | Bulk soil microbial communities from the East River watershed near Crested Butte, Colorado, United States - ER_DNA_186 | ecosystem: Environmental > Terrestrial > Soil > Floodplain | place: USA... | reverse complement strand
ACATACCGTCGCCCAGTTCTAAGGGTGGGCTGACGAAGACGTAGTCGCGACCCGGTTGATCGATCGGCGCTTGCCCGGCTGGGATCGCTTCATAGCCCGCCACGAACCGGACGTCGTCACTGAGGTCGGAGAGGCGCCTGGCAAGGGTCGCGATCTCCTCCTTGGTTAGTGCTGACGTGCAGGGGCCTGCCGACCCATCCCCCGCTCCCGGACAGAGTTTGATTTGCACGTACAAGAGTCGTGATGGGCTGGTCACCGCGCGGATACCCGCCTCGATCAGATCCACCCGCGCGACCTGGACGGCGGAGACGGATCCCTCGGAGGCAGGCGGGCCTGCCCTCGTACACGAAACACCGACGATCACGACGAGGGCACAGAGCCACGGGCGGCGCATCGTTCCTCCAGGCCACGAGCTACCGTCATCGTGACATCCCACGAAGGCCCGGGCTATCCTTCCCGAGCCCCGACGGAACCTTGGTCCCCATCGTCTAGAGGCCTAGGACGCCGCCCTTTCAAGGCGGAAGCACGGGTTCGAATCCCGTTGGGGGCACGCGGAAGGCACCTCGGTGCCGTCGCGCAACCACATATCTGCGCCTGTGGAGGAGTCCGGTCGTCCTCATCGCCCTGTCAAGGCGAAGATCGCGGGATCGAAGCCCGTCAGGCGCGCTGCTCCGCCACCGACGGCGATGGCACGTCGGGCGTCCCGACGACACCCAGGCCGTCGAAGATCTTCCTGCTCTCATCGGCTGCGTCGGCGGCCTCGCGAGGATCGGCACCGATCCGCGATGCGGCTTCGAGGCCGAGCGCCAACTCGTAGGCGATCTTCGCCTGTCGAGCGATCCGGATGGATTCGGCGACCTCGTCTCGCGCGGCCTCGACGTCGCCGGCCTGCGCGAGCGCATATCCATCCAGCCGGCGAACGAGGCTCGCGAGGGCGGGGACATCCCCCATCTTGTGGATGCGCGCGAGCACGTCGCCGGTCCGCCCCCGCGCCTCGTCGGGCGCGTTCATGAAGACGCAGAGCTCGATGATCCGGCAGTCCATCTCGAGCACGAACCGTTCGTCGCCCAGGGCGCCGAACCTCGCCGCGGCCTCCTCGAGCAGTTCGGCGGCCTCGGTGAAGCGGCCAGCCCTCGACGCGATCCGCCCCAGGTTCCCGACGGCGAGCGCCTCGCCAACCGGATACGCGGCCGATCGATAGGTCTCGAGGATCTCCCGGGTGAGCTTCTCCGCTTCGTCCAGCCGGCCCTGGTCCGACATGATCTCGGCGATGTTGTAGACGACGTCCGCCGCGTCGACCACGCCGCCGGCCTTTTCCAGTGCCTCGCGACCGCGGTCGTAAAGCTCGGCGGCGCGCGCCCAGTCGCCCTCGTAGTACGCATCGATCCCCATGTTGTTGAGGACGTGACCCTGGCGCGTCAGATCACCCAGCTCTTCGTAAAGCGGCAACGCGAGCCCACGATACGCGACCCGATCCAGGCTGCCGAGATGGGTGTACGCCAGGTGCAGCAGCGAGTACGCGTGCGCGAGCCCGGCCTTGTCGCCGCTCTCGAGGGCGATCGGCACCATCTCCTTGCACCACTGGATGCACTCCCGATACCGGCCCTGGTAGTAGCGAACCCCCGCGTACCCGAGGCCGAGCTCGACCCGAACAGCCGCGTCGACGGCCGCCCCGGCCGCGACGTTCAGACCACGCCGGTACCACCGGAGCGCCTCGGGATATCGACCCAACCGCAAACGAAGCACGCCGTCCTTGAGGCACAGTCGCGCGTCCTCCGTCGATCCACGCACCGCGATCGTCCGCGCCTGCCGATAGGCCCGCACGCCGCGTTCGTACATGCCGACCCGCTCGCACGCGTCGCCGAGCGCCTCGGCCACCCGCCGACGGTCATCCGGCTCGACATCTCGGAGCGCGCGGCTCGCCTCGAGCGCGCGTTCGTAGAACTCGGCGGCCGCCATGGTCGCGAACCGCTCGCGGGCTCGATCGCCGGCCAGGACCGAGTACCGCCATGCCTTGGCTTGCTCGCGAGCGCGCACGAAGTGGAGGGAGAGCACCTCGGCACCTTCCTCGAGGGAGCCGGCTCGTCGTTCGAGGATCTCGCCGACCCGGCGATGGAGCTCCCGCCGGCTCCGGTACGGCAGGCCCTGGTAGGCGGCGTCCCGGATCAGCGCGTGCTGGAAGCGGACGTGTTCGTCGTCTTCGAGCACGAGGAATCCCTCGAGCGATGAGACGACGGTCCGTGAGTCGAGCTCGGCGTCGCCGATGAGCTCTGCCAGGAGCGCCGTCTCGACCGTCGTCCCGAGCACCGCGGCGTGGCGCAGGAGCCTCCGGTCCTCGGGCTCGACGCGATCGATCCGGGCGCCGATGACCGCCTCGACGGTCGTCGGCAGTGACTCGACCGTTCCCTCGGCACGGAGCTCGGCGACGAGCTCCTGGAGGAACAGCGGGTTGCCACCGGCGCGTTCGAGCAGGTTCTCGATCTCATGAGGCGCGACTAACCGATCGGCCAGCGACCGGACGAGATCCTCGGACGCTTCCCTAGGGAGGGCTTCGAGGGTGATCGTCTCACCCGTCACGCCGCCGCGGCCGATCAGGGACGTCCCTCCGGGACGACTCGTCATCACGATGAGCCAGGGACGATCCTCGATCGAGGCGACCAGCTGCTGGAGCACCGTGGTCGAAGCATCGTCGGACCAGTGGAAGTCCTCGATCAGGATCAGGGCCGGCCGCAGGATGGCCGCGCGGAGGAGATCGACGACCGCGGCAGCGAGCCGACCCGGCTTGAAGACCTCGTCGAGCCGCTCCGTCTGGGGCGTCGGGTCGACGTCGCCGTCGATCGTGACCGCGATGAGTGGAAGCCACGGGAGCAGATGCGGGGCGAGGACGTCGACGGCATCGCGCAAGGCGTCGCCGCTCGCTCGGCGGCCGAGCGATCCGTCGATGCCTGTCGCCTGGCGGACGAGCTCGCCGATGATCGCGTACGGGATCGACGTCCCGTACTGGTCGGCCGAGACCGCGAGGACCCGTTGATCGCCTAGGTGCCAGCGCAGCTCATGGATAAGCCGCGACTTGCCCACACCCGGCTCGGCGGCGATCTCGATCAGGCGCCCGCGTCCGGACGAAGCCAGGGAGAGGGCCTCGAGCAGCGATCCGAGCTCGCGGTCACGCCCGAAGAACGGGACCTGCGCGGCCGCCTCTGCACCCCGTGTTCCGAGCGCCGGCCCGACCGAGAGCGCGTCGACCGGCTCGCGCTTCCCCTTGACGTGGAACGGTGGGAGTTCGGCGGCGCTGAACACCGTGCGAGAGCGCTCGACGAGGCCGGGCGTCGCGACGACCTGTCCCCGCTCGGCTTTCGCCGTCAACCGAGCGGTGAGGTTGACCGCGTCGCCCATGATCGAATACTTCTGGCGGTACGCGGGACCGATCAGACCCGCGAAGACCGGCCCGTGATTGACGCCGATCCGCACCGGGATCGGCGGATCCGACTCCACGATCTCGCGAACGGTGCGGAGCAGCTGCTCTCCGTCGTGCTCGCTTCCCCAAGGCGCGCCCGCTCCGAGCATGAACTTGCCGCCGTCGGGCTCGGCGTCGCTGTCCAGGAACGTGACGAGGTTCCGTGCGGCGGCCGACTGGACGATCTCCATCAGCCGGCCGAGGCGCTCCGCCGCCGCTCCGGGGCCGTCCCGATCGACGATCGCGTCGAACCCGTCGAACCGAACGAACGAGATCGCGACGCGGCGATGCTCGGGGTCGATCCGCGACGTTGCGAGGCGTCTGATCTGCGGAGCGAGGAACGGCGCAGGATCCACATCGGTGGGGACCAGCGTGTCGACCTTGGCGAGCGGCACCGGCGGCATGCGAACGAGGAGCCTGCCTCCGTCTCGAGCCTCGCCCAGCACCGAAGCCGGCAGGAACGCCGCCGTCGCGTCGCTCACCATGATCTGGCCCGCGACGGCCGCCGACTCCATCTGCACCGTCCTCGTCGCGGACGGACCGGCGATCACGAGCTCACGGTGGACGTTCCCCAAGACGAAGAAGTCGAAGTCGCCGCTGTGGACGCCGACGTGCATCTTCAGCGTCGTGGCGCCGCCGGACGTCTGGATGCGTCCGATGTCACGGAGCTCGCGCCGCATCCCCCCGGCGGCGTGCGCCGCCCGTCCCGGGTGCTCTGTGCCCTCGAAGAACAGGAGGAGCGCATCGCCGCCGAACTTCAGCAGTGAGGCTCCGTTCCCGTACGCAACGGCGAGCAACCGGGTGAAGATGGAGTTGATGATGTCCGAAACCTCTTCGGCCCCTTCCCGGCCGAGGCGAGCAAGGCGCTCGGACATGGCCGTGAAGCCTGAGATGTCCACGAACGCCATCGATCCATCGAGCCTCCGGTGGAACCATCCGCGGTCCGCCCCTTCCCAGCCGAGTACGAGCCTGGGCACGTGCGGCAGGAGGAGGTCGCTCGCGGAGGTGGTCATCTTCCAGGCATTTTGGCCTCTGGATCCCGCGGCGGCCAGTGGCGAAATCTACGGCCGACGGCTGATTGACCTTTCGATCTAGCCCGCGTGAGAATCGACATCCGGCCAAACGCGGTTTACGACACGCGCCGTAGGGGGACCGGCCGTATGCGAGCTACCGTGGGCGCCTCGAGAGGGATGATTTCGGATGTCGATCGCAGGTCGGCGTGCCCGGCACGCGTTGGGGTGGGGACTGGCGACGGGCTTGCTCTTGACGGTCATGCCGATCGTCCCCCAAGCGGCCCAGGCAGCAGGATCCATCACCGCCAGTCGGGATGCCAATGCCGTCACGTCGGCCTTGACCATGACGTCCGGCGTGGTCACCAGCGCGGCGTTCGACGCGATCCCCCCCTCGGGGAACCCGGCCGCCGTCTCGACCCAGCCTTTGACCGCCTTCCCATCGGACTCCTCCTCCTACGCGATCCTTTCGACCGGTGACGCGACCCAGGCCGGCGTCAACGACCAGAGCCAGTTCACCAGTGTGTCGGACGGCGGCGGGAACCTCCGAGGGAACACGGACTACGACGCCACGGTCCTCAAGATCGGACTGAACGTCCCGGGCACCGCGAACTGCCTACAGTTCGACTTCCAGTTCCTGTCCGAAGAGTTCCCCGAGTTCAAGGGAAGCGCCTATAACGACGCTTTCATCGCGGAGCTCGATTCCTCCAACTGGACCACCTCCGGTTCGAACATCACCGCCGCGAACAACTTCGCGTTCGACGAAGACGGCAACGAGATCAGCATCAACAGCCTCGGGGAAACACGCGTGACCGCGGGGCAGGCCGCCGGGACGATCTACGACGGCGGAACGTTCCCGCTGGTGGCCAGTAAGTCGGTCACCCCCGGCTCTCACACCCTCTATCTGTCCCTCTTCGACCAGGGGGATTCGATCTACGACTCCGCGGTGTTCATCGACGGTCTCCGGATCGGTCACGCGGGTCCCGGCGGCTGCGGGAGCGGAGCCAGGCGGCAGATCAGCGGACTCTCCATGACCGCGACACCGTCCACCAGCCCGACCGGGATCGTGTCGCCGGCGCTCGCAGACGTGCCGATGACGGGCGTTGCGCAGCACTCCAGCACGGCCACGTCCGCGACGGCGCCGTTCGGGAAGGCTCCCTTCGGGAAGGCGCCGTTCGGGAAGGCCCCGTTCGGGAAGGCCCCGTTCGGGAAGGCCCCGTTCGGGAAGGCCCCGTTCGGGAAGGCCCCGTTCGGGAAGGCCCCGTTCGGCAAGGCTCCCTTCGGCAAGGCTCCGTTCGGGAAGGCCCCGCTGTCCGAGTATCCACTCCTGCGGAACGGCGGCTGGCCGCTCGTCCTCTCACAGACCTGCGCGTACACAGATGCGACGCCACAGAGCGTCTCGTGGCAGCAGCTGTTCGCTGACGGGTGCGCGCCCGAAACGGACCCAGCATCGCCGCTGGCGTTGAAGCTGGACGAGATCCTCATCTCCGCGTCGCCGCTCGCGGACTTCCCCCTCCTCGCGTACCTCCTCGGAGGAGAAACCTGGGTCCAGGTCTCTCGCCCGACCGGCTCATGGCAGGGCGAGCTGAGCCAGATCCCGAGCTGTGCAACGGCCGCAACCAAAGTGACAAACACGACGTACACGATCGGTGAGGCCGTTGCCGACGGCTGTCAGCTCGAGGACACCACGCTCCCGAATCGCCACATCGGGGACCTGACCGGTACGGGGGCGACCGCGTTCTGGACCCTCACGATCTCGGAGCTGAACATCAAGGGCAGCTTCCTCGGAGACATCCGGGTCGCAGACATCCCGTCGGCGACGCGCGGGAACGTCGTGAACTGCTCGCAGGTCAACTGCGTTTCTCCCGGGAACCTGACACTCCGGGACATCGCGAACAGCGTGCCAACGCCTGGGGCCGCGGGGAACTGGGCCGTCGACGGTTCGGGGAACGCGACGGGGACGTTCGCCGACCTCGGCTCGGCGATCAGCAACAACACGCTCAGCGACCTCGTGATCGCCTTCCTCGACCCGAACTCGGCGCCGATCGAGGACACGCCGCTGGCCGATTTCGGATTCGAGCGGCTCCCGGAGGGGAACCCGACGAACTTCGTCACCTACGACGCGCAGCTGTCGGTGCAGTGCCTCGACGCCGCGGGCCTCCTGTTCCACGTCAGGCTCCCGCAGGAGTTCGTGATCCGCCCAGGCTCGTCACAGACATCCACGAACGGCGACACCTACTTCGCGACGTCGGATCCGACCAGTGCGGGCGGCGAATACACGTGGCCCGTGTCCTCGGGATGCTCTGCCGGCGACATCGGCCGGGCCACCGTGTTCCTTCGGTTCGATGCGATGCCCGGATTCACGCTCGGCACGCTGACCTCCAACCTCGGTGCCGAGTCCACCCTCGCCCCGCGGGTGAACGTCATCGGCACCGCCCCGGTCGACGTGACCGACTTCACGGACGGCACGGTTCCCGTCTCGAACGACTCGATGACGGTGGGGCACATCCAGTCGCAGGGCGAGGTGGACACCTACTCGTTCAGTGTACCGGTGGGGAGCTCCCTCGAGGTGTCGCTGAGCCACCTCAGCAAGGACTACCAACTCGTCCTGTACGCGCCGGACGGCAGCGACACGAGTCAATCGCTGCGGCCCACGACGCAGGCGCAGGATCTGCCGATCGGCACGGAACCGCAGGTCGATCCGACCGGGACCAATACGGGGGTCCTCCCGCCACCGGCGCTCCAGGACATCCCGCTCGCCACCGGAGAGGTCCTGGCCGGCATCTCCGACTTCCGAGGCACCGACCCCGAGTTCCTGACGACCACCGGCGTCGCAGGGAACGGTGGGGGCACGACGTACGTCGCGCAGGTGTCGGGCGCGAACGGGGCACACGGCAACGAGCCCTACGTCCTCACGGTCCGGACGTCGGACCCGATCCAGCTGCCGCCCGCGCCCGCGGTGACCCTGCCATCGGTCTCGCCGTCGGGGGCAAGCATGCCGGCGGTCTCCGCCACCACGGACACGCTCGTCCTCTTCGACTACCAGCGGACGGCGCAGTTCTACGGCGCGCAGCAGGCCGACGCGATCCGATCGACGCTGAACGATCTCGGATCGTCGACGGTCGGGGCGAACACCGTGGTCGTGCCGCTCGACTCCTCGTCGAACGTCCGGAACGCGTTCGCGGCGTGGGACGCCGACCCGGCGAACCCGCAGAAGATGAACGATGTCACGAGGGCGATCAACGCCGTCGTCGATTCGCTGAAGACCACCGGCAACAACAACCTGGCCAGCGTGACCATCGTCATCGTCGGTGACGGCTCGGTGATCCCCCACGCCGCCATCCCGGACGGAACGGCCGACGGGAACGAGCAGGGCTTCACCGGCGACACGATCCTCGGGGGGCAGGTCAACTACATGACCGGCGCGCTCGCGCGCGGGTACTTCCTGTCGGATGCGCCCTACGGTGCGCTCGTCCCGCTCTCGATCCGGGGCCAGTTCGTGTACCTGCCGCAGGTGCCGGTTGGCCGCCTCGGTGGAACGGTGAACGGGACGCAGAACGACATCGTCGACGCGATCCGACGTTTCATCGCGTCGAAGGGTGCGGCGGATCCCCGAACGGCGAACACCGAGCCGCGCACCGCGTTCGAGTCGGACTACGACTGGTTCGCCGACGGCGGCGACCTCATCGCGAGGGCGCTGAACTCGAAGACGCAGCAGTTCGACCGCTTGTCGCCGAACGGAACACCACCCAACGCCACGTGGACGCGACAGCAGTTCGCGAGCGAGGTCGGCGGTGGCCTGTTCTCGCCGACAGGCGTGCCGGGCATCATCTCGCCGAACGGACACTTCGATCAGTACCGGATGCTCCCGGCCCAGGGAGCCGCGACGAACAACGCCAGCGACGTCTATTCGTCGACCGACCTGCCCAACAACGGACGACTGTCCCCGACGATCATCGGCGGCGCCGCGGACGTGAACGGTGACGGAGTCGTGGATACCCAGGATGACTCGACGGCGTTCTTCGGCGACGCGTCGATCATCGATGGGAAGCTCGACTGCAACGGATGGACGAGCGCGAACGACGGCCGCGCCGGCGACGGCACGATCGACCCGTCGGACGATTGCACCCTTCTCGCGTACGACGGAACGGCGAACGGCAGGGCGATCACGGTCACGGACGGCAGCTTCGGCATCAACGACGGGCCGCTCCCGACGATCTTCCCCGCTCCATCGACTCCGAACAACACCAGCGCGATCGCCGCGAGGTTCGCGTGGTCCGTCATCGGCGGCCGTGTCGACTCGAACGGTGACGGAGCGATCACCGGCACCGACTGCCACTTCGGGCTCGCCGGCGGGGCGAACGTGCTCGGCTCCGACGCCTCCTGCGGGTTCGCGCACACGATCCCAGCAGCCTCCAACGGACTCGTCGACCTCAACGGGGACGACACGATCACCGCCGCCGATTCGTGCGACTCCTGCCTCTTCGGGCGCAGCGTCACGAACGGAGCCGTGGACTCGTTCGTGTCTGGGTCGATCCTCTTCAGCATCGGGTGCCACTTCGGACTCGACTTCCCGGACCAGCTCCCCGGCGCGACGGCCAACGATCCGCGTCTGCACGACTGGGCGCAGGCGCTCGCCGACCACGCCGGGGCGGTCCAGGTCGGGAACTACGGCTACGGGATCGGCGACACGGCAACCGCGGGGTTCCAGGAGCTGATCCTCGGCGACTTCGCGAACCGGCTGGGCGGGAACCAGTCGATCGGCGGAAGCCTGCTCGCGGCAGAGCAGAGCTACTTCGCTTCGATGCCGTCGTTCACCCCATATGACCTCAAGGTGCTGCAGGAGCTCGCGACCTGGGGCATGCCGACCTACACCCTGAACGCACCCGCCGGATCGTCCGGATCCGGAGGCACGTTCACGACCGGGTCGTCGGGCGTTCCGGGCGTCTCGGCGCTGCAGACGACCGTCACCTCCTCGTTCAATAAGGAGACGACGAACGACAACCGCGCCTTCTACAGCAACGGCGGCCTGACGCAGGCGACGCACCCCTATCCGATCGTCCCGAAGGCCACCGAGCAGATCCCGCCGTCGACGTCCGGTGAGGTCGCGCACGGTGCGCTGCCGCTGCGATGGGCACCGGTCGATGAAACGCTGATCAACTCAGGGTTCGCGACGAACGGGTACGCCTTCGCCAACGCGACGTACGACAACTCGACGCTCGAGGACGCCCCGGCAGCGAAGACCGTGTATCCAACGACCTTCGGCAACATCGGGACGTATTACGGCGCCGACGGCTCGCCCCACCAGACGCTGGTCGTGCTGACCGGGCAGTTCCGTTCCGGGTCGGGCGATCCGAGCTTCGGGAGGTTCCGGCAGTACGCGTCCGGGAACTGGCTGGTCCTGTCGTCGCCCAACACCACCGACTTCACGCCGCCGACGTTCGACGACGTGCGCGTGACGGACCTGGGGAACGGCACGTCGCAGATCGCGGTCCACGTCGCGGATAGCAACGGCGTGGGACGGGTCTTGGCGCAGGCGCTCCGACCCGCTGGATCCGGGGATTGTCAGCTGACGAGCGCGACGTTGGAGTGCTACCACGCCGTCGACCTCGTCCAGGATGCCAACGACCCCACCCTCTGGACCGGGACCGTGAACGCCCCGCTGGAAGTCACGGTCTTCGCGGTCGACACGAAGGGCAACGTCGGCACCGCGAACAACGGCGGGCCCGGGTACGTGCCCCAGCCGCCGGAGTCGCAGCCGGTGACGATCTCGCTGCAAGGCGATCAGGGGGCGAACGGCTTCTACACGGGTCCCGTGACGGTCACGGTCTCGCCGTCGAGGTACACGTTGAAGGTGAACGGGGCGGCGGTCTCGAACGGGACCACGTTCAGCAACGACGGTCATTACAAGGCCGAGGCGTTCGCCTCGCCCACGGCGACGACGCCGGATGCCACCGTCGAGTTCGATATCGACCAGACCGGTCCGACGATCACGATCGACACCCCGGCCAAACCGCCGGCGGGCAAGCCGCTGCCGATGTATCCGTTGCGGGACGGCAACCCCGCGCTCGCGCCGCGACCGGTGTCGAGCTTCACGTGCAGTGACGGAGCGAACGGCTCCGGCATCCTGTCGTGCGTCGACCAGGACGGGAGACCGTCGGGCGCGCCGCTCGACACGTCAACGCTCGGGATCCACACCTTCACCGTGTTCGCCCGCGACACCGCCGGGCACATCACGACGCTGTCGCAGCAGTACGAGGTGGTCAAGTTCAGCGGGTTCTTCACGCCGGTCGACAACCCGCCGGCCCTGAACTCGGCGAAGGCCGGAGCCGGCGTCCCCGTCAAGTTCCGGCTGCAGCGACTGCAGGGCGGCGTGCTCGTCGCGATCAGCGATCCGACGGCCATCGCGAACGTGACGGCGGTCGCCCAGCTGGGCGGCGCCTGTTCCGGGACGCCTGACCCGATCGAGACCACCACCGGATCGTCGGGACTGCAGTACCTGGGAGACGGGAACTGGCAGTTCAACTGGTCGACGCTGAAGTCGTACGCGACCAAGTGCGTCCAGATGAACCTGAACCTCTGGGATGCGCACTTCAAGACCGACGGGTCGCCCCGAGGGACAGCGGCCGCGTTCGCGCTGTTCAAGTTCAAGTAGGCGATCGGGGAGGGACGGAGGGCCCGGGGCAAGCGACCCCGGGCCTTCGTCTTGGCTCACGTGTGACGGTCTGATCCCCCAGCGGGATGGTCGGACTCTGTGACTCAGCCCCGAGGCTCGATCCGTTCAAGAACCTGCCGTCGGTCACTGATTCATCCCAATCGGGCGATGTCCCGGCCGCTCGTCACTCATAGCGTCCATCCGGGAAACGCGTGATGCCACATGCCCATGGGCTGATTCCTCCAACCGGGAGGCCAACCGCCACCAACGTTCAGGCTGCGTGGACAGACATGCGGCGAGGGGGGAACGAGAGTGAGTGAGAGCGCCGTCTCATCGGTGGAAACCAGCGCCTCTACCTCGCCGCCAAACTCAACCCTCGTCCTGTTGGCGCTGATCCTGGTTGCTGCCGTCGCCAACCTGAACCTCGCCGTAGCCAACGTCGCGTTGCCGGATATCGGCGCCGCGTTCCAAAGCTCGCAGACGACGCTGAACCTCATCGCGGTCGGTTACTCACTCGGCCTCGCCTGCTCGGTCTTGTATTTCGGCGCGTTGGGAGACCGCTACGGGCGCAAGGCGATGCTCTTGCTAGGCACGGGTCTCGCGATACCGATGAGCCTGCTCGCTGCGTGGGCTCCAACGGATGTCGTGCTGTTCATCGCGAGGCTCGGCGGCGGACTCGCGGCCGGCATGGCGTACCCGACGACGCTGGCACTCATCACCGCGCTCTGGTCCGGTCCGGGCCGGACGAAGTCGATCGCGTTGTGGTCGGGACTCGGTGGGGCCATCTCGGCTCTCGGCCCGCTCCTGTCGGGATTCCTCCTCGAGCACTTCTGGTGGGGCTCCGTCTTCCTCCTCACCCTGCCCCTTGCCGTCGTGGCCCTGCTCCTTGCCTTCCGGAACGTTCCCGCTCATGTCAACGAGGGGACCGATCCGGTCGACAACCTCGGCGGCTTCCTATCCGTGGTGCTGGTTGCGGCGCTCGTGCTCGGGATCAACTTCGCAGCCGTCCCGAACTCAGGAACCCTGGTCCTCGGGCTCGCGGCGATCGTTCTCGCCGCGGGCGTCGCGTTCGTGATCCGTCAGCGTCGCGCCAACAACCCGCTCTATGACCTCCACGTCGCCGGCCGGCGCGTGTTCTGGGTCGCCGCTTGCGCGGGCATCATCGTGTTCGGCACCCTGATGGGAGCGATGTTCGTCGGGCAGCAGTTCCTGCAGAACGTGCTCGCCTACGACACCCTCGATGCCGGGCTCGCGATCCTGCCCGCCGCCTTCTTCATGGTCCTGATCGCACCCCGATCGGCCAAGCTCGTCGAGGCGAGGGGCGCGCGGTTCACCCTCCTCACCGGCTATGCCCTCTGTCTCCTTGGCTTCGTCACGATGCTGCTCCTGTGGAAGGAAGGCATCCCGTACTGGAAGGTCGGGCTGGGCTACGCCTTCGTGGGAGCCGGCGTCGGCTTCGCCGGCACTCCTGCGTCGCACTCGTTGACGGGATCGGTCCCGGTGAGCAAGGCCGGGATGGCATCGGGGACCGCCGACCTACAGCGCGACCTCGGTGGCGCGATCATGCAGTCGATCCTCGGCGCGCTGCTGGCGGCCGGCTACGCGGCCGCCTTCGCGTCGGCGATCGCATCGGCGCCGAACGGCCAGCAGGTCTCCGATAGTGTCGAAGCCCAACTCACGAAGTCGTTCGCCAGCGCCGAGGCGACCGCACAGCAGTACCCGCAGTACACGAGCCAGATCACAGCGGCCGCGAAGGCTTCGTTCCTCTCGGGTGACCAGTGGGCGTACATCGCAGGGATCGTCGCGATCATCCTGGGGGCCGTCCTCGTCTTCTTCATGTTCCCGAAGAAGGACGATGAGCAACGTCTCCTTGCCGCATATCACGCTGAGGATCTCGGACGTCGTCGTGACGTCGAAGCGCTACCGAGTAGGGAGGGACCATGACAGACCGCGGATCATCGATGCCCCCGGATACGAAGGGGGGAGTCCTCGGCTACCTCGAGACCAAGGTCGGAGATGAGGTACAGAACTTCTATGACCCCCGGTTCGAGGGTCGGCGCCTGTTCTCGGAGGTTCTCGGCACGTTCTTCTTGGTCCTCGTGGCGGCCGGCGGTGGGGTCGTCAACGCCCAGAGCGGCGGTCAGATCCCTCTCGCCGTTCGCGTGACGGCGCCCGGGCTGATGGTGATGGCGATGATCCTGTTCATGGGCGCCGTGTCGGGCGCCCATTTCAACCCAGTCGTTTCCGTCGGTTTCGCGATGCGAGGCGACTTCCCCTGGAAGCGAGTGCCCGGTTATGTGGTCGCTCAGCTGGTCGGCTCGATCCTCGCGGTGCTGTTCCTGCGTGCGACGCTCGGGAACATCGGAGGCCTCGGCACGACGGAGCCAGGTCCCGGCATCACCGCAACGACCGCGCTCATCTTCGAGGCGGTGCTGACGCTGGGTCTGTTGAGCACGATCCTCGGCACGGCGTCGGGCGCCCAGAACATCGGCGTGTTCGGCGCATTGGGTGTGGGCGCCTACATCGCGCTTGCGGGCCTCTGGTCGGCTCCCATCAGCGGGGCGTCGATGAACCCCACGAGGTCGCTGGGCCCGATGATCGTCAGCGGGAACTACCACGATTGGTACGTCTACATCGTGGGACCGTTCATCGGCGGCGTCGTCGCCGTCGGTGTGGCTTGGATCCTGCGTGGCCGTGGTGGCGGGATCAGGGGAAGGATGGCCGCCCAGGGCGACGTCAAGCTCGATGTCTCCGACCCATCGATGGCCCCGAAAGAAGCGCCGCCCGAGTGACCGTCCCGTCGCCAGCCGGACGAGCGTATAGTCGGGATCTGCGGCGCCATCGTGGCGCAGCGATCCGGCGGCCCCAGACACGCGGTCGCATCGCACTCGGCCCAAGCCCTCGGCCTCTCTCGCTCGGATCGGAGCGGCTCGTGCGTGCTGAGCCGGTGTTCGACCGGCTTCTCAGTGAGTCACAGGAGGGAGCGCTGCCATGAACGGACCAACCTTCACGTCACCCCGGAGCAAGACGAAGGAGACGAATACGCCTGTCGCCGACGCGGATATCGACCAACCGAAAGAGGGGGCTCAGACCACCAACGCGGTGGTCCACCTCACGCCCGAGGAACGGGCCGCTCGCGGCAAGGCGGCTCGCGCCGAAGCTCCCCGCTCAAGTCACGGCGGCTGGGACCCCCCTTCCGGCCGGGCCGACCCCGTCGGACTCCTGGAGGAGCAGGCGAAGAGTCGCGTGCAGGACCTCGTTCCTATCCGCTACGGACGGATGCTCGCTTCGCCGTTCGCGTTCTATCGAGGCGCGGCGTACCTGATGGCCTCAGACCTGGCCTCGACCCCGCGATCTGGCCTCATCGTTCAGGTGTGCGGTGACGCCCACGTCTCGAACTTCGGTCTGTTCGGCTCCCCCGAGCGGGAGCTCTTGTTCGACATCAATGATTTCGATGAGACGGCTCACGGACCGTGGGAATGGGACGTGAAACGTCTCGCCGCGAGCTTGGCCATCGCGGGTCGTAACAACGGGTTCGCGGACAAGGAGCGCGCTGAGGTCGTCCGCGACGCGGTGGGGGCGTATCGATCCGCGATGCGGCAGTTCGCGGGGATGCGGAACCTGGAGGTCTGGTACGCGCACGCCCGCGTCCAACAGGGCCTGCCGGGTCTGCAAGCGATGCTCGACAAGAAGAACCTCAAAGCGGCGGAGCGGGTGGTCACGAAGGCGAGGACGAAAGACAGCCTGGAGGCGTTCGCCAAATTGACGCACGTCGTCGACGGCGAGTTGCGGATCATCAGCGAGCCGCCGTTGATCGTCCCTGTCGAGGAGCTACTTCCTCCGGACGACGCGGCCAAGTTCTTGGAGACGATCCACGACTTGATCCGCTCCTACCGTCGAACCCTGCAGGGAGACCGAAAGCACTTGCTCGAGGACTTCCGATTCGTGCACCTCGCCCGCAAGGTGGTCGGCGTCGGAAGCGTCGGCACCCGTGCGTGGATCGTCCTGATGTTGGGTCGGGACGGACAGGATCCGCTCTTCCTGCAGGCGAAGGAGGCTCAGGCCTCGGTCCTTGAGCCGTTCGTCGGCAAGAGCCGGTACGCCAACCACGGGCAGCGGGTGGTCGAAGGGCAGCGACTCATGCAGGCGTCGAGCGACATCTTCCTCGGTTGGAATCGCCTGGCGGGGTTCGACGGCGTCGTGCGCGACTTCTACATCCGCCAGCTCCGGGACTGGAAGGGCTCGTGGGCGCCGGAAGCCATGGTTCCCCAGGTCATGAACGTCTATGGGCAGATGTGCGGATGGACCCTCGCGAGGGCGCATGCTCGCTCCGGAGACCGAGTCGCTATCTCCTCGTACGTGGGCAACTCGGACGCCTTCGACCGGGCGATCGCGTCTTTCTCGGAGGCGTATGCCGACCAGAACGAACGGGACTACGACGCGCTGAAGGCCGCCGTGAAAGCCGACAGGATCAAGGCAACGATCGAGGTCTGAGCGAACGACCTCGCGGCAACGGGGTCGAGGAGGGAGCAACGATGGCTGGAGTAGCTCCCCGAGGAGCCGATCTGCACGACCTTTCCGCCAGGTTGCGGGAGCGTGGGGGCAGGCTCCTGCCGATCCGATGCTGGCGGATCTCCAAGACATGACGGTCATGCGGGTCGTGTTCCGCAATGGGGTCTCCATGGACCTCACGAGCCTCCTCCTCGCCGACATCCCGAGCTCGGTCGAGTATCTCGATTCCTTGCCGAGTCCCCTGCCGAAGCATGGC
>Ga0307305_10000361_pt1 | contig 15909 bp, 16 predicted proteins | sample ER_DNA_186_FD_194512 | JGI IMG/M metagenome (GOLD analysis project Ga0307305, IMG submission 194512) | Bulk soil microbial communities from the East River watershed near Crested Butte, Colorado, United States - ER_DNA_186 | ecosystem: Environmental > Terrestrial > Soil > Floodplain | place... | reverse complement strand
CCGTGATCGCGGCGGTGAACGGCCCTGCGGTCGGCATCGGCGTCACCATGCAGCTCGCGATGGATATCCGCATTGCCTCGGAAAACGCGCGCTTCGGTTTTGTCTTTTCCCAGCGCGGCATCGTGCCGGAGGCGGCGTCGAGCTGGTTCTTGCCGCGCATCGTCGGCATCTCCCAGGCGCTCGAATGGTGCTACACCGGCCGCGTGTTTCCGGCGCAGGAAGCCCTGGCCGGCCGCCTCGTCAGCAGGGTGGTGCCGCCCGACGAGCTATTGCCGGCCGCGCGGGCACTGGCGCGAGAGATCGCCGCGAAGACCGCACCGGTGTCGGTCGCGCTGATCCGGCAGATGATGTGGCGCATGCTTGGCGCCGACGATCCGATGGAAGCGCACAAGGTCGACAGCCGCGGCATTTACACCCGCGGCCGTTCGGACGACGTCAAGGAGGGCGTGGTGTCGTTCCTGGAAAAGCGCCCGGCGAATTTCAGGAACCAGGTCTCGTCGGACATGCCGGACTATTTTCCGTGGTGGAACGAGCGGAAGTATGAGTGAGGCGGGACGCTTGCGTTTATGTTCGTCATGCCCGGCCTTGTGCCGGGCATCCACGTTTTTCTTTATGTGAGGGTCTAAAGACGTGGATGGCCGGGACAAGCCCGGCCATGACGAGTCAAACTTGTAACTCGTCATTGCGAGGAGCGACTTGTCCGCCGAAGCTCAACGAGCGAAGGCGGAAGCGACGAAGCAATCCAGCTTCCTATCCGGCGTGCAGTTATGGATTGCTTCGCGGAGCCTGTCATCGGGCGGCGCTTTGCGCCGACCCGTTGGCTCGCAATGACGAATGTCTACCGCGTCATCAGTGCCACGCGGCCGATGGCCTTGCGGTCGATCAGAAACCGCATCGCCTGCGCGTAATTTTCCAGCGGCAGCCGGTGCGAGACGTTGGGGCGGATTTTTCCGGCCTCCGCCCATTCCGTCAAAGCCTTCAACCGCACTTCGCCGAGCGCCGGATTTTTGCGTGCAGCTTCGCCGGCGCGGACGCCGAGCACGCTCGCGCCCTTGATCAGCACCAGATTGGTGCGCGCGAGCCCGATGCCGCCGGTGAAACCGATGACGAGGATGCGCGCGCCCCAGGCGATGCAGCGCAGGCTGTTTTCGAAAACCTCGCCGCCGACGGGATCGAACACCACATCCGCACCGCGCCCGTCGGTGATGCGCTTGACGGCGTCGCGGAACGGCTCGCGTCCGTAAAGCACCCGATGATCGGCGCCGCGTGCCTGCGCGACCGCAAGTTTCTGTTCCGATGACGCCGCCGCGATCACGGTGGCGCCGAGCATCTTGCCGATCTCGACTGCGGCTAGCCCAACGCCGCCGCCGGCGCCATGCACCAGCAACACTTCGCCCGGCCGAACCTGGCCGCGATCGATCAATCCGTGATACGCGGTGCCGTGGGCGGCGAGAAATGTCGCGCCCTCGGCGTAGTCGAAAGTCGATGGCAATGGTGTCAGTTGCGACGGCGCAAGCACGGCCTCATCGGTGTAAGCCCCGTGCCGCATCTTGACGATCACCTTGTCGCCGACCGCGACCCCGGCCGCGCCGTTGACCTCGGTCACCTCGCCCGCGGCTTCCACGCCGGGCGTGAACGGCAGCTCGGGCTTGAGCTGATACTCGCCGGCCGCCATCAGAATGTCGGGAAAGTTGATGCCGGCAGCATGAATGGCGACGCGCACCTCGCCTGGCGCGAGCGGCGCAGGCGCAAACGTCTCGAGACGCAAGCGCTCGGGCGGACCGAGTTCGCAGCAGACGACCGCCCTTGGCATCAAGCCGCGCTCGCTTTACGGCGTTGCAACGCCTCGCGGATCAGCGGCAGCCGGTCATTGCCGAAATACATATCGGTCTTGTCGACAAAAATGGTCGGCGAGCCGAAGCCTCCGCGCGCCATCACTTCATCGGTATTGGCCTTGAGCTGATCCTTGATCGCCTGATCGCCAATCCCTGCAAAGAATTTCTGCGGATCGATACCGCGGCTGTTGCAGATCCCGGTCAGCACTTCATCCTTTGAGATATCCTTGTCGGCGCCCCAATAGGCCTCGAACACCGCGCGCGCGAACGGCACCATGTCCTTGCCCAACCAGATGCAGCCGCGCATGGCCTTGACACTGTTGACGGGAAATACCGTCGGACGCATCTTGATCGCAAGCCCTGCGGAGCGCGCCCAGTCCGCCATGTCCTTCTTGGTGTAGTTGACCTTGGCCTCGACTGGTTTTTCCCGCGAGGCATAGACGCTCGGATTGATGGTGTTGAAGATGCCGCCGACCAGGATCGGCCGCCACGAAATCTCGACGCCGAATTCCTTCGCCAAGGGCTGGATGTTGTGGAAGGCGAGATAGGTCCAGGGGCTGGAGCAGTCGAAGAAGAATTCGATCATGGCGTTTCCTTTGTTCTGATTGCGGACCTCATCCTGAGGAGCGCGCTCGCGCGCGTCTCGAAGGATGAGCGGGACCGTCTGGGGCCTCATGGTTCGAGACGGCGCGAGCGCCTCCTCACCATGAGGGATTAGCTGTCAGTTCCTTCCGGCCATCTCCTTTGCCGCCTGTCCGAACATATTCTTTCGCGCCTCTTCGTCGAACGGCTCCTTTTCGAACTTGCCGATCGCAAGTCCCGCCTGCACCTGCGGCCGCGCGCGGACTTCGGCATACCAGCGCTTGACGTTGGGATAATCGTCGAGCGTAAACCCTTGCGCCTTGTGGGTCATGGTCCATGGAAAGCAGGCGATGTCGGCGATCGAATAGTCGCCCGCGACGTAAGCCCCAGTCTTGCCCAGTTGCCTGTCGAGCACGCTATAAAGCCGGGCCGCCTCGTCGCGGTAGCGCTCGATGGCATAGGGGATTTTCTCCGGCGCGTAGAGCGCAAAGTGGCCGTGCTGGCCGAGCATGGGACCGAGCCCGCTCATCTGCCACATCACCCATTGCACCACCCTCGACCGGCCGCGCATGTCCCTGGGCAAGAAGCGCCCGGTCTTGTCGGCGAGATAGATCAGGATCGCGCCGGTCTCGAATAGCGAAAACGGCTCGCCGCCGTCGGGCGGCGCATGGTCGACGATCGCCGGAATCCGGTTGTTCGGGCTGATCGCAAGAAACTCCGGCTTGAACTGATCGCCGGCCCGGATGTTGACGGGGATGACATTGTAGGGAATGCCGAGTTCCTCCAGCATGATCGAGATTTTCCAGCCGTTCGGCGTCGGCGCGTAATGAAGGTCGATCATGGGGTAGCCTTGTTCGGAATGGCGCGTTGTTCAAACGCCATCTTAGGGCATGATCGTCCCGAGTGAAATCGTCATGCCCGGCCTTGTGCCGGGCATCCACGTCTTAGCAGAATAACAGAAAAAAGGACGTGGATGGCCGGGACAAGCCCGGCCATGACGAACATATATACGCGAGACGGAAGTCATGGCAGATAGACGGTCCAATCAAAAAAACACGGGGATACGCCCACATGCTGTTTCCAACCACGATCGCCGGCTCGCTGCCGAAGCCGGAATGGCTGGCCGAACCCAACACGCTGTGGGCGCCCTGGAAATCGTCAGGCGATGACCTGGCGCGGGCCAAGCGCGACGCCACCATGCTGGCGCTGAAGCTGCAGGAGGACGGCGGGATCGACATCGTCACCGAAGGCGAACAGTCGCGGCAGCATTTCGTCCACGGCTTTCTCGAGAAGATCGAGGGCATCGACTTCGCCCACAAGGTCGAAATGGGAATCCGCAAAGACCGCTACAAGGCGATGGTGCCGCAGGTGGTGGCGCCGCTGCGGCTAAAGGGCCGCGTCCATGCCGGGGAGGCACGCATCGCCCGCACCCACACCACGCGCAAGCTGAAATTCACCCTGCCCGGCCCGATGACCATCGTCGACACCATCGCCGACCAGCATTACGGCGACCGCATCAAGATGGCGTTCGCCTTTGCCGAACTGCTTAACGAGGAAGCCAGCGCGTTGCAGGCCGACGGCGTCGATGTGATCCAGTTCGATGAGCCGGCGTTCAATGTCTACATGGACGAGGTCAACGACTGGGGCATCAGGGCGCTGGAGCGCGCCGCGGAGGGGCTGACCTGCGCCACCGCCGTGCACATCTGCTACGGCTACGGCATCAAGGCCAACACCGACTGGAAGCAGACGCTGGGAGCTGAGTGGCGGCAGTACGAAGAAATCTTTCCGGCGATCGCCAAGAGCCCGATCCAGCAGGTCGCGATCGAATGCCGCAACTCGCACGTGCCGCTGGAACTGTTGAGCCTGCTCACGGGCAAGGTCGTTCAGGCCGGCGTGATCGACGTCGCCAGCGACACGGTGGAGACCGCGGAGGAGGTCGCCGAGGTGATCGACGCTGTCTCGAAATTTGTGCCGAAGAGCAACATCGTCGCCACCACCAATTGCGGCATGGCGCCGATGCATCGCGATATCGCCGAAGCCAAACTGATGGCGCTCGGCGCAGGCGCCAGGCTGGCGAGGCAGAGGTTTGGGTAATCCGTCATTCCGGGGCGCGCAAAGCGCGAGCCCGGAATCCATAACCACCATCGTGAGTATGGATTCCGGGCCTGCGCCAAGTGGCGCATCCCGGAATGACGGCCTCTATGCAACGAACTCCATCGCACTCTTATGCAGCACCGGCCGGTATCCCGCACTCAACGCACGCAGCGTCGAGGGCGGCGTCAGCAGCATGGCATTCTCGATTGCGCTCGGCGCTTTGCGATAGCCGGCCGGCGACCATGCTAGCGCCCGGCCCTGCACCATCAGAAAACTCTCCATCCCCTCCTGCACCATCGCGCCATCCGGCAATTCTTCCAAGGACATGGTCCGCGCGTGCAAACGCTTCTTTCCCCCCGAGAGCCGCTCGCGGTGAAGCACGGCGTCGATGTCGCGCGCCAGCACACGCGTAACACCAATGCCCTCCTCCCACGCTGCGCGAAACCGGTTGGCGTCGTCGCGGCGGCAGAAGAAGCACGGGCGATGCCCTGCCGCGAGTGCGGTCGCCTCGTCGAGGAAGAACAGCTCGGTCCAGCTGCGGCCGCCCATCACCTCGCGCCGGCGGCCCTTGAATTCGCAGACGCAAGTAAGCCACGCCTGGCTCGCCCAGCGCCGCGTCAGGGTCTTCGTTCGGGGATCGTGGATGATGCCGCGATTGCCGGTGAACATCCCGCGATGCGGGGTGGCGATGATGTCGCCTGTTGGCGTGACCCGGTTTTGCAAGGGCATTCATTGCACCTGCTCCCTCTCCCCGCTTGCGGGGAGAGGGTTGGGGTGAGGGGCTGCCTCGGCATATCGTGCTCGCGGAGAGTCCCCCTCACCCGAATTGCTTCGCAATTCGACCTCTCCCCGCAAGCGGGGCGAGGTAAGCATAGATCACGCCGCGCCGTCGCGGATCGGCGGCTGGAACGAGAGCGCGGTATCCCAGGGAAAGAAGATCCAGGTGTCTTGCGACACCTCGGTGATGAAGGTGTCAACCAGCGGCCGTCCCATCGGCTTGGCGTAGACGGTTGCGAAATGCGCGTCCGGGATCATGTCGCGCACCAGCCGCCCGGTCTTGCCGGTGTCGACGAGATCATCGACGATCAATAGTCCCTTGCCGGTCCCGCCGCCGAGTTTCGCGGTGTCGGCTGAAATGCCTTTCAGCACCTTCAGGTCGTCCTGCTTGGTATGATCGTAGCTGGCAATGCATACGGTATCGATGATGCGAACGCCGAGTTCGCGCGCGACGATGGCCGCCGGCACCAGCCCGCCGCGGGTGATCGCGATCACGGCATGAAACGGCCCGACTTCATTGAGCCGCCAGGTCAGCGCCCGGCAATCCCGGTGAAACTGGTCCCATGAGACCGGAAAGGCCTTGCCCGCCCGCTCCGCCGCGCTGAGTTCGGGATGCTCCGCCATCCTCATTCTCCTACATTTTTCGAATCACGGCCGTGGCCGTCGCGGTCGCGACGATCTTGTCGTTCTGGAACAATTCGCTGCTCAGCTGGCAAACCTCCTTGCCACGCAATAGCACGCGTCCCACACCCTTCAACGGCCCTGCCTTGGCCGGCCGATGAAACTGGACGTTCAAATTTACGGTTGGGGCGAATTCGCCGGCGTCCAGGGTGGCTGTCAGCGCCGGTCCCATGGTGTCGTCGAGCATGGCCGCAAGAAATCCGCCCTGCACGTTTCCTGCCGGGTTGAGAAATTCCGGTTTCGCTTCGAATTTGACTTCGACGATGCCGCGCTCGCCATCGATCCGGACGAACTCGAGGCCCAGCGTCTTCGCGCAAGGAGGCGGCGGCAGCCGGCCATCGACGAATTTCCAGAAAAACGAATTCTTGTCCACGACGCTGCTCTCGCTTTGCCTTGAATGATCGATCCGCTATCGGACCACGTTCAATCCCGCCAGCATCTCCTTTACCGCATTCATCGCCGCATTGAGCTTGTCGGGATCGCGCGAGCGAACGACCAGATTGGTGTTCGGCTTCTTGTCTTCATCGAGGAACGGATAGCTTCCGATGATGGTGTCGGGATGGGCGTTGGCGATTTCGCGCAACGGACCGCCGATGTCGCCTTCCCTTGCATTGGCGCGGACCGAGTCCGACAGCATCCGCACCCCCGATTTCAGCTTCGGCGCGACAATGTCCATCATCGCCTGCATGATCGACGGCACCCCAGCCATCACGATGACATTGCCGATCTTGAAGCCGGGCGCCAGGATCGTCGCGCTCTGGATCAGTTCGGCGCCGTCGGGAATCCGCGCCATGCGCAGCCGCGCCTCATTCAATTCGCCCGGGCCCTGGAAGCGCTCGCGGAACCGCGCCACCACCTCCGGATGATGATCGATGCCGACGCCGAACGCCTTGGCCACCGCATCGCCGGTGATGTCGTCATGGGTCGGTCCGATGCCGCCGGTGGTGAAGACGTAAGTGTAGCGATCGCGCAGCGCATTCAGCGCCGCGATGATGTCGGCCTCGTCGTCGGCGACGACGCGGACCTCCTTGAGATCGATCCCGATATTGGTCAGGTATTCCGCGATGAAGCCGATGTTCTTGTCCTTGGTCCGCCCGGACAGGATCTCGTCGCCGATCACCAGAATTCCCGCGGTGACGATCTCGTTCATGACCTCTCCTCGCCTTGCATTCTCGTGACCCTGCCTAGGCAACACCTTGAAGTCACGGGGTTTTGCTGCCGAAATAAGCACCGCGCAGCCATTTTTTCAGGCAGCGCCACGACCGTCCAGACCAATTGCTCTCCGACAATGCATATCGCGCTGGCCCGGGCCTTGCTACCATCCCTTTGAGTCATGCACTGTCCCGCATGGCCTCGAAAAAGCGTCGGGATATATGGCAGTTGCCTTCGATGAAATGAACGGCCCTGACGGCGACCTCCGCCCGGCCTACCAGGAACTCTCCCGCTGGCTGAAGGAGACGCCGCCGGACGCCCTGGAATATCGCCGTCAGGAAGCGGAGTTGCTGTTTCGTCGGATCGGCATCACCTTTGCCGTCTATGGCGACGCCGAAGCGCAGGAACGGCTGATTCCCTTCGACGTGATCCCGCGGATCATGTCGGCGAAAGAGTGGGCGATCCTCGAAAAAGGCCTGAAGCAGCGGGTGCGCGCGCTCAACATGTTCCTGCGCGACATCTATCACGGCCGCGACGTGCTGCGCGCCAATGTCATTCCCGACGACCTGATCTTCCAGAACCCGGTGTTCCGGCCCGAGATGAACGGCCAGGCCGTGCCGCACGACGTCTACGTCCATATCGCCGGCATCGACATCGTCCGCGTCAATCCGGAAAACTTCTTCGTGCTGGAAGACAATGCGCGCACGCCCTCCGGCGTGTCCTACATGCTGGAAAACCGCGAAATCATGATGCGGCTGTTTCCGGACCTGTTTGCCCGCCACCGCGTCGCGCCGGTGGAAAGATATCCGGACGAACTGTTGTCGGCGCTACGGTCGGTGGCGCCGCTCAGCGCCGCGGCCGAGCCGACGGTGGCGCTGATGACCCCCGGCGTCTACAACTCCGCCTATTACGAGCATTCCTTTCTGGCCGACAAGCTCGGCATCGAGCTGGTCGAGGGCCGCGACCTCATCGTCAAGAACGATGAGGTGTTCATGCGCACCACCGAGGGCCTGAAGCGCGTCGATGTCATCTACCGCCGTGTCGATGACGACTTCCTCGATCCCCTCACCTTCCGCCCGGATTCGGCGCTCGGCGTACCCGGGCTGATGTCGGCCTATGCCGCCGGCAACATCACGCTCGCCAACGCGGTCGGGACCGGCATCGCCGACGACAAGGCGGTCTACTCCTACATGCCCGAGATCGTGAAATTCTATCTCGGCGAGGAACCGATCCTGAAGAACGTGCCGACCTGGCGCTGCCGCGAACCAAAGGATCTGGCTTACGTTCTCGATAATCTCGCCGAATTGGTGGTGAAGGAAGTGCACGGCTCCGGCGGCTACGGCATGCTGATAGGACCTGCCGCGAGCAAGGCCACGATCGAAGCGTTCCGCGACAAGCTCAAGCGCGAGCCCGAGGGTTTCATCGCGCAGCCGACGCTGGCGCTGTCGACCTGTCCGACCTGCACCGAATCCGGCCTGGCGCCGCGCCACGTCGACCTGCGGCCGTTCGTCCTCACCGGTAGCCGTCACGTCACCATCGTGCCGGGCGGCTTGACGCGGGTGGCGCTGAAGGAAGGCTCGCTGGTGGTGAATTCAAGCCAGGGCGGCGGCACCAAGGACACCTGGATACTGGATGAATAGATGTCTGGAATTGAGCAGGCTCGCGCCCTTCCTTGACCCGTCCACGCAGGGGAAGATGGAAAAAGACTGACGTCACGCATGCTGTCGCGCACCGCCGAAAACCTGTACTGGCTTGCCCGCTACGTCGAGCGCGCGGAGTATCTCGCGCGGACCATCGATGCGACGCTGCGTGTTACCGCGCTTCCCGCCACCTATATCGGCAAGACCAACGAGTGGGATTCGGCGCTATTGACCGCGGGCGTCAGCGCGAGTTTTTACGAAGTCTACGAGGAGGCCGACGAGCACAACGTCGTGGACTACCTGTCGTTCTCGCCCAACAATCCCTCCTCGATCCGCAACTGCATCGAGAATGCGCGGCTCAATTCGCGATCGGTGCGCACCGCGCTCACCAGCGAGATGTGGGACACCATCAACTCGGCCTGGATCGATCTACAGGAAGTCTGGTGCAAGGGCACCAAGACCCGCGAGGAACTGGCGAAGTTTTTGCGTTTCGTGCAGGAAACCTCGCTGCGGTTCGACGGTTCGGCCTATCGCACCATGCTGCGCAACGACGCCTACTGGTTTTCGCGGCTCGGGCTGCATCTCGAGCGCGCCGACAACACCGCCCGCATCCTCGACGTTAAGTATCACGTGCTGTTGCCCGAGGAGGAGCACGTCGGCGGACCGCTCGACTATTATCAATGGACCTCGATCCTGCGCTCGGTCTCGGCGCTGACCGCCTATCACTGGGTCTATCGGGAGACGCTGAAGCCATGGCTGATCGCCGACCTCCTGATCCTCAATGATTCGCTGCCGCGTTCGCTGGCGAGTTGTTACGGCAATCTGGTGCGCAATCTCGACCAGATCGGCGTCGCCTATGGCCGCCAGGGCGCCGCGCAGCGCCACGCCCGCGGCGTCCGCAATCGCCTGGAGCACAGCCACATGGACGATATCTTCCAGCACGGCGTGCACGAGTTCATCCAGGAATTCATTGCGGATAACGCCAGGCTCGGCGAAATCATCACCAAGCAATACCTGGTCTAGAGACTTGAGCATGAGCACAATCAGACACCGTCATGGCCGGGCTCGTCCCGGCCATCCACGTCTTGCTTTTGGGCAGTGGTCAAGAAAGGAAGACGTGGATGCCCGGGTCAAGCCCGGGCATGACGATCTTTTGTTCTAATTTTAACCGAACTCCAGCTGTATCCCGGACGTCATGCGCCTGCGAATTGCCCATTCCACCAACTACCGCTACGAACCGCCGGCCACCGGCGTCATTCAAATCCTGCGGATGACACCCGGCAGCCATGACGGGCAATACGTCGCGGAATGGCAGATCGACGTCTCCACCGATTCGCGGCTCGATGTGCATCAGGATGCGTTCGGCAATGTCACGCATGTGCTGACCGAGGGGCCGATCGCCGATCTCACCATCAACGTCGAAGGCCTGATCGAGACCCACGACACCGGCGGCGTGCTCAGGGGAACCGATGAACGCTTTCCGCCGGGCCTGTTCCTGCGCTCGACATCGTTGACCGAGGTCAATCCGGCGATGGCGACATTTTCGCGCGAATTGCGTTCGGAATCGGAAGACGACGTGCTCGGATTCCTGCATGCGCTGATGATGCAGATCAACGAGCACATGACGTTCGACGAAGACCCCACCAACAGCGGCACCTCGGCGGTCGAAGCCTTCGGCCTGAAGCGCGGGGTGTGCCAGGACTACGCGCACATCTTTATCGCCTGCGCTCGCTCCGGCGGCGTGCCGGCGCGCTTCGTTGCTGGCCATTTCCTGCGCTCCGACGGCATGGTCAATCAGCAGGCCGGCCACGCCTGGGCTGAGGCGTTCGTGCCGGATCTCGGCTGGGTCGGCTTCGATCCGGCAAACGGCATCTGCACGACCGACGCGCATGCCCGCGTCGCGATCGGGCTGGATTATCTCGGCGCCGCTCCAGTGCGCGGCACCCGCTACGGCGGCGGCACCGAAACCCTGTCGGTGACGGTCAAGGTCGATCACGCCGGACGGCAAGGCCAATGGCAGTCGCAGTCGTAACCGTAGGATTTATCCCTCTGTCATTCCGGGATGCGCCGTAAGGCGCAGGCCCGGAATCCATACTCCCGATCGTGGTTATGGATTCCGGGCTCGCGCGGAGCCTGTCATCGGGCCGCGCTTCGCGCGGACCCGTTGGCGCGCCCCGGAATGACGACAGAGATTTATTTATCCAGCCAGACTTCCTCGAACCGCAGGTTGTTGTATTGGCTGTTTTCGTGCGGGGTGAAATTTTTCACGTAGGGCTGCCAGCAGTTGCCGGCCACGCCGGACAAGATGATCGGACGAGCCGCGTCGTCGACAAGAAGACGCTCGATATTCCAGACGATTTTCTTGCGCTTCTCCCGGTCGGGTTCGCTCGATTGCGCTGATAGCAGCCGATCCACCTCTGCATTACTGCGTATAGTTGCGCTCCGATCTGCACGAATAGTTCTCGACGATATTGCCATCGGGATCATCGACGCTGACGCCGGTGACGTTCAGCCCGATCGTGTAATCCTTCTTTGCGAGCTTGGCGTACCATCGCGGCGTATCCAGAATATCCAGCTCGCCGACGATGTAGATCTTCTTGAGTTGATCGGTCAGAATCACCGCGGGTTCGCGATAGGCCGGAAGGTTTCTCGTTTGAATCTTGATCTGCAGCGGATTGGCATCGTTGTAGCCAAGCTTCTGCATGATCGCTTGCGCTTCCGCGATGTTCTTTTCTCGGTCGGGACCATACCCCGTCAGCGAGGTCACCATTTCCGGCGGCATGCCCCATTCGCCCACGGGCTTCGGCAGCATTGCCCCGCCCATCAGCCCCAAGCCTTCCATGAGAATCGTGTTGAACGCCTTGCGATCGATTGCGAGCGACATTGCCTTGCGAATGTCCGGGTTGTCGAACGGCGGATTTACGCGATTGACCATCAGGTTGATTTGCGTTCCCGTGGTTATCATCTCGCAGATCGCTTTCGGCGCGCGCGCCTTCATATCCTTCAGCAGGGGAACGCTGACATCCGATGGGAAGGTGATGTCGAAATCGCCGGTCGCGAAAGCCAGCATTCGCGTGGCGCGGCTGTCGATCATCCTGAAAGTGATCTCATCGAGATAGGGCCGGTCCTTTTTCCAGTAATCAGGATTGCGCAGGAGACGGATAGAGTCGCCACGCTTGAATTCGACGAATTTGAACGGCCCGGTGCCGACCGGCCTGGTGCGCATGGTCGCTTGCGGAACATGGCACGGATATACCGCTGAAAAAGCGCTTGCGAGCAGCACCGGCAGGCTGGGTTGCGGCTCGCTCAGCTCGAATGTGGCCTCATAATCGCCATTGACGGTGACGTCCTGCAGTTTCGAGTACCAAACCCGGCGCGGGTTGCGGTGAAAGTCCGCAACATCACCCTTGCCGATCAGCATCCGCCAGGTGCATTGCACGTCCCTGGCGGTGAATGGCTTGCCATCATGCCATTTTACGCCCTGCCTCAACTTGAAAGTCAGTTTGGTATTGGTTGAATCCCAGGACCAGCTTTCAGCCAAATCCGGGATCACGGTCTCTAGGCTCTCGTGGGGCTTGGAAGGATCGAAAACAACGAGGTTGTTGAACACGGCCGCAAACGGCGTCACCGAAGCGATCGTCGCTTCCTCGAGCAATGACGTGCTGGGCGGATTGTCGTTGTGATAGAGCCGCAGCGTGCCTCCCCTTTTCTGTGCGGTCGCGGGCGTTGCGGCCAGCAGGGCGATACAAAGCAGCGCGATGGACGTGGCTTCTAACCTGCCCGGCAACCGGTTGGCGCGCACTTTAGCCTCCCAAAACGTTTTTTGTTTTTCTATAGGGCCGCCGCCGGTCAAGCGCAACGTTGCGCAGTTTGCCGTCGGCCTCGATCGCCTCCGCGCCGCGCCAGATTCAGTCGTCCACCACCATCATTCCGGGATGCGCCTCTTGGCGCAGGCCCGGAATCCATACTGCCGATGGTGGTTATGGATTCCGGGCTCGCTCGTTTCACTCGCGCCCCGGAATGACGGCAAGCATCAATACTCGCAACTGCGGTAGTTCGAAGCCTCGCAGGCCTGCGCGATCTCGCGCGCCTGCGCAAGTTCCTCACCCGTCATGGTTTGCGACACGTCGCGCAATTCCGCCTTTGCGGTGGCGTCACCGCGCGCCGCGGCACGGCTGAACCACACGAAGGCGCGCACCGAATTGCGCGCGACCCCTTGGCCCCTGCGGTACATCACCCCGAGCACGTTTTGGGCCTTGGCATTGCCCTGTTCGGCGAGCGGTCGAAACAGCCGGACCGCCGGCACGTAGTCGCCGCGGTTATAGGCGGCCATGCCGTCTTCCCAGGGGCCCGCGACGGCGCCCGCGATGCCCAGAATTTGCGCGGCCAGGATCAAGCCGCCGAACATCAACCGCTTTTTCATGCGCCGCCCCGCCCGCTGGATTCGACGGATCGTTATCTAGCCGGTCGGTAGCGGCCGCGCCACTGCTGAATCGCCGCGAAGCTCGACAGGAATGCCCGAATGGGGTTGGAGGCTTCAGCGAAATTGGATAGTAATTCTCGCGGTCTGATGCGTTCGAGGATCTGGAATGACCTATTGCTGCGGAGTTTTGGTGCGGGACGGGCTGGTCATGATCGCGGACACAAGGACCAATGCCGGCCTCGACAACGTCTCGACCTTTCGCAAACTCCATGTCTTCACCAAGCCGGGCGAGCGCATCATGGCGGTCGCAAGCGCCGGCAATCTGGCGATCAGCCAGTCGGTGCTGTCGACGCTCACCGAAGGGCTTGAAGACCCGCACACCGACGACCTCGAAACCCTGCTGAATTCGCCGACCATGTTCCAGGCGGCGCAGCGTATCGGCCGGGCGATCCGCGCGGTTCACGCCACCGAGGGCATCGCGCTGCAGTCCGAGGACATCAATTTCGACGTGTCGTTTTTGTTCGGCGGCCAGATCAAGGGTTCGCGGATGCGGCTGTTCATGGTCTACCCCGCCGGCAATTTCATCGAATGCACCACCGACACACCGTACTTGCAGATCGGCGAGCACAAATACGGCAAGCCGGTGCTCGACCGCGCCATGCATTACGACGTCGAACTCTATGAAGCGCTGAAGACCAGCCTGATCTCGATGGATTCGACGATGCGCTCCAATCTCGGCGTCGGGCTGCCGATCGACGTGCTGGTGGTGCGCAACGACGTCTGCGACGCCGATCTCAATCACCGCATTGAAGCCGGCGAGCCGTATTTTCACGATCTGCGCTCGCGCTGGTCGGCAGCATTGCGCGCGGCGCATCAGAATATTCCAAGACCACCCTACAAGCGTGAGACAGAACCAAAAACATAAAGGCAGGAAAACAGATGACCCAGGCAGGAAACAAAATAGCACTCGTGACCGGCGCCGGCACCGGTGTCGGACGCGCGGCATCGCTGGCGCTGATGAACGCCGGATTTACCGTGGTGCTGGCAGGGCGGCGCGTGGACAAGCTGGAAGAAACCAAAAAGCTCGGCGAGAATCTTGGCAAGAGCCTTCCGGTTTCGGCCGATATGACCGATCCGGGATCGATTGCCGCGCTGTTCGCCAAGGTGATGGACGTCTACGGCCGGCTCGATGTTCTCTTCAACAACGCCGGCATGGGCGCGCCGCCGGTGCCGTTTGAGGATTTGAGCCTGGCGCAATGGCAGGCGGTGGTGTCCACCAATCTCACCGCGCCCTTCCTGTGCACCCAGCACGCGTTCCGGATCATGAAGGACCAGACCCCGCGCGGCGGCCGCATCATCAACAACGGCTCGATCTCGGCGCACGCGCCGCGGCCATTCTCCGCGGCCTACACCTCCACCAAGCATGCCATCACCGGCCTGACCAAGGCGACCAACCTCGACGGCCGCGCCTACGACATCGCGGTCGGACAGATCGATATCGGCAACGCCGCGACCCCGATGACCGAGCGCATGGTCGACGGCATCCTGCAGCCCGACGGCCGCAAGATTCCCGAGCCGCGCATGGACGCCAAGGCGGTGGGCGACGCGGTCGCCTATATGGCGAGCCTGCCGCTTGACGCCAATGTGCTGTTCATGACCGTGATGGCCAGCAAGATGCCGTTCGTCGGACGGGGGTAATGCCTCTCTCGTCGTCCCCGCGAACGCGGGGACCCATACGCCGTGTCGGTTATGATACGGAAAGTGGTAGTGATCTTTGGGCGTCCGGCCGCAATAATTTCTGCCTGGGGTTATGGGTCCCCGCGTTCGCGGGGACGACCACCTGGGAATGCGGGCGGCTGGGGGAATCATGCTTCAACTGCAATCGGCGTTCGGCGTGTTCGCGTTGCTGGCGCTCGCATGGACGTTTGGCGAGAACCGCCGCGCGGTTTCGCTGAGGCAGGCGGCCGTTGGGCTTTCCGTCACGATCCTGACTGCCGTCGCATTGATAAAACTTCCCTTCGTCGCGCACGCGTTTGGCGTTATCAACGAGGCCGTCGGCGCGATTTCCGCGGCTTCGCGCGCGGGCACGGCCTTCGTGTTCGGCTATCTCGGTGGCGGCGCGCTGCCGTTTGACCTCAAGGCGACCGGCGCGGATTTTGTTCTCGCTTTCCAGGCGCTGCCGATCGTGCTTGTGATGAGCGTGCTCACCACGCTGCTGTTCTACTGGGGCATCCTTCCGCCGGTGGTGCGCGGCATGGCGTGGCTATTGGAACGCACGCTCGGCGTCGGCGGCGCGGTAGGCCTGTCGACCGCGGCCAATATCTTTCTCGGCATGGTGGAAGCGCCGCTGTTCATCCGGCCCTATCTCGCGCAGCTGACGCGCAGCGAATTGTTCCTGGTGATGACCGGCGGCATGGCCGGCATCGCCGGCACCGTGCTGGTGCTCTACGCCACATTGCTGGCGCCGTTGATCCCCGATGCCGCTGCGCATTTTGTCATTGCCTCGGTGCTGGGCGCGCCGGCGGCGATTCTCGTCAGCCTGATCATGGTGCCGGAGACCGGCGACAAGCGGACCGGCGGTGCGCTTGCGGACCCCGAGATGCATGCCTCCTCGACCATGGATGCGATCGTCAAGGGCACCACGGCAGGTCTTGAATTGCTGCTCAACATTATCGCGATGCTGATCGTGCTGGTGGCGCTGGTGTATCTCGCCAATGCGATCCTC
>Ga0307305_10000360_pt1 | contig 15929 bp, 14 predicted proteins | sample ER_DNA_186_FD_194512 | JGI IMG/M metagenome (GOLD analysis project Ga0307305, IMG submission 194512) | Bulk soil microbial communities from the East River watershed near Crested Butte, Colorado, United States - ER_DNA_186 | ecosystem: Environmental > Terrestrial > Soil > Floodplain | place... | reverse complement strand
CAGCAATCTGCCTTCCGCACGGAGAGCCTCGAGCCGGTCCTCGTCCAGGCGGGAGCGAAGGTCTTGCTCGACCTGGTCGCCCACCGCCTGCGCGTACGTCTCCAGCCTCAGCGGAAGGTCGTCACACAAACGGTCTGCCTGACCGAGAAAATGCCCAGCCTGCTCGAGGTTGCCTCCCGCAATCGCAACGGCAGCACAGCCCACAAGGCAGTAAGCGATGTTTTCCCTCCAGCGCAATTGAGCGCAAGCCGAGAGGGCTTCTCGAAAGCGGCTAGGCGCGTTGCCGCTTCCGTCGCCCAACTCGGCGAACGCGAGGTCGCACAGGTTGTTGGCTCTGGCCCGCTGGAGACCATGCTTCTCCGAGATGGCCAGGGCGGATTGGAGTTCCTGACGGGCGCGGCCGTAGTCACCCTGATCCATCTCGAGCAACCCGAGGTTGTGCTGCGACGACTGCAAGCCCAACTCGTCGCCGAGCCGCTTGCGAATCGACTTGCTTTGTTCGAGGAGAACCCGCGCTTCGTCATAGCGTCCTTCTGCGGTCGCGAGGTTGCCAAGCAGTTGAATCGAGCTCCCGACACCGGCTTCGTCTCCGAGCGCGGCGGCCTGCCGTTTCTTCTCCTCTGCCAGCTCGCGAGCTGTCTCGAAATCGCCCTTCTTAAGGGCGATCATCGAGCCCCACTGCAGCGCCGGCTCGCGAATGTCGGCCGGTCCATCTGGATCGCTGCCGAGCGCCTCGCGAAGGCGCTCGAGTCCCTCGGCCAGATGACCCTCGTGTTCCCAGAAATCCGCCAAGGAGGACGCGAGCCGCAGCTCGAGCCTCGGATCGTCCAGACCCCGTGCGAACTCGAGGGCCGTGCGAAAGTTGTCGTGCTCTACCTCCAGGCACTCGAGCCACTCAGCTGCCTCACGGTCGACTTCTGATTTCGCGCTCCCCGCGAACTCGAGGAAGAAGTCGAGGTGGCGACGCCTGATCCGTTCAAGCTCGCCGCTCTCCTCGAGCCGCTCGAGCGCGAACTCACGGATGGTCTCCAGCATCCGAAACCGGTCCTCGCCCTGACGGACAAGGCTCATCTCGACCAGGGATGCGAGCGTGTCGAGATCTGCATCGCAGACCCGTTCGGCAGCACGGAGCGTGAAGCCGCCCGCGAAAACGGCGAGTCGGGAGAAAAGCCGCTGCTCGCTCTCGTCGAGCAGCTCGTAGCTCCACGCGATCGTGTTCCGAAGGGTGCGCTGCCGATCGGGAACATCGCGAGGTCCTCCGGTCAACACGGGAAGCCGCCGGTCGAGCCGCTCGAGGAGGGCGTCGGGAGAGAGCACCTTTGCGCGAGCCGCAGCCAGCTCGATCGCGAGCGGCAGACCGTCCAGCCGGCGGCAGATCAGGGCCACGGTCGGGCCATCCCCGTTCAGGCGGAAATCCGGTTTGATCGCCTGCGCACGCTCGCTGAAGAGGGCGACGGCGTCGCGGTCGGCAAGCTCCGGGACCGGGTACTCCCGCTCGATCGAAACCCGCAGAGGCGCGCGGCTGGAGAGGATCGCCTTCACAGACGGGGCTTTGAGAATGAGATCGCTGACCTGCGACGACGCATCCAGCACGTGCTCGAGGTTGTCGAGCACGAGCAGCAGCTCGCGGTCCCGCACGAAGGCCCCGAGAGCCTCCGCTGATGAGAGACCGCCGGTCTCCTTCACGCCGAGGGCCTGAGCGATGGACAGGAGCACGAGCGACGGATCCGCGATCCCCGCCAGGCCCACGAAGAAAGCGCCGTCGCCGAAGTCGTCGAGCAGATCGGCGGCGGCCTGGAGAGCCAGCCGACTCTTGCCGGCACCGCCCGGACCGGTGAGGGTGAGGAGACGGACATCGGGACTTCGAAGGAGCTCGACGACCTCCGCCAGCTCGCGTTGGCGACCGATCAACGGCGTCGGCTGGGGCGGGAGGTTGGTCGGCCGGTTCTCGAGCGTTGCCAGCGGGGGGAAGTCACGCTCGAGTCCGTCGCCGACGAGCTGGAAGATCCGTTGCGGCCTGCTCAGATCCTTGAGGCCGTGCTCGCCGAGGTCACGCAGGACAAATTCCTCGGCGAGGTCGTTACTGACCAGCTCTCGCGTGGTCTGCGAGACGAGCACCTGGCCGCCATGCCCTGCGGCTGCGATCCGGGCACCGCGATGGATGTCCATTCCGACGTAGCCTTCGTCCGTCCGTAGCGGCTCGCCTGTGTGGATGCCCATCCGCACTCGGATCGGCCCCGAGCGCAGGGCCCGCTGCGCTTCGGCCGCGGCGGAGATCGCGTCTCTCGCTCGAGCGTACGCGATGAAGAACGCATCGCCCTGGGTATCGACCTCGACCCCGCCGTGGGCACTTGAGACATCCCGCAGCACGCGCCTGTGCTCGGCGAGCTCGTCGGCGTAGGCGTCGCCGAGCTCGTGCAGCAGCCGCGTCGAGCCCTCGATGTCGGTGAAGAGGAAGGTGACGGTGCCAGTCGGCAGCTCGCTCATCTGCTCGAAGGATGGCGCTGTTCAAAGGCCGTGCCAAGTCCGCTCTCTGCCAGCGACCACTGTGCGGGTAGTGCCGTCCGACCCGTTGGCTAGTCTGCCAACGTGGATGTTGTCAGAGAAGAGAACCGTGATCTTGGCGAGCTCTCCTTCGCCGAGCTCGAAGAGGAGCTGGCCTGCCTGGCCGCGCACATCTACGCCGGCACCTGCCGCTGGCTCGAACTGGTCGCTGAAGTCGACCGCAGGGACAAGCTGGTCGGGTGCACCTGCGCGCAGTGGCTCGCCTGGCGCTGCGGACTGACCCCGCGGACAGCGCGCGAGCATGTCCGGATCGCCCGCAGCCTGGGCGGGCTGCCCGCGATCAGGGCGGCGTTCGCGCGCGGGCAGCTCTCCTTCGCCAAGGTGCGGGCGCTGACCCGGGTCGCCGAGCCTGCGAACGAGGAGAACCTGCTCGAGCTGGCGCTCGAGCTGACGGCCGCGCAGCTCGAGCGGGCGCTGCGGGCCTACCGGCGGGTAACCACTGAAGAGGCGGCCGCCGTTCAAGAGACCGCCTACCTCGACTGGTACTGGGACGACGACGGCTCGCTGGTCGTTCGCGGCCGGCTAGCCCCTGAGGACGGCGCCGTCCTCCTGCAGGCGCTCGAGGCCGGGCATGCGGCACTGCGCCCGCGCGGTTCCGCGGAACCGTGGCCGACGGGCGCCGAGGCACTCGCGGCGGTCGCCGAGCTTGCCCTCTCGGGACGGGATCAATCAGGCGGCGACCGCCATCAGGTCGTCGTGCACGTCGACGAGGCGGCGCTTGCAGGCGCTGAGGGCGGCTGCGAGCTCGCCGAGGGGCCGGCGCTCGCGCCGGAAACCGCCCGGCGGCTTGCCTGCGATGCCACCGTGATCGAGCTGAAGGAGCGTGACGGCGAGCCGCTCTCGGTCGGGCGGAAGACACGCTCGATTCCGCCCGCCCTGCGTCGAGCGCTCAGGCGCCGCGACCGCGGCTGTCGCTTCCCAGGCTGCGAGAACCATCGCTTCGTCGATGCCCACCACATCGAGCACTGGGCGCAGGGCGGCGAGACGAGCGTGGACAACCTCGTCCTGCTCTGCCGCAGGCACCACAAGCTCCTGCACGAAGGCGGCTACTTGGTCGAGCGGCTGCCAGCCGGCAAGCTGCGCTTCCGCTACCCGTGGGGAGAGCCTCTACCGGATGCGCCCCGGCCGCCTCCGGGCAGCCTCGACAGCCTGTTCGAGCACAACGGGAGGCCGCCGGTCGGCGCCGACAGCTACCGAACCGGCGCCGGCGATCGTATGGATCTCGACCTGACCGTAAAGGCGCTGCTCGCGGCCTAGGAGGGTTTGGCGAAATACAGTCTGTGCCGCCGGGCCGCGCTGCTCGCCCCCTGGCAGCGTCCTCGGTCGCGCCCATATCTACCGATATGGACGCTCCCTGCGTCCTCCCCAGGGAACGACCATCGCACCCCGGCGACGAGCGGTATCCCGCCAAACCCTCCTAGTGCGCGCGCCCGCGGCGGCGGCGTAGCCACCGCGAGGTCTCACCTAGGGCGATCACGCCGATGAAGATCAGGCCGACGATCAGCATCGCCGTGATCACCTTCTTGCCTTCCTCGGCCGCGGTCGCGGCAAGGGGTGCGAGCGCGAGCAGCGTCATGCGAGCGCGACCCTAACGAAGTCTCCGGTCGTGCGCTGCAAGCGCCTGCTCGAGTGCGGGCCCGGCATGGGCCTCTGCAAGCTCGGTGAGCGGCCGAGCATCGCCTCGGTCGCGCAGAGCAGCGCGCGCATCGTCGACCTCACCCGCACCGAGCAGCGCTGCGCTCGCGGCCCAGGCGGCGCCGTCGCCCGGCGCCGAGTCAGCGCGAAGCTGCGAGCAGAGGGAGATCAGCTCGGCCAGGTCCGCGACCGCCTCGACGCTCCCGACGTCTGCAATCCGAACAAGCCCATGCGCGTAGAGGTAGTCGCCGAGCAGGAGCGCCGTGTCTTCGTCGACAGGATCGAAGAGGCGTGGGTGCCCGTAATGGACGAGGTAGCCCTCGTAGATCGTCTCGAGCCCGAGCGCGTAGCGCTCCTCGCCGAGCGACGAGAAGACGGGCTCGCGTTCGGGCTCCGACCGCAAAGCGTCGTGCCAGAGCGAGCTCTCTCGCTCTGCCTCGATCGTGATCGTCTCCCAGAGATCAACCGTCGAAGTCTGCAACCGCCTCCACCGTCCTCTCGATCTCCTCTTCGTCGTGTGCAGTGGAGATAAACAGAGCTTCGAACTGCGAGGGTGGGAAGTAGATCCCGCGCTCGAGCAGGTGGCGGAACAGAGCCGCGTAACGGTCGGTGTTCGCGGCCTGGGCGTCGGAGAGATTCCGCACCGGCGCCTTGCGCATGAACAGCGTCGCCATCGCGCCGACCCGCTGCACGGTTCCGTAGGGCGCCAGACCCGCCTCGAGCCGGGCACCGCTCCGCTCGAGCTGCTCGTAGGGATCTCCATCACGAAGCCGTCGCAGCACCGAGAGCGCCGCTGCGGTCGCGAGCGGGTTTCCGCTCAGCGTCCCCGCCTGGTAGACGTGGCCGCTCGGGGCCAGCTGCTCCATCACGTCGCCTCGGCCCCCGAACGCGGCCAGCGGCAGGCCGCCGCCGGCGATCTTGCCGAGCAGCGTCAGGTCGGGGATGACACCGAAGCGCTCCTGCGCACCGCCGCGGGCGACTCTGAAACCGGTGATCACCTCGTCGAAGACGAGTAGCGCTTCGCTCGCGTCGCAGAGGTCTCGCAGCGCTTCGAGAAAGCCTGGTGCCGGTGGGACGACACCCATGTTCCCGGCCACCGGCTCGACGACGATCGCTGCGAGGCCCTCGCCCCAGCGCTCGACAGCGGCGGCGGTCGCGTCGACGTCGTTGTACGGCACGACGATCGTGTCCTGCGCCGCCCCGCTCGTCACGCCCGGCGTTGCCGGGATCCCCAACGTCGCAAGGCCGGACCCGGAGTCGGCGAGCAGCGCATCCGCGTGGCCGTGGTAGCCCCCGGCGAACTTGAGGATGCGGTCGCGCCGTGTCGCGGCGCGAGCGAGCCGGACCGCGCTCATCGCCGCCTCGGTGCCGGAGGAGACGAGGCGCACCAGCTCCAGCGACGGAACCGCGTCGACCAGCTCCTCCGCGAGCTCGACCTCGCGCTCGGTCGACGCGCCGAAGGTCGTGCCCTCGCGCGCGGCCGCGACCACCGCATCGACCGTCTCCGGATCGGCGTGGCCGAAGATCAGCGGTCCCCACGACATCACCCAGTCGACGTAGCGGCGACCGGCCTCGTCCTCGATCCAGGCGCCCTCGCCGCGGCGGACGAAGAGCGGTTCGTCGAGCCCGACGGCGCGCATCGCGCGGACCGGGGAGTTGACTCCGCCGGGGATCACCTCGCGAGCCCGCCGCGCCAGGCTCGCTGTCACAGCCACTCGGCGAGCTCTTTCGTCCAGTACGAGACGATGAAGTCTGCGCCCGCACGCTTGATCGCGGTCAGCGACTCCAACGCGGCCTGGCGCTCGTCCAGCCAGCCCGACTGGGCCGCAGCCTTCAGCATCGCGTACTCGCCGGAGACGTTGTACGCGCCGACCGGGAGCTCGAAGCGCTCGCGCACGGCGCGCAGGACGTCGAGATACGGCAGCGCCGGCTTGACGATCAGCGCGTCGGCGCCTTCCTGGACATCGAGCTCGCACTCGCGCAACGCCTCGCGAACGTTCGCGGGATCGAGCTGGTAGCCGCGCCGGTCTCCGAATGCCGGCGTCGACTCGGCTGCCTCGCGGAACGGCCCGTAGAAGGCCGAGGCGTACTTGGCGGCGTAGGAGACGATCGGGATCTGCTCGAAGCCGGAGTCGTCGAGCGCGGCCCGTATCGCGCCGACGCGGCCATCCATCATGTCGCTGGGGCAGACGGTGTCGGCGCCCGCCTCGGCGTGGCTGACCGCCGTGCGCGCGAGCAGCTCGACCGAAGCGTCGTTGTCGATCTCGTCGCCGTGGACAACGCCGCAGTGGCCGTGCGACGTGTATTCGCAGAGGCAGACGTCGGTCGCGAGCACGAGCTCGGGGAAGCGGGCGCGCAGTTCCAGAAGCGCGCGCTGGACGATCCCGTCCTCGTCGTAGGCGCCCGAGCCCTCCTCGTCCTTCTCCTCGGGAATCCCGAAGAGCAGCACCGCCGAGACGCCGAGCGCGACCAGCGTCTCCGCCTCGTCGACCAGCGCGTCGACCGAGCGCTGCCCGATACCGGGCAGGCCCTCGAGCGGGTGGACGACGCCCTCGCCGGGGCAGACGAAGAGCGGCATCACGAAGTCGCCGAGATCCAGCCTCGTCTCGCGCACGAGGGAGCGCAGGCGCGAGGTCCGGCGCAAACGCCTCAGCCGAGTCGCGGGAAACGTACTCATGCCAACAATCTACGCGCCACGAGGCCGAAGAGGACGCCCAGACCGCAGAGGCAGAGCGCCTCGCGCAGCAGGCTCCGCCAGCGGCTCGCGCCGCAGAGCGCGGCGCCGAAGAAGCGCACCGAAGGTCACTGCTGGGCGGCCCGGGGGGGCTTGATCTCTGTCGGGGGTTCGGGCGGTTCGACGTCCACCGGAACCGGCAGCGGCTCGCCGGCGGCCTCGGCCCAGCGCTCGAGCTCGATCCGTCCGGAGAAGAACTCCCAGATCGCGCGGAACGCCGCCAGCAGGGGCAGAGCGACAAGCACCCCCGGCAGCCCGTAGATCTCGCCGCCGGCAAGCAGGCCGAAGATGACGAGCAGCGGGTGCAGCCGCAGGGCCGATCCCATCACATTCGGAACGACGATGTGGCCCTCGATCTGATGGATGACGAGGAAGAGGAGGGCGACCCAGAGAGCCGAGATCGGATGGACGACCAGCTCGTAGACGAACGGAGGTATGGCGCCGAGCCACGGCCCGAGATAAGGGATCAGCTCCGTGAACGCAACCCAGGCGCCGAAGACGACCGCGTACTTCTCCATTCCGGGCGCGAGGCCGAGTAAACCAAGCAGATAGAGACCGATGCCGGCGCTCGCCCCGATGATCAGCGACAGCAGCAGTTGGCCCTTGACGTAGCCAACGAGCGCCCGTTCGACTCGCACCAGCAAAGGCAGGGACCCCGTCGGCGGCGGAAAGCGGCGGTTGACCGCGGCCGACAGCCGCTCCATGTCGAGCAGCATGTAGATCGAGACGACAAGCACGAGCACAAGGCTGAACAGCAGCTTCACCGTCCCAATCGCAGCTCCCTCGACGAAGTTGATCGTCCTCGTCGTGTACTTCTGGACGTCCTTCGTGCGGATGTTGTTCACGAAGTCGTTGAGCTGCTTGCGGACCTTGATCCCGCCCAGCCTGTGCTGGTTCAGCCACACCTGAAGGCGGTCGACATCCCGTTCTGCGTGAGTCTGCGGGGGTTGTCCGTGCTCGGTCGTAAAGTAGGAATCGACCCGATGTGAGGACGACCTCGTCTGATCGACGATCACCGACCCGAGCGCGATGCTCGCTGCGGCGACAAGACCCGCGAACAGCAGATAGACGATTGCAACTCCCAGTCCGCGGGGTATCCAGAACCTCGTGACTCCTCGGACGAGCGGATTGAGCAGCAGCGCGATCAGTCCGGCGACGAGGAAGAGGAAGACGACGTGACGGACGGCCCCCGCCACGGCCCAGATCAGCAGCAGGAGCAGCGGCAGCGTGACGAGCTGGATCCAGCGCGGAATCTGGAGCTTCGGGGGCGACTGGGCCGCCATCGCGATGATGATACGGCGCGCGTCGTCCGGCTCCGCCCACCGGATTGGGACTGGTCTATCGCCGAGGATGGCAACCTCGCGATTGACAGTTACGAACTATGGGAGGAACCACAGGAAGTACCAAGGCTTCGGTTGTCACAAAGTCCGGCCGACCGAGTCTCCTTGCGGGTGGAGGAGCAACCCGTTAGCGTCCCGCCGATGCCCAGGGATAGAGGGCGCACGATCGCTGCGCGGCATCGCCGTGCTCACCATCAAGCTGTTCGCCGCCGCAGGCGTGTGGCCGGCCTCGTCGTGCTCGCGATTGTCGCGCTGATTACGCTGCTCCTGACGGCTTTCGGGACCGGGAAACCGGCGGAGACACAGCACAGCAACGGGCCCGCGCCGGCGAACCGCTTGCTCCCGTCAGGGCCGCCGAGCCCTCAGGTGATCGCGCTCGAGGGGGCGCTTCGGATCCAGCTTCCGATCGCGCAGTCCCGGGTGACGGCGATTGGCTACCACGCGAGCGGCGACGGCGCGGTCGCGCTTCAACCGCTCGGCTCGCAGGCCAACCCCGGCACGCTCACCCGGTTCGCACGGAGCGTGTTCGGCGGGGGTAGTCGAGGCATTCGCTGGTACCAGCTCAGCGGCGGGGAAGGCCCCGGAACCGCGGCACTCGACGTCGGTGCGGAGCCTGGCACCGACATCTATTCGCCGGTCGACGGCAGCGTCGTCGGGCTGACCCCATACATCCTCAACGGCCAGCGGTTCGGCTCCGAGATCGACATCCAGCCGACCGGAGCGCCGTCGTTCATCGTGGCGATCACGCACGTGAGGCCGGACCCGTCGCTGACGGTGGGATCGAGCATCGCGGCAGGCACGTCGAAGCTCGGCACCCTGCTGGACTTCTCGCACGTCGAGGAGCAGGCGCTCTCCCGCTACACGCAGGACGCCGGCAACCATGTCGAGATCGAAGTTCGCCCAGCAGCGGCTCTGTCGACGCCCTGAGGATTCTTTTCATTGCGGACGTGTTCGGCGTCCCGGGGCGCCGGGCGGTCGAGGAACGCTTGCCGACCTTGCGCGAGGAGCTCGCAGCCGACTTCTGCGTCGTCAACGGTGAGAACGCTGCGGACGGCGCAGGGATCACCCCGCGGATCGCCGACCGCATCCTCGCCGCCGGTGCCGATGTGATCACGCTCGGCAACCACGTCTGGCGACGGCCGGAAATCGGGCCGTACCTGGCCGACTCCGAGCGGGTGATCAGGCCGGCCAACGTCAGCGCGGGGTCACCAGGGCGGGGGCTGACCGTCGCTCCGGCCGCCGACGGAACTCCTGTGGCGGTGATCAATCTGCTCGGCCGGCTCTTCATCGACTCGGCGGTCGGCCCGTTCGAGGTCGTCGATGAGTTGGTCGACGAGGCTCGCAAGCGCGCGCAGGTGATCCTGATCGACTTTCACGCCGAGGCCACGAGCGAAAAGGTGGCGCTCCCCCGCTGGCTCGACGGGCGCGTCACGGCGGTGATCGGCACCCACACGCACGTGCAGACGAACGACGCTCGAGTCCTACCCGGCGGCACGGCCGCGATCAGCGACGCCGGCATGACCGGCCCGCACGACTCCGTGATCGGTGTCCAAGCAGACCTCGCGATCGCGCGAATGCGCACCGGCATGCCCGTCCGCTTCAAGCCCGCCCAGGGCGGCGTCCGGATCGAAGGTGTCCTCGTCGAGTGCGGGGCGGACGGTGCGGCTACATCGTGCGAGCCCGTTCGCGTCGAGGCATAGCCAGGACGAGGACGAGCCCGACGAGGACGAGGTCGCGCGCGAAAACAAGCCAGGAGGCGATCGCGTCCTGGTCCAGTGCCAGACGCCAGTAACGGTTCGGAAACCAGAGCTGCGTCAGCACGAGTGCCACGGCGAGCACGGCCGAGGCGGCGATCCCGCGTCGCCCGCGGACGAGCGGGACGAGCGGCAGCAGCCAGATCAGAAACTGCGGCGAGAGCACCTTGCCGAAGGCGATGAACGCCGCCACGCTCGCCGCCGAGTAACGGACGAGCCGCTCCGGCGTCGCCGGCCCGCGGGCGAAGGCCACCCATAACGCGATCACGACGAGCGCCTGGACGACACTCTGGATCGCGGCGAGCGTGTCCGCCAGCGAGCCGCCCTGGTTCTGGGAACCGTGGCTCAGGTTGAGTTGGACAGTCCAGAGCCCGAGCTGGTGCGCAACGAGCAGGAAGCTCGAGCCCAGGCTCTCGATCTGGAGGGGCCGGTCGGCCTGCCGGTGCAGGCTGTCCCAGACGCCGCCGGGCGAGAGCAACACGAAGGGGAGAAAGATGATCGCGACGACGGCCGCGAAGATGGCTGCGCAGACGAGCGCCTCACGACGGCCGTAACGTCGCCACACGTAGACGAGGGCGGGCGGCACGACGACGACCGGGAAAATCTTCGCCGCGGCGGCGAGCCCGAGCACGCCGAGGCCGGTGCGTTTGCGCTCGGCGAGGACGGCCGCCAGACCCAGCACGAGCAACGCCGTCGGCCAGAGGTCGAAGCGCGTCAAGATCACTGTGCCGAGCGCGAGCGGCGCCAGCGCTATGAAAGCGAGGGCGGCAATAGTCCGTTCCGGCCCGGCGCGAAGGGCCGCAAGAGCAATCGCGGCGCCCGCGATTGCGAGCAGGCCGCAAAGCACCATCAACCGCTCGAAATTCCTCCGGTAAATCCCCGCGTCGTGCCGGTCTCCGATCGCGGGCAGCAGGAAGACGGGCAGCGCCGCCGGCGGATACTCGACGCTGAAATCGAGGTATGGCACGCGCACCTCGAGCATGGCCTCGCCGTAGCGTTGGTAGACCGGCGTATCGACAATCTGGCCGCGCCGATAGAAGCCGTGATGGAGCAGCGCCCACGCGGCGCCGAAGACCGCCAGGGCGACGAGCCCGGCCGCGAGTGCGACCCGGCGCTCAGCCGGCAGCGACCAGCGCTCTTCCGTCGTGCTCACGCGGTACCGGGGCCTCGGCAGGAACCGTCTCGCGCTCGGCAGTCAAGGCGACGAACGCGACGAACGGGAAGAACCAGGGCAGATAGAGGTAGAACCAGTGGGTCAGCACGAGCTCGAACCCGAGCAGCAGGGCTGCCGTCAGGGCCGCCAGCTGCCGCGCCGTCTTCCGTCTTGGCAAGAAGTAGACGGCGATTGCGCCGATCACCAGCAACACCTGCAGGGCTCGCTGGACGAGATGCAGGTCCGGGTAGCCCGCGCCGTACTGCTTCCAGTCCCAGATCGAGAACGGCGAGTGCCGCCCGATCTGGAACTTGATCGTCCGGTCGTAGAAGACGTGCACGGCGTGGAGCGGGCTCGGCTCGAGGAGCAGTACCGAGAAGGCGGCCGCGGTTGCGAGCAGGAAACCGCCCAGAAAGACGAGCTTCTCGCGAGGGCGCGCGAGAGCGTCCGGATAGGAGGCCCAGAGGGGCGCGACGAGGAGCGGCGCGAACTTGGTCCAGCCAGCGAGCGCTGAGAACACGCCGCGGGCGAACGAGGAGGTCACGAGCCAGAAGCCCCAGATGAGAAAGAGCGGCGGCAGCGCATCGTTCGTGTTCGAGCTCGAGACGTACTGAGTGAAAGGCCATGCAGCCCAGGCGAAGGCGAGGGTGACCGCGAGCCTCAAGCCGCCGAACCGTAGGCCGACCAGGGCGAGCCCGATCAGCGCAAGCACGTCGAAGGCGATCGACGCGGCATGGGCGGCGGGCAGGCTGTCCCACCTGCCGCTCCAGCCGAAGAGCAAGTACGCGGGGAGATATGCCTCGTAGGCGACCGGCCCGTACGTGTCTCCCTGCGGGTTGGCCGACTCGCAGCGCCCATTGGTCTGGATCCGGTCGCGGATCTCCCCGTCCTGGTCAGCCGGACCGCAGGCCTTGAGGCTGTCCTCGACGGGGAAGTTGCCGTAGGGAGCCTCACCTGCCGAGATCCGCTCGGCGCCCACGACGCCCGAGTAACCGACGTCGATGACGTTCGAGTTCTCGACGTTGAGTCCGATCCTGAAGCCGATGAGAAAGACCGTCGCGGCGGCCAGCAGCCAGACCGGCCAGACCGGGCGCGCGGCCGGAACGGCGCGTCCGCGCCAGCCGCTCCAGATCATTCGCCCCAGCAGATAGACCAGCGGCGGATAGACCAGCGGCATCGCCGTGAAGACATGGCCCTTGTTGAAGTACCAGAGCGAAAAGCTGAACGAGAGAAGCGCCAACAGGTCGAGATTCCGCATCGAGAGCGGTCTGCGGAAATCGGCAAGCCCGATCAGGAAGGCGGCACAGAAGCCGAGCCAGATCGGCAGGCTGTTGATCTCCTTCCCCCCAAAGGCCCCCGGATAGCCCCGCGCCATCTTCCAGGCGACCTGGGGGCCGGTCCAGGCCTCCGTGACGACGCCGGTCGAGTCCTGAACGCGTCCCGTCGCGACCTCGCCGACCTTGTCGATCGAGGTCCAGGCCTTGATCGTCCAGTTCGCGAACTGCGCGCTGTAGGTCGCCTCGGTGGTGCGGGTCTTGGGCGGGTAGTGGCGCAGCCACTTCGCGACCTTCGGGTTCGCGAGGAAGATCGCGGTCGCCCGCTTCTGGCTCAGGTTTGTCTTCGGCGCAGCCCCGGCGGCGGGAACGAGCAGCAGCGCGCAAAGAGCGGCGACTCCCAGCCGGCGCATGGAATCAGGGTAGTGGACGCACTACCTGGCGAACGACCAGAGCTTGTTGCCGATGAAGTTGAGCGGGGTCACGAGCACGATCGCGATCGCCTGGGCGGCAACCTTGTCCATGCCGAGCGCGATCAGCGCGCTGAGGATCCCGAGGTTCGCGCCGTAAGCGACGACCGCCACGGTGAAGAAGCGGAGGCCCTGAAACCCGACGTGCCCGCGCTGGTCGCGGAACGTCCAGAGACGGTTCCAGAGGTAGTTGTTGGTGACGGCAACGAGGAAGGAGACGGTGGCGGCATAGATGTAGTGCCAGCCGGCCCCGCGCAGGAGAGCCGTGTAGACGGCCAGGTTGACGGCGTAGCCCGTAGCGCCGACCGTGGCGAACTTCGCGAGCTGCATCCAGTTCGCGGGTCGGCGGAGCGCGCGAACCGCTCGGGCGCGCGCGGCGAGCTCGGCGGAAGGCCGCTCGTCCATCGGCGGGCGAGGCTATCAGCGCAGAACGGGATTACTCGCCGAAACCTTCCGCGCCCACGAGTGGGACGAAGCGGCACGGTACGGAATGGATGACCGCAGGGCCTTCCGGGCTCCTGACCGCCACCTCGAGCCGCTGGCCGCGAGCGCTGCCGACCGGAACGACGAGGCGGCCTCGCGGCTTCAGCTGCTCATAGAGCGTCTGCGGGAAACCGGGCGCCGCGGCGGCGACTGCGATTCCGTCGAAGGGCGCGAACTCGGGCAGGCCCAGCGTTCCGTCGCCGACATGGACCTGGACGCGACCGTACCCCGCCTCCGCCAACCGTTCTCGGGCCGCCTCGGCGAGCTCCGGGATCCGCTCGATCGTGTGCACCTCGGCGGCGAGCTCTGCGAGCACGGCCGCCTGGTAGCCAGAGCCGGTACCGACGTCGAGCACGCGTTCGTTGCCGGTCAGTTGAAGCGCCTCGCAGATGCGCGCGACCATGTACGGCTGGGAGATCGTCTGGCCGCCGCTGATCGGCAGGGCGGCGTCCTCGTAGGCGCGCCGCCGCTCGCGCTCGCCGACGAATTGCTCGCGCGGGACAGCCGCCATCGCGCGGAGCACCCGCTCGTCGACGATGTCGCGCCCGCGGAGCTGCGCCTCGACCATGGAGCGGCGCCTTCGGGTCTGCTCGTCCTCAGGCGGCATGCGCGAGAGCCCTGGTGTACGCCGGAGGCTCGACGCCGAAATGCTCGAGCGCCCGCGGCGCCAGGTCGGTGATGCTCCGCAGCGCCGCGTCGAGTCCGACGGTGAGGAATGGCACCTCGGAGTCGGCGGCCGCTAGGGCGCCGTGACTCCCACCGCCGAGATGGCTCCGGCCACCAAGGTCGTCGAACTCGACGCCTTCGCTGGCCGAGACGATCAACTCGCCGGCGTTCGGATTGCGGAGCGCCGCCCACGCACGCTCGAGCGCGTCGGGCTGGGGCAGGAGCGTCAGGTCACCGCTCGTCTCCCAGCCGCTCACCGATGGGGCAAAGCGAAGCTCCTCTCCGGCGCGCCGCGCGACCGCTTCACCGTCTTCGAGGAAAAGCGCCGCCTCCACGCCCGGCTCGGCGTCGAGGCGTGCCGCCAGCTCTCGAGGGTCCTCCCGAGTCTTGTCCGTCCGGTAGAGCATCCCGGCGCGATTCGAGGCGGTCACGATTACGTGCGCGTCCGTGAAGCTCTCTTCCAGCCGGAGGGTCCGGTCGATCCTCGTCTGGCCGTGATCGGCGCAGACGATGACGGCGTAACGCTCGAGGAACTGGTCAGGCCCGCCCGCGGCCTCGACCAGGGCCCAGATCGCCGCGTCGCTTCGCTGCAAGGCCTCCTCTGAAGCCCCCGGCCCGGCCACGTGCGAGGCGTAGTCGTAATCCGGCAGGTAGTGGACGAGGAAGTCGAAGCCGTCTCGCGTGACCAGCCAGCGGCCGACGGCGGCCGCGTAGGCATCGACCGATCCGGCCGAGCGCCCGAACACCGCGAGCGGCGCACCGGTCACATCGGACTCGAACAGGTTGTAGAAGAAGAAGCGCTTCGGCCCGTAGGCCGGGCGGCGGGTGAACGCCGGTACTGCGGAAGCATGGCGGTTCCGCCCGCGATAGCAGGTGAAGTTGATCGCGGCCGTCGTGTAGCCCGCGTCCTCGAGCGCCTCGAAGACGGTCACGGCCTCGGCGCCGAGATGCTGCTCGTTCATGTTGAAGATCGCATCGAGCAGTGCCTGCCGCGCGCCGGCGGCGCGGACGGCCGCGAACGAGGACCCGTACTCGACGATCCGGCGCTCGCCGCGGTGGTACCAGACCAGGTGCGGGATCCGATGGACGTCGGGATGGGCGCCGGTCGCGATCGACGACAGACAGACCGGCGTCAGCGAGGGGAACGTCGAGATTCCGCGCGCGTATGTGCCGTTCGCGGCGAGGAACTTCAGCGCGGGCATCCGGTCGTCCTCGGCCGCGCCCTCGAAGGAGGCCGGGGTGAGGCCGTCGATCACGATCAGGATCAGCTTCTTGGGCACTAGTCGCGGGCGAGCGTGCGCAGACCCGCGTAGCGCTCGGGCTCGCGGCGGCGGGCGCGCGCGGCCAGCGCGGGCAACGCGACCGCTTCGAGATAGCCGAGAAACGGGATGAGCGCGAGCGCCGCGATCGCGAGCCCGGCCAGGCCGATCAGGATTCCCGTGCCGATAACGGTGCCGCCACGGCGCAGGGTTCCGGCGGCGAGCGGGACGCCGCCGAGTCCTCCGAGCACACCTCCGATCGCCCCGCCTAGCGCGTCCTTCCAGTCACCGAGCGCGAAACCAACGGCGATCCCTCCCGCCGCGCCGATCAGGATCGCGAGCAGCGCGCCGGGTCGGGTTCTTGCGAGCCAGGCCGCGGCGATGACCGCGACGCCCGCGCCAATCCCTGCGGCGACGCCGATCCGGTACCACTCCCACATTCGGTCCAGTGTAGTGCTGGAGTCCTGGCTACTCGCCGGCCTCGAGGCGGCGGATCACCGCGAGGCCGAACTCGGCCGCCCGCGCCCCGTCGACGACGCGGTGGTCGAAGGTGACCGCGATCGTTCCGGTCGGCCGGGCGACGATCTCGCCGCCCC
>Ga0307305_10000359_pt1 | contig 15932 bp, 18 predicted proteins | sample ER_DNA_186_FD_194512 | JGI IMG/M metagenome (GOLD analysis project Ga0307305, IMG submission 194512) | Bulk soil microbial communities from the East River watershed near Crested Butte, Colorado, United States - ER_DNA_186 | ecosystem: Environmental > Terrestrial > Soil > Floodplain | place... | reverse complement strand
AGTGCCGGTGCCTATCGCCGGCGTCCCGCGGATCGGGAACAGGAAGCCCGTCACGCTGGTCAGGATGGTGGTCAGCAGGAAGAAGGCGGTCCATCCCGGCATTTGGTTCGAGCGAAGCATGCCGACCAGCACAAGAATGCCGCTCGCAATCGCCAGCAGACTGATGATGACGTGAATGATCGTGAAGGTCTGGGTGGACAGACCAAGAACCAGCGCACTTGCGGTTACACCGGCAATGGAAGTGTCGCGCGAGACAGCGAAAAATTCAATTGGCCGGTAGGCTAACGGTTGGCGCTGCTCCAGGGCGCAATGCGGCGCCCCACCCATTTCAGCAACGACGTAAGAGAAACGCCAAGTACCATCAACACGATCACCGGCACGAAGGTTTTGTCCATCTCGAACACGTTGGCATAGCGCGTGATCATAAATCCAAGGCCAGAAATCGTGGTGTAGAACTCCGCAATGATCATGCCGATCAGTCCCCGACCGATTGCGAGACGAATGCCGGCGATGATGTAAGGAACCGCGAAAGGCAGCAACACATCCTGCCACACGCGCCATTCGCTTGAGCGAAACGAATATGCCACTTCGAGCATGTTCTTGTCGCATTCGCGGACACCTTGATAGGTGTTGATCAGCACCGGGAAAACCGCGAAGAGGAAGACCACGATTATCTTGGCCTTGAGATAGATGCCGAACCACAGCACGAGCAGTGGCACCACCGCGACAAGAGGTGTCGCGTAGAGGGCGTTAATGGGCAGATCGAGCGCCCAGTCGAGCCAGCGCACGCGCGCCATTGCGATGCCGAGCGGGATGCCAACGATCAGGGCAATGGTCAGTCCATAGACCATGACCTCCAGGCTCTGCGCGAGAAAATACGGCAATTCGCCGGACACTGTGGTCGTATAAAAGGCGGCGGCGACCTTCGTCGGATATGTGAAAAAGATCGGGTTGATGAAGGGCCCGACGATCTCCCAGACGATGAGGATCAGCGCAACAAAGCCATAGCGGAACAGCGCCGGGCGGTCCCACCACGGCGCCTTGGCTGTTACCGGGCTGGACTCGCTCTCAGCAAGAGGAACGGATTGGATTTGGTCGGCAATGCTCGTCGTCATTCTTTTTACATTGTCCTTTGAGTGCAACGGGCGCCACCTATGCGGCGGCGCCCTGCGGCCATAATCAAGGCAGCTCAGAACGCCGCTGTCGGACAGACCGGACCTTTCCATTCGCCCAGTTGTTCGATCGCTTTTTTCGCAAACGTAGTGTCGACAACGTCTTCATACTTGGGCGTCTTGCCTTCTTTGATATTGCCGACCTTGGTCATCAAGTCGGCAGTGAAATTGATCCGCTCGGGACTCAGTCCGCTGTTCGCGTCCCAAATGCATTCCTTGACCATGAAGTCGAAGCTGTCGGACAGTATCTTCTCCGGATAGCCGGTTTGTTTGACCAGGATCGGAATTATTTTCGCCTTGTCGGTATACATGATCCGAGTGGCTTCGATGTTGGCCGAAACCACCGCCTGCACGATCTCCGGCTTGTCCTTGATGGTCTTTTCGTTCGCCGCAAGGAATGTATAGAGCGTCTTCGGTTGCAGTTCCCACATGCGCCCAATGGCGTGCAGGTCCGGCACCTTGCTCTTGGCCAGCATTTCCTGTTCGACATGCAGGATTGCGGTGTCGACCTGATTGGCAACGAGTGCAGGGACATCCTCGCTTGCGATCGCTACGAAGTTGACCTCCTTCGGATCGATCTTTGCCGCGCGCAATACGCTGCGGCTCAAAATATCGGCAAAACCGCCAGGCTCCTGGATACCGATGCGCTTGCCCTTCAAGTCTTCCATCGTCTTGATTTCGGCGCGCACAATCATCGAGGCTTCGAACTTCGGCAGATTGGCGGAAAGCGCCTTGACCGTCGCGCCATTTGAACGGCCGATGATTGTGGGTGCGCCAGGGGTCAGGCCGAAATCGATGTTTTCAGCCAGCAACGCGCGAAAAACCTTTGTACCATCGCCAAGCGACACGATCTCCGCGTCGATACCAGCTTTCTTGTAAAGGCCGAGCTCTTTCGCAACGATCGGCGGCATGTGAACGATGTTGGGAGGCGACGTAGGTATGCCGATGACAATCTTGGTTTGCGCCGAAGCCGCGCCCGGCAGCGTCAAGCTAGCCACCAGAGCCACCAAAAACCCAAAAGTCTTGCGCATGTTGTCCTCACAGATTTTTACGCTCGCGCGGTATCCCGCGTCGTCCAGCGACATAACGCCGGAAAGCGCGATTTTGCCTGATCGTACCCATAAAAACAACGAAGGGGGACTTGTAATCCGGCCATGGCCACTGACAGAAACGGGCTTTGACCCAGCCAAACGGCCGTGCCTTATTGCGCTTTCGCGATATTCAGTTCCATCCCCATGGTTAAATTCGTCGTCGAGTACGGCAGAGATAGCGAACCGCCTGCAGCGGATGGCCGGCTAGACGGTCTGGCTTTCCACCGCAATCATGACCCGATCTGGTCGGCGCTGTCGGATTTCCTGTCGACGCAGACCGGCGACGTGCTGGAAATCGGCAGTGGTACCGGACAGCATGTGACGGAGTTTGCGCGTCGGGCGGCGCATCTCAAGTGGTGGCCGAGTGACATTTACGACTCACATCTGAAAAGCATCGCTGCCTGGCGTGCGTATTCCGGTCTTGAAAACCTGAACGCACCGCAAATCATCGACCTTTCGGATGCGGATTGGACGTGGACCGGGGGTGATGGCAGATTGCTGACTGCGTTGTTTTGTATCAACGTGCTGCACATTTCTCCCTGGTCGGTGTCGCGGAATCTGATAAACGGCGCCGGCAGGCTATTGAAAGAGAAAGGTCGCCTGTTCGTTTACGGACCGTTCAAACGCGGAGGCGCCCATACGGCGCCGAGCAACGCGCAGTTTGACGCCACGCTGCGAGCGCGGAATGCGGAATGGGGTGTGCGAGACGTTGACGATCTCAACGTCCTGGCGCAAGACGCCGGTCTGGCAGCAACCGAAATCACGCCAATGCCGGCTAACAACCTCGTACTGGCGTTCGCACGCGCGCTTCGGCAGAATTGATCCAACGACACAAAAGAACGAACCATGACATCCGAACCAATCCACGACATCGCTCACCTCGGCCACGTCGAGCTTCTGACTCCAAAATTCGAGGAAAGCCGCAGATTTTTCATCGACGTCATGGGCATGACCCAGAGCGGCGAAAAAGGCGACAGCGTCTTCCTGCGGGGCTGGGACGACTATGAGCGCTATTCGCTCAAGCTGACTGCGTCGAAAACTTCCGGCCTCGGTCACGCGGCGTTCCGGACACGATCGCCGCAAGCGCTCGAGCGGCGCGCGGCCGCACTGAAGGGTTCCGGCTTCGATATCGGCTGGAGCGACGGCGATATCGGCCACGGCAAAACATTTATGTTCAGGGATCCGGACGGTCACAAATTCGAGATCTACTACGAAACCGAATGGTATGAGGCGCCACCTGAACTGAGGCCTGCACTGAAGAATCAGGCTCAACGCTATCCAGCTCGCGGCATCAACGTGCGTCGCATCGACCACTTCAACGGTCTTGCCATCGACATCAAAGCCAACCGCGAATTCTTCCAGAACTATCTCGGTTTCATGTTGACCGAGCAGATTGTGCTCGACGATGGCACCGAGGCCGGCATGTGGATGACCGCGACAAACAAAAGCTATGACTTTGCCTATACGCGCGATCACACCGGTACGAAGGGGCGCCTGCACCACGTAACCTTCGCACTGGACGCGCGCGAGGATGTCCTGCGCGCCGCCGACGTCTTTTTGGAAAATGGCGTCTATATCGAGACCGGACCGCACAAACATGCGATCCAGCAGACCTTCTTTCTCTATGTGTACGAGCCTGGCGGAAATCGGGTCGAGGTGGCTTGCGCCGGCGCGCGGCTTGTCCTGGCACCGGACTGGAAACCCATCACCTGGACCGAAGCGGAGCGCAAGAAGGGCCAAGCCTGGGGGCTGCAAACCATAAAATCATTCCACGCTAAGGGCACGCCGCCAGTCGCCGGCGTGCCGGATTCGTGAGTGCGAACCATTCATGACCCGCCGTAACACACCCCGTATTTCGTTCATTGGCTTTGGCGAAGCCGGCCAGGCGATCGCTTCGGGGCTACGCGAAACTGGCATCGAGCGTGTCGCCGCCTGGGACATCCTGTTTTCGGAACAGACAGGCGCGACGCTGAAAGAGGCGGCGGAGAGTCTGGGCGTGCGCGTGGCATCATCTGCGCGCGACGCTATCAGCGAAACAGACGTGATCATCTCGGCGGTCACTGCCGCTTCCAGCGTGGATGCCGCGCGTTCGGTCACCCCGCACCTGGCCGGCACCCCCTACTATCTCGATATCAATTCGGTATCGCCGGGTCGCAAACAAGAGACAGCCGAACTGTTGGGCGATCGTGCCCGCTACGTCGACGTGGCTATCATCGCTGCAATTTACCCTGCCCGGCATCGGACACCTTTGTTGTTGTCCGGACCACACGCCGAAGGCATTTCACCTCTGCTGCGAGAGATGGACATGCAATTTTCGGTGGTCGGTCCCGAGATCGGATCGGCAGCGGCCATCAAGATGATCCGAAGCGTCATGATCAAGGGTATGGAGGCGCTCACGCTCGAGTGTTTCCTGGCCGCCGACCGCGCCGGAGTGCTGGAGGAAGTAACCGCCTCTTTGAAGAACAACTATCCAACGCTCGATTGGACAAAGATCGCCGACTACAATCTCGAGCGCATGGCAAGCCACGGCGAGCGTCGCGCCGCGGAGATGGAAGAATGTGCCGCCACCCTCCGGGAACTGGGACTCGACCCGCTTATGGTCGAGTCCACCGTCAAACGTCAGCGCGAGATGGGCGCTATCGGAAAGCAGGAACCCGTACGCGAGACATTGAAATCAGGCCGCGCAGCCATTTTGAGTGCCATCAATTCCGTGTCCGATCGTCGGCACTGATCTGCCACTACATGAACGCGCGTTCAGATTGAAAACAGCGATCTCGCACGCAAAATTCTTGTCATGACGACGTGTCCCCTCCTACTATGTTTCGTCTATTTTTTGGGAGGAGTAACATGAAGATCAGAAAACTTGCTTACGCCACGTTCATGGGAGTAGCTGCAGTAGCATTCGTGATTGGTTCGGCTGTGCCCAGCGAAGCAGCCAAGAAGAAGAAGGCAGCGGCCGCAGCTCCGCCGGCAGCGGCCGCAGCTACGCCGGCGGCGGCGGCGCCGCAGTGGCCGACGTGTTGGGGAGCGCCCTATGGACCGGTCTGCGCGACCAAGGGCGGTCAGAATTTCAGCTACATCAATGCCTGCTATGCCATGAAGGACGGCGCCTCTAAAGCCAAAGCTGGCGCCTGCAAGCAAGCCAAGTCTGGTGGCAAGAAGAAGAAGGCCTAAATTCTTCGCTACGGCAACGAACGGGCCGCTGCAAGCATGTGGCCCGTTCACGTTTTTGACACGTGTTCCCCGGCGCTCACTTTTTGCGAGGCGGGATCTGCAACAACTCGGCAATCTGGTCCTGGGTCAACGGCTTTTCCAGAAACTTCAGCTGCACCGCGTCGCGGATCGCTCCATCGAGATCGGCAAACTTGTCGGTCTGCATCGTTTCTTTTGGCTGAAACTTGTCAATCGATTCCTTCAGCAGATCAACCGGCTGATTCATCTTCTTTGAATACATCTCGAGCGCCTTTGGGTCGGAATACATCCAGTCGACGGCCTCGCGATAGGCATCCATGAAGCGCATGATCGCCTCACGTTTTGTCTTGAGTGAATCGGCATTGACGATAAGGGTTCGTACAGTTTGCCCGCGCAACGAGGGAACGTCGCTGCCGCGGGCCAAAATGCGGATCTTCCCCTCCTTGATTTCCCGCAAGCCGAACGGCGGCGCCGCCCAGCCTATGTCTACCTGACCCGACATGACCGCAGTCAGCGTAGCGGCGGGACCGCCAGTCGCCGTGGGTTTGGCTTTTGCGCCGAGTTCGCTGATGAATGCAACGACGATATTGTTCGAGCTCGAACCATTGGTCGAATAGGCGATCGTGTTTTCCGCAGTGGCATCCTTCAGGGTCCGAAGTTTCGAATCCGCCTTGACGTACCAATAGAGATCGCCTGTGCCCGTGAAGGCAGGGGCAAGAATGCGAACCGGCGCCCCCTTGGAGAAGGCGCGCATCACGCCCGCTGCGCCGACACCGGCTCCGATATCTGCGCTGCCTGAGATCACGGCCTGAATAGTCTCCCCCGCTCCTTGCGTGCCGGTATTCTCAAGCACCAGCCCGTGTTTTTTGAATATGCCCGCATCCTGCCCGAGCGTCGGCGCCTGGTTTTCCCAGTTATTGATTTGTCCGATGACCACCTTGAGCGTGTCCTCGGCGCATGCGAAGCCGGCACTCAAAGCAAGCGGCACGGCAATGCCGAGTGCACCAACAATTTTCTCGAGTCTGTTCATGTGATTTCCTCCCTTATTATTTGACGGTATTGCCCCACTGACTTTAATTTCAAGACTGCATTAGCGTCGACGTTTGGTCGTTCGTTTTGGCTTGGCTTTCGTGCGCACGCGCTTTGCTTTCGCTTGGGCCGGTGCGGTCTTTTTGGCAACCATTGCGGGACTTGCAGCCTTGTTCGCCACGCGCATCGACCAATACTCCCACGACCGTGCAAGGCCTGTGGTCTTGCCAGTGATCTGGCCGGCCAACCTGGTTTCGCCCGCCGAAAGGGTGGCGATATCGGAGCCGATGGTCATGGCACGCACCTGGTACTCGGCGTTTCTCGCGGAGAAAACCGACCGGAACACGCAGTCGCGAACACTTGTGCCGGCAACCGTAACCCCATGTCGCATCATCAGTACCATCCAGTGCTTGCCCAGCGCGCGAGCCAACGAAGCGCCCTCCTCCGGTTTGACGACCAGCATATTGGTGTCGCCGAATTCATCGCGCTGATCCCAGAAAGGCGGCCGGACGCCGCCGACGGCGCCAAGATGAAAAATCGGCATGTAGTCTGTGCCGGTCGCGAGCAACGGCATGAATGCGGGACAGTGATGATGGCAGACCGAATTCACTTCCGGCCGGGCTTTGTAGATCTCGCCGTGGATTACGCGCTCGGAATACTGCCCGACACCCGGATCGCGCAGCGGCTGCGATTCGAGATCATATTCAATGAAGTCGTCCGGCCTCACCAGTTCAGGCGCGCGCGAGCGCGACAACAGATAGCGGCGCGGGTTTTCGGGATGGCGCATGCTGACGTGGCCGAAGGCATCGATAATGCCCTCGTTGGCGACAATCTGATTGGCAAGCGCAAGTTCCTGGCGGGCTTCGGCAAGTGTGTTGGACACAGAGGTTTTCCTCTCAAAAGCGACTGACCGTCCCGCATTATAGGACAACGCGAGCGCCGGACTAGCGTGCACAGAGCTTGACAGATTGCGTCGGTTGGAGACGCTTCCTGTCACATGGCTGTACCCGCTCAGATCGTTATCGACCGCGTCAACCACCTTTATCGCCCGCCACGCGGACACGAGGTGCTAGCGCTCGATCAGGTCTCGCTTGAGGTCGCCAACCGGGAATTTGTCGCCTTGCTCGGACCTTCCGGATGCGGCAAGTCGACCCTGCTTTATCTCATCGGCGGCTTTTTGCCCGTGGAAACCGGCGCGATTCTGATCGATGGCCAGAACGTTGCCGGTCCCGGACCCGACCGTGGCATCGTGTTTCAGCACTTCGCTCTGTTTCCATGGAAAACCGTTCGTGGCAACATTCTCTATGGGCTTGAGCGGCAGGGCATGCCGAAGGAAGAGCGAGAGAAGCGCGCCTCAGACTTTATCAACCTCGTCGGCCTCGCCGGATTTGAGGACAGCTATCCATCGCAGCTGTCCGGCGGCATGAAACAACGCACGGCAATCGCTCGAACCCTGGCTTTCGATCCCAAAATTCTTCTGATGGACGAGCCTTTCGGTGCGCTCGATGCGCAGACACGAGGCCTGATGCAAAGCGAATTGTTGCGCATCTGGCAGCGCACCCCCAAGACCGTAATATTCGTAACGCATGATGTGCAGGAGGCGGTTTATCTCGCTGATCGCGTGGCGGTCATGTCTGCGCGCCCGGGCCGTATCAAGACCATCGTCGACACGAAGTTCGACAAGAACGATCCGGATATCTTCAAGAACAAGTTTTTCGTCGAGAAAGTCGATGAAACCTGGAATCTGGTGAAAGAAGAAGCCATCAAGGCGCAAGGCAGGCGACCATAACCTGAAAAACCATGAAGCACTTTTTGATGCGGTATTTTCCGTTGCTGCTGCTCGCGATCGCCTGGGAGGTCGTCGCACGACTCGAACTGGTTTCGACGAGCGCACTGCCGCCTTTGTCCGACGTGACCGCCGCCGGAGTCGACATGATCAAAGACGGCGAACTTGTCAGCAACGGTGGGGCATCGCTGTACCGCGCCGGCGCCGGACTGGCCTTGGCTATTTTGGTCGGGGGAACCCTCGGCATCGCCATGGCGTGGTGGAAGCCTGTGAATGTGCTGCTCGCCCCGCTTGTCGAGATTTTCTACCCGCTGCCAAAATCGGCACTCATCCCAGTGACCGTAATCTGGCTTGGCTTTGGCGACGGTTCGAAAATTCTACTGATCTTTCTGGGCTGCATGCTGCCCGTGACGATCGGCGCCTTTAACGGTGCGCGATCCAGCGAGCAGGTATTGGTATGGTCCGCACGCAGCATGGGTGCGAGCCGCCTTCGAATGCTATGGGACGTCGTGTTGCCGAGCGCCATGCCAGAGTTGCTCAACGGCATCCGTACAGCCCTGGCCTTGTCCTTTATTCTGCTGGTTTCATCGGAGCTGATCGTGGCGCAAAAAGGTTTCGGCTATCTGATCGGGTCTCTTGGCGCCAACGGCACTTACGATGCGATGTATGCGGTCGTGCTGACGGTTGCTTTTCTCGGATTCGCAGCCGATCGCCTTTATCTCCAAATAACCAAACGGACGCTCGCATGGCGCGACTGACTGAGGCCGTGTCCAGCAGCGGCGAACCGCCGAATGGCGCGCCCGAAAAAGCCGCGCGCTTTGTTTACACGCTGGTCTGGGGCTTTGCCCGCATATTTTCTGTCGTCGCGCTCGCAATCGCGTGGGAAGCGCTGGCGCGAAGCGGCACGTTCACTCCGTTTCAGCTGCCGGCACTCAGTGCGGTGCTTGAACGCATCTGGAGCGACGCGGTATCCGGTGATCTCTGGATCAACACCGCGCTCACGCTTTATCGCGCGCTGACGGCGTTCGCGATTTGCGCCGTCGGTGGCGTGATCATCGGCATGGCGATGTCCCGCAATGTTTTCGCCCACTGGTTTTTTGACCCCATCGTGTCGGTCGGCTTCCCCATGCCGAAGATCGCATTCCTCCCCGTGGTAATTCTCTGGCTCGGCGTCTACGACATTTCCAAAATCACCATTATCGTCATCGACGCCATCTTCCCGGTGATTGCGGCCACCGTGATCGCGATCCAGGGGGTCGAACGCGAGTTGATCTGGTCGGCCCGCAATATGGGAGCGAGCAATCGGGAGCTTTTGCACCAGATCATCCTACCGGCCGCGCTGCCGCAGATCCTGACCGGGCTGCAGGTGGCATTGCCGCTGTCGTTGATCGTCGCGGTGGTCGCAGAAATGCTGATGGGCGGCTATGGCCTCGGCGGCGCCATGATGACGGCATCGCGGTTTGCCAATTCCACCAGCGTATTCGCCGGCATCGTGGAAATCGGCGTGGTCGGCTATGTCTTGGTTAAGGTTATGGCCTTGGTCAGGCGACGGCTTCTGATCTGGCACCAGGAAGCGGTGACGCCCTACACACAGTAAGAGACTGGTTGTACAGGGCTCAGACCGGAGCGCGCGCCGCTTCCGGTACCGCAGCCGGAATGGCACTTGTCGCTGTCTCATCGACCCGCACAAACCCGCACAACCAATAGCTCGCAGCGATCGCTGCAAACGCCACGGCCGCGCCACCCACGAGGTCGATGAAATAGTGCGCACCATCGACAGGCGTCGCTACGATGAGCGCAACATTTCAGCGTGATCGACGGCCACCTCACATAGGGACCGTACGCAGGGCCCAGATGAACATAAGCGCGCCGGCGGTGTGGAAGCTCGGAAAGGTGATCAATCCTTCGAGATTGTCGAGAGGGATGGAGCGGAATGTGCCCGCCCGCAGGCCTTCGAGCGTCGGCACATGGGTATAAACAGTGGAGCTGATGTTCGCATAAACCTGCGGCGTCAGATCGAGATAGACGAAAGCCGCAACTGCCGGCGCGAAGACCGAGATGACGGAGGTTACGATCAGCGCCAGACCGAACGCCAGCATCCAGCGTCGCAGGCGCGGCAACTGGTTGGCGATCATCAGCACCATCGGCACCAATGCGAACTGCGGCAGCAACTGGATGGGTCAGGCCTTCTTCTCGCTATTTCAGACGCGAAACTTCTATTTCGCGACGCTTGCCGGTCTGGTGTGCTTTGCCTTCGCGGCACTGCTCGCAAGCTTCAGCTACCGCTACGTCGAGTTGCCCTTCCTGCAGTTGCGTCGGAAATACGTTGCCGAAGATGCTGCGACCATGGGCAACGCCTTGAGATCAGATCCACGACTCTCGACCTCCTGAAGACGGCACGTGTACCGCATGGCGGGCACTCAGGCCGGTTGCGTTAGGCTTGCCAAAACCGGTTTGACCTCCGACAATCTTCGTTCGCAATGAGATGCTTGCCATCGAACGCGCAAGCCCGGCGAACCTGGGAGGAGACCCATGCGCTTTCTGAAATTCGCGCTGGCCGGCGCGTGTGCCTTCAGCCTTGTCGGCATCACCCCCGCCACAGCTGCGGAACCCGTGAAAATCCGCATGTCATGGGTGGCGCCGGTCGCCAATTGGGCCTCGATTATCCTGGAGAAGAAGGACCTGGCCAAACATATGGGCAAGTCCTACACGGTCGAGGCCGTTCGCTATCAAGGCACGCCGCAAATGATTACGGCGATCGCAAACAAATGAATTGGAAGTCTCCAACCTCGCCTATTCGTCGCTCGCGATTGCAATTGAGAATGCAGGTCTCGACGACATCCGTGTCATCGCCGATGAATTCCAGGATGGCGTGCCTGGCTACTACACGCAGGAATATTTCGTTCGCAAGGACAGCGGCATCGACAAGGTCGAGGACCTCAAAGGCAAGGTCATCGGCACCAACGCCGGCGGGAGCGCCGTCGACATCGCCATGCGCGCGATGTTGAGAAAGCACGGACTCGAGGAAAAACGCGATTACACCATGGTCGAAAGCCCGCTTCCGGCGATGCCGGCAGTACTGTTGGAAAAAAAAGCCGACCTTGTGCCGGCCGTGCTTCCATTTGCTTTCAATCCGAAGCTGCGTGAAGAGGGCAAGGTCTTATTCAAGCAAAACGAGGCGCTCGGCGTGACGCAAATGATTGTGTGGACAGCGCGCAAGTCCTTTATCGACAAGAACCGCGCCGCCATGGTCGATTTCATGGAGGACATGTTGCGCATCACACGCTGGTTCCTCGATCCAAAGAACCATGACGAGGTCGCTCAGATCGCATCAAAAATAACGAAAGCGCCGCCCGAGCGCTTCGGCTGGCTGTTCACCAAGCAGGATACCTATCGCGATCCGAACCTGCTGCCGAACCTGGAAGCGTTGCAGCGCAATGTCGATGTCACGCGCGAACTTGGCTTCGTGAAGAACAAGATCGACGTCAAGAAATATTCGGATCTCAGTCTGGTACAGGAAGCGGCAAAACGTCTTCAGTAATTCACTGGATTTATCTCAGCCCCGGAGGATTTCCCCCGGGGCCATTTTTTTGATCTATCAGATCCGCTTCAGCGGTATTGCACCGAGAAAGTCTCGCTTCCCGACATCCACGCCGAAGTTCCGCACCGCGGCATAGGCCGCCGTGAGGTGGAAATAGAAATTCGGCAAAACAAAATGGTTGAGATAGTCGGTGCCTTTCATCTGGCCCTTGTTCGGGCCAAGCGGAAAAGTAATTTCGCGCTCGGATGATGCGTCGACCGCTTTGGCATCGAGCGTCTTCAGAAAGGCCTGTGTCTTGGCAATGCGCTCCTTGAACTGATCGAGCGTCGTTTCGGTATCCTCAAATTTGGGTGGCTCAACACCTGCAAGACGCGCCGAACCATTCTTGGCCTGATCGCTCGCGACTTGCACTTGCCGGCCGAGGGCGAACATGTCCGGGGCCAGGCGCCAGCCCAAAAGGACCGAGGGGTCAATTTTTTTCGTCGCCGCGTGAGCCGCCGCCTTGTCGAGGACTGTTGTCAGAGCGTTTAGACCGATCTCGAAGACCGGCAAGGAAGCTTGAGACATTGAGAAAGGCATAGAGGTTGTCCTTGGAAAACGGCGTCAAGCGGACGCATGAGCAATGTCCGGTGCCTTTTGGCGCTGGAACTTCGACGAGCGCAGCCTTATAGCTGAGCCCTTTGCCGGCGCAAGTTGCGATGATCGGCGTGCCCTCTAAGCCGAGGCGTGCCGAAGCGCAACTATGCCCCTTCGAGTGAGCTGGCTGTGTTAGTATGGCCAGGGCAGGAAGGATCGAACGTTCAATGACCCTTAGTCACAAATATCGCGCCATCCTGGCGGCGACTGCCCTTGCCGTAAGTCTTGCACTGCCTGCCGAGCTTTTCGCGCAAGCGACAGGTTCGCCGCCCGCTGCCGATCCGCCAGCCGCTGCGGCCACGCCTGTGATACCCAGCGCTGCCCCCACCGTCGAGCAACCCCTGGCGCCCCCCATGACTTCGCCTGGCATGGCGTTGAGGTTGCCGCGCGATTTGTCGCCGTGGGGGATGTTCATGGCGGCCGATATCGTCGTCAAAGCGGTGATGGTCGGCCTCGTCTTTGCTTCGGTACTGACCTGGACGACCTGGTTCGCCAAGGCCATCGAATTGATGATGGCGCGCCGGCGCATGCACGCCGAAATTGCTGTCCTCGGTCAGGCGCGCTCCTGGAGCGAAGTGGGCGCGCGCATGAACGGACGAGGCAATGACTCCGCCGCGATGCTGCGTGCAGCAGACGACGAACTACGCCTGTCAGCCGATGCTATGTCGCCGGACGGAGTAAAAGAACGCATTGCCTCGCGACTTGAGCGCATCGAGGCGGCCGCCGGCCGTCAGATGATCCGCGGCACCGGAATTCTCGCCACGATCGGCGCCATCGCTCCGTTTGTCGGATTGTTCGGCACGGTCTGGGGCATCATGAACAGCTTTATCGGCATCTCGAAATCGCAAACCACCAATCTTGCCGTGGTGGCGCCCGGCATCGCCGAGGCTTTGCTGGCAACCGCACTTGGTCTCGTTGCGGCCATTCCGGCCGTGGTGATGTACAATATGTTCTCGCGCTGGATCGCCGGATATCGTGCACTACATGCCGATGCCGCGGCCGAAATTCTGCGCATCATCAGCCGCGATCTCGATCGCGGCGCGTTCGATCAACGCCCGGCGGAACGCCGCCGCGCCATTACCGCTGCCGAGTGATTCGCTATGAGCGTGCGTCTCGACCATGGCGACGAACAACTCAGTGAGGTCCATGAGATCAATGTCACGCCGTTCATCGACGTGATCCTCGTGTTGTTGATCATCTTCATGATTGCTGCGCCCCTGGCGACCGTGGACATTTCCGTCGACCTCCCCGCGGCCAATGCCGAACGGACGCCGCGTCCCGACAAGCCGCTGTTTCTCACGCTCAAGTCCGACTTGAGTGTTTCGCTCGACAATGACCAGATCAATCGCACCGCGCTTGCCAGGGCGCTCGATCGTGCAACGGCCGGCGACAAGCAGCAGCGCGTATTCCTGCGCGCAGACAAGGCCGTGCCATATGGCGAACTCATGAGTCTCATGAACGAATTGCGCAGCGCCGGTTATCTGCATGTCGCGCTTGTCGGGCTCGAAGCCGAGAAAATGTAACCATGGCGGCCGCTACCCAGGTACTGCCGATCCGGCGCAGCTCCGAAGCGTTGCGGTGGGGTGCGTGTTTCGCGTTGGCGCTCGGTTTCCATGCGGCCGGCCTGGCGGCCCTGTTGGCACGATGGAGCGAGGACTCCGACCTCGTGGCCAACGCGCCCGTGGTGATCGTCGATCTCGCGCCCGTGCCAGTATCGCCCAACATTACCCCGAACGAATTGCCGCCAGGCCCAGAACAAAGCGAATCGCAGCCGGAGCCCGAACCGGAAAAGCCTGTCGAAAGGCTCGATCTTCCACTTGAACGCCAGGCTGAGCCGCTCGTGGTGACCCCGCCCAAGTCCGTCGAAAAGCCGAAAGAAAACAAGCCGAAGCAAAAGCACGCAAGTCTCGCCAGCGCGCCGAGCACAGCCGAGCAAAAGGCCCAGCGTGCTGCCGCGCCGATGCCGGGCGCGCCTTCGCGCAGCTCCGATGCAGTACCGAACTGGAAATCGCAGCTTGTCGCGCGGCTCGAGCGCTACAAGCGCTATCCCTCGGAGGCGCAATCGCGCGGGGAGCACGGTGTCGCACAACTTGCCTTCAACGTCGACCGCAGCGGTGGCGTGCATAACGCACGTATTGTGCATAGCTCGGGTTCGAGCATTCTCGATCGCGAAACCTTGACGCTGGTGGAGCGGGCGCAGCCGCTGCCGCCGCCGCCGCCGGAAATCACCGGTTCGCAGATTCCGATCGTGGTGCCGATCCGCTACAACGCCCGTTGACGAGGCCCGATCAGCCGCGCCGGCGCTTACCTTCCCGCGCAGGGATTTGCTCGCCGAGTGATCGTCCGATCATAACAAGCACCGGGCCAGGCAGGGCAGCCTGGGCAAGACGCTGCGGAAGTTCACTGACCGGCGCAGCGACAACGGCCTGATCGGGCCGCGTTGCGCGGGCAATGGCCAGTGCCGGCGTACGCGGATCAAGACCTTCGGCAGTCGCCTTTTCAACCAGCGCCGAAAGCGTGCGCGTCGGCATATAGATCGCTGTCGTTGTCTCGGGGTCGGCAAGGCTTCGCCAGTCGAAATCGTCGGGTAACGCGGCACTCTTTTTCGCGTGACCCGTAACATATTGCAGTCGTCGCACGCATTTGCGTTCCGTGAGCGGAAGGCCAAGTCTGGCCGCAGCGCCTTGCGCGGCCGTTATCCCGGGCACCACGTCGACCGGGATGTTCGCGGCCTGGCAGGCCGCAATTTCTTCGGCGGCGCGGCCGAAGATTAAAGGGTCGCCGCCCTTGAGGCGAACCACGCGTTTACCTTGTTTGGCGAGGCTGACCATCAAGGCATTAATATCTTCCTGCTTGCATGATGGGCCGAAGCCGGTTTTGCCGACCAGCATTTTCCGCGCTTCGCGGCGCGCAAAGTCGAGAACATCGCGCGAGACCAGATCGTCGAACAAGATCACGTCCGCCGACTGAAGCGCGCGCACGGCGCGCAATGTCAGCAGTTCGGGGTCACCCGGTCCGGCTCCGACGAGCGCCACCGAGCCATTTTCAACCGTTGTACCGATACCTCGTACATCCGCGATGAAACGATCGAAATCGTTTTCACTCGGCTCATGGTCCGGATTGGACAGTGCATAGGCGGTGAACAATTGCCAGAACTTGCGGCGTCCTGAAAACGACAAACCGGATGCCTTCACCACGCTTCGCCAGCGCGCGGCCGCGCCGGCCCAAGCCGTGAATCCGTTCGGTAGCAACGCCTCAAGTTTCGCGCGGATTGCCTGGGCAAACACCGGGGCAGCGCCGTCGGTCGATATTCCGATGACCAGGGGCGAACGATTGACGATAGCTCCGAAAGCGAAATTGCAGAACGCTGGTTTGTCGACAACGTTTACCGGCACACCGTGAGCGCGCGCGGCGGAAGCAAATGCTGCAGCCTCCTCATCATTCTCGAAGGCTCCGACGGCGATAGTTGCACCCCTGATGTCGTG
>Ga0307305_10000358_pt1 | contig 15942 bp, 12 predicted proteins | sample ER_DNA_186_FD_194512 | JGI IMG/M metagenome (GOLD analysis project Ga0307305, IMG submission 194512) | Bulk soil microbial communities from the East River watershed near Crested Butte, Colorado, United States - ER_DNA_186 | ecosystem: Environmental > Terrestrial > Soil > Floodplain | place... | reverse complement strand
AACCGAGCGCGTTATTCGGTGACCCATCACTCGGTTATCGGGATAAGTCTCTTTGCGGATGCTGGTCGCCGAGACGAGGCCATCCCGAAATATTTGCATCTTCATGAACACGAAAAGCATCCGGAAGTCTACACTGAGCGAGAACGCGTCGTGCTCGATTATACGGCGAAGGTGACAAAGGATGCTCACCTTGTGACCGACCAGGAATTCCAGGAACTGCGCCGGGTATTGACCGAGCACAATCTAAAGGACGACCAGCTGAAAAACCTCACCACAGAAGAGATGTCTCGTCACGTCGATGCCCAAATCGTAGAGCTTACTTGGTTGATCGGACACTTCTGCTTACTGAACCGGTGGTTTACGGCCCTTCAAGTACCTGATGAAAGCCCTCAGGATGAGTGGAATTTTGCCGCGGTTTACGAGGAAGTCGTACCCGAACAAATCCGTCATCGAAATGATCAGATCCTTTCTGGTGGTTTCTGACAAGTGTGTCACTCGGCGTCGTTCATTCAGTGCGAGCTTTTGCGCGGAACGCGCGTGAGCTATTGCATGAGTTCGGGCAACGCCTATCTGCTGGCCGTCCTCAAGGCCGGTCTGGCAGGTAGTACCCCCGTCCGATCCCGGTTTGCACCTTAGTGCGTGGCTTTGGCGTAGCAGTAGGCCCACGGGTGCCAGCACCGATTGGGATTCGGACACCACCGGGACCGATCCCGATTTGTAGCGAACCGCGCTGGCCTGACGCACCGGTAGCCCCACGTGTGCCGGCCGAGGAGTCGCGAACACGTGAGCCCGGAGTGGGAGAACTCTTGTCGCGCTTTTTGGTTACCTCACTCTTCGGTTTTTCGCGCCGTCGGGGTTGAACGTCGATCGTGATTCGCTCCCGTTCGGCTATGCCGTCGCGACCGAACATTGTGAGCGTATATTCGGTTCGCTCCACCGGAGAGACAGTAAGATTCCCTTCAACAGAATCGACTTCACCGACTGAAGGATCAATCGAAGCCCGTCCGGCATTCTCCAATTTATAAGAAAGCTTCGCGCTCTCTCCACGAACAATCGTTGTAGGAGTTCCAGTGAATCTGACAATTCGCGCCGTCGGCGGCGGAGTGAGAGGGACGTTTGGACTTATCGAAGGAATCACAGACGTCATCGGCGCCGGCGTTGTTATGCCCGTTGGAGTCATGGTCGGGCCCGGAGTCGCTACTGTCAGCGGCGGTGTAACCACTGCTACCGCCGGTGCTGGTGTTGTTATTGATATTACCGGCGATGCTGAAGTCGCTGCTGGCGGTGCTGTTGTTGTTATTGAAGTTACTGTCGGCGCTGGAGTCGCTGATGCCGGTGCCGGTGTGGTTGTTGAAGTTACCGTCGGTGCTGGAGCCGCTGATGGCGACCACAAGCGGAATTTCGATGCGACGGCCACGACAACGATGACCGCGCAAATTACCGCACCCAGGCCAGCGAGTAACTTCCACAGCTTCCACGTTGGAATTGTCGGAGGCGCAATTAACTTCAGATTGTGGCGAGTGACGCCCGCGCCAGCCTTGTCGCGAAGCTCTTCGCGTATTTGCAGAGCTTGCTCAAGCGATTGCCGTGCATTGGAAAAATTTCCCTCACAAATAGCTTTCGTGCCATCCTGATGACGTATCCAGGCCAGAGCGGCTTTGTCGCCTGCGGCAGTCGCGGATTGAGCCGCCAAACACAAGGCATTCGTCCAGGATTCCCAGCGACCAGTCAAAACCAATGGAAGCTCCAGCGACCTCGTTATGCGCATGACCTCCGCTGCCATGCCAAACTTGACGCCCCAGCGCAGGCTGTGCATCAGAACAGGCAGTGTTTCGAGAATTGTCTTTACGTCGCGCTGGCGCGGCTCAACCCAATCTGCAAAATAGGCGACGGCTCGTTTTCGCTCTTCAGTCGCCTCAGCCCGCTCCGGCATGAATAGAGCAAATTCTCCGGCCAGCGTGTAACGACGCTGGCTGCGCGCGTCCACAGCACCTTCAGACTTTTCCGACGCCAAGGCTGTTGATTGCTCCTGCTCTACTATGTTGTGCTTGTGCAAAAGGCCGAGATAGCTTGTTGTGATGGAGCTGCGCGCTGTTTCGGACGGCGCTGATACTTTGGCAGTTCCTCCTGCCCCATCGCCGAGCGTCTCAAGAAGTCGATCAAGGCCTGCCTTGTAGTCCAGCGAGAGATCAACGTACTGTAAACGGCGCAGCCGAAACGGAACCTTACATTGACTATGTAGGACAGGGACAACCATTTTACCGTCTTCCAACGCAAGCGAGACCTCGTCCATCACGTTAGTGGATTCCACGGCAGCGGGTGAAAGAATCACGACGAGTTCGAGACACTTTGCCAAAGCGTCCTCAACGGCACGGTCCCAGCGCTGACCGGGCGCGATGTCGAGTTGGTCTACCCACACGCCGGCCCCTCCCACCCGCAAGTCTTTGGCAAGACGCAATACGAACTCGGCGTCTTCACGGGCGTAGCTCAGGAATGCAAATTGAGTTGGTGTTTGTAATGGCCGTGTGAGTTTTCCTGCGGACGGATGATTGCGAAATTCCGCCCGCTCGGCTTCGGCAACTCCGGCATTTGCACTGGTCCGTGCAGTGCGCGTAGAAGACGCGTGGGTGCGCACTAGGTGACGCTCTTCAAGTTCTTCCAGAATTGTCTCGACATTGTCGATCTGCAGCAATTCGCCGAGCGTTGTCGCTTGCACTGGAGCACCATTAAAAATTGCGAGCGCGGAAAGAATCCGGCGCTGCGCGCTGGGAAGCGGTGCGGTGATATGCGCCGCTAATTTTTCTGGTGAACCATCTGATCGCAAATCCTGCGCAACGTTCGTCAGAGAGCGATTATTCAACTGCGCTATTGAAACCTCTTGGAGAATGCGCAGAGGATTCCCTTTCAATGCGACCGTGATTGGCTCGACGGCCAACGCTTCATCCGCCGTCAAAGGTCGACTCAGCTCTCGCTCGATCAGTGTCTTTACATCTTTCGCCGGCAAGCCATCGAGCTGCGTCGCGTGCGCTTCACTACCCCACAAATGCCGCTCAGGAGAACCTAGCAAGAACGTGCACGCCGCCGCGACGTTCATTACTCGTTCAGCCTCAGTGCGCGTTAATTCGGTCGCGTCGAGGATAACCAATGAGTTTTTGGTCTGCAAGTCGTTGCGTAATTGCGAATCAGCCGGTTTAAAAGGAACGTCGCATTCGAAGAAATCACCCCAGAGCAGCTGCAGTATGTCGTCGGGCGGAACGCCGCGTATTTCCCGATAAATGATACCGTCTTGGAAAAGCTTGGAATTAATCGTGTGCGCCAAATGGCGCAAAACAACGGTCTTCCCTATTCCTGCCTCCCCAAAAAGCTCCACCGACTCCAGGCTTTCCAGCGCGCGAATCGCTGCTGTGCTCTCTTCAATGCGATCCAAAATAGCCGGAAACGGCCGCGGTCGAAGCTGGATCGGGAGTGGACGCGCCTTGGGTCGAGGCTGTTGCCTCGATGCGGCCGCATCAACGATTCCTCCGTGGACTGAACCGATCCGCAGGACGTGTGTGCCAACCGCGATCTGGCCACTGTCCTCTCTTTGTACGCGAGTCTCGATCCGTTCTACCAATGTGGTTTGGTTGGCCATTGGCGATCGCCCAGTAAAATTAGAGACGGGTTACCTCTTTTTCAACTAAAATCGCAGGAGCCATTGAGCGTAGCCTAGGCTTCGGGCAAAGCCCCTGCGCTTGGCGCGTCCTCGGTGGTTGCGAAGGAAGTCGCGCTACGGACCCTTGTTCTCTTGGAGTCAAAGTTTGCCGAAGGTGGGTGACCCGGCTCTATGTGCCTAACATCACCCGGCTCGCGAAAAATCCTGTCTCTCTCGCGAGAGCCCCAGACGCGGAAGTTCAGTTGCTTGTGATTATTGATTAGGTCTCCGGAGGTTGCGTCACGGTGCGGAGAGGCGGCTAGAGGTAGTCATGCTAACTTGACAACACCGGCCGAGTTAGTCCCCGTCTAATTCTTGGCTCCTTCGCAGTCGCTGAACGAGCTTTTTCGAGTGTGCGCGATGAGCTCTCGGATATCGACGAAGTAGCGCTTTTGAAAAATGTATCGTGCCACAATCGCTTTTGAGTTCCGTCCGCCCCGACCAATTCGGTAGCATATTTGGTAACTCGACATGTTTTCCCCTCGAATCGGCCGTGGTTAAAAGTCACTTGCTCTGCCAATTGAGCTAACGGTGCTAAAACTTCGATTTTCGATGCTGATTTTAGCAGAGTTTCGATCAGCAGAAAAATCCTTCAAGCTTGATAGGCATAATCTGTAAGGGAAATGCGATTTCCTTCGACTAATGAGCTAGGAGGACCGTATGAAGACGAAAAGCTCACGTTTTGATCGTTTAGTCGCTCAATATTATCCGGCGGTTTACAGCTTCGCTGCACGATACGGATGAATTTCCAAGGGAGCGCTCGAGGTTGGTACCGCAAGAAAATTCTCTCCGCGTGACCACATTATGGCGCCATCGGAGAGCAGGACCGGTTTGAAATAAAAATATAGTCGTTCTGTTTCGATCTGAAATTCAGCTACGCGCCCATTCTTTCCTATGGAATTTGCCTCGATATTTGAATCCCAATCCTCTTCCGTTCGGAGCGCGATTCTCCCGCCGTCGGTTGGATAATGAACGCGAATCACTTGTTTGTGTGGTGCTCTCATCTCTTTCCTCACGATCGCATCGACACGATTTCCTCACGCAGCTCGCGTGCGATCTGCTTCCGATTGCCCGACCGCGTTTTCGCAAGAGCAAAGACGCAGTTCGACCGGATTTCGTGCTTGAAAAATAGGTTGAGCAGATGAGGCACGAGCCTCATGTCTCGCCAGTAGCAGACTTCGTCGCTGACTGAACCGCGATCGATGGCATAGTCGATGCAAGCGGCGGTGACTGGACAGCGAAGTTGCACGGCCGATTCCAGTAAGGCCGACTTGAATGGCAAGACCGTCGCGCCATCCGAACTTGTCCCCTCGGGGAACAAAACAACGACTGAGCCGCCCCTAATCGCGTCGTGAACAAGATCGATAACTGCCGTGCTGGAGAATCGATGCTCGCGATCGACAAAAATCGTGCCAGCAGAGCGCGCCAGCCATCCGAAGAAAGGCCAGCCCGCGACCTCGCGCTTGGCGACGAACGCGCATGGCTGAATTGAGCTGAGAGCAAGGACGTCGAGATAGCTGAGGTGATTACACACCAAGAGGCCAGAGCGCGGCATCGAGCCATGTGTGGCTACGCGGACTCCAAGAACGCGACAGGCAAATTGCGACCAGCGATGAAGCCAGACTGTGCGAGCACGAAGACGTTTCGTACGCGTTAAAAATGGGATCGTAAACAAGTTCTCAGCCAGCGCACAAAGCGAGAAAAATACCACTGCAAATGCGCGCCAGATTCCAAGAAATATGCTGCTTAATCGTGTAATTTTAGCCAAGAACGGTGATCTCCATCGAATGGTTTGAGGCCTCGCGCCCGGATCAGCAATTTCATGTACAGCAGTATTGCTCATCGGAGAAAATGTGCGCGAACAATGGCGGGCAAAGCGTGAAGATCCAGCAGGTGGGGAATCGATTGTGCCAAACTCGCGATGGATTGGTAGTCCGCAGATTTTTGCGCCGATCGCTAGATATGCGCGCAATAACTTGGATGAAGCGCCGGCGCTTGCTACAATGGCGAATTGCGTGTGCGGAAGAGTTCGTAAGTTTGATTGCCGCGCAGTGAGAGCGGCAGCGCGCACCAGATTTGTTTCGCGCCTCTGGCGTTGGACTGAAATACATCTGAGTGCTGATCATGTGACTGCGAGCTGCTGCGTTCGCGCTTCAACGCTGTCGGCATTGCGCAAATCAGCTTTGTTAGGAGAGCCGTCTTGCAATCAAGCGAGCACTCCGAGCGGCTTATAGTAAATTTGATCGAACCAAAGAAGCTCGGAAACTTTCGCGAAAGCATCTTGCCGAATGGTCTTGCGGGATCTCTAAATCGGTAGCCTATCCGCTACAACCAGAGAATTCCTTCAGTTGGCTCCCCCTTGGACACGCGCAGACTTTAGATTCCAACGGCCGTGAGATTTTTGTCGAGAGTTCTGTTTCAATGTTGGCAGGTCGGGATCGAGAAAAGCAAGGGCGTGCGGCGGTTTGATTACTCGGACCCCAGCAGCGCGTTGCTGTTCCACGATCTGATCGCGGAGCACCTGCATTCGGGTCCAATGTACCTTCGGTCGGAAATGATGCTCCGCGTGATAGCCGTTGAAAAACCAGAGCCAATTGTAAAGTTTGTCGTAACTGCTCACGCCCCACGCAAGCGGTTCGTCCGGGTTGCCGCCATAGTGGCGGTAGTAGCCATTGAGGTAGGAAAGGCAATGGCCAAGGTACCAGAACGGCACAAGAAAACAGATGTAGCGCCAGTTGAGAACGCCGAGAATGACGAAGGTGGAAACGAACAGCGCTAACTCTGTCACGCCCCAGAAGGCGTCGCGAGGATTCTTGCGTTTCAATTCCCGATAGACCGTTTTCGGGTCTTCACGGAAGAAACTCAGGAAAGTGTACTTAAGCGGGTGCTCGGCGTCACCGTCATGTCCATGTTTGTAGATCGAGATCCAATCGACTGTATCGCCCTTCTCACCAGGCCGGTCAGCGTTGCCCTTGTGATGCTGCATGTGAATGCATTCGTAAAAAATCTGGCTAAATCCAACGGTGATTGACTCAAGAATGCTGAACAGCCGGTTAAGCAAAGGCGATCGGAAGTAAGGATTGTGAATGAAGTTGTGCGAAATGCCGTTGATATTCCATGAAATGCTCACCGAGTAGATGAAGCCGAGAATGAGCATCATCCAGACCGGAACCCGCGGGAAGAGATAAAACATCCCGAAGGAATAGACGCTGTGAAAAATTGCGGCCAGTACGGGCAGCGCGTCCCAGCGGGTATGCGCAAAAATCCTCGAATCCGTTTTAGGCGATTCAATGACGACTGCGCTTGATTTCATCACATTGAGCTCTTGTGGCGCAGAGTAACCAAGCCAGCGGGGCGTGACCAGCCAAAAAACTTGCTCCCTCTAAGTTAGCCGGATAGACGACGACTAGATTGGCTGGAAAAAAGAAAGTTACGCCTGCGTATGGCGCGCGTAATGCCTTTCGACGCCTCTTGGAAGCAAACGTTTGCGGCCGCGTTGACGGCGGCGTGCCAGGGTTGCGCGGCCCCCTTTCGTTTTCATGCGGGCACGAAAACCATGCTGACGTTTGCGTGTTCGCTTGGATGGCTGATAAGTGCGTTTCATAAAACCGAAAACAGACTCGGCCCGATTTAAGAGCGGCTAAAGTAAGGTCGAGCGCAACATTGTCAACGTCACCAGGCGCATCAATAGTTAATCCCGGCACGGCGTGTCAGGCTAATTTGATTGCCAGAACGGCGGATTTTTGGAATAAGCAGTGCAAGCAATGGGCGAAAAAGAACATGTGGTGATCGAGCCGGCGACCGAAGCCGATCTCGATGAACTATCGCAAATGCTCGGGGATTTGTTCGCCCAGGAAGGGGATTTCCGCCCGGACAAGGAAAAACAACTTCGGGGCTTGCGTCTAATTTTCGAACAACCCAGCAGGGGGCGCGTCTTTGTATTGCGGCGAAACGGGGCGATCGTGGGGATGATCAATTTGCTGTTTACTATCAGCACGGCCGAGGGCGGTTTCGTTATCCTGCTGGAAGATCTGGTGGTCCACAAGGAATTCCAAGGCAAGGGTTACGGTTCGAAGCTTCTCCAGCACGCGATTGATTTTGCCAAACAGAAAAATTTCCTTCGCGTTACGTTACTAACCGACCGGCCGGAAAATGTGGCGCAGGAATTTTTCCGCCATCACGGTTTTGTTGAGTCTTCGATGATTCCGATGCGTCTGTGGATCACGCCGCAACAAAATAATCTGACGGAATAAGAGCGACCGCAGGCTTTGCGGAAAGCGCGGTTGTGGACAACGGCAGCTCCTCACTACGGCGGGCGGACCTCTGCGACGCTTAACGCACGGCCACGACGCCACGCTCCCGGTAAAGGCTCGCGGAGATCGTCCCTGCATTTGCCCGCGTAACAATTGATCTACGACACCGCGTCATCCGCGGTTAGTCTTCTCATCGCTCAATGCGTTCAACTGACGGGCGAGCCGCTTTTTGAATTCTGCGCGGAACTGAATTTCATCCACGGCTTTTGCTACTTCCGGAGCGCTCGCAACTGGCAGACTGTTCTTTGCGTACGTCCTCAGCTCTTCGGCGCGCGAATCGTCCGAGAAAAAGGTGAACAGGCTGGGCGCATACGTATTGGCGCCGAGCGCGTCGGTCTTTGCGAGCAGCTCTTTCATGTTCGCCCTGGCAAAATCCCATGCGATATCCGGGTGACCACTTTCACGAGCGACTCTCGAGACAAGAAAGACCGCTCGGCTCGTTGGCAACTCATCCGTAAGCGCAATGAGAAGCGTCTTTTTCACTAACTTGGGATCCATTGCACCAGCCAGTGCGTCGTAATAATTTTGTTTTTCTTCAATGCTCGTTGTCTCGAGGCCAAGCTGATGAAGCTCGTTCCAAGTCGCTTCATCAGCATACCGCCCGACAACCGAAAAGACCGCTGGGCGAAGATCAGGAGGCAGCGATTCTGGATTAGCGAGAAAGGCTTTAAAATGTTCGCGACAATTCGCGACGATTTTTGGATCATCGAGATTCCCAAGCGCCCTAATCAGACTCGCCCGGAGGTCTGTCCCCGGGGCGACTTGCTCGCCCGGTTTAGTCTCCCAGCCAACCGCATCAAAGGTAGGACGCAAGAGTGATCGTGCATAGCGCTGAAATTTCTCTTGTTCAGAACTGCCGCTCAAAAGCCGGTTAATAAAATCCAGTACGTGAATGATCTGTTCGCGCTCGGCGAGTTCGGTCGAAGCCGGCAGTTTTTCCACCAACTCAAAGAATAGAGAGATCGGTGCGCGATTGGCATGCACCAGAGCCCAGGTGTCGCTTAGCAGATTGACGCGATCCTCAACGCCCAGATTCTTCAAAGCCCCCAGCAATAATTTCCACGATGGCTGGTCGTATTCGACGCGATAATTTCCCGCGCCGTTTACGTTCAGCTTGAGCGCTCCGTCCGGTGGGACGTCGTGGATGCTGTTGGACTTCCCGGCCATCAGAAGTGTCGCGGGAGTTTTGCCGACTACCGCATACGTGAGCGGGATTTTCCATTCGAGTGGTGGGGCGTTCTTGAAATTGACGGTAAAGCGTTCCTGCGTGAGCGAGACGTTGCCACCTTGCTGTCGTTTCACTCTCACGATGGGAAATCCCGGTTGCTCTGTCCAACCGGCCGCGATTTCCGCGACCGGCTTGCCGGAGGTTTTCGAAAGCGCACTCCATAAGTCCGCTGTTGTGGTGTTTGAATACGTATGCGCCGCCATGTAACGGCGAATTCCTTCCCGAAACACATCTTGGCCGAGAAAACTCTCCAGCATCCGCAGGAATGACTGGCCCTTTTTGTAAGTTATATCGTCAAAGGCGCTGTTGGCTTCGGCCTCGGTCGCAACCGCCTGTTGGATCGGATGTGTCGTCGACCGCGCGTCGCCTTCCATTGCTGCTTCTTTGGCGATTCCGACACGGCGGGTTGGATCCCGCGGGAATTCCCGGCGCAACCAGACTTCCCATTGTGGATTAAAATGCGCTGTGCATTTGGAGCCCATCCACGAGGCAAATCCTTCGTTGAGCCAAAGATTATCCCACCATGCCATTGTCACGAGATCGCCGAACCATTGGTGCGCCATTTCATGTGCGAGAACCTCGTAGATATCTTGCTTTGTTTCCGCAGAGGAACTTTTCGGATCAAACAGAAGTTTCGATTCGTAGTAGGTAATGCCGCCCCAGTTTTCCATCGCGCCTCCGAAGCCGCCGGGCATCGCGATCTGATCCAGTTTCGGCAAGGGATAGGCCACCCCGAAATAATCGTTGTAGTATTGCAGGATTTGCGCAGTGGCTTTGAGCGCGTACCGCCCCATCTCAGCCTTGCCTTTTGTCGCGATTACTCGGAGCTGAATAGGGCCGCTTCGCGATTCAATAACATCGAGTTCGCCTGCAACGAAAACGTTCAAGTAACTCGACATCGGCGGAGTCGCAGCGAAGCGCACCTCTTTGCCGCCAGCGATTTTTTTCTCGCTCTCGATCGGCATGTTCGCGACAGCGAGCCAGTTTTCCGGCACGACCGCGGTTAATTGGAAGCGCGCGCGAAAGACCGGCTCGTCCCAGCAAGGAAAAAATCGACGAGCATCGGTCGCTTCAAATTGGCTTCCCAGCATGGTCTTCCGAGCGCCACTGCCTTGCTCCTGATACCGTATGTAGAAAAGGCCCTGGCCTTGCTCATTTATTTTACCCGTGAAGCGAAGCGTGAGCGTGTGCTCGCCTGACGCAAGCTCTGACGGTAACGCAAGCGCAAGCAGTTCGTTTTTCTCGTCAATCTTAATTGCAGAGGCCGGCAATTCTTTGCCATCGACCGACGCCGCTTCGATTGTCAGTTCGAGTGCATTCAACACCAATTGGCGAACGCGGCTACGAACGTCGAGCTTCACCGTCTCCGTCCCTGCAAATGTCAGCTTGTCGATATCAGGGATGATCCGAACGGAGTAATCTGTCGGGACCACTTCTTTCGGGAGCTTTCCGGGCGTGTCTTTAAAACTGAATGGCTTTTCTGAAGCAAGTGCCGAGGACATGATCGCGAATTCAACCACAAGAAACAGAAGCAGGGTGCGCATCTCTAGCGTGAAGCAAATGCGCGGTGCTTATTGTATAACCAATACGAGCAACAATTGCCCGCTGCCAACCTGGGGACCTTTGATGACCAGAGGACTGCGTTTGCTCAGCTTGGCATCCGTTTCGAGCAAGAGCTCTTTCTCCTTATAAAGCTTCAAATTCAAAACATAGCCGGCCGGGCTTTCACCCTGTGCGTCGACATGCAGTCCAAAAAATTTGCTGGTTGCCAGCCAGTCTTCCTGTCCGCTCTTGAGAGTTTTTTGCGACTGGCCGATCACCTGAAACTGGTTGTAGCCAAAGAATTTTTTCAGCGACCCTTCGATCCGCGTGAGTTCCGGCGGAATTCGTTGTGGCTGCGCAACATTTTCCGCAACAACAAGCCCGCTCCACACCGTTTCGGCACCCTGCGACGCAGACGCCGCACCTGCGATCAGTGAGACCAAAAAGATTAACAACGCCAGCGAGCGACCCATGAGCAATTACTTGGCGGCGTAATCGGCAGGCAAACTTTGGAGGCCCTCCGTCCACAACACCGTCACGCGGTCTTGCTTCACCTCGAACATTGAGACGGTTGCATTCGGGCTGACGACCGGATCAACGCGCGCATTTAGAATCTGAGTGAGGTATTGCGATTCCTCCGCAGGATTCTTGTCGCGAATGACGAAAATTGTAAAAATTAAAAAGACGGCGAGCGACGCGGTCCCCGTCCACAACAGGCGAGGAATTGTCCACCACGTGGAGGCTTTGGCTTCGCGCTCCGCAGACGGCACACTACTTTCACGGATTCTTTCGCGGAGCTGATGGCTAAAAAACTCTTCGTTTGTCAGTGCAGGGGCGCCTAACTCGCGCTTCAAAAGAACGCCAAGTTTTCTTGCGACCGCTTTTTCGGCTTCAGCGGCAGCCTTGTCTGGCAACGATGCCTCGAATTCCGCCAGTTCTCGTCCGCTAAGCTGTCCGTCCAGCCATGCGGTCCACTTTTCTTCAAATGTTTTCATAAACGTCTCTCAACAAATTTTGCAATTTCTTGCGCGCATAAAACAGGCGCGACATCACCGTGCCTATTGAGCAACCGAGTGCTTCCGCGATTTCATGATATTGCATCTCTTCGATTTCTTTCATCAAAATGACGGCTCGTTGCTCAGGCGAGAGCTGAGCAATCGCCTGGTCGATCCGGGCGCGAATCTCGCTCCGTTCAATCATCTCGTGAGGCAAAGCTTCTGACTTCGGCACGGTTTTGGATGCCGGCTCAACTTCTTTTAGCTGGATCGAATCGTCGAACTCGCTGCCTCCGCCTTTAACTTGTTTTTTGCGCAGCCAGTCGATCGTCACGTTCATGACGATCCGATAAATCCAGGTGTAAAACGACGATCGTCCCCGAAAGCGCTTAATCGATTTCCATGCTTTGAGGAAGCTGTCCTGAGCAAGATCCCACGCGTCCTGCTCGCTGTGAACCATGTTGTAAATCATGCCAAATACTCGTGTTCGGTACCGAGTTACCAGCTCGTCGAATGCTTCGGTGTCACCAGCCTGGCATCGTGTCACCAAGTCCAAGTCCGACACATCGGCCTGAGCCAGAGTCGCTTCCGTTTGCATGGTTGGACGGGAGCGGGCCCTATTTCATTCAACCCCGAAAGCTTTCGGGGCCGAACCGGCGACGCCACTCCCCGCGGTACTCACCCATCAGAGTGACAATGCCATCTCGCACTTGAAAAAGTCGCTGCCGAAGGACTGCATATTGTGCGCAGGTAACCAGGCCGGCGACCTTCCTGAGTTGCGCCGCCGCATCCATCGAAACCGTGATTGCTTTCAAGGCCCGCTTCAAATAGGCGATTGTCATCCCAATTTCACTTAGACTATCGCCACTCAACGCTGCGGCGAGCTTGGCGTTCGCCACCGCAGCTTGTGTGGCCAATCTTACAGCTGCCGGCTCGTTCGGAAGCAAATCGTTTCGATCGAACAGGTGATCAATCCAAATCGTCAAAGCGAAGGCAGCCCGATACAGATCATGTCCTTCAAAGGTCTCTGCTGATCTGAATGTCTCGTTGATTCCACGGTCGTCCTCTTCCGCCGCGTCTTCATCCGGCAGTGCATCGAATTCCGCGCTCCAATCCTTGGCATCTAACAATTGGGTCCAGCCCATTTCACGAGCGATGATCTCGTCGCGTTGGGGATCATCAAGGTATTCTTCCAGCAATCGCATGTACTTTTCCGCCTTGCCCTCCTGTTGCTGTAGAAAACGCTCCCACTGGTACTCGTCCCAGACGCGTTCGGGCTCACCCTCGTAGCCGGCCATGATGAAAGACTAAACGCGAGCTTGTCTCTGCGCGCAAAGTCTTTTGATAGGGCGCGACCCAGTTTACCCGCCGTGCGCGGGCCCGGCGCGCCGATCGGCTATCCGCCCGCGAGTGCTTCGCGCTCTGTTTGCAATCGCAACTGTCCGCATGCGGCATCGATGTCATGGCCTTTCTCGCGACGCAACGTCACCGGAATCTCTTCGGCTCGTAAGATCGATAGAAATTTTTCCTGCCGCTTTTCTGAAGGTCGCGCCCAAGGCAGACCGGAGACGCTATTGTACGGAATTAAATTCACTTTTGCCGAGAGCCGGTCTGCGTGACGAGAGAGGAGACGCGCCTGGTCGTCAGAATCGTTCACGTCTGCGATCAAGATGTATTCAAAGGTGAGGCGCTGCTTCTTATGAGCTTTGTAATAGTCGCAAGCCGAAAGCAGTGTCTCGATGTTGTAACGGCGATTGATCGGCATGATCCGATTGCGAACCTCGTCAGTGGCACCATGCAGAGAAACGGCCAGCCGAATTTGCAAACGTTCTTCACCCAGTTTGCGAATCTGCGGCGCCAACCCGCTGGTTGAAATCGTGATGTGGCGCGCGCCGATGCCGAGGCCCCACTCCGCGTTAATTATCCGAATCGCCTGGAGCACGTTCTCGAGGTTGGCGAGCGGCTCGCCCATCCCCATGAACACAATGTTGTCGATCTTTTCACCTGTCGCACGCTCAACTGCGATGAGCTGGTCGACAATTTCGTTTGCGCTCAGATTGCGCGAAAAACCTTCCAAACCGCTCGCGCAGAATTTGCAGCCGTAGGCGCAGCCCACCTGGGTCGAGACACAGATCGTCCGACGATCCGATCTCCCACCGTAAAGCGCTAGGGACGCCGGAATCAAAACCGATTCGATCAAATTTCCGTCGGCTAAACGAAAAAGAAATTTCCGTGTCGTGTCGCCCGCACCGAGCACTCGTATGACGTCGATCTTGCCAAGGGAAAACGTCTCCGAAAGCCGCTTGCGCAACGATCGCGGTAAATTGGTCATTTTGTCGATCGTGTCGACGCGCTTTTTGTAAAGCCAGTCGGTGATCTGGCCCGCGCGATATGAGGGTTCCCCCAAATTGCGGAGCTGCTCCTGAAGCTCGCTAAGAATAAGAGATTTGAGATCGGTCTTGCCGGCGCTCTTCACTACAAAATCTACCGGACACCGCGCCTTGCATCAAACATCTGCAAAAGTAGGTTCGTCACGTGAAGGAACGCTTTGCACTCTGCGCGGTTCTGTTTCTGGTGGTCGCATCGCTGCTCTCCGCCTGTGCATCGTCTGGCGATTCGGTGAGCAGTGACTCGGACTCCCAGGCTGCTACGTCTAGTACGCCTGTTCCCGGGGAAAAAATGTCTGACGATGGAAGGTTTACTCCAGGTGGGCCTGGCGCCAGCGGAAGCGTTCACTGGTGATTTTTCCCTGTAGCCGCCGACTCTGGGCGGCACGACCGGTACCTCTCAACAACGTCTGCGCCGCGCTTCGCAGAGCGAAGCCTCTATAGCGCGGAGATTTCTGCTTGATCGCGCAGGCGCACGGAGAACACTCAGCGGCGATGCACAGAACGCGCTCGCCACTCGCTCTTGGTTGGGAGGCCGCGCGAGCCAACGCACTGCCAGCGTTAATTATTCAGGCGCTCATGCTGATGTTGCTCCTGAGTTTTTACACCAGTCACACAGCGTTCGCGTTGCTTTCGCAGCTTGCCGAGCTAAAGCGCACAGGCGGGATCCTGTTTGTGATCGTCGCATCCGTAACGGCGGGGGCGCTTATTCCGGAATTGTTCTTGATTCTTTTCTTCCAGCGAGGACGCCCGAGTCGTCGGAATCTTCGCAATTTGCTGTTTACCGTACCCGTCTGGGGACTCGACGGAACACTTGTCGATTTCTTGTATCGAAATCAGGCAGCCTGGTTTGGAGACATCGCAACACTGCCAGTGGTCGCGGCAAAAATTTGCGTCGATCAATTTGGTTACAATCCCCTTTTTGCCGCGCCGTTTGGTGTGCTGACCTATGAGTGGAAGAACAGCGGTATCTCGCTCCAGCCCATTCGCGATCTTTTCACATGGAAACATTACCGCGACAAAATCATTCCTACGTTGCTCGCCACATGGGCAGTCTGGATTCCGTTGATGGCAATTATCTATTCCCTGCCGCTTGCTCTCCAATTTCCACTTTTCGGGTTGGCGCTTACTTTTTGGGTGCTGCTTCTCACTTACATGACGAATCGGTTTGCCGGGCAGATTGAAGCTGATGCGCCGTTGGCGCTGGCTACGACCAGCGACGTTGAAGCGTAATACGTTAAAGCGTTGAAGCGGACGGAAAATTCCGCTCGCGCGTTGCTCTCTGGCGCTTCAACCCTTCAACGATTTTCCGTCTACGAAGTGCAGTAGCGCTTCGTGCACGCCCGCCCCGTGCTCTTGCTGCGCCACGTAACCGCCTGCGTTGCGGACTGCGTTTTGCACCTCAGGGATTGCGTTCGCCGGGCAGGATGGCATCGCAGCAACTTTTCCATTCAACATTGAGATATCGTTGTGATGATCGCCGGCCGTGAAGATGTTGTCGCGCGCGACTTCGATTAAGCGTGCCAACTCAGCCAGCGCCGCACCTTTGTGATAATCAGTGTGGCAAAAACGGAGATAAATGCCGTTCCGTTGGTAATCAAACTTTGGATGCCCGGCTCGTGCTCGCTCGATAAATCTGGCGATGTGTTCAATCTCTTCTTCATTTTCCGCAGCAAGACCTTCGAGCTGATCCGTATCATAAATAAGACGCGCCTTCGTTTCCTGAGTCACGAAGTCGACTACCTCGGCGAGCACTGGCTGGGCTGAAGAAAACAACTCGGCATGA
>Ga0307305_10000356_pt1 | contig 15949 bp, 16 predicted proteins | sample ER_DNA_186_FD_194512 | JGI IMG/M metagenome (GOLD analysis project Ga0307305, IMG submission 194512) | Bulk soil microbial communities from the East River watershed near Crested Butte, Colorado, United States - ER_DNA_186 | ecosystem: Environmental > Terrestrial > Soil > Floodplain | place... | reverse complement strand
CGTCACCCCGCTCTGCGCCGCAGCCGGGACGCTGCATTGCCCGAGGTCGCGACCGGAGCCGCAGCCCCACGCGACGACGCTGCCGGCTTTCGTCAGTGCAACGCTGTGGAAGTCCCCGGCCGCGATGGCGGCGACTCCGCTTCCGGCCGCGGCCGGCACGCTGCACTGCCCGAAGTCGCTGAAGTCGCAGCCCCAGGCGAGGACGCTGCCGTGCGGCCGTTCTGCGGCGGCGGGGAGCGGGCCGACGAGCAGTCCCGCTACGAGCGCGAGGAGGCAAAGCCGAAGATTGAGCCTCCTGGCCCGCCAGCTCGCCGCGCCCTGCACGAGTTCCAAGATGACAGGCCGTACACATGGGTACAAGCTCGGCGCGCGGACACCGCTTCAGGGCCTCCGCACCGAGACGAGCGCGTTGCGCTCGTCGCCGCCCTTGACGGTCTGCTCCAGCACGGCCGATGCCGCGCACATAGAACTTGTGGTCGATCACGCCGGGCTCGAGCGGCGTCCACTCCTTCGTCAGGAGCGCTCGGCGCGACGACGCGGCCGTCGTCCGCACGTGGGCGGAGACGCTCAGGACCCGGAGGGACCTACGGTGCGTAAAAGGAGCGTAGAAGCAGCGCGCGAATCACACCCCCTCGGCCTTTGGGCGGAGAGGGCCCTGTGAAACCGAGGCCGCCCCCACGGTCGTTCTCTAAATAGACAACGCGTCAATGAGCTGGTCGTGCTGGGTGACGAGCACGTCGCGATCGTCGGGGATCTCAACGACACCAGCACGCACCCGCAGTTCGACGACGGCGCGGGCGGTACGCTTCCGGGCACTCTCGGGACGGGGAGGGCTCGAAACAAGATCGACTACATCCTGCTTTCACCAGCGCTGTTCGCTCGCGTCCAAGGAGGCGGGATCTTCCGCAGCGGCACTTGGGCCGAGAGCACGGCACGATCGGGAGGCCGGACTCGGCGGCGCTCGCCCCGCTCATCGCGGCGACAGACCTGAAGGACATCTAAGCTCGGGAGCTGCGTCGTGCGACCGTGGCTCGTCTTGCTCGTGGCTGTCCTAAGCATCTCCGCGCTCGGGCTGCTTCTCGGCGAGAGCCGGGCGAGCGGCCGCACCGTCGCCCTCCACGTGACAGTCCGCGGCGACGGGTCGATCGGGGTGGGAACGCTTGCCTGCCGCTCGCGGTGCACATGGCGCCTCTCGAGCGGCAGCCTCAGACGCGTTGACGCGCGAGCGGCTCTGGGAAGCCGCTTCTTGCGCTGGCGAGGGGCGTGCGCGTCTCGCCGGCCGGTCTGCACGATCACGCTCCGGAAGGGCGGCTCCTTGGTCGGCAGCTTCGCGCCTATCAGGAGCCTCATGTCATGGTCGACACACGTGCCGTGCAAGCCGGTGCGGACGACGATCCCCGAGATCCTCGGCAGCCAGGAAGGGCCCGAGCAGGGGGCGACCGAGGCCGGTGGTTCCTTTCAGCCGCACCTCCGCGACATCCCGCAGCAGCACCTGCTGAACCCACCGTGCAGGTTTGGAGGAATGCCGGCGTTCGTGGAGGTCGACGACGTCGTGATCACGAGGGCGCCGAACCGAAGCGGCGACAGGGACGACTCGCTCAACCTCACACAGGCCGGCCGGCCCGACATCACGAACCCGTACATGAAAACGCTTCATGCCGAGATCGACGGGACGTGGATCGTCGCCAAGGTCGCGCCGCCGCTCTGGCCGACGAAGCTCGGCACGAGGCTCGACGTCCAGGGCTTCGTCTACTGGGACGTCAGCCACCTCCACGACGTCTGGCACCAGCACTCAGGCTGGGAGCTGCACCCGGTCGCGGCCTGGCGCCGGGCGCGCTAGAGCTGCTCGAGGAGCCGCAGGAGCTCTGCGGGGATCGACTCGACGTCCGCGCCGAGCTCAAGCACGAACGCCGGCGCCGTGCGGACGAGCCGGGTCATCTGCGCCAGCGCCTCGCGCGCCGGCGGGTGGAGCTGGAAGATCGTGCTCGGCGCGAGCGCCGTGAGCGCCTCGGCCGGCGTGCCCGGACGAGCGTGCGCGACGCGCCGGTCGGTCACCTGCGGCACGACGATCGCGCGTAACGGGAAGCCGGCGACGCACCTGCCCGGGAACGCCGCCTCGACGAAGACGACGCCCTTCTCGTCCGGACGGCCGGCGTCGGCGAGCCCGGCCGCGAGGTGCGGGAGCCGCTGCACGTCGTCGCGGTGGACCTTTCCCGAGCAGTAGAGGCTGTGGACGGTCGCCGGCGCCGAGCCGACCGCGACGTAGTCGTCGCCTGCGTAGAAGAGTCGCTCGTCGAGGAGGCTCGCGAGCGCGGTCGTCGACTTGCCCGAGCCGCCCGAGCCGACGAGGAGGAGGCCTCCCGCGGCCGTCCCGACCGCTCCGCCGTGGACCTGCCGAAGGCCCTGGGCGTCGAGCCACCAGCTGAGGAGATGGCGGAACGGCGCCGTGTACTCCCAGTACGGAAGCCGCGTCAGGTCCCGCGTCCAGAACCAAGCGCGGCCGGACTCCTCGGCGAGGACGCTGAAGGCGTCGTGGGCCGGTTGGTGCAGAGCGCGAAGGCCGTTCTCCTCGGAGTAGTACGACGGGCCCGCTCCGCGCGGGGCCGCTTCGAGGGCTGGCCGCTCGGCCTCGGAGGTCGCGGAGTCCCAGACCTGCAGCGTCAGGGAGGGCGCCGGGCCGTCGCCGGCCTCAAGGTGCGCGAACGCGGGCCTCAGGGCCGAGGCGGCGGTCTCGCCGGCGAAGCGGAGGAGGATCGCCCTCCCCGCCACGGCGAGCCGGAGGTCGACGGCGCCGCCGGCGGCGCGCGCGGCTTGCTCGAACTCTGCCTGGAGATCGGCTTCGTTCATCGCCCGCCCCGGCGCGCAAGATTGCGGATCTCCGCCACGAGCGCCGGCTCTCGCCAGGCGAGCAGCGAGACGTAGGACGCGGCACCGAGCGCGACGACCGCCGCCAGCCGCGCTCCGGCTGCGACGTCCGCGTGGACTAGCGCGAGCCGGAGGGCATACGTAAGCGCGCCCATGGCCGCCGAGACCTCGAGGATCGGTCGGACGCTGCGCGCGAAGGCGAGCACGCTCGTCTGCGCCGCTCGGCAGACGATCGTCGTGAAGAGCGGGAGGACGCTCGTCCTGGCGACGGCGAAGCCGGCGGCGACGCCGACGACGCCCCAGTGGAGACCGATCACGAACGCCGAGACGGTGACCGTCGCCGAGAAGATCATGAAGGCGAGGAGCAAGCCCGCACGGTCGAGGGCCTGGAGCATGCTGTGGTTCAGGCTCTGGATGCTCTGTGAAAGGCCGGCGATGCACAGCAGCTGGAGCACCGGGACCGCCTTGTGCCAGCGGCCGCCGAGGACGACGGGCACGAAGTCGGGCGCGACGACCGCCAGGCCAACGAAGGCCGGGACGGAGGCGGCCGCGATGATGCGGTTCCCCCGGAGCCACGCGGCTCCCGTGCGAGCCGGATCGTCGGCGATGAGCGCGAACGCCGGGAACAGCACCTGCTGGATCGGCAGCGCAAGGCGGGAGATGGGCGCGAACATCACGTTGTAGGCGACGGAGTAGATGCCGAGCGGCGCGGCGCCGAGGAAGCGGGCGATCAGGAAGTTGTCCGCGTTCAGGTTCACGTACCCGAGCACGCGGGCGCCGGAGGTCTTGCCGGCGAAGGAGCCGAGGCTGCGGAGGCTCTCGGTCGAGTAGGTCGCCCGGGGGCGCCAGGGCGAGAAGCGCCAGACGAGCACGAGCGAGATCGTCTCCGCCGCGAGCGCCTGCGCGACGAGCGCCCAGGCGCCGGTCCCGGCGACGGCGAGGGCGACGCCGAGGGCGCCCCCGGTGACCGCTCCGGCCATCTCGCGCAGCTGCAGGCTCCGGAACTGCATCTCCCGGTTCAGCAGCGCGATCTGGGTCGACGAAAGCGACGTGATGAAGAACAGGGCCGAGGTGGCCGCGAAGAGCGGGGCCACCGCCGGTGTGGAGAAGAAGTCCGCGACGAGCGGCGCCGCCGCGACGCCGCCTCCCGCGCAGACGGCGCCCGCGACGATCGTCGTCCAGAACGCCGTCGAGCGGTCGCGCTCGGTGATCGTGCGGCGCGCGATCAGCGCCGTGCCGAGCGAGAGGTCGGTGAAGATCGAGGCGACGCCGACGAATATGAGCGCCATCGACGCGAGCCCGTAGTCACGCGGGACGAGCAGCCGCGCGAGCACGACGCCGACGACGATCCTTGTCGCCTGGACGACCACCTGGGTCGCGATCTTCCAGCCGACGCCGCTGACGACCTGCTGGCGAAGCGTGCCCGCCGTCCCCGCCGTCGCCGGCAGCTCGGGCCGCACGCCCACGCTCGTGGTGCTGTCTTCGTTCACTGTGTCGAAGGGAAGGTGTGAAACTGAGCCTATGGGAGCGGCGGGATCGTTCGCGGTCGCAGATCGCCTGCGCGAGCTGGCGGCGAGCTTCGCCTGCGCGAGCGAGGCCGCCGGCGGCGTCGCGGTCGACGAGTACATCGTGGGCGCGGGTCGCGTGTCGCTTCGCTTCGCAGGCCCCACGCTCCGGGAGCGCCTGACGCCGGCGTTCGCCCACCTCGCCGCGAAGCCGGGCGAGCGGCGCGGGCCCGCGAGCCTCACCGTCCACCTGTGGGATTCCGCCTCCGGTGGAACGGAGCCGCCGCGGCGGCCGCCCGGACGGGGGGACGGGCCGAGCGGAGCGCTGTACGAGTTCCACGAGCCGCCCCTCCGCGGCGTCTACCAGCCCGGTCTCGAGACGCTCAGCGTCCTCGACACCGAGACCGGCGTCGCCTGGCACTGGGTCGCCGATGCCTCCGAGCGGCCGTCGTGGGACCAGGCCTGCCCGATCCGGCAGATCCTGTCCTGGTGGCTCCGCTCGCGCGGGCAGCTGCAGGTTCACGCCGCAGCGGTCGGGACGGCGGGCGCCGGCGTCCTAGTCGTCGGCCCGCCCGGCTCGGGCAAGTCGACGGTCGCGCTCTCGTGCCTGGGCTCGGAGCTCCTCTACGCGGGCGACGACTATGTCGCCGTGACGCTCGAGCCGTCTCCGCTCGTCGCCAGCCTTTACAACTCGGGAAAGCTCGACCCGCCACACCTACGGAGCCGGTTCCCGCACCTGCTGCCGCTGCTCGCGAACGAGGACCGGCTCGAGAGCGAGAAGGCGATCCTGTACGTCGAGCGGCACTTCCCCGAGCAGACGACGCGCGGGTTTCCCATCGCCGCCGTGCTCGTCACGACGGTTCGAGCGGAGCGACGCGACCCGGAGATCGTGCCCGCCTCTCTCGCGGGCGCCTTCGCTGCCCTCGCGCCGACGACGATGTTCCAGCTCCACACGGCGGGCGCCGAGGAGCTCTCGACACTCTCCAGCCTGATCGCACGTGTGCCGTGCTTCGCGCTGGAGCTCGGCAGCGACCTGCGCGCGCTCCCCGGGAAGATCTCGGACTTTCTCTCTACCCTGTGAGCGCCGTGGCGGACCCGCGCGTCACCGTCCTCGTCGCCGCCTACAACGGGGAGCGGTTCCTCGGCGAGACGCTCGAGAGCGTCTTCGCGCAGGAGTTCGACTCGTTCGAGGTCGTCTTCGTCGACGACGGCTCCAAGGACAGGACGGGCGAGATCGCGCAGTCGTTCCCGGTGCGCTACCTCCGGCAGGAGAACCAGGGCCTTCCCGCCGCGCGCAACGCCGGTCTCGCACTCGTGCGCGGTGATCTCGTCGCCTTCCTCGACGACGACGACCTGCTGCCGCCGACGAAGCTCACTGTCCAGGTCGCCTACCTCGACGAGCACCCGGAGACGGGCTGCGTCCTCGGCCGGCAGGAGTGGATCGTGGAGGGGGGCGTCGAGCCCCCAAAGCTGCCGCGCGACCCGATCTTCGGCGAGCTCGGCGGGATCCAGCTCGTGACCGCGATGATCCGGCGACGGGTGCTCACCGAGCTGGGCGGCTTCGATCCGAGCTATCGCTATGCGGAGGACAGGGAGCTCTTCATCAGGATGCGCGAGCACGGCGTCGGGATCGCCGTGCTTCCGGACGTCGTCCTCTACAAGCGACTCCACGGCGCGAACATGACGATGAATCCCCCGTCGACGCACCCGATGCTCCGCGCGCTCCACGAGAAGCTCGAGCGCGAGCGCAACCCGGACCGGCAATAGCACGCCTCAGGGCGCGCCGGCCAAGACGGTGATGTGCGGCAGTCCCGCGTGCACGTCCTTGCGTCGCCGGTCACCGGAACCCAGCTACGGTCTGCTCGAGGGCCCCGGCGCGGCGTAGCTCGTAGCCGAGGGCGCGCAGCCCGCGGGCCACGAGCCGCTTCGGTCCGCGATCCCCCAACCGGCGCCTCAGGCGCTCTTGCCGCTTCGCGCCGCCGCGTAGCCCCGGGCCGTCGCCAGCGCGACCCGCGCGGCCTCGTTCCTTCCGGCGAGGTGGAATGCGAGCGAGCGCGCGAGGAGCCCGAGCCGAAAGACATCAGTCACGAAGGCGGCGGGCAGGGGCGGAAGCTCGGCGCGGACCGTCTTCGCCACGGCCTTGCCGATCATCTCGGCGCGTTCTTCGGCGCCGAACCGTCGCTGACCGGAGGCGTTGCCGACGTGCACGAACTCGGCACCGTCCTCGAACCAGGTTGCGAAGCCGAGCTTGCGCGCGCGCCAGCAGAGATCGAGATCCTCCGAGAACATCCAGCTTCTCTCGGTGTAGCCGCCGAGCTTCGTCCACAGCGAAGCCCGTATTGCGAGCACGGCGCCGTTCGCCGAGTCGACGACGCGTGAGCGGCTGTGATCCCAGTACGTGCTCCAGCGCGGCTGCCACCGATTCGGGACGAGACGGCTGAGACCGCTCGCGCGAAGGAGCGAATTCGCCGGCGTGGGCAATGGCACCACGTTGGGCTGGAGGCTGAGGTCCTCGTTGAACAGGCGCGGGACGGCGATCCCGATCCCCGGCCGGTCCAGGCCGGCGACGAGGCGCGCCAGGCTGCCGGGCCGGTGGACGAACGTGTCGTTGTTGACGAAGACGTAGCTTCTCGCCGCGAGCGCTGCTGCTGCGCCAAGGTTCGCGCCGCGCGCGAAGCCGGCGTTCTCTCCCAGCGCCAGCACGTGCGCAGCCGGGAGCTCGCGCCTGAGTCTCTCGAGGCTGTCGTCGCTCGAGCCGTTGTCGACGACGACGACGCGGTCGGAAGGCAGGCCGTCGGCCTCGAGCGTGCGCACGCACCGGATCGTCGACGCGGGAAGGTTCCAGTTCAGCACGACGGCGCAGGTCGTCGAGAGGTCGACGGGGACGCTCGGCTGTCCGTTCACGGCGCCCACGGCCGCAGACCAGCCGGCGGTGTGCACCGAGAGGGGAGCGCTCGGGCGGCGTACAGCGCTCGCGACGCGTGTCAGCTTTTGCCGCCACGGCTCGCCGGGGCGCGGCAGGAGCTCGAGCTGAAGGGCTTCGACGGTCACTGCGAGGGCGGCCTCGGGCGGGAGCTCCCAGAAGCCGTAAAACCAGCGCAGCAGGTGGTTGTCGAGCACGGTCCGCTCGCGGAGATCCGGCAGGTGACGCGCCCAGAGGCGGAGCGCCGCGGTGGGCCTCCCGCCGTCGAGGAGCGCGGCGGCGGCTCCGGACGTCGCGGCCCAGATCCGCTCGATGCGCCAGGCGCGTGCGGTCGCCTCGAGCTCGTCCTCGCGGGCCTTGCCCCCCACGACGGCGACGTCGAGGAGATCGCGGACCCTGTGCAGCGGCTGAGTCGTCCAGTGGTGGGCGGCGAGGATGAGCGCGTGGTGGGCCGGAGCCGGCGCGAGGATGCCGTCGACGTCGACAAGGGACGGCTGCGCCGCTTCGAAGATCTCCGGGAGCGCCGGCGGCGAGAAGCGGTGGGGCCACGGTGGCGCCGAATGGATCTCGACCTTGAGCGGCAGCAGCGGCCACTTGAGCGGCCGGAGGTGGTGGTGGTCGACGAAGAGCTCCGGGTCGTCGACCTCGACGAAGCCGCTGTCGATCAGCGCCTGCTGAGCGCGAGGCGGGTCGGGCGACAGGAGGTCGACGTCGGAGAAGGAGCGAGCGTGGTCGCGGTAGAGGTGGGCGACCTCTGCCCCTTTGATGAGGACGAGCGGCCCGTCGACCAAGGTCCGGATGCGCTCCAAGAGCGGTGGCGCCGCCAGCATCTCCGCGGCTGCCGTGCGGTCGTCGTGGGCGAGAAGCGCTGGGACGGGTTGCCCGAGCCGGCGGAGACGCCGCGCTGCGGCAGGGCCGAGCTTGTGGGCCCGGATCCCGGCGACGTCGGCGCCCTCGAGGAGCCGGTCGAGCGCGTCCCAGATGCGCGCGCCGGCGATCGTCACGGGCGGTCCCCGTCGAGGAGCGCTCGCAGGATCGGCACGGCGACGCGGCTCGTCGAGCCGGGGTTCGCGACGTGCAGGTGGTGGTGCAGGGCGGGGATGGGATTCAGGTCGACGACGACGCCGGCGACGACGTCGATGCCGGCGAGGCGGAGGCCGACCGCACGTACAGCCGCGACGGCGACGGCGCAGAGCTCCTCCGAGACGGAGCCTCTGACGCTCTCGTTGTCGCACGGCCGGTTGAAGTTGGTGACGGTCTTGACTGAAATCGTCTCGTGGACGCGCGGCTTGTCTGCGGTGCGCGCAACCGCCTGCGGATCGTTGAGCGCGACGGTCTGGCCGGCGACCCGCGCGACGGCGGCGCCGCGGCGGATCTCCAGCACGGGCGGCTCGAGATCGACGACCTCGGCTCCGGGCTCGGCGGACGCCTCCGCCCAGAGCGCCCGCGCGATCCGCCACCGCCGGCCCAGGGTCAGCTGCGCCAGCGCGCGGTCGCGCCTCCAGCGCCGCCAGGCGTGCCCTGGCCCGGTCGACTGGGCCAGGTCGACGCGCGTGGCGACCGCGCGCCACGTCGGAAGCCGCACCGCCGCCGTCTTGCTCATCGTGTGCCCGCTGTCGGGGCATGCCGCGCCGCCGCGACCCTTACCGCTCCCTTCCGCGCCGCCTGCAGCGGGAGCTGCGATCGCCGCTCGAGCTCCCACTCGTCCTGGAGGAAGGCCGGCAGCGCGCGAAGCGCCTTGGGGAGGCTGCGGTCGGCGGTGAGCCGCAGGAAGCGAGTCAGGCTCTGCGGCGGCGGCCCGAGAGCGGGGAGCGAGGTCGCGGCGGCGGCGTGAGCGAGTCGCTCTCGGGACCGCGTGGGCGTCCGCGTGAGCGCCTCGACCACGGCCGGAGGGACGGAGACATCCAGCTCGCGCCGCAGGAACGAGAACGCGTCGCGCAGCCGCAGCGTCGCCCGGAGACGGCGTGCCTGCTCGACGACCCGGTCCCAATTGAGCTCAGCGCCGGCGGCCTCGACGACCACGCAGGCGTCGGCTGCCCACATCGCGCTTTGCACGCTGTTCGGCCGTGCTCCCTCGACGCAAAGGTGGACGAGCTCGTCGGCCGGGCAGGGAGCGTGCGCCTCGGCTGTGTGGAGCGAGAGCCCGACCGCGAGCGGGCGAAGATCGGCCGGCGCGCGACTGCCCTCGCCGGCGAACTCGTGGAAGAGCCTTCGGTAGACGAGGCAGTGGTCGTTCCCGCTGCGGAACTGCGTCGCGGCCGCGCTGCGGCCGACCTGGGTCCAGCCGTCCGCGGCGAGCGCATTTATCGCGGAGGCCTCGGCCTCCGGCCGCGCGAGCACGTTCAGCGCCGGCACGGCCCGCAGGCCGAGGTCCCGGTAGTAGAGAAGGGGCAGCTCGAAGCTGCCTACGACGAGCGGGTCGGCGCCGGCGTCCGCGAGCAGACGGACGACGTGGCTCAGCCGCCCGAGGCGAAGGTTGTTCACGTACCAGGCGTGCCGATTGATCCCGCGGACGCGTGACCTCAGCTCCTCGTCCATGTCGAGCTCGCCGAGCCGGCGGTGGAGGAGCGGGAGGAGCGCCACGGCAGGCGTCTCGAGCTCGTCGAGGCGGAATCCCGGTTGCAGCCGCCGCCATGCCGCGTGCGCCCGCTCGCCGTCGAGAAGCGCCGCCCGGAGGAGGAGAACCTGGCGCTCCGTCGGCCAGAACGACCCGCTGAGACCCGTCCTCCGCATCAGCCCGTCCGGCGTCGGTCGAGGGCGTGCTTGAGGACGTGCAGGTACTGCGGCTTGAAGGCGCGCTCCCGAATCCCGTTGTTCTCGGCGTGGAGGCGACGCTCGAGGACGACGACCGGCGGCACGGCGCTCTTCAGCCCTGCCTCGACGGAGCGCGCGTACCAGTCGACGCCGATGCCGACCTTCAGCTCGGTCGAGAACCCGCCGACCCGGAGCAACGCGTCGCGCTTCACGAGCATGAGATTCGGGGTCGGCCACGGCACGTTCGCCCGCGGCGCGCGAAGCAGCGCCCGCGCGCCGGCGTCGAGATCGGGGCTGAGGAACTCGCTGACATGCCCGTACACGACGTCCAAGGTGGGGTCGGCGGCGAACGCAGCCAGCTGACACTCGAGCTTGTCAGGCGGGAAGCGGTCGTCGGCGTCCAGGAAGGCGAAGTAGTCGCCGGTGGCGTCACCGACGGCGCGGTTACGCGCCGCGGCCATGCCTCCCCGCTCCTGCCGAATGCAGCGAACCGGCGATCCGTAGCCTCGGGCGATTTCGCCGCTCCCGTCGTCGGAGCCGTCGTCGACGACGATCAGCTCGAACGCCGGCCGGGTCTGGGCGAGCACGCTGTCGATCGCCTCCGCCAGGTAGCGAGCGCCGTTGTAGACGCCGATCATGACGCTCACGCGAGAGCCGCTCTGGCTCATCGGGTGACCGCGGCCGACGCGGCCGCGTCGCTCACCGCAGCTCCGAGCCCTGGGATGCGGGATGCGGCCATCCCCGCGCGTCGACCTCATGCACGGGGTCGAGCAGGATCAAGTCCTGCATGTCAGTGTGCTTTTCGAGCACCGGCGCCTGGAACGGCTCTCGCGGCCCCTCCGCGCCGTCCACGACAATCGGCGGTCCCGCGTCCTCGCTCTGCTCTACGAGACCCTCGGCTTGGAGCTCGCCGAGCAGGCGTGACACAGCCGACGAGATCTCCCCCGCCGGCGCGTCATACCGTCGCGCCAACTCCTGCGCGATCTCCGCCTCCGCGGCGCCGCGCTCGACTCCCTGCCACACGACCGCGCCCGAGTCGCGCAGACTGTAGTAGCTCCCGGTGGCGATGTCGATGACCATCACCTCGCCCTCGATCGTCTCGTGCATCACACGTGGGCTGTTCACCCGAAATCGTGTCGACACCCCCGCTCCCCTCTACTCGCCGCAGTACCAGACCGGATTATCGCAAAATGCGGAAGTTCATCCAATGGGGAACGAGTTCGAGGCTGACCCGATGCGCAAAGTCGTGATCACAGGGGCCGCCGGCCTGATCGGAACGGTGCTCGAAGGGGAGCTCGGGGACCACTACGAGATCGTCGGGATCGACCGCGCGCCACGCCGCGTGACGAACGTTCGGCGCGTGGACATGAGGCGGCCGCGGGCGCTCGCGTACCTCTTCTCTGGCGCGGAAGCCGTGATCGACCTCGCCGCGCTCCCGAGCGACCGAACGCCGTGGGGCGACGTGTGGCGGAACAACCTCCCGGCCACGATGAACGCACTCGAGGCGGCCAGGCAGGCCGGCGTGCGGCGCATTGTCTTCGCGAGCTCGAACCACGTCACGGGGATGTACGAGCGGGAGCCGCCGTACTCGTCGATCGTCGCCGGCGCCTACGCGGGGCTCGACCCGGCCGCGACGCCACTCATCGCCCCGACCTGGCCCGTTCGGCCAGATGGTGCGTACGCGCTCGGCAAGGTGCTCGGAGAGGCCGCCGCACGTCACTACGCCGATGCGTACGGCCTCTCGGCGGTCTGCTTGCGAATCGGCACGGTCAACCCCGAGAACCGGCCACTCGAGCCCCGGCACTTCGCGACGCTCCTCACGCACCGCGACCTCGTGCGGCTCGTCGAAGCGGCGCTCGCCGCGCCCGAGGATCTCACCTACGGCGTCTACTACGGCGTCTCCGACAACAAGTGGCGACTCTGGGACATCACTAACGCCCGCGAGGAGCTGCGGTACGAGCCGCTCGATAACGCAGAGACCTTTCGCTAGTTTGCAAGATTATCGGCGAAACGGAGCGGCGTCGGAGTCGAACCGACCGAGCCGTGGTTGCACGACCGCACTGGTTTGAAGACCAGCTGGGCCACCGGGGCCGCCTGCCGCCCCACCTGGAAGGCTAGTCCACCCACTCTCTGGTCAGGTACAGCCAGAACGCGAGCCCCGCGTATGGCCCGTAGCGCTTGAAGCGCCGTTCGATGGTCTTGTCTGCGAGCTTTCGCTTCGCGCCGACGAGGCGCATGTACGTCGGGCGTGTCCACGAGTCGAGGATCAGGCGGGAGTAGCGGCCTAGCGCGGTCGTCATCACGTGCGCGGCCGCGTACGGCCCGACGCCGGGGAGCGCGAGTAGCCGCGCGGCGACCTCGTCGTCGGGGAGCTCGGGATCCTCCAGCTCCTCGAGAACTGTCGTCCCCTCGGCGACCGACGCGGCCAGCGAGCGAAGGTACGGCCCGCGGTATCCCGCCCGGGCGACGTCGCGATAGAACGCCTCGTCGGTCTCGGCCATGACCGCTGCGGTAGGGAAGGCGTGACCGCCGCCGGGAGCCTTCGGCCCGAGCTCGGTCACGAGCGCGGTCGTCATCCGCACCGTCCCGCCCCAGGCGCAATTCGTCGTGCAGATCGTCTTGACGACGTCCTCGAAGAGCGTGGCGCTGCGCAGCATCCGGCCCGCGCCGGTGACGGCCCAGCTCAGGTCTTGGTCCGTCGCCGCGACGGCGTAGAACGGCGAGAGGTCGTCGTCGAGCCGCAGCATCGTCCGGAGGATCGGAACGACCTCGCCCGCGCTCGCATCTCCGTCGACGCGCGCGTGCCCCCGGCGCCCGGGCGCGAGCGTGACGGTGCGGGCGCGACCACGCCCGACGGCCAGCGTCACCTCCAGCGCATCGCGGTCGAGGCGGTTCGGCGGCAGCGACGCGACCCCGTGCGAGTTCAGCGTTCGCGCCAGATCGACCGGTTCGCCGCCGGCGCCGCGCAGCGGGATCTCCGCGAGCGGCTTCGTCACAGAGGCTTGGCGACCTCGTAGTGGACGACGTGCTCGTCGCGCGCCACGAGGAATCGGTCGTCCTCCGGGAAGAAGACCGCGCGCTCGAGGTCGTCCCCGGCGAAGGCGCGGATCGAGTCGAGGTCGTCCCAGAGGATCACTGTCTGGAACTCCGTCCGCGCGCCGTCGTCGCGGCGCAGGATCATGGCCCCGAGGTTGCCCGGCAGTGCCTGGGACTCACGCATGCCCGTCTCGCCGAGGTACTCGACGTACGCATCGGCGTCCTCTCGTGCCGTCCAGCCGCGCCAGACGCGCGCAATCATCCGGTCCACCTCTGTTCCCATGCCGACACCTTGAACGGACGGCCTGTCCAGCCGCCGAGGGCAAGCACGGTCGTGCCCGGCTCCTTCGCGACTGCATTGCGGCGGACGCCCGGAGTCGGAACGTAGACGAACGTCCCGGCGGGCGCGTCGACCTGGTCGCCGTCGACGGTGAACGTCGCGTGGCCGCTGGAGACGAAGTAGAGCTCCTCGTGGCCCGGCGCGTTTCCGGTTTCGTCGTGGTCCTCGATCACCTCGTCGCCCGTGGTACGTGCCGTCCAGGCGTTGACCCCGAACGCCTGGACGTCGAAGTGATGCCGGACCGGCTTCCACACCGCGCCGTCCTCGCTCGCGGGCAGGTTCTGCGGGCGTGGGATGTCGTCGAGCCGTGCGGTCGAGTAGCGACGCATCAGAATGCAGCTCGGAGGCGGCGCACCGGGACACGGAGCCACGGAAGCGGTCCACGGAGGGCCTTTGCTTGCCTGCAGATCTGCGACAGGGCATCAGCGGTCCGCCGGAAGGGATCGTAGATCGGCTGTCCGCCCTCGATCGCCGCGGCAGCGATCACCTCGCCGCGGACGCTTGCAACGAGCACCGTCCCATGCGGCACGGGCCGCTCGGACAGAACCGAGAGCCGGTCGAGCGCGAGCGCGTCGGTGTCGCGGGCGAAGCGGACGGTGACGTCCGGGCCCGGCGCGGGGCGCCGCGCTTCCGCCACCAGTGCGTCTCGGCGGGCCTCCTTGAGCAGATCCAGCTGCCGCGTGGCGGCGAGTGTGTACATGAGATACGGGTGCATGTCTGCCTCCTTCCGAATCTTGCTAACCAGTGATAGGATGATAGCAGTTACGTAACTTCTAAACAAGGTTAAGTGGTTACCAATGAGCATTGCAGAACGACCCATCCCGAAAGAGCTCGAGCTCATCCGCGACTTCGTGAACACCCGCGATCTCGAGCCTCCACAAGACGCGATTTCAGAACCACGCGCACTTGCCGCCTGGCTGTCCGAGCGCGGGCTCCTGCCCGAGGGCGCCAGAGCGACACGGGCTCACGTCGAACGAGCCGCCGAGCTCCGCGAGGCTCTGAGGACGCTCCTCCTCGCCCACAACGAGGAGGGAATCGACACCGCCGAAGCGGCGAAGGCGATCGACCGCGCCGCTCGTCAGGCTGCGCTGGAGGTGCGGTTCAATCCGGATTGCACGACCGAGCTCGCTCCCGCCGCGTCGGGCGCGGCCGGCGCGATCGGGCAGCTCGTGGCCATCGTCGCCGACGCGGCGGGCACGGAGGAGTGGTCACGGCTGAAGGCTTGTCGCCGGGAAAGCTGCCTGTGGGCGTTCTACGACCAGGCGCGCAACCGCTCGCGTGCGTGGTGCTCGATGGAGGTCTGCGGGAACCGCGAAAAGGCCCACAAGTTCCGCGAAAGGCACGCGCACTAGTCGGAAAGGTTCTCCTTCACGATGCGGGCCGGGACGCCGACGACCTGGACGTTCGGCGGGACGTCCTTCGTCACGACCGCTCCGGCCCCGACGATCGCACCCGTCCCGATCTCGACGCGGTCGAGGACGACGGCGCCCATCGCGATGTAGGCGCCGTGGCCGATGGTGCAAAGTCCTGCAACGTTGGCACCAGGCCCGACCGTGACGTAGTCGCCGACCACCGTGTCGTGGCCGATCAGTGCGCCGCGGTTGAGGATCACGTGCCGACCGATGCGCGTGTTGACCGCGACGATCACGCCGACGCTTGCGATCGTCCCCTCGCCGAGCGTGCTCCGGGTAGACACGCGTGCAAGCGGGTGGACGACCGTCGCGAAGCCGAGCCCTTGCGCAGCCGCATCTTCGACGATGCGCGAGCGCGTCGTCGTGCCCAGCGCACAGACCGTCCGGTGCGTTTCCGCGAAGCGCGCTACGTCGTCGATCCAGTGGACCGGTAGCCCCGCCACCGGCTCGAGCGTCCGCTCCCGATCGAGGTTCTCGACGAAGCCGTCCACCCGAAAGCCCGGCGTCTCGGAGATCAGATCGAAGACTTCCGGGGCGAAGAAATGGGTCCCGAGAATCAGGAGGGGCTGCACGGGAACGTCCACTCGCGCCGGTTCTACCACGCTACGCTCGGCGCAGTGGACGAACCGCGGGTGACGGTCGTGGTGCCGACGCGTGACCGCCTGGATTCGCTGCGTCGCTGCGTGTCGGCGCTGCAGCGGCAGAGCCTCGGCGACGCGCTCGAGATCGTCGTCGTGCAAGACGGTGGCGACCAGCCGGGGCTGCAGGACATGCCTGGACTGCGCGTCGTGCGCCAGGAGCAGCGCGGGCCCGGCGCGGCGAGGAACCACGGCGCGTCGCTCGCGCGCGCTCCGATCGTCTGCTTCACGGACGACGACTGCGAGCCGCTGCCGAACTGGGCCGAGCGGCTGGAGGAGCGCATCGCGGCCGGCGCCGCCGCCGCGATCGGTCGCACCCTCAACGCCGATCCCCGCTCGGCGACCGCCGCGGCGTCGCAGCTCGTCGTGTCCCATCTCGTCGAGCGCTCGGTCGCGGATGGGTGGAGTGCGTTCGGCTCCTCCAACAACTTCGCGTCCCGGACGGAGGTCTTCCGGGACGTGCAGTTCGATCCTCG
>Ga0307305_10000353_pt1 | contig 16090 bp, 19 predicted proteins | sample ER_DNA_186_FD_194512 | JGI IMG/M metagenome (GOLD analysis project Ga0307305, IMG submission 194512) | Bulk soil microbial communities from the East River watershed near Crested Butte, Colorado, United States - ER_DNA_186 | ecosystem: Environmental > Terrestrial > Soil > Floodplain | place... | reverse complement strand
TCGAGCAGCGCCGCGGCGACGAGCCCGAGCGCGATCACCGCCGCGCTCGAGCCGAGCCCGCGGGCGCGCGGAATCGGGGTCGTCCAGGTGAAGCGCCGCCCGGCAGGGTCGGCGAGCCGGGCGAACGCACGCACCCCGATGTGATCGAGGTCGGGCTCGTCGCCGCCGGAGCTGACCTCGAGCTCGTTCCAGAGGTCGAGCGCGACGGCGGCGCAGTCGAAGCCTGGGCCGAGGTTCGCGGTCGTCGCGGGCGCCCGAACGCGGAGCGCCTCACTCATCAGGCGCACTCAAGCGACTGCCGCGATCGCATCGGGATCGGGGTCGACAGCCACCGGCGGTGGCGTGAGGCGCTCCACTGCCTCGGGATCCTTGAGCCCATGCCCGGTGATAACGCAGACCACCCGCGTGCCCGCCGCGAGCCCTGCGTTTGCGAGGCCGGCCACCCCGGCTGCCGAGGCCGGCTCGCAGAAGATCCCCTCCTCCTGGGCGAGCGCGCGCCAGGCCTCGAGCAGCGCCTCGTCGGAGACCTTGGCGATCAGGCCGCCCGTGCGCTCCAGCGCCTGTTCCACCTCGGGCGCGTGGACGGGCGCAGAGATGCGAATGGCCGACGCGGTTGTCTCCGCTCGTCGCAAAGACTCGACCGCGACGATCCGCGGCAGACCGGCGCCCGCTTCCTCGAAGCCCATCACGTAGGCGCGGGTGTTTCCCCCGCCTCCGTAGGGGAGTGCAAGCACCGCCGGCGGCGCGCCGAGCTCTTCGAGGATCTCGAACGCGGCGGTCTTCTGGCCCTCGAGCCGGTAGGGGTTGAGCGAATTGACGAGCGCGTGGGTTCCGCGCTCGGTGAGCTGGCGCGCAGCGGCGAGGGCCTGGTCGAACGAGCCGCGCACCTCGAGCACGCGTGCACCGAGGGCGCGCGCCTGGGCGAGCTTCCCGAGAGCCACCCCTCCCGCCGGCTGCAAGACGAGCGCAGGCAGGCCGGCACGCGCGGCGTAGGCGGCCGCAGAAGCGGCCGTGTTCCCGGTCGAGGCGCAGACGACCGCGCGTCTGCCTTCCTCGAGCGCCTTCGAGAGCGCGACGGTCATCCCACGGTCCTTGAACGAGCCGGTCGGGTTCGCGCCCTCACACTTGAGCCAGACGTCGAGATCGAGGCGGGCGGAGAGACGCGGCGCAGGCAGCAGCGGCGTGTCGCCTTCGCCGAGCGTCACGATCGGAGTCTCCGGGCCGAGCGGCAGGCGGTCGCGGAAGCGCTCGACCAAGGACGCGCGGCTAGACACCGCGCTCCGAGATCACCCGCATCAGCGTCGGTGTGCCGCGCACTTCGGGGAGCTCCGCGACCGTCGCGAGCGCGGCCTCCACCCGCCCGCTCGATGCCTCGTGTGTGACCAGGTCGAGCGAGGCGCCGTCGTCGAGCTGGCGCTGCGCCAGCCGCGCCACCGACACACCTTGTGCCGCGAGCTGCTCGGCCACGTGCGCGAGCACGCCCGGTCGGTCATCGACTTCGATGCGGACGTAGTAGCGCGAGCGCAGATCGCCGGCCGGCAGCCGCGGGAGCGTGCGCCAGGCCGCGTCGTTGTGGAGGAAGCCCGTCGCCGCCGTGCCGACGACGCTGACGATGTCGGCAACGACTGCCGAGGCGGTCTCGAGCCCGCCCGCGCCCGGCCCCTCGAGCGTGATCTCGCGGATCGCATCGCCCTGGAGCATGACCGCGTTGAACGCCCCCTCGACGGCCGCGAGCGGGTGGTGCCGGTCGACGAACGCCGCCTGGACGCGCACGTCGAAGCCGCCGTCGACCAGGGTGGCAGCGCCGACGAGGCGGACCGTCATGTCGAGCTCGCGCGCCGCCTCCACGTGTTCCGGGCGCACGTGCTCGATGCCCTCGTAGAGCACGTCCTCGAGGCCGACGCGGACGCCGAAAGCAACGGTGGCCAGGATCGCCATCTTCGCCGCCGCGTCCGCCCCCGAGACGTCGTCGGTCGGATCGGCCTCCGCGTAGCCGAGCTGCTGCGCCTCCGCCAAGGCCTGGGCGTAGTCGGCGCCTGCCTCCATGCGCGTGAGGATGAAGTTGGTCGTCCCGTTGACTATTCCGAGCACGCGATGGACGTTCGTCGCGACGAGCGACTCGCGGAGAACCTTGATCAGTGGGATCGCGGCGCAGACGCTGGCCTCGAAGCGAAGCTGGACGCCCTCCTCGGAGGCGACGCGGAAGATCTCCGGACCGCGGCGCGCGATCAGCTGCTTGTTCGCCGAGACGACCGGCTTGCGGGCGCGGAGGAGCTGGAGAACGTAGTCCGCCGCCGGCTCGACACCGCCCATTACCTCGGCGACGAGCGCGATCGAAGGGTCGTTGCAGATCGACTCGAAGTCGGTGGTCAGAAGATCGTCGTCGGCGGGGAACGAGCGCTCGCGAGCCGGGTCGCGCACGAGCGCGCGCACGACCCGGATGCGGTGCCCGGTCGCCCGCTCGATCTCGTCGCCGTTCTCGATCAGAAGACGGTTGACGGCCGCGCCGACCGTCCCGTAGCCGAGCAGCGCGACGGGAACGTCAACCGCGGCCATCGGCACGGTCCTGGCCGGGCGGGTGCGCCTCGAGCGAGAGAGCCTCCTCGGAGAGGTGGAAACGGTCGTGGAGCACGCGCGCGGCCCGCTCGACCTCTGACGCGCGCACGACGCAGGAGATCCTGATCGACGAAGTCGAGATGATCTCGATGTTGATGCCCGCCTCGGCGAGGGCGTCGAACATGTCGGCGGCGACGCCCGGGTCAGACTTCATGCCGGCCCCGACGAGGGAGATCTTCGCGACGTCGGCGTCGAGCGTCACGCCGCTGCCGCCGACGTCCCGGGCCACCCGCTCCAGCGCCGGCTCGACTCGTCCGAGGTCCTCCTTCGGCAGCGTGAAGGAGACATCGGTGCGGCCTTCGGCGGAGACGTTCTGGACGATCATGTCGATGTTCGCTCCCTCCTCCGCGAGCGGGCGGAAGATGCGCGCGGCCACGCCGGGTTGATCGGGAACCGCGAGGATCGTCACCTTCGCCTGCGAGGCGTCATGTGCAATTCCCGAGACGATCGCCTGGTCCATCTGCTCGGCCTCCTTGCCGATCCACGTCCCTTCGTTGTCGGCGAACGAGGAGCGAACGTGTAGCGGAAGTCCGTGGTTGCGAGCGTATTCGACCGACCGGAGCGCCAGCACCTTCGCACCTGAGGCAGCGAGTTCGAGCATCTCCTCATAGGTAACCCGGTGCAGCTTGCGCGCGCCGGGGACGACGCGCGGGTCGGCTGTGTACACCCCTTCGACGTCGGTGTAGATCTCGCACGCCTCCGCTCTTAGTGCGGCCGCCAGTGCGACCGCCGTCGTGTCGGAGCCGCCGCGACCGAGCGTCGTCGGTTCGAGGTCCGAGGAGACGCCCTGGAAGCCCGCCACGATCGCCACCTTGCCCTCCTCGAGGGCTTGGAGGACCCGGCTCGAGCGGACGTCCAGGATTCGCGCCTTGCCGTGCGCCGCGTCGGTAACGATCCCAGCCTGCGAGGCCGTGAACGAAATGGCGTCGCGGCCGAGATCCACGATCGCCATCGAGAGGAGCGCGATCGAGATGCGCTCGCCGGCCGTCAGGAGCATGTCCAGCTCGCGCGGCGGCGGAAATGGCGTGACCTCTTCGGCAAGCCCGAGCAACTCGTCGGTCGTGTTGCCCATCGCCGACGCGACGACGCAGACGCGCCGACCCGCGGCGGCTTCGACCACGCGGTTTGCCACGGCCTTGATGTGCTCGGCGCTCCCGAGGGAGCTGCCGCCGTACTTCTGAACGATGAGGGTTACAGGATCCGCAGTCGTCTCATCATGCGTGACGAGAACCGGGCGGTCTAGGAGGGAGAGAGCAGGAACTCGTAGAGGTTGCGATAGCCCGTGATCGCGGCGCTCACAGCACTCGGGTCGTCGGTCTCCCCCGACTCGATCAGACTCGTGAGCCGCCGCGCCTCCAAGAACTCGGCGACGAGCTTGGGGTCGGCGGAATCGCGAGCTCCCTCTTCGGTCGTCGGGTAACCGCGGGCGATCAGCAAGCGCTCGATCAGGCGATCCACCTCGGGCAGTGCTTCCGCAGGCGAATCGATGAGCAGAGGCTCGAGGCCTCGCCACTCAGTCTCCCACTCGTGGCGATCGAGACCGGGTTCGGGCACGAAAACAGGATGCGCGCGACCGACCCCTTTGAAACACTGGACGCGTGAAAGTCCTGGTCGTGGGGTCAGGCGGGCGCGAGCACGCGCTTGCCTGGAAACTGGCCCAAAGCGGAGACTGCGAAGAGCTGCACGCGGCGCCGGGGAACCCGGGAATCGCCAAGATCGGCCACTGCCACCCCGTTCGGGCCGAGGACGGCGAGGGATTGCTCGGCTTCTGCGGCGAGCACGAGATCGACCTCGTCGTCGTCGGGCCGGAGGCGCCGCTCGTCGCGGGCCTCGCAGACCAGCTCCGGCACGCGGGCGTCGCCGTCCTCGGCCCGAGCGCTGCCGCCGCTCGCATCGAGGGCTCGAAGACCTTCGCGAAGGAGGTCATGGCCTCGGCCGGCGTCCCGACGGCGGAACGGCTCTCCGTGGCGCGCCCACCCTGCGTCGTCAAGGTCGACGGGCTCGCCGGGGGGAAGGGCGTCTTCGTCTGCCGAACGCAAGCGGAGCTGGACGAGGGGCTCCGAGCGGCCGCGGCGCTCGGCGGAGCCCTTCTGATCGAGGAGCTCCTCGAGGGTGAGGAGTTGTCGCTGCTCGCAATCTGCGACGGCCAGAACGCGGTTCCGCTGGCCCCGGCGCAGGACTTCAAGCGGCTCGAGGACGGCGATCGAGGGCCGAACACGGGCGGTATGGGCTCGTACTCCCCGGTGCCGGGGATCGGCCCGGCCGAGGTCGAGGAGCTTCTGGAGACCGTTCACCGGCCGGTCCTCGCCGAACTCTCCCGGCGCGGCGCACCGTTCGTCGGGGTGCTCTACGCAGGCCTGATGCTCACCGACGCGGGGCCGCGGGTGCTTGAGTTCAACTGCCGTTTCGGCGATCCGGAGACGCAGTCGATTCTCCCGAGGCTCGACGCCGACCTGCTGCCCGCGCTCGCGGCGGCTGCAGCGGGCGACCTGGGCGGAGGCGAGCTCGCGACGGGCGACCGGGCCACGGTCACCGTCGTCCTCGTCGGCGCCGATCCGCTCGACCGAGGTGACCGCGGAACGCCGATCGAAGGAGTCGAGGACGCAGAGGCCTCAGGCGCACTCGTCTTTCACGCGGGAACCGCCGAGCGTTCGGGGCGGCTGCTGACCAACGGCCGCCGGATCCTGAACGTGATCGGCGCCGGCGATGATGTCGCCGCTGCGCGCGCGGCTGCGTACGAAGGCGTCGGCCGGATCTCGTTCGCCGGCATGAAGTACCGAAGCGACATCGCCGCAGCCGCGGAGGCTCGTGTCGGCTGACGGACCAGTGGTCGGAATCCTCGTCGGCTCCGAGTCCGACCGGGAGCGTATGCAGGGTGCGATCGACGAGCTGGAGCAGCGCGGGCTCGCACATGAGTTCGAAGTGCGATCGGCGCACCGGCAGCCGGACGCCGTTGCCGAGTATGCGCGCTCTGCGAGAGAGCGGGGGCTGAGGGTCCTGATCTGCGGCGCGGGCCTCGCCGCGGCCCTGCCCGGTGTCGTCGCTGCGCATACCGACCTGCCGGTGATCGGTGTGCCACTTCGATCGTCGATGAGCGTGCTCGACGGCCTCGACGCGCTGCTCTCGATCGTCCAGATGCCGCCCGGTGTGCCGGTCGCGACGGTCGGCGTCGACAACGCCAAGAATGCGGCGGTCCTCGCCGCCCGGATCCTGGGCTCCTAGTCACGTTCGAGCGCCGGCGCCCGCCTGCGGGGCCTCTACACTCCGGTCAGTGATCGCCCGCTACTCCCGCCCGGCCATGGCCAGGATCTGGTCGGACGAGGGCAAGCTTGCGCGCTGGCTCGATGTCGAGCTCGCGGCGCTCGAAGGATGGGCCGAGGTCGGCGTCGTCCCTGCGGAGGCCGCCGCCGAGATCGCCGCCAAAGCCGAGCCGCCGTCGCCGGAGCGCGTCGCGGAGATCGAGGCTCTGACGCACCACGATGTCGCGGCCTTCGTCGACGCCGTTGCGGAAGAGCTCGGCGACGCTGGGCGGTGGTTTCACTACGGCCTGACGTCCTCCGACGTCGTGGACACGGCGCTGGCGCTGCAGATCCGCGACGCCGGCGCGCTGATCCTCGGCGGGCTGGAGCGGGCGTTCGCCGTCGTCGTCACGCGAGCCGAGGAACAGCGGGAGACGCTCCAGATCGGCCGGACGCACGGAATCCATGCGGAGCCGAGCACCTTCGGGCTGAAGCTCGCCGGCTGGGCGTTCGAGCTCGACCGCGACCGCGCGCGGCTCGAGCGTGCTCTCGAGGGGATGCGCGTCGGCAAGCTCTCGGGGGCCGTCGGGACGTATTCCGCGACCGATCCGGAGGTCGAACGCGTGGCCTGTGAGCGGCTCGGTCTCGAGCCCGCGCCCAGCTCGACGCAGATCCTCCAGCGCGATCGGCACGCAGAGTTGCTGTCGACGCTCGCGCTGGTCGCCGCGTCGCTCGAGAAGTTTGCCCTCGAGATCCGCCACCTCGCGCGGACCGAGGTGGCCGAGGTTCAGGAGCCATTCGGCCGGGGGCAAAAGGGCTCCTCCGCGATGCCGCACAAGCGAAACCCGGTCGTCGCAGAGCGGATCTGCGGGCTCGCGAGGGTCGTCCGCGCCGCCGCGACGGTCGGGCTCGAGAACGTGGCGCTCTGGCACGAGCGAGATATTTCGCACTCCTCGGCGGAGCGCGTGGTCGTGCCGGATGCCTTCCTGGCGCTGGACTACATGCTCGATCGTTTCGGCTGGCTGGTCGAGGGCCTGGTCGTCCGCTCCGAGCGGATGCGGCGCAATCTCGATTCGAGCCACGGCCTCTTCTTCAGCCAACGCTTGCTGCTCGCACTCGTCGAATCCGGGCTCACCCGCGACGAGGCGTACCGGCTCGTCCAGCGTCACGCCCTTCGAGCTTGGGACGAGGAGCAGGACTTCCGCGAGCTCGTCCGGGCCGACCGGGAGCTCGCCGGCCGCGTCGATCTCGACGCCGTCTTCGACCTCACTGCCTATACACGCCACGTCGACACCGTCTTCGAGCGGCTGCGCTCGCTCGTCCGGAAGGAGGAAACCGTCCATGCCTGAAGCCGCACACGTCGGAAGCGGGAAGGTCAGGGAGCTTTACGCGCTGGACGACGAACGGCTCTTGCTCGTCGCAAGCGACCGGATATCGACGTTCGATGTCGTTCTGCCGACCGAGATACCCGACAAGGGGCGGGTGCTGACCGGGCTGTCGGCGTTCTGGTTCGCGCGCACGAGCTCGATCGTTCCGAATCATCTGCTCGGCCTGCAGGTCGACGGCCGCTCGAGCGAATGCCGACGGCTCGAGATGCTTCCGCTCGAGTGCGTCGTCCGCGGCTACATCACCGGGTCAGGCTGGAAGGACTACCAGGCGACGGGCGCTACGTCCGGCCACACCCTCCCGGCCGGGCTGCGCGAATCCGACCGGCTGCCGGAGCCGATCTTCACCCCCTCGACCAAGGCCGACGAAGGGCACGACGAGAACATCGATCTCGACCAGGCCGGCGAGCTCGTCAGGCCCGAGCGGCTGCAAGAGGTGGAGCGTGTCGCGCTCGAGCTCTACCGCTCTGCCTCGGAGCATGCGCTCACGCGCGGAATCATCATCGCCGACACGAAGTTCGAGTTCGGGGTCGACGGTGAGGGCCAACTCGTACTCGCCGACGAGGCCTTTACGCCCGATTCCTCGCGCTTCTGGCCCGCGGCCGACTACGAGCCCGGCCGGGCGCAGCCCTCGTTCGACAAGCAGTTCGTCCGCGACTACTGCGAGTCGCTCGGCTGGGACAAGACCCCTCCCGGGCCCGACCTGCCCGACGACGTGGTCGCAGGCACGCGCGCGCGCTACATCGAGGCCTTCGAAGGACTGACCGAGATCCCCTTCGACCGCTACCTCGACGACCCGGAGGTCGTCCTCGGATGAGAGCGACCGTGCTCGTCCGCCCGAAGCCCGGCATCCTCGACCCCCAGGGCGAGGCGGTGCTCGGTTCGCTCAAACAGCTCGGCTTCGCGGTCGACGATGCACGGGTCGGTCGCGTCGTCGACCTCGAGCTCCAAAACGGCGACCGCGAACGGGCTCGCGCCGACCTCGAACGCATGTGCAAGCAGCTCCTCGCGAACCCGTTGATTGAGTCCTACGAGATCGAGCTGGTCGAGGAAGAGTGAGCACGGCCGAGCCCAAGCCACGGGTTGCAGTCATCACCTTCCCGGGCTCGAACGACGACCACGACGCAGCGCTCGCCCTCACGCGACTGGGAGCAGAGGTCCTCCCGGTCTGGCATGCCGACCGCGAGCTTCCCGACGTCCGCGCGGTCGTGCTTCCCGGCGGCTTCTCGTACGGCGACTACCTGCGCGCGGGTGCGCTAGCGCGGTTCGCGCCGGTGATGGATTCGGTCCGGGCGCTCGCCGCCGACGGTGGCCTTGTCCTGGGAATCTGCAACGGATTCCAGGTCCTCTGCGAGGCAGGCCTCCTCCCCGGCGCCCTGCGACCGAACCACTCCCTCAGTTTTGTTTGCCGCGACGTGCCGCTCACGGTCGAGCGGACCGACACGCCCTTCACAGCTCGGTGCGCGAAGGGACAGCGTCTCAGCATCCCGATCAAGCACGGCGAAGGCTGCTTCTTCGCCGGGCCGGAGTTGCTCCCCGAGCTCGAGCGCTCGGACCAGATCGTGCTCCGCTACGAGGGCGAGAGCCCGAACGGCTCGGTCGCCGGCATCGCCGGGATCGTCAACGCCCAGGGCAACGTGATGGGAGTAATGCCGCATCCCGAACATGCGGTCGACGCCCTCACCGGCTCGACCGACGGCGCCCTCTTGCTCGGTTCGCTCGTCGATGCAGCGCGCGTAGACGCCGCCGAGCCCGCCGCGGTTTAGGAGGGTTTGGCGCAAACAGTCTGTGCCGCCGGGCCGCGCTGCTCGCCCCTGGCAGCGTCCTCGGTCGCTCCCATATCTACGGATATGGGCGCTCCCTGCGTCCTCCCCAGGGAACGACCATCGCACCCCGGCGACGAGCGGTTTTACGCCAAACCCTCCTAGCCATCTCTAGCCACCCAAGCGCAACACCTCCGCCAGGTCGGGATGCTCCGCAAGGGCTGCTCGCAGGCGCTCGAGGTCGCGTAGACGTAGGGTGACCGGCCCGCGCCGGGCCGTCCCGCCGGTCGAATACGCGAACCGCACGAGCCGCTCGCCGCGCGGCGCCTCGAGCAACTGCACGACCGAGGCGAACCGCTTCTCGCCGGCCCGCTGAGGCAGCGTCAACTCGTCGATCAGCTTCGCCGCGCCCCACGGCGTCGCGGTCTTCGATGCTCCGTTCGCGTCCATGCGGCCACCGTAGAAAGAAATGTGTGACGCGTGTGTGACCGCTTCGTGCCGACTTCGACACAACTGCCGCCCGGCGAGTGCGGGCGGCCGAGAGTTGGGCTAGCCGTCCCCCAGGCCGAGCAGATTCGCGCGCACGCGCGCGATCTCGTCCTCGCTCATGCCGGTTTCGCGCGCGGTCTTCTCGACCAAGGCCCAGTTCTCGGTCAGGAGACGATGCGTACCCTCGCGTGAAGCAAGCCCTTCGCCTCCTTCGCCACGAGCGACGCGTCGAGCGCGCCCGACGACAACGATTCCGGCGATGCCGATGACGACGGTGACGAAGACGAGCAAAAACAGAGCGGCCGAGGTGCTCACAAGGGCCTCTATCGGCAGCGCCGGCCGCTTGCGAGAGCGGCCGAATTCCTTAGCTGTTTCTCAAGCAACGGCGATACGCTCGGCGGCGTGAACGAGGAGCGTCTCAGCCGCCGCTCGATCCTCCGGCTCGCCGGCCTCGCAGCGGCAAGCTTCGGGGCGGGAGCCTGGAAGGCCGAAGACGCCGAAGGCGGCGGCCCGGCTGCGGTCGAGTCCGGCGCCGTCACCTGCGTGCTGACACCCGAGCTGACCGCGGGTCCGTACTACATCCCGAACGAGAAGCTCCGGCGCAACATCACCGACGGACACCCCGGAACCACGCTGATCCTCCAGCTCGCCGTCGTCGACGCGTCGACCTGTAAGCCGATCAAGGGCGCCTCGGTCGACATCTGGCACGCCGACGCAGCCGGCAACTACTCCGGTTTCGGGGCCGGCAGCGGCAGCCGCACGTTCATGCGCGGTATCCAGAAGACCGATGCGCGCGGGATTGCAACCTTCCGCACCGTCTATCCGGGCTGGTACCCGGGCCGGAGCGTCCACATCCACGTCAAGGTGCACGTCCGCGGCAACGTCGTCCACACCGGGCAGCTGTTCTTCTCGGACACGCTCACCGATCGGGTTTATCGCAACGCCCCATACAGCAAGCGGCCGAGCCGGACGACGCGCAACGCGAGCGACTCGATCTTCGTCAACGGCGGCCGCAAGTCGATCCTGAACGTGCGGCGCCGGAGCGCAGGCGGCTATCTGGGCAAGATCACGATGGGCGTGCACCGCTCGTGAAGCTCGTCGCGATCCGCTAGCCGCGTTCGATCAACTCGATCCGATAGCCGTCAGGATCCGGCACGAAGCAAAGACGAGACCCGCCTTCGCGCACGGTGTACGGCTCACGCTCCGGCTCGATCCCTTGCTCCTTCAGCCGCGCCAGCGTCTCGTCGAGGTCGTCGACGCCGATGGCAATGTGGCCGTAGCCCGAGCCGAGGTCGTAGCTACGTCCGTCGTGATTGAAGGTCAGTTCCAGCTCCGCCTCGTCGTCCGGCATCCCGAAGAAATAGTTCGTTGCCTCGAGCTCACCGTCTCGCACGATCGGTAGCTCACGGCGCAACCGAAATCCAAGCGCCTCGTAAAAGGCGCGGCTCCCCCTGGGATCGGTGATGCGGTACATCGTGTGGAGGTAGCTCGCCATCGGCGGATCGTAGTGCCCGCGGACGGTGCTCGCTGTTCAAGACAGGTCCGAGGCGCGAGACTTGCGTCCGAGACGATGAAAACGCTTCCAACCGGCACGGTAACTCTTCTCTTCACCGACATCGAAGGCTCGACGCGGCTATTGCAGCGAGCTGGCGACGCATACCCGAGCCTCCTCGACGAACACCGACGCGTTCTGCGCGCGGCGTTCTCGAGCCACGACGGCGTCGAGGTCGACGCTCAGGGCGACGCCTTCTTCGTCGCCTTCGCCTCGGCTCAAGACGCCGCAGCGGCAGCGGTCGCGGCGCAACAAGCGCTGGCCGGGCACGACTGGCCGGACAACAGCGAGATCCGCGTGCGGATCGGCTTGCACACCGGAGAGCCGACGGCGGTCGGCGGCCGGTACGTCGGCCTCGCCGTCCATCAGGGTGCGCGCGTGATGGCGGCCGGTCACGGCGGCCAGGTACTCGTGTCCGAATCGACCCGCGCTCTTCTCGACGACCGCTTCCAGGCGCGCGACCTCGGCGAGCATCGACTCAAGGACCTCGCCGGTCCTCACCATCTCTACCAGCTCCTAGTCGAGGGGTTACCTGCGGACTTTCCGCCGCTGAAGACGCTCGAGAACAGGCCGACCAACCTCCCGGTGCTGGCCAACGCGCTGATCGGGCGCAGCCGGGAGCTAAAAGAGACTCAGGCGCTGCTGGCACGCGACGAAGTTCGACTGTTGACGCTCACCGGAGCGGGCGGGACAGGCAAGACGCGGTTCGCGCTCCAGATCGCAGCCGAGCAGCTCGAAGAGTTTGCGAACGGCGTCTTTTTCGTCTCGCTCGCCCCCGTTCGCGACTGGGAGCTGGTCGTGCCAACGATCGCGCAGACGCTTGGTTTGCGGGAGCAGCCGGGCGAGACCCGCCTCGAGACGCTCACTGAGTACCTCCGTGACAAGCAGCTGCTGCTCCTACTCGACAACTTCGAGCAGGTCGTGCCGGCGGCGCCCGAGATCTCAGGGCTCCTTGCAGCCGCGCCCGAGATCAAGGTGCTGGTCACGAGCAGAACGCGGCTTCGCCTCTCCGGCGAGCGAACGTATCCCGTTCCTCCTCTCGAGCTCCCGAATCCGGAGCAGCTGGTCGACGCAGGCGCGCTGATGGAGTACGAAGCCGTACGGCTGTTCGTCGAGCGGGCGCAGGCCGCGACCTCCGACTTCGCGATCACCGATGTCAACGTTCAGGCCGTCGCCGAGATCTGCATCCGGCTCGACGGGCTCCCACTGGCGATCGAGCTTGCCGCGCCCCTGGTGCGCGCGCTGCCTGCACCAGCGCTCCTTCGCCGCCTCGACCAGCGGTTGAGGCTCCTGACCGGAGGTGCTCAGGACGTCGACGAGCGCCAGCGGACGCTCCGAGCAACGCTCGAATGGAGCTACGACCTGCTCCTCGACTCCGAGAAGGTGGTGTTCGCCGAGCTCGGCACGTTCATCGGGGGCTGTCGACTGGAGGCGGCAGAAGCCGTCTGCGATCCGCGCGGCGAGCTCGGGCTCGAGCTCCTCGGCAGCCTCGAGTCCCTCGTCGAGAAGAGCCTGCTCCTGCAGCGCGCCGACCCGGATGGTGAACCGCGTTTCTGGATGCTCGAGACGATCCGCGAGTTTGCGATGGAGCTGCTCGCAGACTCGAGCAGCTTTGCCGACGCTCGCACGAGACACGCGGCTTACTTCCGCTCGCTGGCCGAGAACATCGACGTCGAGTCGCGGACGGGCGACCAGGCAGTTCTCTTCGGCCGGCTGGACGCCGAGACCGCGAACATCCGGACGGCACTCGAGTGGGCGCGGGAGGGTAAAGACGCGGAGCTGCTGCTCGCTCTGGCCACCCCGCTCTGGGGCTTCTGGGCGACGAGAGGCTACGTCGCCGAGGGGAGAAGCGCCCTCGAGGACGCGTTGGCGCTCAGTGGCGAGCGACCAGCACGTGCGTTGCTCGGTCTCTGCACCATGCGGATCCTTAGCGGCAGTACGGACGAGGTTCTCCATGACGCGCAAGAGGCCCTCGAGGCCTGCAAGCAGCTCGGTGACGACTACAGCCTCGCGCAAGCCTGGAACCTGCTTGGCCGCGTCGACTCCGTCTTCGGCTCGATGGAGAAGGGAGAACGCGCCTGGCGGCAGGCACTGTCGTACGCCGAGCGTGGAGGTTACGCAGCCGAAAAGGCCGAAAGCGTCGCCTGGCTCATGATCAGCGCGATCTTCGGGCCGCTGCCGGCCGACGAAGGAATCGAGCTCTGCAAGCGGTTCCACGAGGATGCCGGCGACGACACAACGATCCGCGCCTGGTGCCAGGTCGAGCGCTCGGTGCTCGAGGCGATGCAAGGGCGCTTCGACCTGGCGAGGGAGTTGCTCGCGGACGGCACCCGAGCGCTCGGAGAGCTCGGTCTGAACGTGTATGCGGCAAACGCCGCGCAAGAAGCGTTCTTCGTCGAGATGCTGGCGGGCGATCCGGCGAGCGCGTCCCAAAGGCTGCGGGAGAGCTACGAGGCGCTCGAACAGATGGGCGAGCGCAGCTTCCTCTCGACGATCGCCGCCCTCCTCGCGCATGCCTTGTACGCGTTCGGCGAGTACGACGAAGCGGAGGTGTTCAGTCGCGAAAGTAAGAATGCCGCCGCGGTTGACGACGTCTTCTCCCAGGTGCTCTGGCGAAGCGCTCTTGCCAAGATCGAGGCGCGGCGCGGAGAGATCGAGCGCGCCGAGCAGCTCGCGCGCGAAGCCGTTCGACGCGTCGAAGAGACAGATCTCCTGAACGCCCAGGCCGACACCCTCCTAGACCTCTCCGAGGTCCTCAGGCTCGCCGGCCGACGCGACGAGGCCCGGGTGGCCGTTCAAGAAGCCGCGCGGCGGTTCGAGCAGAAGGCGAATCTCCCCTCACTCGCACGAGCGCTGGAAGCTCTGAACGGGTTGGCGTCGACGACTGCGCCTTGACATTGAGCGAACGGCTCGGGATATTCGAGCACAACCGCACGAAAGGGGGAGTTGGTGGCGAAGTACGAGAACGACCTAGAGGTTCCTGAGCGCGTCGAGAAGTATCTCTTGAAAACCGTCGTCAACACCCTTCCTCGCGAGGTCGTCGAGACCTTGATCTCGATGGACCAGAAGGAGCTGAACGCTCTCGAGCGGCTCGGGAAGGCATTGAAGGCCGACAAGTCGCATCACTGCTCCTGCCAACAAAACTATTTGTTCTCAGTGCATTGACCCCCACTGGCTCGGCCCCCTCGTCGGGCGCCGAGCCTGAGCTCGCGAGCCCGCGGGGAGCCGGCTTCCGCCTCCGACGGAAGCTTTCGCTCGCGATCGGTCCTTTCGGCGCTGCGTGCACGGCGCTGGTCGAGCATCCGCAGCTTGCCGAGCTCTGGCCGGAGTACCTGATCAGACAGCACCAGATCATCCGCGCCACGGTGCCGCTGACGGAGGTCGCGGCCGAGCGGGCAAGAGCCCTGACAGATGCCGACCCAGTCGCGAGCGGGCTGGCCGGGTACCTGGACGAACACATCGGAGAAGAGCTCGGCCACGACGAGGACCTGCTCGGCGACCTCGAGGCTCTGGGTCTGGAGCGTGAAGACGTCCTGGCACGTGTGCCATCTCCGACAGTCGCGAGCCTCGTCGGATCGCAGTACTACTGGATCCTCCACTACCACCCGATCGCATTTCTCGGTTTCGTCGCCCTGATGGAGGGGTTTCCGCCGACGCCCGCGCTGATACAGGCGCTGATGACGAGGACCGGCCACCCGGTAGAGGCCTTCCGGACGTTCGCCGAGCACGGCGAACTCGATCCGGGCCACCGTGAACGCCTCGACCAAACGTTGGACTCACTGCCGCTGACGCCTCAGCACGAGATCGTGATGGGCGTCTCGGCAACGTCGACCGCCGGGCTGGCGGCAGAGGTGGTCGAGGAAGTGCTCGAACTCCGGCCCCGAAAGGCCTAGGTCAGCGGCCCCACTCCGGCGGAGGCCGGCGATGTCCGGGCTCGACGGCCCAGCAATCGCGCGCCTCGGCGACCAGGCCGTCGTCGCCGAAACGGACCACGTGGCAGCCCGCAATGGTCGACTTCTCGCCGTTTGGCTCGACGAGCAAGGCCCACCATTCGATCGCGGCGCGGTCGCCGTCCTCGACCGGCTCGCCGAACCAGACTTCAGGGGCCTCGGCTTCGGGGACGACCCTGCGCATGTACGCGCGCGCGTCCTCGAGCTCGCGAAACGGATGCGAGCGGAAGACGCAGTCTTCGGCGTAGAGCGCCGCGGCCGCCTCGCCGTCACCGGCCCGCCAGGCTCGCTCGTACGCCTCGGCCCAGCGCTCTGCCGCGGTCATTGGAACGTGATCACGAGCTCACGGATCAGGTCGCCGTCCCAGGTGACACGGAGCTCTCCTGCCCGGACGCCCTGGTCTGCCTCCCAGCCGTAGTCGGCGATCGTTCGGTCGCCCTCGCTTCTCACGTTGCGGACCTCGACCTCGTCGTCAGGCGGGCGCGTCTCGTAGGCGGCGCGAATCTCGTTGCGGCCCCGGAAGGGTCCGACCGGAACTCCCTCGAACCGGACCTCGGCATCGTCTGTGAACCAGCGGCTGAACGGCTCCCAGTTCCCGCTTCGTACCGCCGCGTTGTGGACCTCGATGTATTCATCGAACGAGCTCATGGTTCGAGATCTTCTCGCACCAGCCCGTAGATCACACCGTCGACCCACTCGCCGTGCCGCCAGTAGGCGAGGCGGCGCGCGCCCTCGCGGACGAAGCCGGCGCGCTCGGCGTGGCGCTGCGCCCGCTCGTTGAAGCCGTAGATCTCGAGCTGGAGGCGGTGGAAGCCGAGCTCGAAGAGCAGATACCGCTGAAGCAGCTTCGCCGCGTCGTCGGAGAGGCGGCGGCCGCGGAAGTCCGGATGGATGGCGAGGTTTCCGAGGTTGGCGATCCGCGAGCGCCGGTTGGCGAGCTCGAAGCCCATCGCGCCGGCGCGGCGCCACTCGCCGTCATCCTCGACCTCGACGACGAAACGCCCGAACTCTTCCGGCTCCGCCTGGGAGCGCTCGATCTCCTCCAGCAGCCCGTCGAGCTCGCGCGGGCGCGAGCCCGCGAGGTAGGGTTCGACGT
>Ga0307305_10000349_pt1 | contig 16125 bp, 18 predicted proteins | sample ER_DNA_186_FD_194512 | JGI IMG/M metagenome (GOLD analysis project Ga0307305, IMG submission 194512) | Bulk soil microbial communities from the East River watershed near Crested Butte, Colorado, United States - ER_DNA_186 | ecosystem: Environmental > Terrestrial > Soil > Floodplain | place... | reverse complement strand
CGACCGACTTGCCGTCTTTCGGCGCCACAGGAAGGAAACAAAATCATGTCAACAAACATTATTCGATTTCACCGCGTGCTCCGTGCCACGCCAGAAAAGATTTATCGGGCGTTCCTCGATGCCGACGCTATGGCCAAATGGCTTCCGCCGAATGGATTCACCGGCAAGGTTCATCAGATGGATGCCAAAGTCGGCGGTAGTTACAAAATGTCGTTTATCAACTTCACGACGGGCAAGAGTCACTCTTTCGGCGGGGAATATCTCGAACTCAAGCCACACGAACGCATTCGTTACACGGACAAGTTTGATGATCCAAATTTGCCCGGCGAAATACAGACGACGATCACCCTCAAACCGGTTTCGTGCGGAACGGAACTGAACATCGTGCAGGAAGGGGTCCCCGGCGCAATTCCCGCCGAAGCGTGCTATCTCGGCTGGCAAGAATCGCTCATCCTATTGGCGAAACTCGTGGAAGCTGAAATCCCCGATTAACAGTAAAGCGCTCTATGAAAATTCCGTTCAGCGGCGGCTGCTCCTGCGGCGCGATTCGTTACGAATGCAGTGCTGAGCCAATCATGATGTTCAAATGCCATTGTCGCGATTGCCAACAGGTGACTGGCGGCGGATTCGCTCCGGCAATCCTGGTGCCGCAAGATGCGTTTCGGTTGACGCGCGGACAAATGCGCTACCACTTCACGTCGAGCGCTTCAGGCGGCAAACATAAACGCGGCTTCTGCTCTGAGTGCGGATCACGCATAACCGGCGGAGAATTCGATGAGCGGCCTACTGGATTTGTTGGAGTTGCCGCCGGAAGTCTTGATGATCCAAGCTGGTTTCAGCCGCAGATGGATATTTTCGTTTCGGACGCCCAACCCTGGGACCAAATGGATCCCGCAATACCGAAATTCGAACAGTACCCTCCACAACAGGTGAAGGAATAAAATAACATGCAAAAAATCACTCCATTTTTGTGGTTCGATGATCAAGCCGAACAGGCAGTGAAGTTTTACACGTCCATTTTCAAGAATTCGAAGGTCGGAAGAATTCTCCGCTACGACGAGGAAGCAGCGAAAGTCTCCGAGAGCGGCCGTCCAGTAGGATCGGTGCTGACGATCGAATTCGACCTTGAAGACCAAAAATTCGTGGCGCTCAACGGTGGGCCGCAGTTCAAATTCAACGAGTCAATCTCGTTCGTGGTGAACTGTGAGACGCAGGCAGAAGTGGATTATTTTTGGACGAAACTCACTGCAGATGGCGGGGAGGAATCAGCGTGTGGTTGGCTTAAGGACAAATTCGGCGTGTCGTGGCAGGTCACTCCAACGGTTTTAATCGACATGTTGTACGACGAAGATCCAAAGAAAGCCGAAAGAGTAATGAAAGCGATGCTTCAGATGAAGAAGATCGACATCAAAACATTAAAGGACGCTTACGCTGGGAAATGATTGTTTGAAGACCAATGGTTTCGGCGAAACGAAAGCCCAGGACGATTGACGAATACCTCACGCACGTGCAGCTCGATCAGCGTACCGCGTTGGAGGACCTCCGGCAAGCGATTCACGCTGCGGTGCCAGGAGCTGAGGAATGTATTAGTTACGGACTTCCTGCGTTTCGGCTAAATGGGCGTTCACTGGTTTTCCTTGGTGCATGGTCGACTCACTGCGCGTTTTATCCGGGGAGTTCGACCACGTTGAAAGAATTTCAGAACGATCTAAAACGTTTTCAGACCAGCAAAGGCACGATTCGGTTCTCTCCAGATAAGCCGCTGCCCAAAACGCTGGTGAAAAAATTGGTCCAAGCGCGAATGGCAAATATTCGCGGTTGATTGAGCGCAATTAGCAACAATGATGCATTTCGTAATGAATTCTTATCCGCGTGATCCGCGGCTGGAAATTTAGAAATTTGGATCATGAGCAAAGTTCGAGTCTTAGTCGGTACAAAGAAAGGCGCGTTCGTCCTTACTTCGGATGGCACGCGTAAACGATGGAAGGTCAGCGGCCCGCATTTTGCGGGTTGGGAGATTTATCACATCAAAGGTTCATCGGTTGATCCCGACCGGATCTATGCGTCGCAGACCAGTGAATGGTTTGGGCAGATCATTCAACGCTCGGATGACGGCGGCAAAACTTGGAAGACGCCTGGCAGCAGTCCGGACGGTATGCCCAAGGGCGAAAGCAATATGTTTGTCTACGACGGCGTCCCGGGCACGCACCAGTGGTACGACGGCACGCAACACCCATGGGAGTTCAAGCGCGTATGGCATCTCGAACCGTCGCTCAATGATCCGGATACTGTTTACGCCGGAGTTGAAGACGCCGCGTTGTTTCGCACGACGGACGGCGGCAAGTCGTGGCACGAGTTGTCAGGGCTGCGCAAACACGACACGGGGCCGAAGTGGCAACCAGGCGCCGGCGGGATGTGTTTGCACACGATTCTTCTCGATCCGAGTAATCCCGAACGGATGTCCATCGCGATCTCGGCTGCCGGCGCGTTCCGAACCGACGACGGTGGCACGACGTGGAAGCCGATCAATCGCGGGCTGCATTCCCAATACATTCCGGATCCGAATGCGGAAGTCGGTCATTGCGTTCATCGGATTGCCATGCACCCCTCGCGTCCGAATAATCTGTTCATGCAAAAGCATTGGGACGTGATGCGCAGCGACGATGCGGGCGATTCGTGGCGCGAGGTCAGCGGAAATTTGCCGAGCGATTTTGGATTTCCCATCGACGTGCACGCGCACGAGCCTGAGACAATTTACGTCGTGCCGATCAAGAGCGACTCGGAGCATTACCCGCCCAAGGGTAGATTGCGTGTGTATCGCAGCCGGACCGGTGGGAACGAATGGGAAGCGCTCACGAAAGGTCTGCCACAACGTAATTGCTACGTAAATGTGTTGCGCGATGCGATGTCGGTCGATTCGCTCGAGCCGTGCGGCGTTTATTTTGGCACGACTGGCGGACAGATTTACGCGTCGGCCGATGCGGGCGATAACTGGAAGCCCATCGTCCGGGATCTTCCGGCTGTTCTCTCCGTCGAGGTGCAAACGCTGAAATGAAATCCCAAATCCCAGGCACCAAATCCCAAACAACAGACGAATGACGAAATCCGAATGACGAAGCTCGAAAGAATGACGAATGATAAAATGTTAAGGAATTGTGGCGCTGCTTCTTTGTCATTGGGGCTTCGTGCTTCTTTCGTCATTCGACATTCGTGCTTCGTTAACTCTTGCCCACGTTCAGATTTGTTTCGAGTTTCGAATTTAGGATTTGAAATATGATTCGCGTGGTTCTCCCGCCCCATCTGCGCACGCTCGCGCGCGTTGACGCCGAAGTGCAACTCGACGTCGATGGTGCGGTCACACAGCGATCGGTCCTCGACGCGCTTGAAACCCGATACCCGATGCTGTGTGGGACGATGCGCGATCATGGCACTCAACTCCGGCGGCCGCTGGTGCGGTTCTTTGCCTGCGGCGAGGACTTATCCCATAAATCGCCGGATGCTCCACTGCCCGACCCGATTGCAAACGGGGCCGAACCGTTTCTGATAATTGGCGCGATCGCGGGTGGTTAGCAGGTAGGGACGCCGCGCTGCGCCGTCCCTACCAATTGGAGAAATATCGGTTGAACAATTCCCAATCAAAAATAGAGGAGGAGATATGAATACTGAAGAAGTTGCAAACAAGTTGGTGGAGCTCTGCAGCAAAGGCGGATTCAGAGAGGCGATGGAAAGTCTGTATGCGAAAGACATCGTGAGCGTGGAAGCCCACGAGATGGAAAACATGCCGGCGGAAATGCGTGGCATTGATCAAGTACGGGGTAAGACCGAGTGGTGGGAGAAGAACATGGAAGTGCATGACGCGAAAGTGGGCGGGCCGTTTGTGGCCAGAGATACCTTCGTCGTGCAATTCGATATCGATGTAACCGAGAAGGCGTCTAAGAAACGAATGCAGATGTCAGAGGTGGGAATCTATACCGTGAAAGACGGTAAAGTCGCGCGCGAGGAATTTCTTCCACTGGCTCAAAAGAAAGAGTAGGACGCAGACGATAACGCCAGACTGCTCCGCGTTGTAGAGTCTGTTGACCATCAAGCCGTGATAGATCGAAGACCACGGAGGGCGCTTGTGAAAGCGCACCTCTTTTGTGGCAACCGTCATCGCTTGATTGCATCGCTCTTTATAATATCGCCTGAAGAATCACGCAGGATCATAAGGTCGCCAGTTAGCGCTGTTTTCTTCGGCGTGTAAGAGGGCGGCCGCCGCTCTAAGTTGCTCGCTGCTGCCGAGCAGAAGTACGCTATCGCCTGGACGGAGTTCTTCATCAGGGCCAGGATTGAGGATGCTGCTTCCGTCGCGTTCAATTCCAACGACACTGGCGCCGGTTTCGGATCGCAAACGTAATTCGCCAATCAGTCTGCCTGCCGCGGGCGAGCCCGGCGAAATCATAATCGATCTCAGCGATGCCGCGCTTAACAACGAAGGTAACGCCGGCGAAGGCATAGAGTGCCTGGGCTCAGGCGGCTGGGACAGAGTTTCGCGCAGAGCGACCTGGCCTTTTGCGTAGATTCGAATTGCCGAACGTCTCAGAAGAATCGCACCGGCGATGGCGATCAACGCGAGCACGAGGAAGACGTTCCAGGATGGCAAAATCGTGGAGCTAAGCATTAAGATCAGGAACACCAGCGCGGTGCAACCAAGCGCAAGGATCGTATTACTCACGATTGCGCGCAGCATTGCCGTTTGCCCTCCCGCCGCCGATCTGGTCACACTAACCTCCGAGAGTAGCATCGAGAGCGCTTGCATCTTACGGAAAATTGCAATCAGAATTGGCAGGCTGAACAACATCGCGCCTAACCAAAGCAGCGCCTTTACGCCATTCTCACCTTCAGGCAGTTGGGGCCAAACCGCCGGAAATCGTCGCTGGAAATAAGCTGCGGCAATGAAAATAGCCGTCACCAGAATGACATTTAGTCCGATCTGCCAGCCCAGCTTCCTCACAAATCTAAAGGGCACATTTTCGGTTCCGTTTTGCCCGAGAGCGCCAACCCAACGCGTATAGAGGTCGAGATAGTTTTTCAGCAAAGGGGGCGCGGTTCGATCAAACGCTCCCACCAACGCATCTGAGCTCTTAATTAGATAAGGCGCGATCAGTGTCGTAATCCCGGAGACGGCGACGGCGATTGGGTACAGGAATTCACTGGTCACATTCAAGCTCAGTCCTAGCGAAGCGATGATGAAGGAAAACTCCCCGATCTGCGCCAGTCCCATGCCTACGCGCAGGGACGTGCGCATGTCGTTCCCGGCTACGAATGCGCCCACGGAACATGTGATCGCCTGGCCCAGGATAACCACGACCGTGATGACCAGAATGGGCAACGCGTATTGCCAGATAAGCGCCGGATTGATCAATAGTCCAATGGAGACGAAGAAAACCGCGCTGAACATGTCGCGCACCGGCGTCATGAGCGTTTCGATGCGACCGATTTGTCTGGCTTCCGCTACGATGGTCCCGATCAGAAAGGCGCCCAGGGCGACGCTATAGTTGAGCTTCACCGCCAGCAGCGAGACGCCAAAACAAAGCCCCAGAACGCTTACCAAAAGCATTTCATTACTTTTAAACTTCGCGACGTAATTGAGCAGTCGCGGGACAATGATCAGACCCGCAACGAATAGAGTAACGAGGAATGCGCCCAGCTTGATCACGGTGATGGCAACATCTCTGGCGGAGAACGAGCCTGAGGTTGCGAAGCCAGAGAGCAACGCAATCATGATAATGGCGAGAATGTCTTCGACGATCAGGATGCCGAAAATCAGCGTCGCGAATTTCTCCTTTGTTTTGCCGAGGCCTTGGAGTGCTTTAACGATGATTGTTGTGGAAGAGATTGAGAGGATCGCACCGAGAAAAATGCAATCCATCGTGCCCCACCCAAAAGCGCGACCGACCCAGTAACCGCCCCATACCATGACCACAATGGCCGATAATGCGGCGATCAAAGCAGTCGCGCCGACTTCACGGAGTTTTCCGAGAGTGAACTCGAGGCCGAGGGAAAACATCAAGAAAATGATTCCCAACTCGGACAATGTTTGAATCGTATGCTGATCCGAAATGAGCGGAAAGGGCGGCGTGTGCGGACCGATGATCACACCGGCGACGACATAGCCGAGCACGACAGGCTGCTTGAGCCGGTGAAATAACACCGTCACGAGCCCTGCCACGACCATTACTATGGCCAGGTCCTGGAGGAAGGTGACTTCGTGCATGACCGCTTACTCCATGGCAGTTGATACTCGGTGACTCAAATGCTGGATTTCGAGGCACGGCGTCACGCATTGGTTATGGGGGAGAGCGTTTGCCGACAGAAATTGCGGGAGATACATCAGTGCGCTGCCAATGCCGTCTCCGGTTGTGATTCGCGGTGCTTTTGCCCTGTCCAGCGCGACCACCAGAGCACGATTGGGGAGGCGATGAAGATCGACGAGTAGGTTCCGACGACGATGCCAATCAGAATCGTGAATGCAAAATCATGCAGCACCGGACCACCTAAAAAGTAAAGAGCGAGAGTAGACAGCACGGTTGTGCCGCCAGTCAAAATCGTGCGACCGAGCGTTTCGTTAATCGCGCGATTCATAATGGATCGCAGCGAGAGCGTGTCGTTCCTGCGCATTCCCTCCCTGATCCGATCGAAGACTACGATTGTGTCGTTGATCGAATAACCAGCGATCGTCAACAGCGCGCCAACGATAATTAGAGACAACTCGCGACCGAACAAAGCAAATGCGCCGATCGTCAAGATTACGTCATGCAACAAGGCAATGATCGCAGCCACAGCAAACGCGAGTTCAAATCGCGCAGCGACGTAAATAAAAATACCGATGATTCCAAGGCTGAGCGCGATCAGCGAATTGCGCGCCAGCTCGTCACCAACAACCTTGCCGACCTTGTCACTTTGCTCGACGCGGAATTTCGCCTCCGGAAATTTTTCATCGAGTAGTTTCTCGATTCGCTCGCTCGTGCCCGGGGCGCTGCGAATGGTGAGGAATTCCCTTGCCGCCGATTTCTCCGTTTGCACAACACTCTCCTGCAAGTCGATCTGCTCGAGCGCCCCGCGAACGTCGCCTTCGCGCACCTTCTGCTGCGCTTCCAGCACGAGCAGGTCGCCGCCTTTAAAATCGATGCCGAAATTGTTCCCGCCTCGCACGGCAAAAACGCTGACCGACACGAGAATCACGAGGGCAGATATTCCCACCGAGAGCCGGCGCTTGCCCAGAAAATCAAAGTTCGTCGCTTTGATCAGGTTCGACATTGTCACGCGTTTGAGAATGCCGCTCGCGATGGCCCAGTTGAAGCAATTGCGCGTCACGAGCAGGGCGGAAAACAACGACGCGACGATACCGATAGTGAGCGTGACGGCGAAGCCTTTGACCGGTCCCGTCGCCTTCCAGAAAAGAATTAGCGCCGTGATGAGTGTGGTAATGTTCGAGTCAAAGATCGCGCTGAACGCCTTGTCGTATGCCGCGTTCAAGGCGACGCTCAACGGTTTACTGGTTGCGAGTTCTTCACGCAGACGTTCGTAAATCAACACGTTCGCGTCCACAGCCATGCCGATTGTTAGAATAATGCCGGCTATTCCCGGCAGCGTCAGGACGAAGTTGAACATCGCCATCGCTCCGAAGAGCAGCACGAGATTAACAATCAGCGCAACGCTGGCGACCAGGCCAGCAAATCGGTAATAGATTATGATAAAGATAAAAGTGAGCGCGAGACCAAGCAACCCGGCATAGATGCCACTCCTGATGGAATCAGCGCCAAGAGTCGCAGAAACGCTCCGCTCCTCTTCCACCGTCACTGGCGTTTGCAGCGGATTTTCCAACACGCTCGCCAAATTGCGCGCTTCTTCTTCCGTGAAGTGGCCCGTAATCGAAGCGTGACCGCCGTAGATCGGCTCGCGAATCACCGGCGCGGATTGCACTTTGCCGTCGAGCACGATGGCGAAGCGTTTGCCGACATGTGTTTCCGTTAATTGCCCGAAAAGCTTCGCGCCTTCGCCATCAAGTTGGAGAGCAACGCCCCAGCCTTGCTCATCATAGGTTGGGATGCCTTTTGTGACACGGTCGCCGAGAAGATCAGGGCGCACTTTTACAAGCAACTTTTCTTCGATCTGCTCTCCTTCTCTCGTCTCCGTTTGCGTTTCAACGCGATAGCCTGGCGGCACCACTTCGGTCCCGTCCGCGATTTGCGCGATGAGCCGGTCACTCTCGTGATGCACGAGACGGAATTCCAACTTGGCTACCTGCGCCAATTGCTGGCGCGCTGTCGCAATCTGTTCCGGATCGAGCCCCGGAATTTGCACAAGAATCCGGTCCCTGCCTTGCGGCGTGATGATAGGTTCGCTCACGCCGAACTGATCGACGCGCTTCCGAATCACCTCGACCGCCTGATCAAGAGTATCGGCGCTGATCGAGCGTTCACCTTCCGGAGTGAGTCGGATCAGAAAAGATGTACCGCCTTGCAGATCAAGGCCGAGCCGGATGGTTTTGTTCGGCGGATAAAGTATCGTTAGGCAAAACGCGACGAGCAAAACGGTGAGGACCGTGCCGAGAATGCGTTTGCGCCGCGCGCGACCCGTCGCGAAATACCAGCCGAAGAGAGCAAGCAAGAAAATGCCCGTTAAGAAAGTATGTCCAGGATTCATAAATTGGGTAAGAGCTGAAGAGATTTTGGATCTGCCAATGTCCTGCGAGATCGCAGAGTGGTTGGCGTGTCGTGCGACCACGCGTCGTCACAAACGACTAGGGTCGCAGACCGGCGCGCTGGGAAAGACGGCGACTTAACGTCGCCAACAAGCCGGACGCAGATTTAGACCGGCGGGGCGCGTTCGCGAAACGTGCTGTTTCCGCCAGCAATTTCGGAATGAATTGCGGTCGCGCAAATCGAACGCGCAGAAAGGTTGAGGCGGCGCACCGAAACATCACTGACAGAATAGAAAACCTGAAACGATTGTTGTGCGCTGCCCTTTCGACTACAAACCTTGGTCGAAGTTTTGGCGAGGACGCAGAGCTCCATTTTTCCCTTGTGATCAAATTGCTCCTGATGATGCTGAACGGACCTTGCCGAACGATGTACAGTCTTTAGAGTCGGCGAGCTGAGGGATGCGAGCGCAATGACTACGAAAGCGCTCACCACTGTTCTAGTTGTCGACCCAGTTTCAAAAGCGTCGCGCACGTCCATTCCCTACGGTTTAATTGTTGTGGATGCAAATCGCCTCATCCGATAGAGCGTTCGAATCTCTGCCCAAGAACCGTTTTCAGATCGGGTACGCACTGATTGCATCGCGGAGGCGGACTCGTTATCCTCGCGCGCATGTCTCGAAAGGGAGAACCGACCCGCCAAGCCAAAAGCACCCAGCATTTCGGAGACGCAATAGGCGGTGAATTTGCGCTGTTTATTGCGTTGGGAACTGCGGCGATCTTTTTCGCAGCTGGAAGTCGCTTCGTCGAAATCATCGGCCATCCCGTCGCGGTGATTGTTGTCTTTCTCTGGCTGTTTGCGGTTATCTTTTGGTCGGCAGTCTCCGTGGTGCGGCATGCAGACTGTCTCGCCGTCAAATTAGGTGAACCTTACGGAACTATAATTCTGACGCTGTCCGCCATCAGCATTGAAGTAGTCATGATATCGACGGCAATGTTGCATGGCGCGAATAATCCCACGCTCGGACGTGACGCCATTTTTTCTGTGATCATGATTGCTCTCAACGGGTTCGTTGGCCTCTGCCTGCTAATCGGTGGATTACGGTATCGCGAGCAGTATTACAACCTGCAGGGCGTCAACTCCTATCTCAACGTCATCATGACACTGGCAGTGGTCGGATTGGTCGTGCCGAATTTCACTACGTCGACGAGCGGTCCGACATTTTCCACCGAGCAGGAGGTCTTTCTCATCGTGATGTCGCTATTGCTTTACGCGATTTTTCTACTTATCCAGACGATGCGACACCGCCGTTATTTCGTGGAATCCAAGGAGGCAGTAGTAGCGGTGAACTCCGGGCATCATCCGGTCCAGGTGTACTCCACCGGGTTCCATGCGGGGATGCTTCTCCTTTACCTGATAACGGTTATTTTACTGGCGGAGAAGTTCGCTATTCCGTTGGACAACAGCATCGAACACTTTGGCCTACCTCAGGCGTTTGGCGGCGCAATAATCGCAGCCTTGGTGCTCGCGCCAGAGGGAATAGGCGCCGTCGAGGCGACTTTGCGAAATCAGTTGCAGCGTTCGATAAACATTCTGTTCGGGTCCGTGCTTGCGACCATTGGACTCACAATTCCCGCGGTGCTCACAATTGGGCTTATCACGAAACGACAGGTCACACTTGGTGTGCAAGGCGGTAATCTTCCGCTGCTGCTGTTAACCCTGGCGGTGAGTGTCGTCACGTTTACAAGCAGAAAAACAAATGTTTTGCAGGGCTGCGTCCACTTGCTCCTTTTCGGTGTATTTGTGCTGTTGATTTTTGCGCCGTGAGTTTCCATCGGCCAATTCATGGATAGATCGCGTAAGATTTTTGTCGCCGGCCATCGCGGGATGGTTGGGAGCGCGATTGTTCGACGGCTCGAAGCCGAAGGATTCAACAACGTGCTGACAGCCGACCGATCGCAGCTCGATCTCATGGATGAGTCTGCAGTCGCGAAATTCTTTCTAGAAGAAAAACCAACGGTAGTGATTTGCGCGGCCGCAAAAGTCGGCGGCATCAAGGCTAACAATGATTATCCGGTGCAATTCCTCCTCGATAATTTGCGCATTCAGAACAATGTCATTCACTGGGCTTACGAGAGCGGCGTTCGCAAGCTTCTCTTCCTTGGAAGCTCTTGCATTTACCCGAAGTTTGCGCCGCAACCCATTCCGGAAACAGCATTGCTAAGCGGACCGCTGGAGCCGACCAATGAAGCTTACGCGATCGCCAAGATCGCGGGCATTAAGCTTTGCCAGGCGTACTGTCGTCAACACAGGAGGAATTTCATTTCAGCGATGCCGACGAACCTTTACGGCCCGAATGACAATTTCGATTTGGAAACGTCACACGTACTCGCCGCCCTCATACGCAAAGCGCACGAAGCCAAAATGCGGAACGAGCAAAACCTCATCGTGTGGGGAACTGGAAAACCACGCCGCGAATTTTTGCATGTGGACGATCTTGCCTCAGCATGTCTTTTGCTGATGGAGAAATATGACTCGCCAGAAATCATCAACGTTGGCTATGGCGAGGACATCTCGATCCGCGAGCTGGCGGAACTGATCTGTGACGTGGTCGGTTTCAATGGTGAACTTGCCTGGGACACGAGTAAACCGGATGGCACGCCTCGAAAACTTTTGGACGTGAGCAAGCTTGGCGCGCTCGGATGGAAGCCGGCGATCTCACTGAAAGACGGCATTGCTCGGACGTATGAATGGTTTCGCGCAAACTGCGTGTAGCGATACTGATCCATCGCCAGAAGAATGACACGACTCATGAGAGTTATGGGATTCAGCTGCGGTTTGACCACGAAATCTTTCCGTCGTTGACTGGTTAAGGGATGAAAAATTTGCGCGTTGGCGTTGTAGGGGTTGGTCATATCGGAAGCAATCATGCGAGGTTGTATGCAGAGCTTTCGTCCGCTGAGTTCACCGCGGTGTATGATGTGAATACTATCACGAACCGCACAATTGCGACCAAGTTCCACGCGGCGCCTGCCAGGTCGCTGGATGAATTCATTGGGATGGTTGACGCAGCTTCAGTGGCAACGCCGACCAACACGCACTACGAAGTTGCGCGTTCTCTCCTTACAAAGGGCAAACACGTGCTGGTCGAGAAGCCCATTACTGACAACACCGCGCACGCTGCCGAACTGGCGGATTTGGCCGCTCGCAACGGGCTGACCTTGCAGGTCGGCCACGTGGAACGTTTCAATCCGATTTTGGGCGCTCTTGAAAAAAATCTGACGCATCCGCGATTCATCGAAGCGCATCGGCTCAGACCCTACTCGGAACGCGGTACCGATATCGGTGTCGTTCTCGATTTAATGATCCATGATCTGGAAGTCATTTTGCATTTCGTGCGTTCGCCTCTGTGGAGTATTGATGCGGTGGGCGTGCCCGTGCTTAGCCGCAGCGAAGATATCGCCAACGTGCGACTGCACTTCCAAGACGGTTGTGTGGCAAATGTGACTTCGAGCCGAATCAGTCCGGAGCGCATACGCAAAATCCGCATTTTCCAGGAAGACGCGTATCTGTCGCTCGATTATCAGAATCAAAGCGGCGAAGTCTATCGGCGCGTCGGGAAACAGATTTGGCGTGACAGAGTCAGTGTTGAACACGAAGAGCCACTCAAGCTTCAACTCGCTTCGTTCATCGAATGCGCCGGCACCGGACGCCAGCCGCGCGTTTCGGGTTCTCAGGCGACGGCGGCTTTGGACTTGGCAGTCAAAATCACGAAGCACATCGCAGCGAGTGGATAGGAGTGTGCTGATGTATTCTGGCGTTGTAGTCACGGCGCTGCGTCTCCGTGCCGGTCGGACCAACGCCAGCGGAGCGCCTCGACACAGCGAGGCGGCTACATGAAATTTCAGACCATCTATTTCGTCGCAGGCGAAGTGAGTGCAGACAACCATGGCGGGGCATTGATGCGCTCGCTTCGCGCATTGGACCCCGGACTTAAGTTGATCGGTCGCGGCGGTCCGCAAATGCAACAGGTCGCCGGCAATCAATTCAAAAATTGGATCGGCGACGCAGCCGTTCTCGGTTTGTGGGAAGTGCTCAGAAAGTATGGTTATTTTCGGGAACAATTTCGCGAAACACTCAGAGAAATTCTCGACAACAAGCCGGACGCAGTCGTGTTGATCGATTATCCAGGATTTAATTTGCGGCTTGCGCGGGCAGTGCGAAGAAAATCGCCGCGGCAAAAAATAATTTATTACATCAGCCCGCAGGTCTGGGCGTGGAATCGTGGCCGCATTAAAAGAATGGCGCGCTTGATCGATCTGGTGCTGTGCATTTTCCCCTTTGAAGCCGATCTCTACAACCAATCAGGCTTACGCGCGGTGTTCGTTGGTCATCCTATGATCGAACGATTGCGGGCGCGAAGAATCAATGCCGAGCGCGATCCGAGTTTGATCGGCTTGTTTCCGGGTAGTCGCATGCGAGAAGTGCGAAAAATTTTTCCGGTGATGGTCGAAACAGCGCGCCAGCTTTTGCAAGCGAACCCCAATTTATACTTTGACGTTGCAGCGGCATCCGATGAACTGGCGGAAGAAATGAGCCCTGCCACTGCGGCGTTCGGGCAATTGCAAGGTCGCCAGGTGATCCAAATCGGAATCGGCGAGACAGCAGAGATCATGCAGCGCGCCTGGGCGGGAATGGTTGCCTCGGGAAGCGCGACGCTTGAGGCTGCATATTTTCGGATGCCGTTTGTGCTGATTTACAAGGTGGCATGGCCGACGTACCTCGCAGCACGCGCCGTCGTGAACGTGAACTATCTTGGAATGCCCAATTTGCTGGCAGAAAAAGAAGTCGTTCCGGAATTTATTCAGCGCCAGGCGAAGCCGGGTGCGATTTCCCGTGCGGTGCGCCTCTTAGTGGAAAATACAAACGCGCGCAAACAGATGATTTCGGAGTTCGATTCGGTCACCAGCAAGTTAGGCGGGGGCGAAGCCAGCGAAACAGCCGCACGAGCGATCCTGAAACAAATCGGAGAAAGCACCATGGAAGGTCGTCTGGTCACACGATGAAAGTCTGGGACATTTCACGAACGCTTTCGAACGACTTTGCGGAATGGCCCGGTGACGAGCCGTTTCATAATCGGTTGACGAAAGAAATCGCAAAAGGCGCGACCGTGAATCTGAGCGCAGTCACGATGAGCGTGCACAACGGCACCCACGCCGACGCGCGATTTCATTTCGACTCAAAGGGCGCATCGATCGAAAAAGCGCCGCTCGAGGTTTATCTCGGTCGCGCAACCGTCGTCGATCTCGCTCAAAGTTTTTCGCAATCGCGAGACAAGCATCTGATCACGCTCGAAGATCTTCGGTTGCATGCCGAAGCGATCGCAACGACCTCGCGGCTTCTCGTTAAAACCGGTCGATGGACCGACTCCACAGTTTTCCCAAATCAAATTCCCGTGATCGCAGCCGATGTCCCGGCATGGCTGCAGAAAAATGGCGTTAAGCTGCTCGGATTGGATTTGCCGTCGATGGATGAGATCGATTCAAAATCGCTACAGAATCATCATGCGCTTGCGCGCGCCGGCATTGCCATCGTTGAATCGCTCGATCTCAGCGATGTCGCTGCGGGTATTTACAATCTCGCGGCGCTGCCTTTGAAAATCGCTGGTGCCGACGGCGCGCCAGTCCGCGCCGTTCTTTGGCGCGACTAAGCTGGGAATATAAGCGATGCGTTATCCCTTTCGCATGCGCTGTAGAGTCCGCTGTCCTCAGCGGAGCTCCCCTTGTCGCGCCAGAAGAAAATGCGCTGAGGACAGCGCACACTACAGCCTACCGACATGACAAGCACCGTGCTCGAAGACCAGCGCACCGTTTGGATGATTGTTGCCATAAGCTCTCTCTTGTTTCTGATCGGTAATTTGCCCTGGCAACTCGATGATTACGATCAAGCGAAGCAGGCGTTCACTTCCTTCCAAATGATCAAGGAAGGCCGCTGGTTGTATCAGCAAACGCCGCATGAACACATAGCCACTAAGCCGCCACTCATCGGATGGATTTCAGCTGGCCTTTTTGGATTGACCCGATCATGGGAGCTGTCGTGGCGGTTGCCGTCATTTCTCGCTGCGGTTGCTTTGGCAGTGTTGTTGTTTCACTCTGCCCGTTCAGCGTGTGGATTAACTGCCGGTTTGGTTGCGCTGGCCGCATTTGGATTGAATCTGCTCAGTCCGCGCCTGGCAACGCTCGTGCGCACCGACATGCCGCTCGCGTTCGTGATTTTTCTGATCGGCGTGCTGATTTGGAAAAAAATCCAAAGGCAGGAAGAATGGAAACCGCGCGATCGAATTTACCTCTTTGCTTTGCTTACAGTCGCAATGCTGATCAAGGGCCCGATTGTTTACGCGTTTCTGCTACCTGGAATTGGAGTGTTTGAGTGGTGGCGCAGGAAACACGCTGTTGTAGCTGGGGTCGGTGACCCCGGCAACTCTTACAACATACAATTGCGACGGAGCGCCTGGCCCGGTTGGTGGCCATGGGTCGCATCCCTGGCTGTCTTCCTCGTATGGGTGATCGGTGGAATTTTCTTCCAGCGTGGGTTTTTCGATGAGGTCGTGATGCGTGAATTTGTAGGCCGCTTTGGCGAAACAATTCATCGGCCGCAACCACTCTATTTTTATTGGCCGCATTTGCTGCACAAATTCGCTCCGTGGAGCGTGCTGATGATCGCCATTGCCCTGGTAGAACTTCATTCGCGAAAATGGCGGTTGCGCTCAGCGTTTCGCGACATGTCTCCTGAAACTTTCTGGCTGCTTTGCTGGAGCCTGGGCGGCTTGGTTGTGATGTCGTTAATTCCATCCAAGCGCGTCGATAGAATTTTTCCGATTATACCGCCGCTCTGTTTGCTGTTGGCCGCGCAAATTGATAGGCGTGGCGCTGCGCGCCGATCGGACGCTTCGGGGCTGCGTCTCTACGTGGCTATAGCGCTCGTGGTCGCCTTGTTGTTCACCGGCAGCTACACGATTTGGAAGGTGGTCGCCGGATATCGCCAGCATCGTGACGCGCTCGTTGTGTTTGGAAAGAACGTTCGCCGCGAGGCGGAAGCACATCACTGGCGTTACGAGATTGTGTCCGCCAAGGACGAGGGACTGCTTCTTTATTTGCGGAAGCCGCATTTCACCGAGCCAGACGCCGCTATTACGGAATGGAACAATGGAAATGTCGACGCGCTGGTTGCGTCCACAGAGAAAGCGCCAACGCTGATTTCGCAGCTTCGAGGTGCTACTCTTTCTCAATTGAAATCAACTGAACGAAAAGAAGAGCAGGGGAGAGGTTACGTTGTGATCACCCGCTAGTCGTATTGGCGTTCAACACCGTCGATAGAATTCGCTCCGCTTCTAATGTCGACAATCTCTGTGCCTCTTCCATAACGTCCAAAGGTACCCAGT
>Ga0307305_10000344_pt1 | contig 16182 bp, 14 predicted proteins | sample ER_DNA_186_FD_194512 | JGI IMG/M metagenome (GOLD analysis project Ga0307305, IMG submission 194512) | Bulk soil microbial communities from the East River watershed near Crested Butte, Colorado, United States - ER_DNA_186 | ecosystem: Environmental > Terrestrial > Soil > Floodplain | place... | reverse complement strand
AGGCCGTATGCGCGCAGGGCGACCTGAAGCCCCGCGATCTGCGGGTTACGCGCCTGAGCAGCCGGTGCCAGCGCGAACGCCGCGAACACGGTTGCGCAAAGGACGGCGGGTCTGCCGGCCACAGGCGGTCCCGATTCGTTCGATCTTCGTCAATTCCTTTCGAATCGCAGCCCGTCACACGCTGCAAGACGGCAAGGCTCGCCGAGGCCTTCCGGTACTCAAGGCCGCAGTCGTGGCTACCGATACTTGCGCAATGGCCTGTGCGGCGCCTCTCTCGACCGTGCGGGGGCCCGGCGCCCCGCGGCCCGTACGCGTGCTCGAAGCGGTGGCGTTTGCCGGCCTCGCGTTCTTCGTGCTGCACATTCAGTCCGGGATAGGCGGCGCGGCGCTGGATGATTTCGCCAACCGCTGGCTCTACAACGCGCTCATCCTGCTCGCCGTCGCCCTGTGCGGGCTCAGGGCCGCCTCCGTCCCGGTTGATCGCGCCGCCTGGCTTGCGATCACCGTCGGCGTGGCGTTCTGGGCCGCGGGCGAGATCTGCTACGACTTCGTCTACGCGGGCGCGCCTCCCTTCCCGTCGATCGCAGACGGCTTTTACCTCGGTTTCTACCCCCCGCTGTACGTCGGGTTGGTCCTCCTGGTTCGCTCTCACCTCTCGAGGTTCAACTTCAGCGTCTGGCTAGACGGCGTCACCGCGGCTCTCGCGGCGGCGGCACTGGGCGCGGCAGTCCTCTTCGAAGCCGTCCTCGAAGCGACCTCCGGCAGCAAGGCCGTGGTGATCACGAATCTCGCCTACCCGCTCGGCGATGTCATCCTGCTGGCGCTCGTCTTCGCGGTCTTCGCTCTCACGAGCTGGCGTCCGGGGCGTGTCTGGGCGGTCATCGGAGGCGCGCTCGCGGCGACTGCGCTCGCCGACGCGGTCTTCCTGTTCCAGACCGCGACGAACACCTATACCGAGGGCACCATCCTCGACGCGATGTGGCCCGCGTCGATTCTGCTGATCGGTGTGGCCGCCTGGCAGCCGCCGGCGCGCCTGTTGCGAATCGACCTGGAAGGACGGTCTCTGCTTGCGACTCCCGCGGTCTGCGGCCTGATTGCCCTCGCCGTCCTCATCACCGACCACTTTCACCGGCTCAACCCGCTGGCGCTGGGCCTTGCGATCGCAACGCTGCTGGGAGTGCTCGTCCGAACCGGGCTCACACTCCGCGAGAACGCGCGCATGGTGATGCGCAGCCGGAGCGAGGCCGCCACCGACGCGCTCACAGGCCTCGGCAACCGCCGAAAGCTCCTCACCGATCTCGAGCGCGCCCTTGCCGATTGCGGAGACACTGAGTTCGTCCTGGTCATCTTCGACCTCGACGGCTTCAAGAGCTACAACGACAGCTTCGGCCATCCGGCCGGAGATGCGCTCCTCTCCCGGCTGGGCGAGAAGCTCGACCGTGTAGCGACTTCCTTCGGGAAGAGCTACCGGCTCGGCGGAGACGAGTTCTGCGTGCTGGGCTTCGGCCCGAGCGCCGAGCACGAGGCGCTTGCGCAGGCGGCTGCCGAGGCGCTGCGCGAGGAGGGCGAGGGCTTCAGAGTCACCAGCTCGTACGGCTTCGTGACCCTCCCCACGGAGGCGCTCGATTCATCGGACGCGCTCCGCATCGCCGATCAACGGCTCTACCGGCACAAGAACTCGCGCCGGAGCGGCCGAGGGAATCAGCACGAAGTCCTCCTTCAGGCGCTCCACGAACGCGAGCCGGGGATGCGAAGCCATGCCTCGAACGTTGCGGCCCTCTCGGTGGCGCTCGCCAGGCGAATGGGGATCGGCGGCGAGGAGCTGATGGAGCTGCGGCTCGCGGCCGAGCTGCACGATGTCGGCAAGCTGGCCGTGCCGGACGCGATCCTGCACAAGCCGGGACCGTTGGACGAGAGCGAGTGGGCGCTCCTGCGGCAGCACCCTCTCGTCGGCCAGCGCATTCTCGGTGCGGCCCACCTGCTCAACGCCATAGGCGTCATCGTCCGCCACACCCACGAGCGCTGGGACGGCACGGGTTACGTGGACGGAATCGCCGGTGACGCGATCCCCTTCGCCGCCCGTGTGATCGCCGTCTGCGACGCGTTCTCCGCGATGACCTCGGATCGGCCCTATCGTCCGGCCTTGACTGAGGACGGGGCGCTCCGCGAGCTTCACAGGTGCGCGGGGAGCCAGTTCGATCCCGAGATCGTCGAGGCGTTCTGCCGGGCGTACCTGGCCGGCGAGCTCAGCGCTGCGCCGGAGCAGGTCACGCGGAAGATCGCATAGGCGAGGGCTCAGGCCGGGCTTGCCATCCGCGAAGAGCCGATCTCAGCGGATCGTGACCGGCGTTCCGACGGGCATCAGCTTCTGCAGCCTGAGGATGTCCTCGTTGCGGAGCCTGATGCAGCCGTGGGAGACGCGACCCGGCAGCAGCTGCGGCAGGTCTGTGCCGTGGATGCCGATGAAGCCTCCTCCGGGCCAGTCCGTGAGAACGCTGGAGCGTGCGCTCGTCCCGAACGCGACCGGCCCGTAGAAGGGGCTGCTGAACCTCGTCAGCACGTTCCGAATGTAGAACTCCCCGGTCGGGGTCGGCCACCGAGGCTCGCCGACGCCTACCGGTGCCCGCAGGACAGCCCGCTTGCCGCGCAGCAGCGTCGCGGTCAGCCCTTCGAGATCGACGACCAGGTGTGTATGCACGGCCCCGTAGACGCCGAGCGCCTCCCGAGGCACCCACCCCGTCTGTCCGTTGGGCAGGACAGGCAGCCGCACATGAACCCATAGCCGGCCAGCACGGTCCGTCGAGCGGCCGAGGACGAGGACGATGTTGGTCGTGCCCTCGGGAGTTGCGGTTGTCAGGGGACTGACGACCCACGCTCGGCGACTCGGCGCCGCTCGGGCCAGAACGCCCCGGCGTACCGAGGCCCAGTACGACGTCCCGGCCGAATGCGACAGGAGAACCGGGCGCGGCACCTGAAGGGCGGGCCGCGGAGAGGCGGGAAGCGTCACACCCTGAGCCGCCGCGGGCGAGGAGGCGGGCGAATGCGGCCAGACGAGGACAACGATGACCGCCGCCACGATCGCCGTGGAAGCCACGGCGAACGCTCGGGTCAGCGCGGTCACCCGGTGTACTTGGGCTTTCTTCTCGCCCTCTTCTTCGGGTGCGCCGCGATGAAGTGCGTCGAGGCCACGATCGAACGGACTTGCGGAATCGATTTCCCCTCGTCGAAGGCGGTCGCCGCAGGGGTCGCTCCGGCGAGGAAGCGCATCCAGGCCGCGTGCCGGGCCTCCACGGAATGGATCGAGATCGCCGCGGCCAGCAGCGCGGGCGACTTGATCCGGGCGGCCTGTCCCTTGTAAGCCGCGGCTCCGAGGTCCTCGAAGGCCACGGCTGTCTTCAGGAACTTGGTTTGGTTCTCGGTCACCCCTTTGAAGTCGAAGGCCGGGCGCTTCACGGCTGCCCGCCCGAGAGCGCCCTTGATGGCCGACACGTGCGCGCGTTCGACGGACCCGAGCTGGCGCGGTATCCGCGCGAGCTTTCCTTTGATTGCGCCAAGGCGCTCGGCCTCGGTGTAGAAGGAGGACTGGAGATACTCGAGCGTGAGGGCGTAGTTGAGGATCGCGACGTCGGAGGCCGCTGCGGCATCTGCGCGTCCAGGCGCGGCCAACGCTCCCAGAAGCGCCGCGCCGCCGACGGCGGCCTTGCCGAGGAAGGCCGCGCGCGTGTCGCCCGAGACCTCCTCGAGGGTCTCGCGGATCGCACCGTCGCGGTCGAGCTCGTCAAGTGTCAGGTCAGGCATGACAACACCGCCTAGGTCGATCGAACGAAGCCGGTCCGGTTGACATCCGCCTGAACCTCCGAGGCGGTCTTGGGCTTGTCGGTCGCGGTGGGGGCCGGATCCTTGCCGGAGAGCGCCCGGATCCACGCGGCATGGCGCGCCTCGACCGAGACGATCGTCGCCGCCTGTGCGAGCGTCGGCTTGGTGAGATTTGCAGCCTGGCCGTTGTAGGCGGCGATCACGGTCTCCTCGAGCGCGATCGCGGCCGCGGTGAACTTCTTCGGATCGGACGTCTTATCACCGAATTCGAGCTTCGGCTTCTTGCGGGCACTGCCGCCGAGTGCCTTCTTGAGAAAGGCGACATGGGCGCGCTCGTGATCACGGACGGTCGTGGCGTAGTCCAGCAAGTCGCCGGTGAGCTTGCCCTTCGCCACGGCCTCCGAATAGAAGGCGGCCTCGATGTACTCGAGCAGGAGCGCGAAGTTGAGGATCTTCGCGTCCTGCGCCGCAGACGGAGCTGACGCGGCAAGGCGCGGCAGTCCGGCCACGAGCACGCCGCCTGCCGCGAGGGCACCTCCGGCCACGACCGCACGCGCGACGAACTGCTCCCGGGACCACACGGCCTCGTCCTCGTCCCGCGCGGGAACGGTCTCCGGCCAACGAGCGGGCCGGTCGTCACGTCCTTCTACCCCTCTTGCGCGTTGCCGCCGCAGTGGCACCGCACCCTCCTTGCCGCAGATGGACGGTGAACATATCGCTTGAAAGGAGTCCGTGCAAGGCGTTCGGCCGGTAATACCCCGCAGAAGGGGAGGATTCGGGCGCTACCTATCTCAGCCGATCCGGGGTATTCTCCCGCTTGGGTCCGATGATGTCTGCGGCTCGTGCCCATCCGCTCGTCGCTGCGAGCAGCATTCTTGCTTGCGCACTCCTGTTGCTGTCCGTAAGTGCGCGACCGGCGGCCGCGCAGGGCGGGGGAGGGACCCAACGACCCTCGAAGGCAGCGCCAGGCGGACTCCAACGGCTCTGGTCCGCATACCCGGTCCGTTCCAAAGCCCCCGCTTCTGCACGAACCGCTCGAAAAGACCTTCGCGAGGCGTCTGCTTCGCCCGACAGGGGTTCGTCTCGCTCGTCGTCAGTGTCGCCGCTCCTGCTCGTCCTGGCCGGCCTGCTGGGTGCGATGGGAGGTCTCGTCCTGCTTCTCTGGCCGCGCCCGGGCGCGGTGCTGGCCTCGGCCCGGGCTCGGCGTCGCAGGCTTCGCAACAATTCGATCCCGCAACCGGAAGGACTCACGATGACCGATCTTCTGCGCCGGCTCTTGAACGCCAACGAAGGACAGACACGCGAGTCCGAGGCTCAGACCACCGAGCTCGCGGGTTCGGCCGATCTGAAGCGGACCGTAGCCGATTCCGCACGAGGCCCCGAAAGCGGCGACACGTCGACGCAGCCGGAGCAGCCCGGCCTCGAGGCGAGGACGGCGGATGTCGCCGAGCCCCCTCGGGCCGAAGTGGCGGACGAGGCCTCTCTCGAGATCGGCGAGCAGGTCGCGGGCATCCTGAGCTCGGCGAAGCAGGCCGCCCAGCAGCTACGGGAGTCCGCACAGCAGGAAGCCGAGCACATCCGCGCAGAGGCCAAGCGTCAGGCCGCTGAGACTCTTGACCGCGCCAAGAAGGAATGGGCCCTAAGGCGCGAGGATGTCGACAAGGTCCGGACGGAGGCGGATGCCTACGGCAAGAACACGCGAGAGTCGGCCGACCGTCACGCCGCGGAGATGCGCCGCAAGATCGAAGAAGAGGTTGCGAAGCTTCGGTCCGAGGCCCAACAGGAAGCGGCCGATATTCGCCGGGGCGCGAGGCAGAAAGCCGACGAGTTGGCTGCGCAGACGCTGCAACGCCAGAAGGCCCTGATTGCAGAGGCGGAGCGATCGGAGGCTCGGCTGCATCAGCTGGTGAGCGTGTACCGGGCGATGACCTCCCAGCTGGAGGATCTGCTCGGCTCCGAACGAGCTCAAGCGTCGGGCGAGCAGACGGCGGAGGGCGGCTCCGCACCCGTCCGGGAGCTCGACGAGGCTCTCAGGCCTCGGCCTATCGGGCATCCTCCCGGCTAGAGCAAGCCGCTACTACAGAAGCCGGGGAGCAAGAACGCCGATCGCGCAGCCCAACCCAATCGCGCCCGCGGAGTAGACAAGGACCTCCCAACGGAGCAGCTCACGCCGGTGGCGCTTTCCGATGCGGGCTCTTCGCGCTGGGCGAGAACGGGGCCTTCGTTGTGGGGCGGGGCGGGCCTGGGCCGGAGTCGCGCCACCGGACGTGTCGACGTCCTCGGCCAGGGATGCGATCAATACATCGACCTGGTCGGCTTGCCCGGCGGCCCCAGGACCATTGGTACTGCGGTCTCTACGACCCGGCGGCTCTTTGGCCGGCTCGCGTGACGCAAAAGCCTTGGGGAGCCCCGCCCTCACTCCTCCGACAGGGTAACTCAGCTCGAGGCGACTGGAGAAGGCCGGTCGGCCACACCCCCGGCCGCCGTTCTTCAGCTGGCGGCGTGGGCGGGCTCGAGCTGCGCCAGGCCCGAGATCTTGTTGCACTTGGCGCAGTAGATCGCGACCGAGACGCCGGGAATCTTCGCCGCGTCGGAGGGCAAGTCGTACTCCTGCCTTCCCTGGGCGCTGTGGAGCAAGCCGACCTGCTTCCAGACTGTTCGTTGCTGGCCGTCGTACTTGACCAGGTACACGTAGAGCTCCGGCGCGTCCTTGGTCATGAACGTGCTGCTGAGGCGGAGATTCAGCTTGCCGGACGCCTCTCGCACCATCGACGCGCGGCCGACGGTTCCCCATGTCAGCGAGCGGAACTTGCCCTGCGCGAGCACACGCGGCGGCCCTTGGGCGAGCGCGGAACTGGAATCGTCGCGGCCGAGGACGAGGCCTGCGGCCAGGCCGGCGACCGCCGCGGCGACCACAACCGCCACGAGCAATCGACGCCGTTCGAGGGAAATCTTCATCGAGTCCGAGTCCCACTCTGCCATACACGCGTCTGCGCATCTCGGATTCAGACGGCGCGCAGGTTTGTCACGAATCCGTAACCGCCTGGCGTCCCACGAGCGGCCGGCCACGCGCCACGCTGCGGAGGGCGATGCGCGTCGCGATCGTCAGCCACCGGCCGAGCGCCACGAACCTGGCTCTCGCCGCATGCGGCTGGAAGGGCCTTCCGGTCGAGCTGATGTCCCCGCGAGAGGCGCTCCTGACCCTGGGCCCAGGAGATGTCGCGCTCGCGCGGCTGGACGTCTGCGCGGAGCTCGACGGGGTCGAGGACGGGCTCTGGGCCCTCGAGCGGCTCGCGGACGGCGGCGTCCACGTGCTGAACAGACCGGCCGCGCTCCTCTCGGCGCACGACAAGCTGTTGACGGCACGCATCCTGCGTCGCGCCGCACTCCCGCATCCGCGGACGATCCTGGTCGAGCGTCACCGCGATCCGCCGGGCCTCGACTTCCCGGCCGTGCTGAAACCGCGGTTCGGCAGCTGGGGCCGGGACGTCCTCCTCTGCCGCGACCGCCGCGAGCTCGAGCGCTCGCTCATGGCTCTTTCGGCGCGGCCCTGGTTCCGGCACACGGGCGCCCTCGCCCAGGAGCTGATCCGGCCGCTCGGCTACGACCTGCGCCTCGTCGTTGCGGGCGGGCGTGTCGTGGGCGCGGCCAAGCGGATTGCCGCGCCCGGCGAATGGCGCACGAACGCCGCGCTCGGCGCGAGCGTGGTGGGGACCTCGCCGCCGCCTGTCGCTTCGAAGCTCGCGCTCGCCGCGGCGGCTGCCTCGGGGCTCGACCTCCTGGGAGTCGACCTCCTCCCGACGGGGCCGGGCGGCTTCTGCGTGATCGAGTTGAACGCCGCCGTCGACTTCCGGCCGGTCTACTCCCTGCCCGGGCGCGACGGCTTTGCCGACGCGATGGCGGCGCTCGGCGGCGCGTGTCTCGCCGAGAGGACCGAGACCGAGGCCGCGGCGGCCGTACCGTCCTAGACTCCTCGCGTGCTGATCGCGCAGATCTCCGACGTCCACGTCGGCGGCGGCCGCTACCGGCAGGAGCTCCTGCGCACCGCGATCGGCGAGATCAATGCGGCCGAGCCCGACCTCGTCGTGGTCGCCGGAGACCTCACCGACGACGGCTATCCCGACCAGTACCCGATTGCCCGCGACGAGCTGGCGCGGATCGGCGCCGGCCACGTCGTCTGCGTTCCCGGCAACCACGACGCCCGTAACGTGGGCTACCTGCTCTTCGAAGACACCTTCGGCGCGCGGGACTCGCGCCTGAGGCTGGAGTCGCAGGAGGGCGAGCTCGCCCTCGTGGCCGTCGACTCGTCGAAGCCGGACCTCGACGAGGGCGAGATCGGGCGCGAGCACTATGGCTGGATCGAGGAGGGCTTCGCCGGCGAGGCCGGCCTCCGAGTGTTCGTCTGCCATCACCACCTGATGCCGATCCCGGGCACCGGGCGCGAGCGCAACCAGGTGCTCGACGCGGGAGACGTGCTCTCGCTGCTCCGCCAAAGCCGGGTCGACCTCGTTCTCGCCGGCCACCGGCACGTGCCATACGTCTGGCCGGTCGCCGGGATGCTGCTCGTCCACTCGGGAACCGTCTCGACCCTGCGCACGCGCGGTTTCCCGCATCCGGCCTACAACCTGGTGCGGATCGAGGGCGGGCGCATCTCGGTCGAGCTACGCATCCCGGGCGGCGAAGGGCAGAGCCTCGGCGACTACCCGCGCGACTGGCCCGAGGAGATCTCTGCCCGGCACTCGGACCCGTTCGTCCGCCCGCAGCGCGGAGTCACGCTCGTCGAGGACGAAAACTAGCTCTTGTGCAGGCGGAGTTTCCCGCCGATAACTGGCGCGTGGAAGCTGCGGAGCACGCCTGGCGTCCTCTCGGCGAGTTGCTGCTCGCCAAGGGTCTCGTCAGCCAAGGGGAGCTCGATCAGGCGCTGACCGAGCAGAAGGACACCGGGCGCCTGCTTGGCGCCATCCTCGTCGAGCGCGGCTTCGTTACCGGGGCCGCACTCGCCGTCGCGCTCGCCGAGCATTACGGCGTCGAGCTGTCGACAGAGCGCGGCTTCGGGACCGGGCTCTGGGCGGAGATCGACCGGCGCCACCGCGGCGGGCGTGGGATTCCGCCCGAGGAGAACGTCGTGAGGTTCGAGCCCGTCCCGCAGCCGCAGCTCGAGGCCGTCCCGGATCTCGACCCGGAGCTCGACCGGCTCCAGACCGAGAACCGCCGCCTTCAGCAGGAGATCGAACGGCTGCGCTCGGAGTTCACGAAGCTGAGGCTCGTCGAAGCGCCTGAGCAGCCCTCATCGCACCTGGTCTTCGTGCCGACGCCCACGCGCTACGTGCTGCTCGAGCGGCAGGGACCGCCGCCGAGCCCCGGCGACGAGCTCGAGCTCTCGGAGGGGAGCTTCGTCGTCGGCAAGCTCGGACGCGCGCCGCTTCCGGGCGAGCACCAGCCCTGCGCCTTCCTGCTGCTGCGCTAGGCCGCCGGCCGGCGACGTCAGGCAGCCGGCTGGAGGACGAGCACTCGCCTGCCGCTGGTGGCCGTCTGGACGCCGAAGCGGTACCGGTGGCCGCCGGTCAACTCGTCGATTGTCTGCAGCTCGCGCCCGCCGATCCGTCCGGGGATAGGGGGCGCCGGGCGGGGGAGCGTCACACGCAAGGGGCGTTTGAGCTGCCGATTGAAGTCGTCGCGGTTGAAGAAGAAGACGTTGTTGGCCGCCTTCTCACCCGTGGCTGGAGGGAAGAAGACGGCAACATTCTCGCTCGGCGTGTACTTGAGTGTGTAGAGCGCCAATTCGAGCGTTTCCCGCCGCAGCACATCGCCGCGCCCAACGGAAGCCTGTCCCTGCAAGGCGCAATTCCGCTGCCTCCCGCAAAGGGTGTAGAGAATGGTCTTGCCGGGGTCATACAGCCCTCGAAGAGCCGAGCCGTTGGCGAGGGCGATCGCCTCCACGCGGGTAGCGGCAGGTGGCGGCGCGTCGAGTACGACGCGGGCAAGCTGCCGCCCGTCTTCGAGCCGATAGGCACCGCCGATGTGCGAGGCGATCGCCTGGGCGGTGTCCCCGATCGAGGCGGTGCTGGGCTTCCAGTTCGACCACGGCGGCGGTGGCGTCGGGCCCGGTCGCTTCGCCAGCACGACGAAGCCGCTGAGCACCGCGCCTGCGGTCGCGCCGAGCACCAGGTAGGCCAGGACGAAGCGGCCGCGCGTGCTCAGAGAACGGGCCACGCCTCTTCCTTCGTGAAGTCGATGTCCGGCATCTCCAGCTTGGCCGACTCGAGGATCTCGACGAGCTCGTCGCCGAAGAGCTCGCGCCGCTCGACCAGTGCGTCGGCGATCTTCTCGACCGCCACCTTGTTCCGTGCGATCAGCGCATGCGCGGTGACGTAGGCCTGGCCGAGCAGCTGTGCCGCGAGCGAGCGCTTGTCGCGGTCGTTGAGCACCCCCGAGAGCGGGTCGTGCCCGAGCGGCCCGCCGTCGCCGGTGCGGTTCATGATCTGCGTCCCGATCTGCTCGAAGCGCCGCCTGATCGTCTCTCGCCGCTCGTCGAGGGTCTTCTTCGTCGTCCGCCCATTCGAGCTCCCGTTCAGGTCGAGCAGCTCGGGGGCCATCCCGCAGGCGCCGACCATCCACGCGGCCCGGGCGGTTGCGCTCTGGACGTCGCCGCCGACCCCGGTCGAGTTCTCGCCGTAGAAGACCCGCTCGGCGGCCATCGCGCCCATGGCCCAGATCAGCTGTGCCATCTCCTCGGAGCGCCAGGAGCTGAAGCGCTCCTCTTTCTCGCGGGCCTGGTGGTGGCCGAGCGCCGCACCGCGCCGCTTGATCGAGAGCCGGGTGGACTCGACTCCCTTCAGGTAGACGTGCGCGGCGGCCGCGTGACCGGCCTCGTGGATCGCGACCGCCCGCGTCTCCTCGGGCACATACTCGGTGCCGACCGCGGTGCCGGACTCGACGGTCGTCATCGCCTCCACGATGTCGGCCCAGCCGAAGGAGAGCCGCCGCTCGTGGTGGGCGATGGTGAGGGCCATCGAGCAGACCTGCTCGATCATCGCCGGTGAATAGCCGTTGGTGACGCGCGCGAGCTCGTCGCGGCGCTTCTCCGTGTCGAGGTCCTCCTCATGGGAGACCCGGGCGAGGTAGAGATCGAAGATGTCCAGCCGGTCGTGCTTCGTCGGGGTGCGGAACCAGACGTGCCGGCCCATCCGGCCGGGGCGCGTCAGCGCGGGATCGAGCATGTCCATCGGGACGTTGGTTGCGCCGATGAAGTAGATCTGGCCGCCGCTCGGTCGCGCATGCGGAATGCGCAGATGTGCCCGGGCGAGCCGTCGTGGGATCACGTAGAGCGCGTCCAGCAGCGTGTTAATCCGGTTCGTCAGCGTCCTGCGCATGAAGGGCGGATTGTCGATCCCGTCCATCACGATCAAGAGCTGGTTCAGCGCCAGCTGTCCGCCGCCGCCGAACATTCCCGGGAAGGCGCCGCCCTGGCTGAGGATTCGCGGGAGGAAGGATCGCCGCGTTGCCGCTTCCGGATCGCGCTCGGCGAACAGGCGCTCACGCCAAGAGCGTGACTCGAGGACCAGGTCCTCACTCTGGTTGAGCGCGCCGTTTGGCCCGAAGAAGCAGAGGTCGTGGAAGCTCGTCGGCTTCGGGCTCATGGCTCCGACGCCACCGCCGAGGGACTGCCGGCGCATGCCGACGGCGTCGATCTCGTCGATGAAGACGATGCACTGGCCGCCCCACTTGCGCGCCAGCCGCTTCGCCTTGCGTGCCATCCACCGGACGATGACGACGTCCATGCCGATGAAGGTCTGCGCGAAGCCCGATCCGGGGATGGTCACGATCGGCGAGTTGAAGCCCGTGGCGATCGCCTTCGCGAGCATCGTCTTGCCGGTTCCGGGCGCGCCGAGGAAGAGCAGCCCGCGCTCGCGCCGTCCGCCCGCCTGTTCGAAGGCCTCGCCCGATTGCCAGAGGCTGACGACGCGCCGAACCTCTTCCTTGGCCTCGGCCTGGCCGCGGACGTCGTCGAGCTTGACGCCCCAGTCCGCGTCGCCCGGCTCGAAGCCGCGAATCTGGCTCACGCCCATCGCCATCAGCGGTCCCAGGAGGATGACGAAGTTGACGAGGAAGAACAGTGGCAGGATCGCCACCTGCGTCCAGAAGGACGGAGAACTGAGGATGTGGTTCCAGAGCCACGTGAACGAGCCCGTGGCAGTGCCGACGAAGCGGGTGTCATCGGCGCCGTGCATCAGGAGTTTCACGACGTAGATCGCCAGGATCGCCAGCGTGACGACGTAGACGAGCTTCGCCCAGAAGCGCCAGAACCAGACGCGGCGGCGGGCGACGACGTCCTCCTCGCGCAGCTGCGGCGTGTCGATCCCGAACAGGCTGGGCCAGCGGATGAAGCGGTGGAAGATCAGATCGAGGACGCCGCGGAAGGCCGCGATCGCGCCCACTGTGGCGGCGAGCGCCCAGCCGATCTGCCAACCCTGGTGCTTGTGCAGGTAGATGAAGACCGCGGGCGAGGAGAGCACTGCGACCGCGGTCGCGACGCGCCGAAGCGAGCGCCACTGCGCGCTCAGGAAGCGCTGCTCGTCCGCTGAGAGCACCCCCGACGCGACCAGGCCCGTGCTCATTTCCGCAGTGTAGATGTCACTAACCTCACGTACTTGGACGCGAGACTCTCGGATCTGTTTGCAACGGAGGAGATCGAGCGCGCACGGTCGTACCACCGGCCGCTCTACCGCGCGCTCGGGATCGACCTGGTTCTCGAGCTGGGCGTGCTGGCCGCAATCGCCTTCGGGCCGCCCGGCGACTGGCTCGCGGGTGCGAACGGAGGCTCGTGGTGGGCGCGGACGCTCGAGCTGGTCGCGCTCGTGACCGGGTTCGCGACGCTCGTCCGGTTGCCGCTTTCGGCGTGGCGCGGCTGGTTCTACGAGCGGCGGTGGGGGTTCTCGACGCAGACGCTCCGCGGCTGGCTCTGGGACCGGGCGAAAGGGCTCGTCCTCGGCGTCGCGCTCTCCGGTGTCGGTCTCGTGCTCCTGCTCGGGGCCGTGCGCGCGTGGCCGGGCGCCTGGCCGGCCGTTGCCGCCCCGGGCGCGGCCGGGCTCGTGCTCGTTCTGAGCCTCCTGGCGCCGCTGCTCTTCGAGCGGCTCTTCAACCGCTTCTGGCCGCTGCCGGACGCCGAGCTGGCGGGCGAGTTGCGGGAGCTCTCGGCGCGGGCGGGCGTTCCCGTCAGGACGCTGCTCGTCGCCGACGCCAGCCGGCGGACACGGAAGCACAACGCCTACGTCTCGGGCCTCGGACCGACTCGGCGTCTCGTGCTGTTCGACACGCTGCTCGAGGAGATGCCCCGCGAGGAGCTGCGGGGCGTCGTCGCGCACGAGCTCGGGCACCGCCGGCACCGCCACATCGCGGCCGGGACGCTGCTCGGCATGGCCGGGGCCGCGACTGCCGTTCTCGTCCTCTGGGGACTGCTGTCCTGGCACGGCCTGCTGGCGGCCGCGGGCTCCGCAGGGCCCGGCGACCCGCGCGTCGTCCCGCTCGTGCTGCTGGTACTGCTCGGGCTTCAGCTCGGGGCGCTGCCGTTCGAGACGTGGGTCTCGCGCCGCTGGGAGCGGACGGCCGACCGCTTCGCGCTCGAGTTGACCGGGGACGCGGCAGCCATGGAGCAGCTGCACCGCCGGCTCGCGCTTGCGAACCTCGCCGACCTCGACCCGCCACCGCTCCTGTACACGCTGCTCTTCACGCATCCGACTCCGCCCGAGCGGATCGCCGCCGCCAGAATGAGGTCATGACGCACGTACACGACCATTCCGCCGCCCGGCGGCCGCTTGCGACAGCGCTGGGGCTGATCCTCGGGCTGATGGCAGGCGAGGTCGTCTTCGGCGTCGTCGCCGGGTCGCTCGCGTTGCTGGCCGACGCGGGACACATGCTCACCGACGCCGCTGCGCTCGGGCTCGCGCTCGCTGCCGCGTCGTTTGCGGGCCGTCCCGCGCGCGGGCGCTGGACGTTCGGCTTCCGCCGGCTCGAGATTCTCGCGGCGCACGTGAACGGGATCACGCTCGTCGTCGTCGGCGTCGTCATCGTCTACACGGCGATCGGCCGGCTGGTCGACCCGCCCGACGTGCGCGGCGGCCTCGTGCTCGTCGTCGCGCTCGCGGGGATCGCCGTGAACCTGGCGGCGACGGCGCTGCTCGCCCGGCCGAGCCGAGGCAGCCTGAACGTGCGCGGCGCGTTTCTGCACGTCGTGACCGACCTGGCCGCCTTTGCCGGGACCGCGCTGGCGGGCGGGCTCGTGCTCGCGACCGGCTGGGACCGGTTCGACCCGATCGCCGGTCTCGTCGTCGCAGCGCTGATCTTCTGGTCGAGCCTCTCGCTCCTGCGCGAGTCGACCCGGATCCTGCTCGAGGTCGCGCCGGACGAACCGCGTGAGGTAGCGGGCGAGATGCTCGGCGTGCCCGGCGTCGTCGAGGTCCACGACCTGCACGTCTGGACGGTTGGCAGCGGCTTCCCGTCCGTCTCTGCCCACGTCCTCGTCGAGCCGGGCGCGGACTGCCACGCGATCCGGCTGGAGCTCGCGAACCTCCTCGGCGAGCGGTTCGGGTTGAGCCACTCGACCCTCCAGGTCGAGCACGGCCCGCCCGCGAGTACCCGCGGGCAGCTTCCCCTCGCGGCCCAGCCTCCCCGCTAGCCGGCGCCGAGACCCTCCAGTTGGCAACACAGTGTTACTTGGAAGGTTCTGCGCCCGGCCTGGAGGCTCTAAGCTCCGCGCGTGGCGGGGCTCGAGGGAAAGACCGCGATCGTCACCGGCGCCTCGAGCGGGATCGGCGCCGCGATTGCGAGGGCCCTCGCGGCGAACGGCGCGCGGGTGGCGGGGGGCGCGCGGCGCACCGAGCTGCTCGAGACCGACGTCGCGCTCGAGCTGGACGTCACCGACTCTGCGAGCTGCGAGCGCTTCGTCGACGCAGCTGTCAGCGAGCTCGGCGGGCTCGACGTCCTCGTCAACAATGCCGGGCTGGGTCTCGGCCGCGACCCTTTCGACGAGAGCACCGAGCAGGACGAGGAGACCGTGCTCGAGACGAACGTCCACGGGCTGATCCGGATGACGCGGCTCTGCCTGCCGCACCTCCGGAACGGCGGCCACATCGTCAACATGGGTTCGATCGCAGGGCGGCAGGCGTACGAGAACGCCGCTCTCTACGTCACCTCCAAGTACGCCGTCCGCGGCTTCACCTACGCGCTGCGGGAAGACCTGCTCGGCCGGCCCATCCACCTGACGACCGTCGACCCGGGCCTCGTCGAGTCGAACTTCTCCCGCGTGCGCTTCCGCGGCGACGAGGAGAAGGCGAGGGCCGTCTATCACGGCGTCGAGGCCGTGCGCCCGGAGGACGTCGCCGAGTGCGTCGTCTTCGCGCTCACCCGCCCGCGGCACGTGAACGTCGACGAGATCGTGATCAAGGCGCTGGCTCAGTCCAGCGCCGTCCGCATCGTCCGGAACAGCTAGTGGCGCTCACCATCCTCGAAGGCTCGACGTTCTGCATCTGCGACGAGCGCGGCGACATCGACGGCGAGACGCAGGGGCTGTTCGCCGACGACACGCGCTTCCTCTCCCGGCTGCGGCTCACTGTCAACGGCGCCAAGCCCCTACTGCTGTCGTCCGGCGTAGTCGAGTACTTCTCCGCCGCGTTCTACCTCCGCAATCCGCCCGTCGGCGGGCTTCCGCACGACACCGTCTCGGTCACCCGCCACCGCTTCGTCGGCGAGGGCATGCAGGACCTGATCGTGGTGCAGAACCAGGGCATGGAAGCGCTCTCGTTCGACCTGGCGCTCGAGGTCGGCACCGACTTCGCGGACATCCTCACCGTCAAGGAGCGCGATTTCGCGCTCGGGGACCCGGCTCGGGCGAAGCCACTGCCGCCTCCGGTCGAAGGCCGGTTCGACGACGAGGACAACCAATTCGTCCTGAGCGAGCCGAACGGCACCGGCGCGGCCAGGACGCAGGTGATCCTGTCCCACCGCGGGAAGGTCGAGGGGTCCAAGGTCACATACCGGCTCGAGCTCGGGCCGCGTGACGCCTGGGAGCTCCGGATCGACATCCTTGCCTCGATCGACGGCGACGCGATCGCCCCCAGGAGCGCCGAGCGACGCTTTGGGGAGGAGATGACGCGCGTGCGGGAGTCTCTTGCAGCCTGGCAGCTCCGGGTCCCGCAGATCCGAAGCGACTGGGACGACCTCGCGCGGACATTTCTCCAGTCCGTCTCCGACCTCGCCTCGCTGCGGATGCGCGGCGGCGGGCGCTCGGGAAGGCTGCCGGCGGCGGGCATGCCCTGGTTCATGACCGTCTTCGGCCGCGACACGATCCTCACCTGTCTCCAGACGCTC
>Ga0307305_10000343_pt1 | contig 16202 bp, 13 predicted proteins | sample ER_DNA_186_FD_194512 | JGI IMG/M metagenome (GOLD analysis project Ga0307305, IMG submission 194512) | Bulk soil microbial communities from the East River watershed near Crested Butte, Colorado, United States - ER_DNA_186 | ecosystem: Environmental > Terrestrial > Soil > Floodplain | place... | reverse complement strand
CCATGGCAACGATATCCGTTTGTATTCCCCATGGATTGTTACTATAACTGTCATCATTGGGCATTAATCCCGCAATACGTCCAAATTGAATTATGGGCCGCAAATGGATTCCCATTCCATCTCCATTATTTCTATACAGAACCAGCGATACTCTTCCACTCGGGTAGCCACATATTACAATCTCATCATAAAGTTTCAATTGGCCGGGTTCCTTGATATGTAAGAAATTATCTGAATGACGATCTAGCTTTCCTATCCCTATATCTAGGTCTAGCGATCCTGTAAATCCCCTAACTTCTTTAACAGGCGGCAGTCTAATCGCCTTTAATATGTGATACGTGTTAAGTTCTAATTGATCTCCTTTTGTGGTAACGTTGAATGCGGAATATATTCCTTTCAAACTGTTTTTCTTTTCCTTATACTGAGCATTATATTTAATACATTGACTAAAAATATGTGCCGAGCTGACAATGTATTCTCCGCCTATGAAAAAACCTGTACCAAAACTACTTATGACATCTTTGGTATCCCTGTTGGCAATACCTATCGCCACTGTTGCATCCTTAACTGCATTGAACTTATCAGCTTCCATCATCAAAAAGCATACTGTTACGCAATTTAATAACCTTATAGTCCAGACTTTATGTTTTGAGCCTGATTTCCAAGATTTTTTTCACACCAGATATTCTGGCAAAATAATTAAGAACTTTCCTCCTCATATTTTTGGTAATGAGTATTCGGAGAATTGAACCATCTGATTGGTTTATAAGGTTCATGCGTTACGAATTAAGAGAAATTAATAAAGGTTATGAAGACAAATTTTATTGCCTCTTTGCCTCTTATATTTCCTATGCTTAGAACTTACGCTATGTTGCAGTGTAAGATAGTGTTCTATTGTATTTCTCCTCAGGTTTACGAAGACAGGAATGACAATTAGTATGGACATTTTGCCTTATTTCTTAGAATATGTTTTTCCTTGAGCTAAATACATGTATGCGTCTTACAGTTAAATTAATGGCTAAATAAGAGAAACATGAGGCTATAATAGATGCTATTATTGCAGCTTGTACCGGCTGATATTCTATTCTCAATAATTCAAGTAGAATGAAGAACTTTGATACATTATTGATAACATCAAATACAGAATCAGCAAATATCATCTTTTTTACTATTTGTTTTAGAATACCAATATTCAATTTGCCAGTAAGTATCTTTGTATATTTCATCTTATTATCAAGATGAAAAAGAATAACAAAAATTACTTTAGAGGAGATAAATCCGGTTATTACAGTTAATGTAGAAGTTGCAAACTCATCAATGGAATATTTCGTACATACATATGCAACGATAAGACTAACAATAAAACCAACCGAACCCGAAAGTAGTAGATTCTTGTTGAGAGATATGGTGCTGGTATACTTCGTGTAAAATTTTGTAAGGTAATTAGTCATTATACCACCAGGTTCTCCTTTCATTAATAGACAATACAGCAAACAATCATTTATGTACTCATATGAAATGACTTATTTTGAAGAATTTTGTTATTTGTTATTAATGGATGTCAATCTTGCCTAAGATAGTCCATTTTTAGTTAATTCCCCTTGCAAGACAGGTGTCACAATACTTTTCCACAAGCGTGGCACCATCCATGTTATAACTTGCTATTTGAGTTGCTATATCACCGCACACAGAACAATAACCGCCTGCTTTGTCAACCATAAATCTTTTTTTTATATTCTGAGATGTTCTAGGCTCTGAAAGTAAGTTTCGAAAATCTCTGAGTTGCTCTTTAGATATATTTACCGGTCGCAATGTTGGAGTTGGTCTATGTTTATTACTATGAGGATTATTTCCGTAAAAAAACTTATGCATGTATATGATCCACGCTAATCGTATATCTATCTATGTGTTTGTTTTGTCTCAAAGACATTTATTTGGGCCAAATACAGTTTTTCTAATATTTGGAAACAAAAAATTAATTCTGTATGTTTAAACCACTGCCAGACAATAGTTTTGAATCTATCTTTTCCATCACACCATTATCTGATTAAATCTCCTCACCGTCTTCTATGTGTATGTAGACGCCACCGAACATCTTTGTATCTAAAGTGCTATTAAGGAATCCATCATAAGTAACAGTTGAAGAAATAATCAGAAGTATTACTTTACCAATGTTACTGTGTCATGGTTAAGCCGCAAGATATTAAACAAGTACGAGACAAGGAAATATTCTGACAATAAGATGAATCATTAGTTTATTAAGAATTTCGTTAACTGGTTCCATAGTGTCTCTGATTATGTTTTCTTTTGTGACAACTGCGATAGTGATTGGAATTCCAATAACAAATTTTATTCTTTCTCAAAATCCTCTTTGTGGATCCAATAGTAGGATACTCTGTCAGCGCCTATCCAGTACGTTTCAGTACTAGAATCAATGATTATTTCCTTTGTAGCGTCCTCAAACCTCACGTCATGGTTGTGTGGTTAAATCTTTTCACCTGTATCCAGTCGCATTATCGAGAGTGATAGACTCATAGATAAAAACAGGTCGGCAGGATATTGGACAACATTTGTTAATGGATGTTTCTGAAACGATGAATATTTTGTGTACATATAATAGAAGCGGCTCATAATACATTGAGTCAAGAAGATTGAGATTGTGATGAAGGCATCAGACCTGTTTATAAGATGTTTGGAAGCTGAAGGTGTTGAGTACATTTTCGGCATACCAGGAGAAGAAACTAGTGACTTGATCATGTCTTTGTTAGATTCAAAAATCAAATTTGTTTTAGTAAGGCATGAACAAGCGGCTGCTTTTATGGCTGATATGTACGGCAGGCTAACACAAAGGGTTGGAGTGTGTCTTTCTACATTGGGACCGGGTGCAACAAATCTTACAACGGGAGTGGCCAATGCGAATATGGACAGATCTCCAATATTAGTAATAACGGGACAGACGGACACCGATTTCTTGCATAAAGAGTCTCATCAGAATATGGATGCTGTAGCTATGTTCAAACCGATGACAAAATGGAGGTGGTCTATACGTAACGCTGATAGTATTCCCGAGATTGTTAGGAGAGCATTTAAGATCGCATTGGAAGAAAAAGCTGGCGCTGTGCATCTTGAACTTCCTCAAGATATAGCAAAGATCGAATCGGACATAAAACCAATAAAGACTCAACAAGTATTTAGATCAAGACCAAACAAAGAGCTGATAGAAAAAGCAGCTAATCTAATACTAGAGTCAAAAACGCCCATACTCTTGGTTGGAAATGGATGTATAAGAGGTGGACCAAGTTTGTATGTCAGAAAATTTGTAGAGAAAACAGGAATATGTTCTATGAATACATTTATGGCAAAAGGAGTTATATCAGACAAGTCGGATCGACATCTTCATACAATAGGAATAAGAGAAGCAGATCATGCCTCAATTGCCATGAGAGAAGCTGATTTGGTAATCGCAATAGGATATGATCTTGTTGAGTACAGTCCTAAACATTGGAATGGCAGTTTGGATAAAAAAATTATTCATATTGATTTTACACCCGCTGAGTCTGACACATACTATCCTCCAACAATAGAGATCGCCGCAGATATTGAATATACTATGTTTGCTATCTTAGAGGAAATAGAGAGGATAAGGAAACAAGAGGAGACAGAAGAAGAAAAACAAAGACAATATAGTATTCCACATTCTGATCTCCCAGAATTATTTAAAACAATCAAAAGAGAGATAGTTTGGAGATTAGAAAGGTACAAGAATGACTTTTCGTATCCAATAAAACCTGAAAAATTAGTGCTCGACGTAAGAGATGCACTTGATGAAAGTGATATCGTTATTTCCGATGTTGGGGTACATAAACTTTGGATAGCAAAAATATACAATACCTACACTCCAAACACATGCATAGTTCCCAATGGTTTTTGTTCAATGGGATTTGCACTTCCGGCAGCAATAGCTGCACAACTTGTAGATCCCAGTCACAAAATTGTTGCAATGTGTGGTGACGGTGGATTTCTGATGAATGTTCAAGAAATAGAAACTGCAGTAAGATTACGTTTACCTATAATAGTGATTGTTTGGTGTGATTATGATTATGGGATGATATCTCTGAAACAAATATATGAATTTGGCAGGAGTGCATTTACCAAATTCAATAATCCTAATTTCATTAAACTTGCGGAAAGTTTTGGAGCAATAGGATACAATGTTAGATCCACTGAAGAATTCTCTAAGGTACTAGAAAAGGCAAAAGAGTCGAAATCGAGTCCGGTCATAATATCTATTGATGTAGACTATTCTAGAAATCGTCTATTGCTTGAGGACAGCTTCGTGGTATAGCTAGATGTAATATTTTTCTTTAGTAATTCAAATAAAGCATTTTGATAGTATCGAATACCGTTCTGTAAGGATCTTAAAAATAATGAGTTCCTAACTGCCATAACGTTTTCTAATGGTCAGAGTGGAAATACATATCCACTGTTGTAGATGATGTCATTAGGAATATGAGCTGTCCAAGACTTAAAAAAAGGTGTTTACTACTTTTGCTTTACAATCCTAATAGCTAACCTGATCCTGGGCCGAAGGGATAGGATTGATTATTCATTCAGAACACTATTATAGATTCTTGAAAATAGATGAAATTGTTCTAACTCTTCTAACTCTTCTAATTGCACACTCTATTTATTAACTGTGAGTAAATAAACATAGTATATACTTCATAAATATTAAAATTGATGCGGAATCATAAATTTATTGACAAGGGATGTGCCATAACCATTGAGCAAAGTAAGTATGCCGGGTAAAATTTTTGGAACTGTCGTGTCTCATGGATTAAAAGGAAGAATGTTAACAAAGAATGAACTCCAAATGCTGACAGAATCAAGGGATATGGATGAACTAGTAACAAGGATGAAGAATACGGTTTATCTTGATGCATTAGCAAAGCTTACCAAACCCTATACTGCAGATAAGATCGAAAATGCATTAAAAGAATATTTAGTAAATACACATGCAAAAATGGTCAATATTTCTGGGGGAGCTAAAATTCTCAGTGCATATTTTGTAAAGCATATCATATGGAATCTAAAGATGATTTTAAAGGGTAAGGCACTTGGTAAATCTTATGATGAACTGTTGCCAAAGATAAATCTGAGAGCAGAGGAGCTGGTCGGTAGACGTGATCTTGTAGTTAAAGCACTCGTTTCAAAGAATTTGGATGAGGCAGTTTCTGCAATCGCCGGAAGTGAGTTTGCTGATGATGTTACTAAAGCAGCTACTATATACAAAGATAAAGGAGATGTCAGGATTTTTGATGTATATCTTGATCATGTTTTCTATCATGATTTAGGAAGGGCAATGAATTCTGAATCACAATCAATGGAGGCGAAGAATATAGTTTCCGTTGATATTGATTCTTATAATGTGCTTGCTATTCTTCGAGGAAAATTTTGGAATCTGTCTCCTGATGAGATAAATAATCTTATAGTAACCAGTACCTCCAAGGTAACAAAGGAAACCATACAAAAAATGATAAACGCTGAAAAAATATCAGAGGCATTTGCGGAATTATCTAACACGGTATACAAAGACATAGTTCCGCAAAATCCAACAAGCGATATAGACTCGATATTACAAATAGAGAAGGGATTTGAACAAATTGGGCTGAAGCGAGCACAGTCAGCTTTTAGAACCATGTTTAGTGTGGGCATTGTACTTGCCGCTCTAAAACTGATCATGGTAGAAGTTAGAAATTTGTCAGCAATAGCATCCGGAATTGAACAGAAAATTCCAGGAGAAACTATACTATCAAAGTTAATTAATCTCAATTAGGATTATTCTATTCCGCTTTTCCACATCACAAATTAAGTCCATCTGCTTCAATTGCTAATAAATCTATATATTTAGGGATAAAAAATATTTTTGTTTAAGTAACTAAATATCTTTTAACTAGATTGTTTTTCCGACCAGACAAGATTTGAATACACCTTTTTTGGAATTAATTTCTTAAATTCGACTCCTTCGCCCATATACCATTTTGGGAACCATTCATAAAGGTGCAACCTAATTGTCTGAATGTATACAATTAATCCTTCAATAAGCATTATTCCTATATTACCTCCAATCAAAACTGCTAATCCGCCTCCAGTCTCATATGATTGATTGACCGTTACCAACAGGGCAGAATGCACCAGTAGCATGATTCCAATCCTAGTATAACTAATCACATTAGAAAGAATTTCAATTATCCTTACCAGTATGACTTCTATAACAATTCCCATTAATCCGGCTCCTTCATCATGACCATGTTTAGCAGCAAGTTCTTGCTCTTTTTTACCCCCATAAATCATAATTCCTGCAGTTGCAATGATTATTGGAGGTGTGGCTTTTGCAACCAAATCCACCGTTACCCAATCTCCGAACATATATGTCAACCACGGTACCGGCTCATCATGAGTAACTCCGGTTATTCCAAACATACCTATTATATCGTATCCAGAACCTATCGCAGCAAGTATCAACGCTACTACGGCAAGAAACTGGATTATATAAGGGATATCATGTGTCAGAACGGCAAGTTTATTCCTTTTCAAAATATCAGCTCTAAGTTTCAGTAACATTGCCATCAATAAGTGCACAATACCGATAGCCACCGATACCTTGAGTATGTTTACTACCTGGTCGAATGTTAATTCTGACACATTTAGGATGCCCACTAGACCATCTAATGGCTCAAATATGGTTGCCAAAATTGGTATCTCCAAAATGTGAAAACCAAACATCTCCCCTACCCCTAGACCGGCTATGGTAGCCGCTGCACCGCTTGCAGCTAAAAGTGTTGCCCATGTCTTTAAATTCCCATTCGCTCTATATCTAAGGAACATTCCCAAGCCGAAAAGTAACAGGCCATGTCCGAAATCTGCAAACATAAGTCCATAAAAAACAGGCCATACAAAAGCAATAATGGGAGTCGGGTCTACTTCACCGGGTGAGGGAAGACCTTGAGTCTCAGTTATTACTTCAAATGTCTTTGTATATCTGTTATTAAAAAGCAGGGTTGGAAGCTGATTGTTAGGTTCGCTATCAAGATAGGCCGGTTCTGTGACAGACACATAACTTTTTGTGAGAGTCTCGAACCTTCTTTCCATGCTGACTGGGATATATCCCTGAATAACTGCAAAATTCTTAGTACCTCCTGGTTTTCTTGTGACCTCTAAAACGTCTTTTGCTATCTTAGATGACTCGTACAATGAAAGCAATTTGGGCAAAAGTGTTACCTTCAACTTTTCAATTTTTTTAGTAATATCTTTAGATTTCTTTTCGAGCTCCTTGCATATTTTCTGGCATTTATCATAGGCCGTACTTGGATTTTGTGGCAAATCTGATGGAATTTGAATGGGATGTACATTGAAGCTTCTAAGCACCTTCATGACTTTTTCGGAATCTTCTTGTGAGCCGATGACAGTGATAGAAGATTTGTCATCATTAAGCTTGTATGGATATACAATCAGATCACTAAAACTATTTTGAATCTCCTTAATGTCCTTGGAATTAACAATAAAAATTTCTGCAAAAAATGTTTTCAGGCTACGCAGTCCAGATAGTTCCATTTTGAGCTTTGAAGCACTACCAATTGCGTCCCGTGCATTTCGGTATTCTTCAAGTTCCTTTTCAGTTTGTTGTTGCGTTTTCAGTAAAGATATCGGTTCTTCCAGTAGAACCTTACTTTTTTTTTCCAATTCAACGATGAAACTCTGAATATCATTTATCTTGTAATCAGTTCTTTTCTGAGGAGCACCCTTAAAAAGGGTGGTCATTATGCCAATTTCAGTTGGTATGCCCAAGGATCTTATGACTTCGTCAATATCCTGAAACAATTTTTGAGCATTTAACAAAAGATCATCAAAATACGGATTACTATGTTCAGAAGCATTCTGCAATGGATGAAACCATTCGAATTCTGCCAACTTACTTACGGCTTCGTGAGTTTCAATTCTTGGCAGAATTACAGTTGTCTTTAAAAGTTTAGCCTGCCCCATAGTATTGAGTTGTTTGATTATTAATTCTCCTTAAAACCTTTCCCTTTTATTCGCTTCAAGAATCTAGAAAAATATTCCTATTCACTTGTCAATTATCTAACCCTTGATATTCCAGAAATTCTTACTCCCGTATGGAAATTGTAGTTTTTCTAGGAGCCACTTGACAAATTGAGCAACAATCCGGTCAAAAGCTACGATCTTCTAGTCTATAGTAAAAAAGTAATCCGTCGAGGATGTATTATCTCTGTCACTGACCCAAGATAATGAACATCATTACAATACCATAGATTGCAATTGATTCGACCATACCAACAAATATGAAGACCCTAGATTGCATCTTTGGATTATCGCTTATAGCTGCCAAACCAGCAGCTCCCACAAATCCTAAGCCTATTCCTGATCCAGCAGCTGCAAGACCAAAGGCCATGCCTGCACCAATAAACTTGGATGAACTGTCAGCTGGGGTACCTTGTGCATATGCCCAATTGTTATACAAGAATAGTATGCTAGAAGTTATAGCAATGGCCAGAAGAATAACGCTAATTTTTTCTCTGTTAACACCCTTCATACATTGGTTGCAAATTAAATGCCATATTTAATTATAACTAAGGAATTATGAAAAGACATGATTTCGCAGAATCATTAGTAAATTAAACGATGTTAGAAATTCGCAATTTCCAATTTGTTCTATATTTCAAAGGATCTTTTATTAAGAAATTTCTTATAGATAGAGATTGGTATTTGATTTATGTGATTGTCAAGTAATATTTTGGTATAAAACTAGTTGAAACAAATTACTTGTAATACTCAAGCATTTGATAATGCTTTTTTCTTGTAAGAGGAAATATCCTTTTTTACATCTTCAACCATTGAATCGTGTTCTGCTTGTAAATTTTGTTTTGATTTCTTAAAGTATTCTGATGTTATATCGCTATCCATTTTACTTGCTACCATCAATATGTTTGTTTTGCCTATTCTATATTCTTTTTCTTATCCAAAACAACTTTTACTTTTTTAAGTCTTACGAATTCTTCTCTTTCACGTTCTTCCAATGTTCCTTTAATAAAGGATATAGCATTTTGATACTGTGGAATAATAACAAATTCAAGTGCATTGATTAATTTCTGGGTTTTTTCGAGTTCCTTTGCTAGACTAAAAATTGCATTTTCATATTCTGCTGCTTTACAGATCTGTGGAAGCATATTCTTTATCTGTTTAGATGCCTTGTCAACATAGACATTTGTTTCTGAAAAGCCATAAGATAGATCCTGACCGCCTTCCTTGGTTTTTATCTGTAGAGTAGGAATCTTAACATCAACAATTCTCCTCACGTTTACATTCACTTCCATTATACCTGGAGTAGAATCTGAAATTGATTCAAGCATTGAAGTTCCAAGTGACATATATGAATCATAAACTGCAGAGTAAATATCAGATAGTGGAGACCAGATATCACCTCTTGTCTTGTTAGCTTCTTCTATCATTTCATCAATTTTTTTCAGTAACACTTCTCTTTTATCATCTAGTATTTTGTGAACCATGGAACTAACTTGCAAAGATCTTCTTATCTTTATCAGTTCAATTTTTGTTGCAGTAACATTTTTACCGAATGACATTTTCGATGAATATGTAATTACTTGTTTCCTTTATAATATTGTTGAATATGTTTGTCCTTAATTTTGGTTAGTTCCCCTTCTGGTAAAGTTGCTAATATATCCCATGCTCTACTTAGAGTCTCATCCAAATTTCTATTTTCGTCAGGACTTTGCTTTAAAAAGTGAGTCTCAAAACTATCACCAGCATCAAGATATTTCAAATCAACTCCGGTTAAACCTGCCTTTCCTACAATTTCTGCCAGCGCTCTTACCTCTTGGGCACGAGAATATGCGTCATATAACTGGTTACCAACTTCCATGTGATCAGATCTGGTTTTTCCTTCTCCAACACCATCCTTCATTAATCTAGAAAGGGACATCATTACATTAACTGGTGGATATATTCCCTTTCTGAATAGATCTCTTCCCAGAACAACCTGCCCTTCCGTGATGTAGCCGGTCAGATCAGGTATAGGGTGTGTAATATCGTCTGCTGGCATTGATAGAATCGGCATTTGAGTAACACTGCCGTTCTTACCTTTAATTCTGCCTGCTCTTTCATAATTATTTGCCAAGTCGGTATAGAGATATCATGGATATCCTTTTCTACCTGGAACTTCTTCCCTTGCTGCACTTATCTCTCTAAGGGCTTCTGCATAATTGGTCATATCAGTTAGTATTGCCAGTACATGCATGCCAAGATCAAATGCAAGGTATTCAGCTACGGTCAGGGCTACCCTAGGAGTAATAATTCTTTCAATAGCAGGGTCATCTGCAAGATTAACAAACAATACACTCCTTCTCAATGCACCAGATTCCTCCAAGCTCCTCTTGAAGTACTGGGCCTCAGAGTACTGGACACCAATTGCAGCAAAGACTACAGCAAAATCTTCGTTTGTTCCTACGACAGTAGCTTGACGTGCAATTTGTGCTGCTAGTATGTTATGTGACATTCCCGAACCAGAAAAAATTGGCAGCTTTTGACCCCTAACCAATGTCAGCATCCCGTCGATAACAGATACTCCGGTTTGGATGAATGAAGTAGGATATTCTCTACTTTGAGGATTCATGGGCTCTCCGTTAACATCAAGGAATTTATCAGCAACAGGATCAGGTAAGCCATCGTTTGGTCTCCCAAGGCCGTCAAATACACGTCCAAGTAATTCTTGGGATACTGGCATGGCCATAGTTTTTCCAAGAAACTTTACTTTCGTTCCTGTAATGGCAAGTCCCGTTGTTCCTTCAAATACCTGAACTACTGCTATGCCTCTTCCTACTTCAAGAACTTTTCCTAATCGTCTTTCACCATCATTTGTTTCTATTTCTACAAGTTCATCAAATGAAGCTTTTGTTACACCATCTATTATCATAAGTGGTCCTTTTATTTCTGCTATTTTCGTGTATTCGATTCCAGTTGTTTTAGACAGAGACCTTTACCTCCTCAACGTTACCTTTGAAGGAATCTGATAGTTGCTTTTCTATATCATCTAACTTTGAAATCTGCTCATCTGTAACTTCGAATTTTGCTTTTAGTAAAGTGGTTATTATCGGCAAAGCTCTAATATCTGCTAATGACTTTCCTTCCTTAAGAGCATTTTGTGCCTCTTTATAGAACTTTACCATTAGTCTAACCAATTTCAGTTGTTTAGCCGGACCACAATAAGTATCGACTTTATCAAAAGAGTTTTGCTGCAAAATTCCGATCTTTAGCATTCTAGCTACTTCTAGAACAAGTTTCTCCTCATCTGGAAGTGCTTCAGGTCCTAACAATCTGACGATTTCTTTTAGCGTGTCTTCACGTTGCAATATATGATATGATTCTGCTCTCAAGTCATACCAATCAGGACTTACGTTTTCTTTCCACCATTTCGATATATCTTCAAGATAACCAGAATAGGATTGCATCCAATTAATTGATGGATAGTGTCTAGAATATGCCAACCTGGTATCCAGAGCCCAAAAAGTCTTGATAAATCGAATAGTGTGGGTCGTTACTGGTTCTGTAAAGTCTGCTCCTGATGGAGATACTGCACCAACTAGTGTCACAGATCCAGAACGATCTGGTGAACCAAGTGCTCTTACTCGCCCTGCTCTTTCATAAAATTCAGCGAGTCTTGATGCCAGGTATGATGGATATCCCTCTTCTGCAGGCATTTCCTCCAATCGGCCTGACATCTCCCTGAGTGCTTCTGCCCATCTACTTGTAGAGTCAGCTACGAGAACTACATCATAGCCCATATCACGATAATACTCCGCCATAGTAACACCCGTATAGATTGATGCTTCTCTAGCAGCAACAGGCATGTTACTGGTATTTGCTACAAGCACTGTTCTTTCCATTAATGGCCTTTGAGATCTCGGGTCAATCAAATGCGGGAATTCTACAAGAACCTCTGTCATTTCATTGCCTCGTTCTCCACAGCCAATGTAGACAACAACCTTAGAATCTGCCCATTTAGCTATTTGATGCAATGTTACAGTTTTTCCGGTACCAAATCCACCTGGAATAGCACCGGTTCCACCTTTTGCAATAGGAAAATACGTATCGATAATTCTCTGGCCCGTAACTAGGGGTACTGTTGGATCATATCTTTCAGCATATGGACGAGGTTTTCTAACAGGCCATTTGTGATACATCTTTAATTCAATTTTATTTCCGTTCTTACTATTAGCATGTCCTATAACATGTTCTAAATCATAATCGCCTTCCTTCGCAATTTCAGTAACAGTTGCTTCAGGATAATTTGGTGGGACCAAAATATTGTGAGTTAACAAAGGAGTTTCTTCAACTGACCCGAGAATAGATCCTCCAAAAATAGTATCATCTTTTTTCAACGATGGAATAAACTTGAATTTTTTCTTCATATCGACAGGGCTTGTAGTAATACCTTTACCAATGAATGCTCCATATTTTGCTGCAATCTCATCCAAGGGTCTTTGTATACCATCATAAATTCTTCCAATAATTCCTGGACCAAGTAGAACTGAAAGTGGTTGGCCGGTACCGATTACTTCTTCTCCTGGCTTTAGACCAGATGTAGACTCATAAACTTGAATAAATGCTACGTCTCCAGTTAATCTGATAACCTCGCCAATTAGTTTTGATTCACCAACCTCTACTGTCTCATACATTTTTACTGTTGACATTCCATCAGCCCTAACTGCTGGACCGCTAACCCATACTATACTCCCTTTTGCTACCATCTACTTATTTTCGCCCCTAAGCAGGTGGACTATATCTTTCCTTATTAAAGGTTTGAGACTTTCAATGCTAGAATCAAGTGTGTTATCGAATGTCATTGTTCCATCTACCGAAGTTGCTTTAATTCCACCAATTATATCTGTTACCTCGTCTGACACAGTTATTTTCATTTTCTTTTCGGTTGATATTTCCGATGATAACTTCTTTACCAGTTTCAAATCAGTTTTATTACATTGTATGATTAATTCAGAACCTAGCTTTGCAGCGGTATCTTCTATCATTCTGGTTAATAATTTTTCATAATTTTTTTGGCTATTGCTCTCTGCAAGTTTTTCCCTTGCTTTGCTAAAAATTTCATCAATAGCTGATTCGATAATAACTAGTTCCTTGTTCCTAGCGTTTAATGTGCTTGATCCTATTATCTGACGCTTTAGATTTTCAGCCTGTTTTTTTGATGATTCAATAATACTGTCATATTCAGTTTGAAGACTGCTCTTAGAAGATTCTAAATTTTTTAACGACTTTTGAAGTGCTGAGTCAATCTCAGAAATTAGTGCTGATTCTTTTTGCGAAAGAACTTTATCAATGGTTCTTTCTAAAGAATTTAAACTCATTCATTGATTTTTCGAAACTACGTGATTTTAATCTTTTGATAGGAAGATATCTTGAAGAAAAACAAATTGGGTGGCTGGTCTATATTGCTAATCTAAGTAAAGTTGTATCTAAACTATTATACTTTATTTTACAACCTAGTAAGATCATGAGCCTCTACATACTTCACATGTAAATGTACCTTCAGTATACATTAACGCATCTGACCACTCATCACATTCATCACAGTATCCCGAAATAGCAGATGCCGGCCTACCGATTTCTCCCCTAATCATTGCAGCCTTCTCAGACACGACATCGACTAATTCTGGAGTAACAGCAATAACGTCAGAACTCGAAATAATCCCAGATAATCTGTCTTTATAAACTACGCCCAATCTCTTGATATTATTTTTTCGTAGTAGACGTGCAGCCTCAGTTATACCTTCTCCTGCTTCGACAGTATGTATTTGTTGCATTACTTTTACAGCGTCAACTGATGACGGCTCTAAATTACTTGCGACTACCGATACAACATCCCAGTCAGTGACAATTCCAACAGGTTTTTCATTTTCGATAATAATTACACTACCAATTTTGTGCTCTTTCATTTTACTTGCAATGTCCACAACGTTGTCACTGGGACCGGCTGTGATTACAGGGCTGTTCATAATATCTCTTACAAGAACTCTCGTCGTCATATTTGCATCGGTATTTTCTACAAGTTTTTTTGCCACAATATCATTTAGGCAATTTAGTTTAATTGTCTTTCTAAACTCCTTTTTTATAATACGTCATACTTGGAAAAGAATAAGGATCCCATTGGTACTCTAAATGAACCAATCCTTTATATCATTCACAGATTGACCTCTTTCAATACGTTCGATTTTGGATTGCCCTGATGGCAACATTCTAATAATTTCATCTAAGACTATTTTTTTTAAATAATCTGCTAAATCAGAATCAAATTCAGAGATTACTCTTACAAATTCACTTTTAACCTTCTTTGCCAGATTCATTGGATCCGAACCGCCGGTCAACAATGAAGCAAATACCAAACTTCTTCTTCTGATAGCATTTGACGGTCCACAGACAATTGTATATCTGTTATTTTCAATTTGAATTAATCCAATAGATAATTTTAATTCAACGCCTTTGCAAAAATTTCTCTTACCCTCAATTACAAAAGAACCCTTTGGAAGATATTGACCGGTTGGAGCGCCCTTCTTTACCTGATTAGGGAACACCCAATACGCATCTCCACTAGACAATCCGTCTTTCCATGCTCTGCTGAATGATATCGTTGCTTGAGCCGTCTCATCTATAAAATTACCGCTATCTAGATTTCTCGCATTTTTTACAAGAAAAAAAGGTGAGCCATGAATTTCTGCGTGAAACACTATATCATTTTCAGTCATGTGCTTCCGAATTACTGCAGAATTCGAAGACGCATCCCTGCCACCAATTACTAAATGGCCGTCAGTAGTCACGAACCAACGATACCTCTCATACCAGTGTTTTGATTCTAACATATTGAATTGAATTTTTTCATGAATTTTTTGTGTTTGATTCTGTATCTTGTCAATTCTTGATTTGAGTTCCTCACTTGCTTTATCTATATTGATAGAGCCACGTTCTAATTCTTTTGCCCTAGAAAATAATAGTGATGAAAATGTTGGGATGTTTGATTCTAACTTTAATCGTTCATTGAATAGATCCAAATAAGGTAAACCGTTTTCGTGAACAATTTTAGAATCATTACTTTGCAAAAGAGTGTTGACCTTTTTATCGTTCATATCTTGGATACCGATAAATGAAAGTTTCATTAGTTCATGAGCTAGATTTCTGAGACTTTTTGATTTAGAAATTACTTGCATTTTTGCTTTGTTCTGTTCTTCTAAATCATGCTCTAGTTCCAAAATTTTTCTGTCTGCTTCTTCTGTTTTCAGATTCCTTCCGATTGTTAGTATCTCATTGCTCAGTACTTGGTCTATCCCGTCCATGTATGTCTCCACTTTCTTCACGTTAACCTCTTTTGACATGGGAATAGGCGATGTCTCTACTGCTAAGCCCAGTTTGTCTACAATAACTGATGGTGCATGATTTTTTTCATCAATGATTTTATTGGTTATTTCTCTAGTTTTTTCATAAATAATTTCAATATCATTATCGCTAAGAAGGTTCACGTACTTTGTATTAATTGCCGATTGCAATAATATTTCTTCAAGATATTTCCTTGGTAAAGATGTACAATTACCCAACCATTTTACCACTTCAGTATTGTTAGGTTGTAAACTTGCCATTTTCTTCATACTTTCTAAAGAAATTTGCAGAACATCTTCTCCTCGCTTAGGGGGAAGAACATATTCGGACCCGGTCCTAAGTGTTCTATGCCTTACCTCAATAGGATTCAGGATCCAAATGATCTCCATTGATTCATCGCATAAAATGATATTGCCCTTTCCAAAAATTTCAACTATCAATTTCCTTACTTTATTATCTCTATTTACAAAATAAAGGAAAAAAATTCTCTCGCTTCCAGGTTGCGATACAGAGCTTATTTTTGCCCTTTCTATTTCCCGACTTAATACTTTGACAAATTGGTTTTCTACTATTTGTCTGTATTTTTTATTTGTAAACCATATCCCTTTGGTCGACACCATAAGCATGATATTGGGCTCTGCTGGATGATGTAGTTTCAAAAGAATTGAATTTTTTGTAATTGAGGAAAAATCACTCACGTAATAACCTGACGATACTTTTGGGCTTAT